>Ga0326728_10016592_pt1 | contig 14978 bp, 12 predicted proteins | sample MB3enrmetagenome_FD_207602 | JGI IMG/M metagenome (GOLD analysis project Ga0326728, IMG submission 207602) | Lab enriched peat soil microbial communities from McLean, Ithaca, NY, United States - MB31MN | ecosystem: Environmental > Terrestrial > Soil > Wetlands > Peat | place: USA: New York...
GCATGAGAGAGATGAGCCGCGAAGAGTCCGACCGCCGCGCGGCTTCAGGGGAAAGTTTCGCCCTCCGCTACCGCGTCCCCCGCGGCACGGGCCGCATCCTTCAGTTTGTCGATGGCGTCTACGGCGCGCAGTCCAAGGCCGCCGACGAGGTCGAGGATTTCGCCCTCTTGCGCTCGGACGGCATGCCCACCTACCACCTCGCCTCCTGCGCCGACGACGCCGCCTTGAGCATCTCCCACATCATCCGCGGCCAGGACCACCTCACCAACACCTACAAACATCTTCTGATCTTCGAAGGCCTCAACGCGCCCGCGCCGAACTTCGCGCACCTGCCCCTGCTCGTCGCCCCAGACGGCGCCAAGCTCTCCAAGCGCAAGCACGGCCCCGTCGTCAGCGTCACCACCTATCGCGACGCGGGGTTCCTACCCGCCGCCTTCATCAACTTCCTCTGCCTGCTCGGCTGGTCGCCCAAGAACGACCTTGAGTTCATGCCGCTCGATCAGATCGCCGCGCTCTTCACCCTCGAAGGCGTCAACCGCGCCAACGCCGTCGTCAATTTCACGGATGCCGACCCCTTTGATCCCAAGGCCGGCTGGCTCAACGCCGAGCACATCCGCTCCCTGCCGGTCGAAAAGCTGGCAGAAGAGATCGCGCCCTTCTTCGCCGAGGCCGGCTACAACGCCACTCCCGAAAAGATCGCCGCCGTAACCCCGCTCATCCGCGAGCGCATCAAGCTCCTGCGCGAATCCATCGCCGCCGCCGATTTCTTCTTCGTCGAAGAACTCGCCCCCTACGATCCAGCCGAACTCATCCCACCCAAGGGCGGCGACGCATCCATGGCCCGCCGCGTCCTCTCGCACGCGCTGGAAGTTTTGCCCGCGGTCACCTTCGACCACGACTCGCTCGACAAGGCACTCCGCGAAGCCGCCGCCACGCTGGGCCTGAAGGCCGGCCCCATGTTTCAGCCAATAAGAGTAGCCGTCTGCGGCCGCAAGAACGCACCCCCGCTCTTTGAAACCATGTCCGTGCTCGGCCGCGACGTGTGCCTCACCCGCATTCGACAGGCAATCGAAAAACTGCAATCGCTCGTGTGAGGACAGAACCAACCAGTAAAGTTCAATTTGCCCCGGGTGCAGAAAAAAGAGAGTATCCCCACTAACGCTGGCTGCCCCAGGTGCCTCGCCTTTGGGCACCTGGGAAACCACGAATCTCAATCTGCCCGTCTCCCGTATCCCAACCATCAAGGCCGGTGTTGCGCCCCATGATAAATGTGAAGGATTTCGATATCCTTATCCTTCACGCGATAGACCACGATGTAGGGCAGGCGCGGCAGGACCAGTTCGCGGGTTCCTTCCTCGCGCCCGATGCGGCCGCGAGTGGGAATAGTTCGCAGGGTAAGGATTATCTGATAGATTTCCTGGATTGTCGATTTGGCAAATGCGGGAAGATGCTTGGCAAGATAATCGCCGATCGATTCGAAATCGCCTGCCGCCGCCAGGGTCCAGCGGAGTCTCATCAGTGGCTCAGCATCCGGGAGATGCGGACCTCCATCTCGGCCTCTTCGATAAACATCCCCTGGTCCGCCTGCTCGATGCCCTTGCGCACACCGGCGCGGAAGCGCTCATCGTCTTCGATCAGCAGCAGCGCAGCCTCCTGCACCAGGCTCGCCGGCGCAACCCCCTGCACGCTGGCGATCTGCCGCAGCCTGCCTTCCTGCTCGGGAGTGAACTGGACTTCCATGCCTAAAGTGTGGCAGTAGCCCGATCCACTGTCAAGCCGGCCCCCCGCCGCCCTTCGTCAGCCCCGCCCCGCAATGAAATAATGGAATCAAAGCCATGACCGACACAACCCCGGAAAGCACCGCCGCCAGCACCGAACCCCGCCTCTCGAACTTCCTCCGCGACATCATCGCCGAGGACGTACGCACACACAAGTTCGGCGACGCCCAAATCCAGACCCGCTTTCCACCCGAACCCAACGGCTACCTGCACATCGGCCACGCCAAGGCCATCTGCATCGATTTTGGCCTCGCCGACGAGTTCGGCGGCAAGACCAACCTGCGCTTCGACGACACCAACCCCGAAAAAGAAGAGCAGGAGTACGTCGACTCCATCCTCGCCGACGTGCGCTGGCTCGGCTTTGAGTGGGACCGGCTCTGCTACGCCTCGGACTACTTCGGCCAGCTCTACGAATGGGCGTTGCAACTCATTAAGTCTGGCAAGGCGTATGTAGACGACCTCACTGCCGACGAGATCCGCCAGTACCGCGGCACCCTCACCGAGCCCGGCAAAAACTCACCCTACCGCGACCGCAGTGTCGAAGAGAACCTCGATTTGTTCACCCGCATGAAGGCCGGCGAGTTCCCCGACGGCAGCCGCGTGCTGCGCGCCAAGATCGACATGGCCTCGCCTAACCTCAACATGCGCGACCCGGTCATGTACCGCATCCTCCACGCTACGCATCACCGCACCGGCGACGACTGGTGCATCTACCCCATGTACGACTACGCACACGGCCAGTCGGATTCCATTGAGAACGTCACGCACTCCATGTGCACGCTCGAGTTCACCGACCACCAGCCGCTCTACCGCTGGTACATCGAGCAGCTCGGCATCTTCCCCTCGCAGCAGATTGAGTTCGACCGCCTCAACATCACCTACACGATGCTGAGCAAACGCAAGCTCCTGCAACTCGTCCGCGAAAACCGCGTCACCGGTTGGGACGATCCGCGCATGCCCACCATCTGCGGCATCCGCCGCCGCGGCTTTACGCCCGAAGCCATCCGCGCCTTCGTCGGCCAGGTCGGCGCATCACGCACCAATGGCAGCACCGATATTGAAATGCTCGAGCACTTCCAGCGCGACGACCTCAACCACCGCGCACGCCGCGCCATGGCCGTCCTGCGAGGGTTGAAGCTCGTCATCACCAACTATCCCGAAGGCAAGGAAGAGTTCTGCGAGGTGCTCAACAACCCCGAAGATCCCAGTGCCGGCACTCGCCAGGTCCCCTTTGGCCGCGAGATATGGATCGAGCAGGATGACTTCCGAGAAGTCCCTCCGCCCAAGTACTACCGCCTCTCGCCCGGCAAGGAGGTCCGCCTGCGCAACGCCTACTTCGTCACCGCGCAAAGCGTCGTCAAGGATGCGGCCGGCAACATCGTCGAAGTCCATTGCACTTACGACCCCGCCAGCCGTGGAGGCAACTCACCCGACGGCCGCAAGGTCAAGTCCACCATCCACTGGGTCTCGTGCCCACGCGCTCTCACTGCCGAGGTGCGCCTCTACGACAAGCTTTTTCTAAAGGCCGACCCCTACGACTTCCCCGAGGGCGGCGATCTGTTCGACAACCTCAACCCCAACTCGCTCGAGATCATCGCCGACGCGAAACTGGAGCCCTCGCTCGCCGAAGCCAAACTCGGCGACCACTACCAGTTCGAACGCGTAGGGTACTTCTGTCTTGATCCCGACTCAACCAGCGAGAAGAAGGTCTTCAACCGCACATTGTCGCTCAAAGACTCCTGGGCCAAAATCGAAAAGAAAGCCGGGGCATAACCGCCAGGTAGCGCCGGTCTCCAGACCGGCTGTAGCGCGGGCCTCCCGGCCCGCGCCATTGCTTTTACCTGTCCGACTTTTTGCACCCACTCAGCTACCTGATTCATCAATAATTGGTGCTGGCATCGGTACTTCCCCAAAGCTCTGATCCCGCGCACACCGAACTCGATCCCAGAGGTCCTTCATGAGCAGCAGCCGCAAGGCAGCCATCAGCTTTATCTTCGTCACGGTCACGCTCGACATGCTGGCTTTCGGCATCATCGCGCCCGTGCTGCCCCGGCTCATCCTCAGCTTTCAGCACAGTGACGTGGCCCGCACTTCAGAGACCATGGGCTGGTTCGTTTCCACCTGGGCGCTGATGCAGTTCTTCTTTGCGCCGGTGCTGGGAATTCTTTCCGACCGCTTCGGCCGCCGCCCGGTGATTCTGCTCTCGAACTTCGGTCTGGGCCTCGACTACATCATCATGGCTCTGGCGCCCACGCTGCCCTGGCTCTTCGTGGGCCGTGTGCTCAGCGGGCTCACCGCTTCATCCATGCCGACAGCCAACGCCTATCTCTCCGACGTGCTGCCTCCGGAGAGGCGCGCCAAGGCCTTCGGCATCTTCGGAGCGGCCTTCGGCATCGGCTTTGTGCTCGGGCCCGCGCTCGGCGGATGGCTCGGCGCAATCAGCCCGCGGCTTCCCTTCTGGATCGCGGCCTGCTTCAGTCTGGTCAACGCGACCTACGGCTTCTTCGTTCTGCCAGAGTCTCTTCCCAAGGAGCGCCGCGCGCAGAGCTTCAAGTGGAGCAAGGCAAATCCGGTCGGCTCGCTCCGTCTGCTGCGTTCGCACCACGAGCTCTTCGGACTGGCCACGGTCAACTTCCTCGCCTATCTCGCTCACGAGGTCTACGCCACGGTCTTCGTTCTCTATTGCACTGCGCGCTACGGCTGGACGCAGGGCCAGCTCGGCGCATCGCTGGCGCTGGTCGGCGTCGCCACCATGATCGTCTCGGCCGGCATCGTGGGCTGGGCCGTCAGGCGCTTCGGCGAGTGGACCTCGCTCTTTCTCGGTATGGGCCTGGCTGCAGCCGGCTTCCTCATCTTCGGCTTGGCCCCCGTCGGCTGGATCTTCATGGTCGGCATACTCGTCAACGCCTTCTGGTCCCTGGCTTCTGCCCCTTCCCAGTCCATCATGACCCGCCGCGTCAGCCCAGGAGAACAGGGCGAGTTGCAGGGCGCGCTTGGCTCCATGCGCGGCATCGCCATGATCCTCGGGCCGGGAATGTTCTCGCTCACTTTCGCCTTCTTCATGCGGCCCGGCCACGTGCTGCCCGGCGCACCGTGGTATCTCGCGGCGCTGTTGCTGCTTGCGGCCGTCGTGATTGCGGCCCGTGTCTCGCCCTCCAATGCGCAGCCGCTGCCCCAGCCAGTCGAATTACAGCCCGCCGAGGCCGAATAGCTGCTTCGAGCGGCGAGAATTTAGCCTTTTGCAATTTTGTGCAGAAACAACATGCGGTGCAGGCTCTATACCTGCGCCTATGCCTGAAGTATTCTCCCTGCTTCCTGCCGGCAGTTACTTTTCGTTCGCCGCAATCCCAAACTCCAGATAAACCGAAGCTGAGCAACGTCTGCGGTTCGTATTCCACGTGGGAAAGCCCGGCCAAGCGGCCCTTGAATCAGGCAAAAGCAGGTACTGTACAAGACGTCAAACCAGGCGCCTTTCAAGGAGAACTGTATGGTACGTAGACAGCAATGCCATTTGGCACCTAGCATTACTTTCCGGAAACAGGTGAGGAGTTTTTCGGGCGTTTGCTCTTCCGCTTTCCTGCACCACACGATTCAAACAACCGAAGCCTGGCTGCTTGAGTTCACCGGGCCTTAACCGCTATTGGCAGAATCTTCCGAGCCTCGAATGACTCCTCACTCCGCTCTGTTTTTTGTTCGCTTGCGTCGGAGTCTACTGGCACACCGCCAACGTCTGGTAACAGAGAACGAAACTCACTGGCAGCCCCGGGCCAAACCCGGGGTGGAAAACACAAGAGGAAAGGACCGAATATGAGTGCAGTGCAGCAGGTTAAACAATGGGCCTTGCGCCTATACCAGGTGGACGAAAACTCGAAAGCCACTGATATCGGCTTGCTGATCGTCCGTGTCACGGTGGCGGCGTGCCTGTTCTACCATCACGGCGCTGAGAAATTCTACGACTTCCACACTTTGGCCGTTCGGCCCAACCTGGACCCCATCGGCCTTGGAATCGTACCCTCGGTGGTCATCGCTGGATTCTCCGATGGCATCTGCTCCCTGCTGGTCCTCTTTGGTCTCTTCTCCCGCTATGCCGCCTTCTGCGTGCTGGTGGTTCTCAATACCGTCTGGTGGATCATCGACAGCGGCCTGAAGCGCTTGCTCGGACAGCCCGTTTTGCCCGCTCGCCGGGCAGGACCACCCAACCCGCAGGCAGGGCAGATGGCCGCGCAGCGCGCCACAGAAACGGCGCAGCCTGCAACTCAGCCAGCAGCCCAGCAGGCCGCACAGGCCGGAGCCGATCACGCCGGACAAATGGGACAACATGCCGGGCACATGGCTCAAGCCGGCGCCGACCAAGCCGGACAGATGGGGCAACACGGAGCCCATGCCGCCCAGCAGGCCGCTCAGGCTGGCGCAGATCATGCCGGCCACGTCGCGCAACATGTCGGTCAGGCAGCCCAGGCGGCAGGCGATCACGTCGGCCAAATGGCGCAGGCAGCCGGTCAGCACATCGGGCAGATGGCCCAGCAGGTGGGTGGGCGCATGCCCCAGATTCCTCACTCCATTCCCAACTATATGAATGTGCCGCTGTACATTCTGGGCTTCCTCATCATCTTCATCGCCGGGCCCGGCCGCTACAGCATCGACAAGGTCTTGCAGAACCGGAAGAAGAAGGCCTGAGCCGCGGCGATGGCTTTGGCCATCGAAATGCGATCTCAGATTCTGGGGCGGCCGGAGACGGCCACTCCAATCTCCGGCAATATCACCAGGCTTTTAGCGCATGAGAGGAATTGAGTATGGAAATACCGAAGTTGTTTCACGTAAATCACGACGCAAAGACCACCGACGTGGCCCTGCTAATCTCCCGGCTCCTGATAGGCATTACCCTCTTTCTTTTCAGTGGAGCCCCAAAGCTCGCAAACCTGCCGAATCTGTTCACTTCGGCAAATAATCAGGACGTTGCGTCGGGATTGCTGACCGCGGCCACCCTATATGCCACCTTTGCCCTCGGCATCTGCACTCTGCTCGTGGTGCTTGGACTGGCCACCCGCTACGCCGCGTTGCTTGTCACCATCTCCCTGGCCGGAACCGGGCTGCTCATCGACCACGCCCTCACGCTCAACTACTTTGACCCGGGCCACAACAGTCACCCGGAGATCGTCTATCTCTATGCGACAGCTTTCCTGGCGCTGATCTTCACCGGCCCTGGCCGCTTCAGCCTCGACCGGCTTCTATCGAAGTAGCGCTCCGGCAACGCGCGGAAACACGGGAGCGCAAAAGCTGGCCGGCTCGGGAAGTTCGGCCAGCTCAGCGCTCCTAATAAGTCTGTCGCCTGGCTGGTTCACCTGCCCCATAGTCTTCACCCAATGGACCCGTCACCTCTGGCAGACATCCGATCAAGGAGAAGCGCATGCAAATTCGTTTCAGGCACTTGGCAATGCTGGCAGCCCTGGCCGTGGCCTTTCAGGCTGCACAGGCTCAGGATGCAAAGTCACTCGTTAAGAAAGAACTGCCGTTGAAGGTTGAGATCGAGGCGGCCCAGGCGGCCATCGATGCCTGCACGGCAAAGAAGGTTTCGGTTCACGTCTTCATATTGGACGCAGAAGGAAACGTCAGGCTGCTGCTCATCCCCGACACCGCGCACTGGGATACCCTGGATGGCGCGCGCCGCAAGGGATACACCGCGTTCAAGACCGGCGAACCCACCATCAACCTCATGAAGCGCCGCGGCGATGTGCCCTCCACGCTGCCCAAGGATCCTTACATGGTCTTCCTCGGCGGAGCAGTGCCCATCAAGATCGGCAACGAGCTGATCGGTGTGCTCTCGGCCGGCGGCGGCGCTCCCGAGCAGGACGCCGAGTGCGCCCAGGCCGGCGCCGACAAGATTCAGCCCTACCTGAAGTAGCCCAACGGTAAGCATCTGAGGAGAAGAGCATGATTCGCATGATTGGAAAGATGGCCGTGCCGGTTCTGTTCGCACTGGCAGTACAGGCCGCCGTTGCACAGGCTCTGGCAGGGCAGGCGCCTGGTGGTCCGGGTGGACAAAACAACCCGCAGGTAGATCCGGATCTGGTGCGTACCGATGTCACCACGATTCGGTCTCTCAAATATCAGTATTCAATGCAGGCGGCACAGGCAGCTCTCGATGCCTGCGCGGCCACCGATCCCAAGGTCGCCGTAGTCATCGTAGACACGCAAGGCAACGCCCGCCTCATCATGGTCGCCGACGGCGCAAAGTCGAGCCTGGTTGAAAACGCCCGCCGCAAGGGCCTTGCCGCTGCCCAGTTGCGCCAGGTCACCAGCGTCGAGCAGAAGCTCATCCAGTCCAACCCCCTGCTCGTGATTCCGCCCAACAGCCAGGAGCTGATTGAGCCGGGTGGCGTGCCCATCCGCGCCGGAAGCGTGGTCATCGGCGGCATTGGAGTTGAAGGCGGTGATCCGCTGGTCGCGGAAAAGTGCGCTCAGGCCGCCGTCGACACGCTCAACGACGTTCTGAAGCCACAGGCGCCGCAGCCCAACGGTCCGCGGCCCGGCGCTCAGCAGCCCGTTGCTACACCGGCGCCCGCCAAATAAGCAAAACCTTCAACTGCCGGAGGTGGACCGTTCTGCATCCGGGGACAATAGAGGCGCGGCGTCATTGGACGCCGCGCCTCTATTGTCTTATTGCCAATCTGCAGCTTTAGAACCGGCCCTTCTCGCCGATCCACTTGTCCGCATAGTCATACAGCGTCTTTACGGTGTCGCCGAACTCGCCCGGCGTCTTCTCGCACTGCTTGCACGGGGTATACATATGGCTCGCGCCTTCCACAAACGCCAGTGACTTGTCCTTCGCAGTCGAGTTGTTGTAGATGGTCTCCGCGGCCAGATACTCGTAGTGGCCGGTCATGCCCATGAACAACGACGGCACGTGGATGCCCGTCACGTTGCCCGGCGTGCTGGAGTAGGTCGAGGTCCAATCCACGCCATGCACCGAGCTGTCGTCGTAACTGAAGTCGTCGCTCACGCGGATAGCGTTATCCACCAGGAAGCTCCGCACCGTCGTGTTGATCGCGCCCACACTCAGATTCGAGGTCATCGGCCGGCCCTCCGGCGTGCGCACCGAGTTAACGATCTCCGTCGTCACCGAGCCGTCGGCGTGAATCAGTGGCCAGGCCTTCACTGTATGCGACAGCAGCTTCACATCTTCAGAGAACAGCTTGTTGTTCGGTCCCAGGCTGCCTGCGCCCGCAATCACGATCGGCTCGTCGTCGGTAAAGCGGCCCTTGCCGGCCTCGATGGCCGCTATCCGCTCCTGCGCCAGCTTGATCAGCCCCATCTCCCGCTTGCCCACAGCGGTCTGGAATTTGCGAATGAACTCCGCGCTGTAATCCGAGTTACCCTTCGCGTTATATCCGTTGGCCGGGTTGAACAGATCGAGCGCCGGATTCAGGTTCACGCCGTCGTCCTCGTGAATCACCGCCGGGTCCAGGCTGAACAGCGCCATCTCGGCGTTGCCCCAGTTCGAGTCGGCAAGAATCACCCCGTCCGCCGCGGGCATTCCCGCCAGCGTGTTCGGACACTTCGACAGCTTCTCCGGCCCCTGGCAGCTCGCGACACCGCCCTCGGCGATCATTTCGTAGGCGCTCATCAGCGTTGCGCCGCCGCTGTGCCCCCACAGAATCACCTTGTCGATGCCCGGATATTTGCGCAGATAAGCCACCGAAGACTTCGCATCGAGAACGATGCTGTTCAGGTTGCCGCCCGCGTTCTTCATGCACAGGACTGTATAGCCACGCTTTGACATCTCGTAGCAGGCAGAAAAATTCGTGTAGTCCACGCCCGAATGCATCACGAAGATGCCGATGTGGCTCTTCGCGCCGGGCGTGATCGGCTCGTAGATGTAGCCCGTCGCGCGACCAGCAGTGACCGGGGTTCGCTTGGTGGAAGGATCGAGCTTGGGCTGCTGCCCCATGCCCATGCCGCCGCCTGCCGGACCGCCCGGACCACCGGGGCCACCCGGACCGGCCTGGCCATTCGGCTGACCGCTCGGACCCATCGGCTGCTGCGCCGTAACCGGCAGAACGCAAACGACACTGAGAATCGCAATGAGTGCGAAGAATTGATAGGTATGATTTCGGTTCATGTTTGCACCTTTTTGGAAGGGATCGTACGGCAAAAACTGATTCGCGGATCATGTTCAAACACCAGTCGCCCGAATCCGCACCCTTGCGACTGAGGCCAGAGCGCCGGCTTTAGAAGGAAGCCGGCGCCTTGCGCCCGAGGGTTTACACCGAGTGAAGAGACTTGCCTTCTTAGAGGCCCGGCTTGCCGGCCACGCAGGTCCAGTTCTCCATCGCGTTCGGATCGCCCGTTCCCTTGTACTTGCTCACATCAGGGTAACGGCATACCGGCCGCGTCATGGTCGTCTTGCCGGCCTCGATCTTCGAAGACGGAATTGACTCCGGCGCCTTGCCGGTCTCGACCCAGCCCGCGATCGCATCCAGCTTGCTGAAGGTGTCGGCTCCCTCGCCCCCGCCGCAGTGCTGCACGCCGGGCAGGAAGTACACAGCCACCTTCTGGTCCACCTTGGCCGCGCCAAACGCCTTCTGCATGTCGGCAAGATATTGGATCCAGTACTTCGGGCTGTTGTAGTCGTTCCAGCCGTCCCAGATGATCATCTTGCCGCCTTTTGCGATAAAGTCCCCCAGATCGGTCGGCGCCGTGTGCAGTGCCGGACCCACCTTCTGCATGGCCAGCTTGAAGTCCTTGTCCAGGTCCATCGTGTGGAAGTCCCAGTTGGGGTCGCCCTTCACGAGATACCGGTAAAGAGCATAAGCCGGGACCATGGGAACGTCCGGATTAGAGACCTCGGGAAGCTGCAACTCGCCGCCCATCACCGGCCCCGGGAAGATCGACTCGCCGGTCTTCGGATCCACCGGTCCCTGGTGCGCGGCCTTCACCTCTTCGATCTGCGGCGCCGTCAGGCAGCTATCGGTCTTCTTGCCCTTGCACAGCAGTGAGTTCGGATCCCAGTGACAGGTGCGCGGATCGTTGATAATCCGGTCCTTCACGCCATCCAGTTCGTCGCAGGCATCCACCACCGCCTTGTGGATCATGCTCCACTCATCCTTTGAGACGAAGCGTGCACGGTCCTTGGCGGCAAACCACGCCGGATACAACTGCGCCGCATTGATGCGCGCAAACTGGTTGCCCGATCCGCCAACGATGATCCCGTCGTAGTCGGCCGGATAGTGATGCGCGGCGTTGAAGCCCTCGCGTCCGCCCTCCGAGCAGCCCTCGTAGATGGCATGCTTGACGGCAGTCCCGTAGAACGCGTTGGCGATTGCCTTGGCCGCAACCAGCATGGCATGTCCGGTGCGGTAGCCCTGATCCAGCAGTTGATCGGCGCTCTTGGCCGCCGTCGCCCAGTCGTCGAACGAGGGGCTCATATTCAGCAGCGCCCCATAGCCTCTGCCCACCGCGTCAAGAACCTCGGTGTTCACGTTCCCACCCGCGCTCGTAGGATGCGTAACCGTCAAAGTCGAACCGTTCCAGCCTGCCGACGGAAGCCATACTTCAAACTTCGCCACGTCATCCGGGCTGGGAAGAACCGTGCCCTCGACCCGGCACAGTGATGGAAGCTTCGAAAAGTCGGGCCCTCTCCTGCCGCCACCCGGGGCGCCCGGACCAGCCTGGCCGGCCTGACCTGCCGGGCGAGCCTGCCCACCAGGGCCGCCGGGGCCACCCTGCTGACCCGCCGGTCCAAGAGCTGCCTGTGCCGACGGCGGCAGTGCCGCGCCGGGGACCATCTTCAACTCACCGGCGGCTACTGTCTGCGCGGAGACGATTGTTACGCCGGGCAGCGATGTCTTGGCAAGGCTCTCGCAGCTGACTTTAGGATTCAACGACTGACCGGCAGCCTGGCCTATCAAAAGCATGGGAAACAGCCCTGCCGCGCAACCCAGCCACAGGGATTTGGACATGCGGGAGCTTATCCCGCAAAAACCTTGGGTTTTCACTGTGTGTTACCCCTCATGTTGCCTGATTCTGTTCAAAAAAGACGGACAATTGCTCACCTAAGACGCAATCGCAGTACCGAATGTCGGGTCGCTTCTGCTCGATCACCACTTCCGGCCCACATCCGCCCACTATGGCAGGACGTGCGAGCTGGCAGAAAGCCTTGTCCTCGATACTGCCCCGTCTCTTGCAACCGGGGGCAACCAGGCAGGGTATGGCATCTTTGTGCCTCGCTCCCGCCTCGCCCTCAGAATCCTCATGAAGGCGAAGGCGTGGGCCTCCCTGCGTCCTTACTCGACTGCACGTCTTTACCCCTTCGGCGGGTAGACGCCCTCCTCGCTATAGCCAATCGTCGTAAAGCCGCGCACATATTTGTGGATGCGCTTCTGCTTGATTCCGTTTGCCGGGGTCACCTCTTCTATATAAGTCGAATTGCCGGGATTGGCAAGGATTGCCTCGACTGCCTCGAGCGTAGTCGCCATCACGCTGTTTTCGATGTTCGCCATCATGTGGCCGGGAAACAGATAGTCGTACTCATCGATCCGCGCCACCAGCTTGCTTAGATTATCCCGCCACGTGGTCAGGTTGGCGTACTGTCCGTAGGCCAGCCCCGGACGCGGGCCTGTGCCGGCCATCATCACATGGCTGGCGACGATATCGCCCGTGAACAGATACCGGCTCTTCTTATCCAGAAACATCGAATGCCCCGGCGAGTGGCCGCCCGTCCAGATCAGCTCGATCTCGTGGTCTCCGCCCAGGTTGAACGTGGCCCCGTTGCGAACCGCTACCAGTTCGTAGTCCTTGAAAACGGGCAGGTCCTTGCGGTCGAAATCCACATAGATGTTCTTGCCGTTCTTGTCGAACAGAAAGTCCCAGGCCGTCGGCTTGGCGTTGGCCCGGGCGGTGTCATGGTCGTACTCGTGAATGTACGCCTTCGCGAACCGGCAGTTACCGAGGCAATGGTCGAAGTGCCCGTGCGTGTTGGCCACAATCAACGGCTTGCCGCCGGTGATCTGGTCCACCAGCCCCTTCGAGTCGCCCAGCCCATAGGCCGTGTCGATCACCATGGCCTTCTCCGGCCCGTCGATCAGCCACATCCAGTTGTCCGGCACCCCGTCCAGGTTCTGGTTATAGAGCCCGTAAAGATTGTCGTAAAACTGGTAGACCTCGACGTAAGGATTCACGTCGTAGATGCGCATCGTCTTGTTGTTTTCGCGCAGGAGCTTCATCCAGCTCCAGCTGATCAAATTCGGCGGAACGCTCCAGCCCAGTCTCCTGGCCTTCGAACGCGTTGCAATCGGCCGGCAAACATCGGTGATCATCGTCTCTCTCCTGCTCCTCAACCCTTGTTGTAGCCGTAGTACACAACGCTGAAGCCGTGAATGTGCTTCATGTAGCGTCCGGAAGGCGCGGTCGCGGCCTTGCCCCAGCTCGCATCCCAGTAGTCCCAGCCGTCCGGGTTGGCCAGCACCGCATCCACGCACTCCAGCTCCTTAGCCATCACGTAGTTCTCCACATCCACCATGAAGTGCGCCGGATACACATAGTCGTACTCGCCCATGCGATCCACCAGCCGCTTCAGGTTCTTGCGATAGTTGCTCAGCAGTTGCTCCTCGCCGTGCGGCCCGCGCCCGGCAATATTCACCGAGCCGCACCCGGACGTATCGCAGATTATGTTGTCGCCGGTAAAGACAATCCGGTTCTTCTTGTCCAGGTACGCCGCATGACCGGCCGAGTGCCCGCCCTGAAAAATCAGCTCCACCTCGTACCCGCCGCCCAGATCGAACTTGTATCCATCCGGCACTCCGTCAATCTCAAACTTCTTGAACTTCGGCAGATCCTCGCGATCGAACTGCACCCAGATGTTGTCGCCGTAATCGTCAAAGAGATAATCCCACTGGTGCGCGTTCTGCAGTTCCAGATACGGCTTCAGATTCTCGTGACAGTACACCTTGTCGAACCGGCACGCGCCATACGCATGGTCGAAGTGCTCGTGCGTCACGGCCACGTAAAGCGGCTTGCCGCCTGTAATCTGATCGCACAGCCCCTTGATATCGCCCAACCCGTAAGCCGTGTCCACCAGCAGCGCCTTCTCCGGACCCACGGTTAAAAACATCCACACGTCGCCGCCGCCATCCAGGTTATGAGTGAACAGCCCGTACAGATTCTCCCGGAACTGGTACACCTCGACGTAGGGATTCACCGGATAGATCATCCGCGTCTTGTTGTTCTCGCGCAACTCCTTCATGTAGGCCCAGCTCACCGGGTCGATCGGCGCATCGTGCTTGATGCGCACCGACTTCAGCTCCGACCGGATCGGCCACATCGTCTTCCGCCGCCCCGGTCCCACCGGATGCACCGGAAACGTCTCCGCGGCCTTGACTGCCTTCTTCTCCGTCGCCGCATCCGTAGCCGCGGGAAGCCGCGAAGCCAGCCCAACCGCTGCCGCTCCGGCCCCTGCCGTGCGCAAAAAATCTCTTCTGTTCGTCTTCATCTTGATTCCCCGTCCGTACCCCTCGGCAACGGCCTGGTTGGCAAATTCGCTGGAACGCGTCCGCCGCCGGCGTCTCCGGCATTCGCCGGAAGTATACCCGCTCCGGCATCGCTGCTCAAATGACGCTCGCCCGCGATCAGTGGCCGCCGCGTACTTCATCGGTTGTCGGTTTCGGATCGTCGAGAGCGGAAAAGCTCTCTCGAACAGCCGCCGCTCTCCGGACCGGGGAAAGCTATGCTCATGGTGCGGAAGGCGGGACTTGAACCCGCATGCCCTCTCAGGCGCCAGATCCTAAGTCTGGTGCGTCTGCCAATTTCGCCACTTCCGCACGGCGGCGCGCGCACGTCCGGTGGCTGTGGATAACGCCTCCCCGACTGCGGCAGATCAAGTCTAGCACGCGCCCGGCCGCTTCATTCCATGCCCTCGAGCACCAACCAAACTCAATGGATCGGCACCCATCCCCTGTGTTATATTGGTTTGTGTGCGCAGGGAATTCTTTGCTCACATCCTTCCAAGGCTTGGACGCGTAGCTCAACTGGCAGAGCATTCGGCTCTTAACCGACAGGTTGAAGGTTCGATTCCTTCCGCGTCCACCATTTCCTCCAAACAATCCCCTCTTAATCATCCGCTCTCCTGTGCCACGCAGAATCGTGCGGACCTGAATCTGCTTTTCCTCCAATAGCGAATACCCGTCCCTACGTTCTACACTGAAC
>Ga0326728_10016593_pt1 | contig 14977 bp, 13 predicted proteins | sample MB3enrmetagenome_FD_207602 | JGI IMG/M metagenome (GOLD analysis project Ga0326728, IMG submission 207602) | Lab enriched peat soil microbial communities from McLean, Ithaca, NY, United States - MB31MN | ecosystem: Environmental > Terrestrial > Soil > Wetlands > Peat | place: USA: New York...
AGACCCAGGATGATCTTTTCGATCGGCAGGGGGCGGCGCTGCTGTTTCGCCGCATCTGCAAGCATGCGCCTGACGATCTCGCCACCCCGCGCAGTGGATTTCCGGCTGCCGCCTGAGTCCTGGATATTGAAAAACTCGACCGGCTTTCCGGAACGGGCGATCTCCGCCGCGAGGGGTTCCGCCTTGATCACCTCGCACCCAAGTCCGACGACGAGAACCGCTGCGACATTGGGGTGCTTCCCGAGGTTCGCGAGGCTCCTCGAATGGAGCTGCATTTCGACGCCCCGTCCGCATCCGTGCCCGTGATAGAGGGGGACCGCTTCCGGTACCGCACGAGCGATGCCGGCCACGACCCCGTTCGCGCAGGCCACAGAGGGGAGGATGGCCACATAGTTCCGAATCCCGGCCGAACCGTCCGGCCGTTCGTACCCAAGAAAAGTTTCCATGTTCACGTCTTCTCCTCGATATCAAGATTATGGGTATGGACCCAGTCCCCTTTGAGAATATTTTCCTTCGCCTCTCCGATGATCTCCCCATACTTGAATACGTCCGCTCCCTTCGGGATGTCTTCGAGGGCGATTTTATGGCTGTAAGGTATATCCATCGCCGGGAGTATCTCTCCGCCTCCCGGCAGCGCTATCGCTTCCCCCTTTTTCAGGTCCGTAAGGGCGATCGCCACATTATCCCTGGGGTTGATGATGATGAGTCTGGCTGCCATGCTTCCTCCTTTTATTTTTCCGCGTCCAAAACATAGTATTTCATTTTTTTCGGCGTCGCCAGGGCAATGCCGGGAAGAAATCCGAAACAGATCATACGAACCTCCTCCTTCCGGGATGAAAACTTGAGAGAGCGACAAACTCGATTAATAAAATAACGAACGTTAACATTAACGCAGTTACCGTTAATCCAGATCATTTTCCGGGAATTTTGTCAAGATACTTTTCGGGAGAGGTTAAAAGTACGTAGACTGTCCGGGTTTGTAGCACATAATCTATCCGGTTTAACATGGCCGCCCTTGGGAGGTAGCTGATGAGACGGGCAGAGTTGTTATTTGACCCGCGGCTCCCAAAAGGCGGTCAAATCTTTTTGTTGCTGACAGATTTTCTTTTGAGGGTTTTTCTGCCGTCTTTACGGTTGGCCTTCCAGTGCATCAGCAGGCGATCAATTAAAATATCGACAAGGCGGTCCGGGTCGCCATGGAGGGAGGCGATGGTGGAATTGCCGTACAGGGAAACGATCCCGTGCAGTTCCGTGAGCCAGAAAATGAACTGGAGTCTTGCTTCCCGCTTGGGAAAGAGCCGGTATTTCACAGCGATCTCTTCCATTAATCCCGTGTACATCTCGATCAGCCGCGTGGAGGCCTGCAGGACCTCGAAGGCCACCGGCTCAAGCGGGGTTCCTTTGAATTCGGGGTACATCGGCACATTCCAGGTCAGCATGATGTTGTAGTAATGGAATTCACGAACGGCAAAGGTTTTGACGGACTCGGTCAGGGCTCTCAGCCGCTCCAGCGGGTCCCGGTGTCGATTAAAGATATCAAGGGCTTCACTGTATGCGATATTGAACCCCCGTTCACGCACGCGCAGGAAGATTTCGTCCTTTCCGCTGTAATACCTGTAAATGGCCGTCGCGGTCGTTCCGATGCTTTCCGCCAGCCGCCGCATGGTCAAGCCCGCAAGACCGTATTCGGCCATGATCTCCAGGGCGCTGTCCAGGATATACTCTTTAAAAGCTTCGATCTCTTTTTCGGGTCTCGCGGTTCGGGTCATGGAAATACCTTGGCGGTTTCGACAAACAGAAACTCACACAGGAGAATACGATGGGTATTCATCCAGACAGGAAACGGCAGCATGTCAGGTGCTTTTACCATGACAAGTCCCACAACGGCGTAAGCAAATCCGTCGTTACCGGGAGCTTTCCAAAATGGGTATTTAAAGACCCGCGACCGTTCACTATTCACTCTTCACTGGCGTATGGGACATGGACCGGATTTAGCCCCAGGTCTCGCGCGTTCTGCCACAGGACGCGGCTTTGCTGCCTGAGTTCCGCATCGTCTCTCAAGATGAAATGGACAGCGGTATCGAACCGATTCATGAATTCGATAGCGGCGGGACAGTCGCAGACAACCGCATTGAATCCTGTTACCTCGAGCTCTCCGGGGGTGATAAGAACGGGTTCGGACGGGGGCGCCGCTCCCCCGGGGCTCAAGATCACGTGCGGGATGAAGCTTGACTGTGAAAACGTCCATAACAACTGGTCGATAAACTGGGCCGCCGCCATCGAATCGACCAATACCCGGACGCGCTTCTTTTCCATGAAAAGCCGCTCGGTCCACCGGCAAAGGAGTCCCCTGTGCTCAGCCACACTGGTCTCAACAAAATAGATGCTCATATTATACTCGACATATCATGAAAGCTCCCGGGATTTGGGCCCTGCCTGTGCCGTTTGGCGAACCTTGAACTTGATTGAATCGGAGCCGGGAGAGAGTTTGAAACGTTTCCTGACACACGGCAGAGACCATATACCAACTTTCGGCCTATTGCAAACAGCAGAAAAAATGAAGGCAGATCTCGATGGATTTAGCCAATGGCTGCACTCTCCATGCAGAGATTTCAGCCAACTGGAAAAAACCGGGCATTACCCGCCAACGATCGGTGCAAACCGTTGCCGGGAGCGGGAACACTTGACGCCGCTTCGCTCCCGGCCGTTATTGACCTGCAGTCGTGATTGGTTTAAATTGATAAAGTTTGATGGTTAACTTGAAATTTTTAGAATAGGAGGCTGCGTCATGACAACTAAATTCAGGAAAGTTCTGTTCGGCAAAGGAAGCTTTCCCGCTCCTTTTTCACTGTCGATTGCTCACAACTTTCTGATCGCTATCATGGTTGCGGGGTTTGCGGTCTTCCTGATGATCTCGTCATCCTGGGCCATTGGAGGCATCGGAGGAGGAGGAGGAGGTTTAGGCGGTACGCCCCCGGACCTTCTCATGCCAAGTCCGCCGAGGAACGTGACGGCAAGCGCAGGCGATCGCATGGCGACCGTGAATTTCGAGCCTCCGAAAACGGACGGCGGGAATCCTATCACCGTATACACGGTGACGTCGCACCCGGAAGGCATCAAGGCCAGGGGCGTAAAAAGCCCGATAGTGATAAGAGGGCTTACCAACGGAAAGGCTTATACGTTTACAATGACCGCCAGCAACTCAGTCGGGACGGGGCTGGACTCAAGTCCCTCCAACTGCGTGACGCCCGCTGAGTAATACCAGCCTGCGATACCGGTGAGAATCGGCGGCGGGGGCTTCCGGCCAAATTGCCCGGCCCTCGTACCCACCCTGCCTGCGAAGCCGAACGATATTCACGCCTGCGTTACCCCATTGCCGCCCGCTACGCCGAACCTCGGCCCGGGGGTGGTCACAACCCCATGCAGTTTGAAAAATGCAGCCGAACCACGAGGAAACCATGATCCCGGTTTTGTCATGCCGGACAGGGACTTCGCTGTGCATTATTTAGTGGCGGCTCCTCCTCCAACGCCGGTAACTGGAATGACCAGGTTAGTCGAACTGCCGCTGCCGGCAACAATCTGAGGCTGTTGACCGTTCCAGTTGAGGGCGGCCCTGGCCTTCAGGTATTCGATATATTTGTCGGGTGAGCCAAACGGCTTGATTTCCGCGGCAAGCCGCGCCTCCAGCCCTTCTCCCTCAAGTACCTGCCTGGTTTTATGAGCCTGCGCTTCCAGCAGGACCGACTGTGAGCGGCCTCTGGCTGCTTCGATTGCCGAATCCGCCTCGCCTTTAGCCTTGATGACGATCTGGTCGGCTTCGAATTGCCTTATCCGCTTTGTATTTTCAGCGGCTACGGCGTCGTTTTTGGCCTTCACGGCCGCTTCGTTTGAGGCCATAAAAGACGCCGATGGGATAATTCCTTGTATTTGCAGACTATGGGGTTGAATACCGAAAAGTTCTTCCACGGACTGGAATACATATTTTTCAATATCCGCTTGAATTGCCGGGCGATTGGCGTTTATCGTCACCATGTTCTGGCCGGCGAGAATGCGCGCTGTGCGGTCTTTGACTACGGGCACCACTTGAGACTCGAGATCTACGTTTCCCGCTCGCCCGATCTCGTACATGATGTGATAAACCTTGTCCTCGGGGATCGTATAGTTGAAGTTTTCATCTATTGTGACCTTCTGATTGTCAACCGTGGTCACGTCGAATTGAGGAATGTGAAGGGTGGTTAGAGAGACCCGAATCCTATCAACGGTATCTATTAGAGGCATTTTGTAGTGGAAACCGGGCTGGACCGGTTTGCTGTATATGGCGACGCCAAAACGCCGCACGTTGGCCCGCTCGGTTTGGTCTACCTTGAACCATGTTGCGTTCAGCAGAAGGAAAATCACTAAAAACAGACCGCCCCATCCGGCGTATCGAATGAAATTTGCACCATGAAAAGTCAGCCCGTGATCCAATCGAGAACCGGACCCGGCATCCACTTTCGTCACCTCTTTTTGACCGCCGCTCGTACTCATAAATACCTCCTGTGTGTGAAATCACGCTTGGAAATAGCAGCTACCGCTACTGACACGGCGCCTTGCCGACTAACTAAAGGCAATGCCGCTCAGACAGCATTGAACTGAATTTGAACTTTATTGTGGGAACAGGGGCATGATATCAAATAAAGGTTACAAAAGAGTTACATCCATGGTTGTCTTCAGGAACGATACAAGTGCGTCCGGACTAAGTCTGAGGAGAAAAATCCCGGCTTGAACATTTTTATTTCAGCTTGGAGATAGAGGATTGTGGTCTTGCAACCTTCCCAAAAGGAGTCAGCAATAAAAGACCTTTCCATAATGAGCGGTCTATTTTCAAGTGGATATCGCGCGAATTCAGCAGGTTAGGTGAAAGGCCCCTGCCACTTTTTTGCCCGATTTCTTAAGTCTGTTGAATGTGATTACCGCCTTGGGCGTAGGCTCATCGATGAGGGAAATCCCGTTTGCTGCCAGGCGCTTGCGTAACTCATCCCTGACCTGCATAAGCCCCGGCAATCCCATCCCCACGACAAGGACCTCCGGACCTTCACACAATATGTCTTCAATGTCGGAAACAGCGAGCGAATGTCCTTCGGTGCGCCACCAGTCAAAAACTACCGAACCGTCAATGACCTTTATGTCACCGGTGTACCTCTTGCCGTCAACCTCGATCTCGCCAAAACGGTAGTTGCCCAGTTCAGTCATTTGAAATCCTTTCCTTAAGCAGCCGGGAGCGGCCAACGGGAAGCTGAGAGAAAGCTTTCGCTCCCAGCTTCCCATGTCCTGCTTTATCCTCCTCGAATTCAGCTGCCCCAATATCTTTTCAAGATAATCTTTCAGGACGGCAATGCCAAAGGCAGAGAAATAAATGTCGATTTTTCGGGTAGTGAGGTTGCGATGTTGATGCATTACAGTGCGTAAGAAAACAATGTCACTGTTCACCATTTTTATAAACCGGCTCGGCGCAGTCCGGTCCGAAATACTGGCGCATTTCCTCAAAAAAAGACTGGGTGGGGTTGACCGGGAGTTTATTTAAATCGAGCAGGACTTCCCCCTTCTTGTCCACAGCCAGGTGGAGAACGGCCCTGCACTCGCCGGGGTGGCTCATTAAAAGGTGTCTCAGGCGGCCGAAGGCATCCCTGTCCATCCTGGCCGCATCGAGCATTATATGCACGGAATCCACCGCCTGAAGTCCGGCCTCTTCCATGCTCAGGATACGGTTTGCGATCAGCTTTGTCGACTTTTCGTCATGCTGGACCCTGGCCCACAGCGCAAGCGGTTCATCGCCGGCGATGAGCCCTCGAGCCTGAGTGAAAGGTTCGGCGAAGGCAACCACCTCTATTGTTCCTTCCCTGTCTTCGAGATTGAGGAACGCCATCCGGTCGCCGCGTTTTGTAGTGATTTCCTTTACGACAGAGAACAGGCCGCACAGGACCACTTCGGAGCCTTCACGTTTTTCCTTGACCGATTGAGTGTCGGCGGAACACACCGAGCGGATCTGCTCTGAGTAAAAATCCAGCGGATGGCCGGAAATATAGAACCCGAGGGATTCCTTTTCGAACTGGAGCCGCATGCGGCTCTCCCAGTCCGGGATGTCGGGAAGCGGAGGGGCCTTTACTTTCTTTTGTGAACGCAACATTTCAAATAAGTTCATCTGACCGGCCTGGCGGTCCCGCTGGAGGGCTGCGGCCCGATCCAGCATGTCGTCAAGACCCGCCATGAGCTGGGCGCGATTAGGATGCAGAGAGTCGAAAGCGCCGCATCGAATGAGTTGTTCAACCACTCGCCGGTTTACTTTCTGGGAATCGATCCGTTCGCAGAAGTCATGAACCGTCGTATAAGGCCCATTGTCCCGGCGGCCCTGCAAAATGACCTCGACGGCCGCCTCGCCTACGTTCTTAACCGCCCCGAGCCCGAACCGAATCATGCGTCCCACGACCTGAAAGGTCCGTCCGCTCTCGTTCACATCAGGCGGCAGGATACGGATATCCATTTGAGCGCACTGGTTTATCATCTTTACGATTTGATCGGAGCTCCCAAGGAAGCTGTTCATGAGGGCAGCCATGAACTCGACCGGATAATGAGATTTGAGCCAGGCGGTCTGGTACGAGATCAGGGCGTAAGCTGCGCTGTGAGACTTATTGAAGCCGTATTCGGCGAATTTGGCCATAAGGTCGAAAATGTGGTTTGCCTTCGCAGATTGGATGCCGTTTTCCGCTGCCCCTTTGACGAATCTGTCCCTTTGGGCGTTCATGAGGGACCCGATCTTTTTCCCCATCGCCCTGCGAAGAATATCGGCTTCCCCCAAAGAATAGTTGGCCAGGGCGCTGGCAATCTTCATCACCTGCTCCTGGTAGAGGATAACCCCATAGGTGGATTCCAGTATGGGCTTCAGTATGTCCAGATCGTAAACGACCTGCCCGCCGTGTTTTCCCTGTATATAGTTTTCCACCATGCCGCTTTCCAGCGGGCCGGGGCGGTAGAGAGCTACCAGGGCCACAATATCGGCGAAACTTTCCGGGCGCAGCCTTACCATTATGTCCCGCATCCCTGAGCTTTCAAGCTGGAAGACACCGGTGGTGTCTGCCCGGCTGAGAAGGGCGTAGGTGTCAGGGTCGTCCAGGGAGATGTCTTCAATATTGATTTCGGTCCCGTGATTTTCCGCTATCAGCTTGACCGCATCGCTTATAACAGTAAGGTTTCTCAGCCCCAGGAAGTCAAATTTTATCAGTCCCGCCTTTTCGACGTATTTCATCGGATACTGAGTGACAATTTCACCTTCCTGGCCAAGATAAAGGGGCATGTATTCGACAATCGGCATGTCCGACATCACCACTCCGGCGGCGTGGGTGGATGCGTGACGGGTTAGTCCCTCGAGGGCCAGCGCAACCTCGAACAACTCCTTTATTTGAGGGTTTTCTGACTGCATTTCGGTTAGACGGGGTTCGACGGCCATCGCCCTGTTCAGGTCGATTCCAAGAGTGGGCGGGATCAACTTCGCAATCCGGTCCACGTCGTTGTACGCCATCGCAAGCGCCCGGCCCACATCACGGATGACCGCTCGCGCCTGCAGAGTGCCGAACGTGGCGATCTGTGCGACCCGGTCTTTGCCGTATTTGTTGGTTACGTATTCGAGGACCCTGTCGCGGCCGTTGACGCAAAAATCCACGTCGATGTCCGGCATACTGATGCGCTCGAGATTGAGGAAACGCTCGAAAATAAGCCCATGCTCAATTGGATCGAGGTCGGTTATGCGCATGACATACGCGATAAGGCTTCCCGCTGCAGACCCTCGGCCGGGACCGACCGGAATCCCGTTCCTTTTCGCATAATTTATGAAATCGGCCACAATCAAAAAGTATGCGGCAAATCCCATCTGCTTTATGACGCCGATCTCGTAGTCAAGCCTCTGCCTGTATTCCCGGATCTGCTCTTCACCAAAGCCGGGGCGCTTGCGTCTTATGGCCCCCATCCGCAGTTCGAAGCCTTCCCGCACCTCGCGCTCGAATCTCTCCTCCAGGCTCTCGCCTTGCTCGAGAGGAAATACCGGGAAGTGATAATTATCCAGGTCCAGTTGCAGGTCGCATTTTTTAGCTATCTCGAGCGTATTTTCAAGTGCGTCGGGAACATAGGCGAACTCTTTAGCCATCTCTTCGGGAGATTTGAAATAGAGCTGATCGGTTTGGAACTTGAACCTTTTTTCGTCCAGAATCGTTTTGCCCGTTTGAATACATAGAAGGATCTCGTGAGCGCGGGCATCGCTTTTGCGCAGATAATGGCAGTCGTTTGTGGCCGTTAATGGAAGAGAAAGTTCCCGGGCGATTCGCACGATCCCCTCGTTTGCCACCGCCTGTTCAGGGATCCCGTTCGCCTGGATTTCCAGGTAAAAATTACCCGGCTCGAATATTTCCGCATACTCCTTGGCGGTCCTTTTTGCGCTCTCGAACTGACCTCTGATCAAAAGCGAGGAAATTTCCCCTTTGAGACAGCCCGAAAGGCAAATCAGTCCCTCGCTGTGCCGCGTCAAAATTTCCCTGTCCATGCGGGGCTTGTAATAGAACCCTTCTGTGTAGCCGAGTGAGACCAGTTTCATCAGGTTCTGATAGCCCGTCCTGTTGCGGGCCAGGAGCGTCAGGTGAAAACTTCGGTCATCATCACCGTTTGCCCCCCCGGGCTGGGAAGCTGGCCCTGCCCCAACCTCGGAGCCGGGGACCCTCCCTCCGCGATCGTGCCGGCTTCTGGGCGCAATGTATGCCTCGCACCCTATTATAGGCTTTATTTCGTATTTTTTTGCAGCTTCAAAGAATTCAAGTGCCCCGAACATGTTACCGTGATCGGTTATGGCCACAGCGGGCATACTGTAAGCCCTGGCGGTCTCGAACAGGTCCTTTAGCCGAATCGCGCCGTCAAGAAGACTGTACTGGGTGTGCACGTGCAAATGAACGAAAGGCATTCGCGGATTTTCTCCTGGATTTCGGAATGAAGGGTAACAGAATCTCAATCTAACACATTTGACAAACTCCTTCCAAGACGGAAGACGCAATGAAAAAAGAAGACCGAGGACCGGGGACAGAAGACGGAGTACAGAGGATGGAGGAGTGAAAACGGAGCGCGCAAGACCTCTATCTTCGGCGTTCGATCTCCGTGCTGCTCCATTTCAGAAAGATTTAAGTTTTTCAGAAACCAACCGATCCCTGGAATGGGCATGAAATCTTTCAATGTTGATGGCCCAGGCGAAGGAATCGGTGAAACGCGAGAGATAACCCTCCAGTTTCGCTTTCCCCTTAACATTATTTTTAGAGAGGTCGCTGTCCCCATGAAGCAACAAGAGCTTATCGCGAAGCTGATCGATCTGGAAGAACAGGTAAAAGTTCATTCTTCCGAATACCTGAGTCTCATCCGGACGCCCGGAAATATGACCAAGGCATCCGTCCACAAACGCAAAGTACTGCGGCTGCGCAGCAGGATTAAGGGCCTCATGGAACAAATCGCCATGCTTTGACGCCTCTTTTTTCGCCTTGCTGTCAGATGGTATTGAGATTAACATCTGTCCAGGCTCAGTGAGCGATGTGTCCGGAGAAAGGACTATGAGTTCACTGCTCGCTGTTAACCTGGACATGTTTTCTCTAACTCAACAGGCAGGTATGAACCTATGTGCGGAATTGTGGGATACATCGGCCCCGATGAAGGTCGCGAAATTCTTATGAACGGGCTGGCGAGACTGGAATACAGAGGCTACGACAGCGCGGGAATCGCGATGGTCGGCCCCGATTGCCAGCTTCAGATCGTTCGGTGCGAAGGAAAGTTGAGCGGGTTGCAGGGCAAGCTAAAAGAACAGCCTGTTAGCGGGACCGTCGGCGTGGCGCATACCCGTTGGGCAACTCACGGCAGACCCTCGGAGCAAAACGCTCATCCCCATCGCTGCGGCCCTTTCGCCCTGGTTCACAATGGAATAATCGAAAATTACGCGGCTCTCAAAGAAGAACTCGAAAAGGATGGACACAGCTTCGCTTCTCAGACGGATACCGAAGTAATAGTCGTCCTGCTTGACCGCGAGTGGCGCATGGTGAATGACTACCAGCAGGCGGTGCGCAATACCCTCAAAAAGTTGAAAGGCTCCTACGCGCTGGTCATCGTCAACGAACTGGAACCCGACGTCCTGGTTGCCGCCAGAAACGAAAGTCCGCTCATTCTGGGGCTTACCGGCAACGCCTTCTTTCTGGCATCGGACGTTCCGGCCATACTGCCCTATACTCGCCAGGTGGTTTATTTAAATGACGAGGAGATCGTCTTCATTTCGAGGGAAGGCTACCGCATCGAGTCGCTTCCGGATGGAGCGGAGCGCAGTCCGCGGCCTCACCAGGTGGACTGGAACCCTATAATGGCCGAGAAGGCGGGCTACAAGCATTTTATGCTGAAGGAAATCTATGAGCAGCCGAGGGCCGTTATCGATACTTTCCGCAGCGTGGTCGACCTCGAGCGTAAAAAGATCGGTTTCCCGGAACTCAACCTGGATGGGGCGCTGCTCAACAAAATTGAACGAGTCTTTCTCGTTGCGTGCGGGACATCCTACCACGCCGCGCTGGTGGCAAAGTACATGCTCGAAGGCCTGTGCCGCATCCCCGTAGAAGTGGACCTTGCATCGGAATTTCGCTCCAGGGAGCCCATTCTAAACGATAAAACCCTTATGCTGGTTATAAGCCAGTCGGGGGAAACAGCGGACACCAGGGCCGCCCTGAAAGAAGGGATTGATAAAGGCGCTCATTGCAGGGCAATCGTGAACGTGGTCGGAAGCAGCATAGCCAGGATGGCCCAGGGGGTGATCTATACCCATGCCGGACCCGAAATCGGGGTGGCTTCGACAAAGGCATTCACCACACAACTGATCGCCCTCTATCTCTTCACGGTCTACTGGGCCGCCGAAACCGGTAAACTGCCCGGGAAATTAATCGAACAGTATATTCAGGACCTTATCGAACTTCCCCACAAGATGGAAACGATTCTTTCCGATGCAGCCAGGATCGGTATCTGGGCCAGAAAATACAAAGACTTCAAAGATTTTCTCTACCTTGCCCGTGGCCCTCTCTATCCGATCGCCCTCGAAGGCGCACTCAAACTCAAGGAAATCTCCTATATTCATGCCGAAGGCTATGCGGCAGGCGAGATGAAACACGGCCCCATAGCGCTCATCGACGCCGAAATGCCTGTCATGGTGCTGCTCAAACACGGGCCGCTCTACGAGAAAATGATCTCCAATATCCAGGAAGTAAAGGCCAGAGACGGCATGATCCTCGCCCTCATAGAAGGCAAGCCGGACGATGTCGTCGGTCCGGCGGAAAACCAGTTCGTTATCAGTCCTTCGTCTGACTGGCTCTCGCCAGTGCTCTTCAGCCTCCCGCTACAGTTGCTGGCCTATCACGTGGCGGTGCTCCGAGGAACCGACGTCGATCAGCCGAGAAATCTGGCCAAGAGCGTGACGGTGGAATGAGTGGGTGAAGGGTGAAGGGTAAGAACAATACATTTTATTTAAAGAACTTCATTTTACGGCCGGGTCCGCAAAGATTGAAAAAGACCTGGAAAGTGTAAGAGGACTGACGTTGGGCCTAATCAGGCATTTAAAGAACAAGCAGACATAAACGGCCTGTGCTATCCCACTCCCTTCACCCTTCACCGTATATATACAGAAGGCTTCCTCCTTCGATCCTGTCGATCACGGCTTCGGCGGCTTCCATGGGAATAGCCGGGCACCCCAGGCTTCGACCCAGCCTTCCGAAGCCATAATAAGCGCGGTTGGCGGCAATGGCCCCCCAGTCGGCGTAATGAGCGCCGTGCATAACTATCCCCCGGCAGGCAGTATTGTCGTTTACGCCCTTTTCCAGCCCGACGAGTTCCAAGGCGGGGCCATGGCTGCCGTAGTATTTGCGCCCCGTTCGAAAGAACCCGAGCGGGCTCTCGTGGGATTCCGGCCGGTTGGAAAACCTTCTGGCATAGAGCAGGCCTGAATTCTTCCCATGCGAGACCGGAAACCTCTGCACCTCAGCCGATTCCATATCTATTAGAAAGAGCCGCCTGCTGGTGGACGGTTTCGTATAATCTATGATGGTTATGAATCGCCTGTTGTCGAACATCGACCGATTCTCCCTCAGGTACTGGACTGCCTTATTGAAAGCAGCGTGAGGAAATTTCCCATCCTTTGCCGGGGGGCGGGGCGGAAGGGGCCTCACAGGGATTTTCGCGGATCGAAACGGCCAGTCACCGTAGCGTGGAATAAAAATGATGGAAAAGACCGCCGCCAATGCGAGCAGGAGGCGTATTGTTTTGTGCATGTCTCGTGATTGTCCCCGTGTCCCCGAGTCAGGCTTTTCCGGCGCCGGGGCGTTGGAAAGGCCGGCCGCCAATGCTTTGTTTCGCTGGCCGGTGGACTGTTTTTTTTATGATTCTTAACATGTTCGAATTTTTTTGGGGAGGCGATAAAGTTCGGTTTCGGTTTTGCCGACCGAATCGATGAATTAAAAAATGGGAGGGAGAAAGCCGGTAGGCCTGATCGGGACCGATTCCAGGGACCGGCTTGCAGGCACGCTTGAATCTTCACTCATTTTTGTATATATGTTACGATATTTTCAGTACATCTTACCTGGAGGCTCCTATGCCGCTCAGTATCAGAAATCCGCGAGCCGAAAAGCTTGCTCGCCAGGTGGCGGCCGAAAGCGGACAAAGTCTTACACAGGCGATCATACAGGCGCTCGAGGAGCGCCTCGAACGTCTCAAGGGACGCCGCAAAGCCACGGATGTGGCAGAAGAGATCATGAAGATATCTCTTCGCTGCAAGGCGTTGCCGGAAATGGATAAACGCAGCGCGGACGAGATTCTCGATTATGATGACAGGGGGCTGCCTCGGTAATGGTCATTGACACCTCTGCTCTGATCGCCATTCTTTTGGGGGAGCCTGAAGCGAAACCGTTCGCCCTGGCAATCGCAGGCGATCCCCAAAGACTCATCAGTGCTTTTACAGCCCTGGAGTCAGGGATTGTAATAGAGGCAAAGAAGGGTGAGTCCGGTGGACGTGAGCTGGATCTTTTGATCCACCAGGCGAAGATCGAAATTGTGTCGGTTACGGCCGAGCAATTCGAGATCGCGCGGTCTGCCTGGAGGAAGTACGGTAAGGGGCGACACCCCGCGGGATTAAATATCGGCGACTGCTGTTCCTATGCCCTGGCAAAATGTTCAGGCGAACCCCTACTCTTCAAAGGCAATGATTTCAATCAAACGGACATCGAAGCAGTCTATATGAACATTCGAAAGCCGTAACTTACGATATTGTTTCAAATCCCGGCGTTCTCTGCGCCTCTGCGGTGGATTTTGTGTCAGTGGCTCGCAAAAAATCTCGGCCATTTGTAGGTAAGGTCCACCCAAGTGCGGTATCGGTCCGGAGATTGCGTAGTAGCGCCAGGGCCGCCGGAATTTTCATATTCAAGTTCATACGACGCGGACAGCCTGAGAATGAAGTTTTCGGTGAGGTTTCTCTCGACTGAAAAAATGAAGTTGTAATAGTCGAATTCCTGGGTCCCTCCCGCTATCTGAGTGTTCATGTTATATCTGGCTGAGAAACTGACAGTGGTAAGCTCAGACCACTTATAGGCTGCCCCGCCGGACACGAAAGTGGAATTGAAACTGTTCGTGTTTACGTCATTATATTGCTGCCTGCCTGCCGAAAAAGAGGTGGAAAGCCTTTCGGTCCAGTCCTTTTTTACGTCCGCTGAAAAGACAAAACCGCCCTCTGTCGCCGACTCCGGCCGGGGAATTAAAATTATGTTCGGGACTAGTCGGTCGGGTGGTACAATTTTGAATCCAATGATTTTCGGCGTGAAGGCGGTGAAATCCAGAGATGAAAAATAATATCCGCCCCCCAATTTCATGCTCAGGGTATCTGAAAAAAGCCTTTGGAAGGAGAGCATTTCGGTTAACGAATCTATTTTCGAGGCATTGCCCGTGGTAGTGCTGGCGCTATAGTCGGTGGAGGAAAGGCTGTTGACTAGACTGATATTGTTGCGCTCGTCGATTGACCAGGTAGGACTGATCGTGGCCTGGTAAAGGTCGCTGTCGGGCACCGTTCCTGACGGATAATCGTTCTTGGAATAAGCGCCGGATACGAGCAGGCTCAAATTTTCATTCAGTCCGTAAGTGCAGCCCAGTCCGGAATTGTACTGGTAGTGCTCCGTTCTCTGAGCGACAATTCCGGACGCCTGGAGCTGCTCTTCGATCGTCTGGTCATGGACAAACCCCAAAGTGGCCGTAGTGGAAAACCTTGGCGACCAGGTCTCCGTCAGGCCGGCTACTGTATTAGTGTTTACAATGTCAAACCTCGGGTTATTGATGTATGCCTGTGCGGGAGTAGTTGTGTCGAAGTTAAACTTCGTTTGCTCTGTCTCTCCATTGATGGAGACCACGGGAGTAAAGCTGGTTATAAAATCATACTTGGTTTCACCGCGAAGGGGTGTCGTTACAAAACGAAAATTGCTGTCGTAACTTTCCGAAAGCGTTGCAGAAGGCGTAAAAGACCAGTCCGCGGCGAGCACGTCCACCGCAGATGCGCAGAGGGCGCAAAAGGATACAGCAAAGAGAATTTCGAGGAGATGATGATAAACCTTCACACAAACCCTACGCCTTCCGAAAAACGATAGAGTATAAAAGGCGAACACGGATAGAGGAATCAATGGCGATATGCCCCAAAACAATCCATCTTCGAGTACCGGAACATTAGAGCCGATCGGCGACTGATTTTTGCCGCCGTTGAGACTTATCAGGATGAAGACGGCAACTCAGTCCGGCCACATACCTGTGAACGTAACAGGCAAAGGTTTTTGCAGTTGAAATCTTTCTCACTGCGCCTCTGCGGTGGACCCTCACTTCGTCTCGGGTCTGCGCTTCATGCGTTACATCAGGCGATGCG
>Ga0326728_10016594_pt1 | contig 14977 bp, 16 predicted proteins | sample MB3enrmetagenome_FD_207602 | JGI IMG/M metagenome (GOLD analysis project Ga0326728, IMG submission 207602) | Lab enriched peat soil microbial communities from McLean, Ithaca, NY, United States - MB31MN | ecosystem: Environmental > Terrestrial > Soil > Wetlands > Peat | place: USA: New York...
AAAATCATATAAATAGATGGTTTCATCTGAGAATTGGGTTTATCCATTTGTCCCTTTTAGCACTATTATTACTGAGAAACGGTGAAATGAAGAACTACTAATGCACCCCACTCATCACCCGCAACGACCGTATAAACCCCTGGTTTAAAATTACTGAAAGAGTAGATTCCGCTATTGGTCCAATATCCTTCTATATTAATTTCATCCTTCATCGGGCTGTTATTTATAGTGCCACCAGAGCCCATTATCGCAGTTTGCATAGAAGAATTATTACAACCTACTATTGTGGTTAACATACTAATCTACAATGGTACTCCGACAATAATTCCAAGCTTGTGTTTCAACATATGCTCATCCTTAAGGGCTACACTCCATACCATACTTATACGAATAAGATGGGAAAACTTTGCATTGCAGTCTGCAAACACTTATTCCATAGTCTTCCACCAAACCGCCCCAGAGCGGAAACTTAGCCTTTCGAATAGGGCAACTCCGGTCATTACCCCCACAATCACTATTAAAGATAAAATTAGTAATGGTAATAGAGTCAACCAGGGTATTTGTTGCATATATGCGGAGTTCGCAAGGCTCCCAAGTTCTATAAAACCTGGGCTGATGCCGAAACCCAAATAGCCGAGGGCTGAGACATAGATAATCATGGCAGTGGTTGTGAAGGTAAATACAATGGGCATTGACGAGAGTACACTCCGCACCCAGGTGTTTCCCTTTATTGACGAATGATAAACCTCTTGCATCATACCTACGGTACGAGGCAGTATCACCAACCCAACCAACAAAGTAATCAATATAACACCTTTATTCCCCGGCATGGATATCAAGAGAAGCAGTAAAACCAGCCAGGGAAAGGCGCAGATAATATCTTTCGGCAGCATTATGATATCCTCAAGAGTATCACCTAACCAGTTTTCCATCCTTCCACAATAAGCTGCCAAAATTGCCCAGCCGCCGGCGATAACGGATACAAACGAGGTGCCTGCCAGACCGATTAAAACATCTGTCCTGATGCCGGAAAGCAGACGGCCCGAGATGTCGCGTCCCAATTCGTCAGTTCCAAGCAGATGCTTGGCCGATGGAGGTTGCATAATATTGAGAAGATGAATCTGGGTCCCATTGGGAGCCAACAGCGGTCCAAATACGGCTGTAAGGATGATTAAAACGCAAAGTCCCAGAGAGAATATCAGCCATCCTTGTGGAATTCCATTTTTTGCTAACGGCTTTTCGGAAACCGGTTGGATTAAGGCTGTTTGCTTGGTGGAATGATTGTAGGCAATCTCGATCAATTCGGCAATTAGTTTCACTACCACTACGATAATGACGAAGGTCCAGATGATACCAAAAATAACAGGGAAGTCTCTATTTGTTAAACGTGCTATCAGAAGTGAACCGAGCCCCGGTTGTATAAGAAACCAGCCTGCCATAACGGTAGTCACTATAATAAACCCAACCAGTTTGAGTACCCTGATGAACAGTCTGATACTTATTTGTTGCACTAGATGGAGAGAGATGGCACTTTCAGCCCGATTCGATAGCATTCCATAGCCTGCTTGAACCAGTAACCAAGAGGGCATTAATGAACAAAAGAATGCCGACCAGAAAAAGAGTATTTGATGTTGAGGAACTGGCTCGTGTTTCAAAATAAAAACAGCGATGAAGGCGCTGATCACGAACACAGGAATACCCGCACCAGCGCTGACCAGCACAAGTCGTAAAATCCTTCGTGCTTTAGCCAACCAAGTAGAACTTTTAGTGACTTGATTGATAAAAACACCGATAAACAACAACATCCCGGCAATCATAATGCTCATTACACTGATTAAAGCGATCATACCCAGCGTAACACCGAGGTTCTGCCAGATTGTTGATGACACTGAAGCCCCATTAAAAATGGACTTTGTCCATACAAAATTTGTCCATTTTGCCCAACCCACTAAATTATAGGGATAATTGGGGGAGGGAAAAACATATGGCGAGGATAATCTCACAATTGGATTAAATGGTCTTCTGAGTGCTATCAGTATGAACCAGATGGCGAACAGGGTTATCCATGCAAATGCTACTCCACGTACTGCCGCGATAAGCGTTCGCTTATTCTCGGTGCTCATGTTTTTAGCTCTCCCCGAAAAACTACTCTATTATTTATACGAAAAGGACAGGAAAACTTTGCACTGATTTTGAGAATAAGTAAAATAATTATGATTGTGAAAGGAATTATTTAATGAGGTCACACGCCGCCCAAATGTTACCTTATCTACCCTAAATTGAGTGAAACCGAGAGATTATTTAACCAAGTCATCGATATTCCAAACTCTTCCTTACAGTGTATATTGCATTTCGGACGTATGAATATTTATTCGTGAAATATTACAAGAAAAAAGTGGCCGTCATAGCACAGTAATCGTGCATGGCAATGGATAGGTCTCACCATTAATTGTCGCGATAATCTGGAACGAGTGCTGGCCAGGTCTCGCATCATTTGAAATATGAAATATAAAGCCGGGCGTATCATCCTCGGCCGTTATTCCGGCTGGCAAACCCTGTACGGTCAAAGTGACATCGCCAACATACGAATAAGGGCCAATCTGGTTGTACCTGATTTTCCCGGCACTGTCGGTGATTGAAATAATTTCATTTCTATCACTGCCCGGGGTGGTTGTTATGCTAGCCCTGTAGTTAATGTATATGGAATCGTTCCCGGCAGAAAAAGTTAGAGTAACTGTCGGAACCAGACCCGCCCCATTAAGATTGCCTTCATAGACCACGACTCCAGCTGGGGTAGGGAGCCTGGAATCTGCATCCTCCTGTGTAGCTGTGTTCTGCGTTGGAGTAGCGGTCTGCAATAAAGATGTAGACGAAGCTGTTGACGAAGTTACGACGGTTGAATCCGTGGCTGAGGAATTGGCTTTGGAACTTTGTGTGGTCGTAGAAGCACAGGCACACAATGTTATAAATATAAATACATAAATACTTGATATTATCAGCAATTTCTTAATCATTGTGCGTCGCTCCTAACTTTTTTCACTCCGTTCAAATAATTATACAGAGAAAAATGCGATATAATTATAAAACCGTAAAATGAACCAATACCAACGCACCCCACTCATCACCGGCGACAACGGTATAGACTCCCGGTTCAAAGTTAGTAAAAGCAGCGCCTACATTGTTGCTAACCCAATAGCCCATTGGCGCTGGTTCAAATTCAGTATCCATTGCGATGGTAAAGACAGCGGTAGATTCGGACATCTGAAACACCGCAGCGTTATCGCTTAATGGTTCAAAAACATAAGAAGAGATATCGGTTAGAATCATAGGACACATGTATATGCCAGGTTGATAAATCTGAAGTGGAGTAGCAGATGAAACATTCGCGGCTGTATAGCTTCCCTTAAAGATTGCGATCCCAAAAGGGTAGTTGAGTGGGCCGCAAGGACCAACCCCTAATCCATTAATTGGCCATTTTGCAGATGAAGTCACTGTATTAGTTTTCGACAGAGTATTCTTTTCATCAATATCTATGCCGACTTGCTGACCTGATTGATAAGTTTTCGAGTCAAGCGAAAGAGTTAACTCAAGACCGTTTATAGATTTAGATGTGGTCGAGTTCCCATTATTAAAAGGCGTTGTTGCTGTAACAGTACTTGGGTTAACGGTCATCAATATTTGTTTGGAAGCTATCTTTTTCGAGTTATCGGTGACCATGAAAGTTACAAACGCCGGATTTGTTGCAATCATCAGCGTGCCTGAAATAACACCGGAGTTAGGATCGAGCTGCAACCCAATTGGCAGTGTTCCTCCAGAGACAGACCATATATAAGGAGGCGAACCACCTTGTACTTCAAGTGTATGCGAATATGCAACATTTTCAGTCCCTTCCGGTAACGAATTTGTGGTGATGGTGGGGGTTTTCGAAGGACTGCAACCGGTGGAAAGGACTAACCCGATCAATGCTAATGTAAGTGAAACCATTCTTAATATTTTTCTCATTTTCTTGCAGTCCTGAAGTTGTTCTGTTCCAGGTAGGTCAATCAATGGACCTTTTTAAAAATCTAATTGAATGGGTGTATGGACAAACTGTAAATACAAGATACCGTAACCAAAGCTACCGCAACTATCAAACAGGCTATTAATATTAATCGCGAATCCCTTTTGGAAACGCTGTAACCAAAGAATGTTGATACTAATATCGGGGCAATAACAGATTAAAAGTCCTATTACAAGGTCTCGTATAGGCTCGATCCCCTTCCAGCGGCAATACCGGATCAATACGTCCGCTAAGGGCCCGTAAAGGATGACAAAGCAAATTGCTCCTGCGGTTACTCCCCACCATCGATTTTGCGCGGATATGTTACTCATGATTACCGACCATCCAGAATTTATAATCTCACCGAGTTAAACCGAACGTTTTTCAAATCTTGATTAAAGATTCATCTGACTTGTACGGATTTTGCAATCAATACCAGTTCGTCTGCGGACACACTGGTACTCGCTGATAAGACTAATTCATAGTACGAAAATTGGCCGTTACCCAACTGTTGGCTGGACAGGACAACTGGCGTCCAGTCCCACCATAATGTATTGTGGTCACTAAAATAGTTCAACTGGGCCCATTTGGAGTACGTACCAGGACCTCCGCTCAAATTAATGCCCTCATATTGTTCGGAAGTAGGTAATATGCGAAACATTCCTCCGGCATCCCAAACCAGTGACAAAGTTATATCCGGTGCGTTTAAATTGGTAATAGCGAAATCAACTTCTTTTTGTTCGCTTTCAGACTGCTGGATAACTTGCACATCGCTTATTGCATACCCTTGCGGAAGATAGGTGGGAATGGGAATACGTTCCCCAAAAGTCACTTCGGATTCCTGCAATTTAGCAGTTATAGCCAAGGACAAAGTATATTGGGGAGTAGTTGATAATGTGCTAACAGTGGTAGAGGTAGTAGCGGATACTGTCACAGGCGTTGACGCTGTAACAGATGTTGGCACAGGCATTGACGTCGTAACGTATGAATCGGAACCACTTGTATCTGAGGTGACAGCAATTGTTGTTACCATTTTTGCCCACAACGACCCATCAGTAAGAATATTTTGGAGAGAGATCATACCTAGCTCGACAGGGCCATGGGTATTGTCCAGAAGAGTGCCATTTTCCGAATAAATCAAGGTGAGTGTCGGCATTGTCTGCGGGGTAACCGGTTTGCCGGTGGTATCGTAGTAATTAAAATTGCCATTAATTATCTGGTCGTATGATAACGTCTGGGTATAATTATCCGAGGATGTAAAAACAACACTATCTCCTTCGGATATACCACCCACAGTGCTGAGTAAGTTTCTCAATGCCACACCCTGATAAGAAAATGGGCCCGTGATAGTGCCACTCTGGCTCACATATCCTCCATTTCCTGTTACTGAAGGGAATGCTTGCAAATCCAGTAGCGAAAAGTTGTTAACTTTACTCCCTTCAGTGACGGTAAGCACAGTCTCCCCTCCCGGGGGTGTCGTTGTCGCGCTTGCGGTAGTAGAAGTTTGGGTTGTTGTTATGGTTGGTGCGCTGCAGGATGCAAGTAGCATCCCAACCACCAATAGTAAACTTAAACCTAACCAAGTAACCTTTTTCATTTGCTGATTCCTCTGGTTATTTCTAATCTTATAACGAATAAATCGCTTAAAAGTTAGGGATCAGTACGAAGGAACATATGATTATAAGCAATTATATCCATTCTTATTTGACTTATCAATTAAGCAATTTCCACGATTAGTAGCAAATATTATTTTGTGGGAATTAAAGAACCATAAGTAACAATTCGTCAGAATGTTACTTTATGAAAGTTTTATCTCGTCAAATAATACTTATTACACCGATTTCAGTATTCTTTACCCATCAAATAGGTTATGAGCATTTTAATTGCATGTGCTAAAATTGAATGCAGTGTCAGCTAGCAGAAAACAAAGTAGCCAGACCCGCGGCGAAGCCACATTCAGAAACTGGAAGCGGTGAGTACCTCTATCGATTTGATTTGACATCAAGGAAACACCTTCGTGACGACTAACAATGTAAAGTCCCCATTACCCATGCATGATATCTTGAAAACTTGTGCTATCCAAGTAAAGCGACATATTCCTGAAATTATTTTGGGAATTATTTTTATTGTCGCCGCTTTTATTAGAATCTGGGCGGCAGAAATTTCTTCGGGACCGGATGTAGCACAATTCTGGGCATTTGCCAAAGTTTTTCAGCTCCATGGACTGGATTTTTATCGTTACGCAGATGCCCAACTGGCGATTTTCCCGGTGAAAGGCTGGGGTTTTGTTTATCCACCGATATGGTTATTGATCACAAGGCTGTCATTGTTTTTCTCACCATCAAGTCAGGTCATTTATATTGCGGGTAATGCCATTGCGAACCCCAGTTGGCGTCTGGCGCTGAAAATCCCGATTATTGCCGCTGACCTTGCTATCGGACTGCTGTTGTATTGGGGGGTGCCGGGTTCGAAATGGCGGAAAGTATTGTTTGCCTGTTTGTGGCTGCTGCATCCTACGGCTTGGTTCGAATCGGGTGTCTTCGGTCAGTTCGATGCCATCGCCGCCGCTTTTCTACTGGCTTGCGTGATTCTGCTAATCAAAGGAAAGGACAGACTGGCATTCATATTCGCCGGTTTAGCAGTGATGACCAAACAAGATGCACTTTTCGCAGTAGCGATGATAGTGATTGTCTGCACCCGGTATATGAATGTGCGGCGGCTGCTTACAAATTGCGCCATTATGGCTGGTGTAGGCGTGGTCTTTTCGGTACCGTTTTGGGTTACCGGTAATTTCATTGCTTACGCCCATTCTATCATTTTCGCGGGGGCAGCTCCCGGTTATCAGAATCCGTTGTGCTTTGCGTTCAGTGGAACAGGTGCCCTGCTTACATACTTACACAATGTGTTCGGGTGGGATACGACCATGTTGATAATTTCTACTCTACCTGTCCTTGTCATCGGCCTTATAATTACCGCGATATTATGTTACCGGCGAAGGATAACTCCCTTACAGGGAGCCCTCGCGGGTTTCCTTATCTTTAGTAGTCTCTATTACCGGATAAATTATCAATATCTGATAATTTTTATCCCGCTGGCGATACTGCTGGCTGCCGTGACACAGTACAAATTGGAAAGAGTTTTTGCCTTGGCGTTAGCGGTATTACCTGCGGTCTGGATTTGGCTCGGTAATTTACCGTGGTGGTTCCACGATACAAAACCGGGTTATGCATGGGTCCCTGTTTTTTTTCGGCATCTGGGTTTACTGAACCGTTATCTGCCTGATGTGGTCTATGTAATTTTTGCCTGCATACTGACATGCCTTTCGCTGGCCTATGTGGTACTGGCTTTCACGAAATGGTGTAAGCCCTCCGATTTGCCCTCTTGATTAAAAAATTAACGATGAAAATCTTAACGTACCAACACATCGGAATGTGATTTCTTAAAGATTCTGTCAGGGTAAATTGGCAAATCTGTTGAACTAAAACTGAGTCTAGCAAACAACATCTAGGCACGCATGTAAACAGAGAAAATGGAGTGTCTACAAATTAGAAGAAAACTTGAGATTTCATATGGAACAGGGAACTATCAAGATCTTTTCTCCAAAGAAGTGAAAATTCCTGTGTCAAATATTTCATTACAGAGATTTTTGCCAGAGAAAAACACAACGATAATAACAAATTTAGGGAAATAAATTACTGGCAAATAAACCATCGCCGAAAATTGAGCATTTGCCGCCAGACGTTTCAGAATCAAAAACAATTTGCCAAATGGCTGAATTAAAAAACCAATAAAGGACCGTTTGTTTTTCAATCCACAACTGCATACAGGTGTTAGTGTTCTTTTAATTTTCTGTTGGTTTTTTGTTTTATTTGTTTCTTAGCGTCATAAGTTCTAATCGCTTTGAATAATTGGCTGTCTCTTTTCTTTTCTGCATCGGCCAACTCGGATAAAAATTCAAGGCAAGACCGACTTTCATTATTTCGAGTGTCAATGATTCCGTCAATGCTAATCACATCGACTTTTACCAAGCCAAGGTTAACAATCAAATTTAATAATTCGCCAGGGCTTCTTGATAATCGGTCTAAAGTCGTGACGACGACAAGATTAAATTTGCCTTTCGCCGCATCATTCATCATATTTGTTAGTGCGGGTCTTTTTCCCATTACATCGTTAACGTTCACCTCAACCTCAGAGTAAATGCCCGCAACTTCCCATTCATGATTCTTTGCGCTATCAGTCAGCATTTGTTGTTGCAAAGTCAAAAGGTGTTTGCTATCGCGATTGTTATTAGCCCTGCAATAAAAAGCTACCTTTGTATTTGATTCTATCATTGTTAAATTCTCCTATATTATTTTGTTTTTGTTTATTTGTTTCAATCCACACCTACATATAAATGTTAGGGTTCGAGCAATTTTCTGGTAGTACCACGACCAACAAGGTGAATCTCGATTGTGCGGATGTTCACCAGGCTGATTAAATCTCCTAGTCCCCTTTGACCACTGCTGCAATCATGCAAATAGGTATTCGGCGCTATTGGTGGTATTTTTTTAGGATCAATACCCTGACGCTGATAATGAGTATTCTGCTCGGTGAGAGACGCGAAAAACATAGTCTCGTATGAAGTGCTGTTTATGCAGTAGCCTCGGGTCAAGTCTTCATCGTTTAGCTTATGTACATAGATTGCGCCGCATTGACGGCATTTGTACGCTGCATCGGCGACTTGTTCAAACTTTGGGTCTTTAGCCATATTGATTTTCTCCTTAACGTAGTTTTATTATAAGCAGCCTTGCTGCTTGACTACCTAGTTGAATAGTTTCTGTACACTTTGTTTAATGATTGCAGCCACCTGGCGGCGCAATGCATCCCGCTTTTGATAGTAATTGGGATCAGCTAATTTTTCGTCTGCAGAAGTATAAATCTTACCCCTTTTTTCGAGGTATTCTTTCCATGTATTACGACGAATTTCATCATTTTCGTTATAATAATCCACACTAAAATGCCAACCCGCCCACCATCCATCCTTATATTCTTTACTTTTATCCTGCAAATGTTCTCTTAGCGTCATTATTGCATTAGCGTCAAGTATTTCTTCTTGCAAGCTTTTTTTCATCTCCCTTTCAATATCAATTTTCTTCTCTTCTTGATTTTTCCAGTCACTGTCCATTTAAGCTCCTTTATTTATGATTTTTTCGTCTTTTTTCTGCTCTGTAATTTAAACATCTCTTGGGCATTTCTAACTTTAGTCGGAGGAATTTACGCTGATGCGTTTTTGAAAGATAAAAGGTGGCTCCGCAATCAACGCATATTAACCTGATTGTTTGGGTCGGTTGATTATTCAGTTCATCTGGCATCTTGTTACTCCCGGTGTATTTACTGCAATGGACACGGTGCGATGTAAGAACCACCTTCCCTTCTCGCTTTCCGACACTCGTAACACCGCTTCGGTTTTTTGGTGAGTCCTCTGGACGCAAATTTGAGTTGGTCAGCAACGGTATGTACGAATTCACACTTACAATCCTTGCAGCGAATCGGTATATCTTTTAACGTGGTCACATCAAGTTGTATTGGCTTTAAGACGGTAACCGGTTTGGGTACAGGTACAACTTTCGGCTTGATGTTCGCCGCTGATGCTTTCAATTTAGTTTGTGCCTCTGCCAGAGTAGCATTGAGTTGGTTAATTTCTGCTTTAAGCTGCGCCACTTCTTTGGCGGCTGCCGCCTTGCCATCAGCCAGTCCGCTAAAATAAGAATTGTTAACTACTCGTGATTGCATTTAACACTCCTTTGATGTGTATCGGCACTTTTTAAATTTGCTAGGATTCCCTGAGTACGTTTCTTTGCCGTCTTCTTTTGGTTCGTGGTATCATCGAATTGCCGGATGAGTAAATGAAGAGGGAATAATAAGGGTTGATTGACTTTCAGAAACCCATGTTACCGAGAGCTGCCTCACCGACGGCAAACCGGACCTCAATAAAATCCAGCCGTTTGTCTACGGGATGGCTTCCCCGACGGAGTACTATACTCTGGGTAAATCCATCGGCCGGTGTTTTTCTGTTGGCAAAGAACTGGGAATGAAGAAATAGCGGAATTCTCTCGTTATGCTAAGATAGTGAATAAATTCTGCGGTGAAGGCTGATGTCGCAACCAATCAATCTGACTAAAAAAATTAAACAAGATTTACCGGCTGACCTGACGTCCCTGGTAAACGATGCCGTTGCAATTGCCGGCAAACGGAAGCAGCCGTTTTATCTGGTGGGCGGCGTTGTCCGCGACCTGCTGCTGGGGCAAGCCGGTGATGTCTGCGATATTGACCTTGTCGTGGAAGGCGATGCCGTCGGTCTGGCCGCCGCTTTCGCCGAAAAAGTCGGCGGTAAACTTGTCGTGCACCTGATGTTTAACACCGCTAAAATCGAATTGGGTAAATGGACGATTGACATCGCGATGGCCCGCACCGAAACCTACGCCAAGCCCGGCGCTTTACCCATGGTTGCCGCCGGCACTTTGCGGACCGACATTTTCCGCCGGGATTTTACGGTTAACGCCATGGCAGTCAGTATCAATTCTGACAATTATGGAGAATTGATCGACCTTTATGGCGGGCTGAAAGACCTTAAAAACAAATCTATCCGTGTTCTGCATGATAAGAGCTTCAGCGATGATGCCACGCGTATCTGGCGTGCCGTGCGTTACGAACAGCGCCTGGGTTTCCGCATCGAACCGGCGACGCTTTCGTTACTAAACAGAGACTTACCGCTGATGAAAACTGTCGGCGGGTACCGCCTCCGGCATGAACTGGAGTTGGTACTGAAAGAAAAAGAACCGGAAAAAGTCCTGCAGCGCGCCGCTGAACTGGGTATTTTACCAGAACTGAATCCTTCCCTCAAAGCTGATGACTGGCTGGTTGCTCAATTCCAAAAAGCTAGGCAATCCGGTAAGGCCAACCCCGATTATTACCTCGGGTTGCTGTTTTATCAATTGAGTGCGGAAGCCCTGCTGCAAATTACCCGTTACTTGCGTTTTTCGACCCGGCAGACAAAGATAATCAACGAAATCAGGGGGATGATTCTAAATTAAAAATCATCCCCCTGTTTATAACCCAACAGATAGATAAAAACTATTATTTTACGTTCCGGCCTGTTTATTCTCCGCGACTTTGGCCGCCGGTTTACTGAATTCCTGTTTACCCATGGCTACAAAAATAATCGCCAGGATGCCGAAGACGCCCCAGGGATATAAAGCCGTGATTGCCCCGGCTAATGCCGTACCCCAGGCTTTCCGCATTAAAGCAAAAATCCCGCCGATGATTGACATAATGCCCATCAGCAGCACGAAAATACCCACCACCCGCCATCTTCCGGCATGGGCAACTCCCAGCGTGATAACTTCATGCCTCCCCAACATAGCAAATGCGAAGATAATGGCCAGCACTCCGGCGACCAGGCTGAGGATTCCGGCGGTCGTTGATTTCCACGTATTGACAGGTTTATTTCCAGAATTTGTCGTCATTAATTTATCTCCTGATTTCTTTATTCAATTTTTTTAAATTTACTGCCGGGTGCGCCGCAAATAGTACAAATGTCCGGGGCGTTACCGGCAACGGTATTCCCGCAGACCGGGCAAACATAATACGGCTCATCTTTCGGGGCTTGTTTAGCTTTAACCAGTTTCAGCATTTCCTGGTACATGTTATAGTGGATTTCCTCCACGGCATTGGCCCATTCAAATGATTTCTGCGCCCGGGTATTTTCTTCTTCTGTCGCCTTATCAATAAAACCGGGATACATCCGCGTAAATTCCAGGTGCTCCCCGATTACGCCGGCGCTCAGGTTATCCACGCTGGAGCCGACGCCGTCCATGGCGTTAAAGTGGTTGCGGGCATGCACCGTCTCCGCCTCAGCGGCAGCTCGAAAAAGGCGCGCGACCTGTTTCAGTCCTTCTTTCTCGGCCTTTTCCGCGAAAAAAGTGTAGCGGCGGTTCGCCTGGCTTTCCCCGGCAAAAGCTTCACGTAAATTATCATCTGTTTGCGTCATTTCGGCCCTCCGTAATTTTTAATATTTGTCACTATTATATCGTCATTGTATACTTTCTGCCAGTGGGTGCCGTGAAATCAAATAATTGCAAATAATAAAACAATAGGCATTCCATCCCGGCGCAGGTCGGGATCCAGAGGTACAACTTTTAAATGTTATCTGTGTCCAGTGCTAATGACAAAATTTCATTAAACAGTGCAAAGTTGGTCAGGAATTATGGGTCTCGGTTAAATAGACATCCATCTTCTGCTCTTTCAGCCGCTTCCACAAATCTTCTGCCTGCGGTTTTTTATCCAGCATCGTGAACAAAGTCGGCCCGGAACCTGCCAGGTGAATATTGGGTGCGCCCATTTTCAGTAAACGGTCTCGGAAATTGGTTAGTTCCTCCCCGTGGGCAAAAACGACGTTCTCAAAAATATTGAAAAGCGCCGCCGCGTTAAACTCGCCGTGTGATTTCAAATCTGTTACCAGTTTGTCTGTAATTTTCCCATCGGTGAAATGGGACGGCAGCAGCATACTGTAAAGCCGTTTTGTTTTTCCCGGAATTCTGGATACGTCCGGAATAATCAGGATAACCCACTGGTGCGGCAGCGGCGGCAAATCCGTGATTGTTTCCCCGCGGCCTGTCATTAAAGCCGTCCCGCCGGATAAAAAGAAGGACACGTCAGAGCCGAGATTTTGTGCCATGTCGTGTAATTTATTCGGCGGTAAATTCAATTCCCAGAGTTGATTCAACCCGCGCAGCACCGCCGCCGCATCGCTGCTGTCCCCGCCTAAACCGGATATCAGCGGGATGCGTTTTTTTATTTTAATTGCGGCGCCTTTTGTGCAGCCCGCAGCTTCTTGCAGCATTTTTACGGCTTTGGCGACCAGGCTCTGCTCGCCCGACCATTCCGGGATGTTGCCTTTGATTTTAATTTCCTTTCCGGGCGTAAATTGCAGCGTGTCGCAGAAGCTCAGCGTTTGGATGACGCTGCGGATTTCATGATAGCCGTCGGTGCGCTTGCCCAGCACTTCCAGTGTCAGATTGATTTTTGCCGGTGCTTTAACTATTAACATCAATTTTCTTCTTTTTTCACAATATCATTCTGAGGTTACGCCGGTACCCGAAGAATCTCCTCAGGGTTCAGGGATATCTTCCGTTTTGTTCTTAGAGTACCTTACACTTTACTTTTAAACACCCTGTGAAGCTTCTCCCACTCCTCGATGGTCAGCGTCTCGGCCCGCCTTTTCGGGTCGATACCGGCCTGTTCCAGTAGCGGGATAATGTCCGTTTTTGCCAATTTCAGGCCGTTAGCCAGCGAATTCGGTAATTGCTTCCGGTTGGCGCTGAACCCGGCCCGGACAACGTCGAAAAAACCGGTTATATCTTCGGGCCGTATTTTCGGTTCGGCATAAAGGGCAATTTTGAGAATCGCCGAGTCCACGTTCGGCGCCGGGTAAAAACAGCCGGCCGCCACTTTACTGACGATTGCCGGTTTGCCGTACAGCTGGACGCTTACGCTGAGCAGGCTCATTTCCCCCGCTTTGGCGGTAATCTGCTGCGCTACTTCTTTCTGCACCATCAGCACCAGTGTCTCCGGTTTGACCGGCGCTTCCAGAAAATGACGGATTACCGCCGAGGTAATGTAATAAGGTAAATTCGCGACAACCTTATATTCCGTCTGTTTTCTCAGGATGTCGGCGGGGTTGATTTTCAGGATGTCCCCGTTAATTACCGTGACTTTATCCGAATCGGGAAAATTGGTTTTCAGGATTTCCGCCAGATTGTTATCCAGTTCCACGGCGATGACTTTTCCGGCTTGCTCCGCCAGCGTTTCGGTCAAAATCCCCAGTCCGGGTCCTACTTCTATCACGGTATCTGTTGGCGTTAATTCGGCGGCGGCGGCAATCTTTTTCAGGATATTGCCGTCAATCAGAAAATTCTGTCCCAGCCCTTTTTTGGCGTGCAGGTCATAGCTTGCCAGTAATCTTTTCGTCCGTGCCGCGATTGATTCATTTTGCATAAATATTTTCTGGTAATCAGGCCATGCCCAGTTTTTTCTTGATATCCGGAACTATTTTTTTAGCGGCAATGACGCCGGCTTCGATGCATTCTTCGGCACGCTGAAAATCCGTAAAGGAAATATGTACGACATCCGGTTCAATCACGGCGTCCGCGGTGCTGAGGGAAGTCTCAATAAATTTGGAATCGAGGATGTAAAAAGCTTTCAGCATGATCGAAAAGATGCTCGGTTCCCGGTTGTCGCTAACCGCTTTATACGGCAGCACATTTACCGAAATCACAAAATCGGCGCCCATGTCCCGGACGGTTTTTGTCGGTACCGGGTTCATCAGTCCGCCGTCCACCAGGTTCCGGCCGTGCCATTTTACCATCGTAAAAATAACGGGAACGGAAGAACTGGCCCTGACTGCTTCCCAGACTTTACCGTCATTAATGACCACTTCCTCCCCGTTATCAATGTCCACCGCCACGCAGGAAAACGGGATGCGCAGGTCCTTGAATTCAGTATTACTGCCGATGACCGTTTTTAGTTCATCTTCAATCCGGCGGCCTTTGATAATCCCGGTGCGGGGCACGGTGAAATCGGAAAAGTAACGCATTTTCCGGAAGCCGAAAGTGACGGCCACCGGCCGCATCGCTCTGGCGTTCCCTGTTTTGGCGTAAACCCCGCCGATTATCGCACCCATGCTTGTGCCGGCGATTATATCGATGGGGATGCCTTCTTTTTCCAGTACCTCGAGTACCCCGATGTGTGCCAACCCGCGGGCGGCGCCGCCTCCCAGGGCTAATCCGACTTTCTTTCTATTCACCAAATAATTCCTCGATATCTTTTTCCGCTTTTTTCTCTGAACTGTCCCCGCGGCTGAATTCTTCGTAAGATTTGGCCGTGCCCCAATCGCGCGGC
>Ga0326728_10016595_pt1 | contig 14975 bp, 12 predicted proteins | sample MB3enrmetagenome_FD_207602 | JGI IMG/M metagenome (GOLD analysis project Ga0326728, IMG submission 207602) | Lab enriched peat soil microbial communities from McLean, Ithaca, NY, United States - MB31MN | ecosystem: Environmental > Terrestrial > Soil > Wetlands > Peat | place: USA: New York...
TTCAGGGTGGCAAATAAAAATGATTCAGGCGCTTTCATCTTTGAGATTGCCCGCTCTGAGATGGGTTATACTAATCAGCCGCCGATTGAATTCGCAAGCTCGGTTATGGCTGCAGCTATAAAAGAAAGTTTTTCCGGTCCGGTCTTTATTCAAGGAGACCATTTCCAAGCCAACGCAGCCAAGTACAAAGAGAATCCCAATAAAGAAATTGAAGGCTTGCAAGCTTTAAGTGCTGATGCGGTTAATTCGGGTTTCTTCAACATCGATATTGACTCATCAACACTCGTCGATTTAACAAAACCAACTCTTAAAGAACAACAACTCCTAAATTATGAAGTCTGCGCAAAGCTCACCCAGTTTATCCGCCATCTTGAACCAAAAAGAATCACGATTTCGATGGGTGGCGAGATCGGCGAGATTGGGCATCAGAATTCGACACCTGAGGACTTGAACGTTTTTATGGCTGGCCTCAAAGAAAAGCTGGGCAAGGGTTTAACTGGAATAAGTAAGATTTCTGTTCAGACTGGAACAACTCACGGCGGCATTGTCCTACCTGACGGTTCAATCGCGCAAATCATGCTTGACTTTAACACGTTGAAGACTCTTTCTGAGGTTGCCCGCAGAGAATATGGATTGGCGGGTGCTGTTCAGCATGGAGCCTCAACGTTGCCTTCTGAGGATTTCCATAGGTTTGTGGAATGCGAGGCTGCTGAAGTACATTTAGCCACAGAGTTTCAGAACATGATTTACGAATCAAAGCATTTTCCGGCTGATCTAAAGCAGAAAATCTATGCATGGCTAAAAGTCAATGCCATAGGCGAGGCTAAGCAGGGCGAAACTGAAGATCAATTTCTCTACAAGACCCGGAAAAAAGCGTTAGGTCCCTTCAAGAAAGAAATTATGAGGCTGCCACAGGAAACGCGTGATGCAATTGCGGCTGAACTTGAGGCAAAGTTTAATTTTCTCTTCAAGCAACTTAACGTTGTAAATAAGCGAGATTTAGTGAATAAATACATACACGCTCCATCAAGCAAAGAAAAACATGTACCGTAGCATTCGAGCGGCACAGTGCAAGTCTGTTACTGCTTTCCTTTTTTTATTCCTCCCATAATTTACTAAGATGAAAAATAGTTATATTCTTCGATTTTTGCGTCTAACATGAAAAGACATTTCCTTCTTAAGAGTTCCAAGTTACAGTAAAAGGAGCATGAATTTTAGAAGTGCCGATTCGAAATTTTGGGCAAATTTTTAAATCCTATAAGTAGTACCAATTAAGTAAGGGATTGAAAAAATGAGCGATAAAGAAAATAATGATAATTATCTCGATTTTGATGAGATTAAAACCCTTAGAAATGCACTAAACAGCTATTGCGGGCATCCTGAGATTAGAAATTGGCTACTGGAAAAATATCCAGCAAACAAAGAATTTTTTTATGATACAGAAAAAGCATTTGATGATTTGCCTGTTATTCCTAAGCACACTTTAAGGAAAGCCCTTATCGATTATACCAAGCAAACCCCTCCAGCTGAAGAGCTTGCAGATGTAGAGATGTTTTTGGTTGAACTTGCATGTGACGAACACGTTATTCGAACAACTCGTATAACTTTAAGTGATATGGGCGAAAACAAAGGAACCACGCTTAAACCCATGTTAGACGTAAGCAAAATATCCGAACCATTTGAATTTGATTTTGAATATTGCGCTGTATGCGATGTACGGCAGTACAAAGGAGAACTTACGCCATATGCTCTTGACGTTAAATTCTTAGAAGACATAGCTGAACAAGGAAGCTACTATGTGATAACTGAAACAAAAGTATCGATGGAACATAAAGAATTTGAACAAACTGTCAAAGAGATAAAGGATGGCTTAGACATAACGTAACTTTAGCCGGCATAAACAATATTCCAGCCGTTTTTTCATTTACAATGAGCGAAAAGAACTCGAGGCGCCATAAACACAAATAAAATTGTGCACAAAACGGGAAGCATCAATAGTTTTCCAATTGATTTCGGAACATGCATGCGCGCTAAGAGTATGAACTGCGTTTATGTTTCTTTACTCAGGGGTTCAAAGCTGTGTATATTGTAGCGTAATCATTAGGAACAGCTATAGCAGTTTCCCAATAGAACATTCCATAGCCAAGTCCAACAAGATACTGCATGTCTGATAAGCATTGAGCCTCTGTTAATCCAGATTGCGTTTGAACAATGAAACCGTACACCATGTCTTGAGGATGCTGAACTAAAGCTGCGTCTGAAGAAACTTGGGATTCAAATAGTGACGTTGTATTGTCGCTTGTGCTGCTTGGATAAACCGTGTCCATCAATTTGTTACATACTGGTTCAAGCAACGTTGGGTTTGTTGATGAATCTTGCCATGCAGCCCAACAAACATAAACTTGTAACCCTGCAGAATTGGCTTGTGCAGTCATTTCACTTACAAAATCAGCGTAGGCAGCCCCATTGAAATCTCCATTAGTTTGGCATTCAAAATCAACTACTATGCCGTTATACCTGTATTGATGCGCGGCAAAAATAGTGTTAGTTATCAAGGTTTGCCAAATTGAAGGTGTATTTATGATCGTCGGATATGGATCAGGATTTGATAGTGAACCACCTAAACAAACAAAACACGGATCGCCATGACTATGAGAAGCTGTTACGATAGCAGCATAATTTATTGAAGTATTGCCAACGTCATAATAAATTGCACCATTTGTTTCTGGAATTAAAGTAAAGACACACAGCCAATTTATTACACTCCAGTCGATTGAACTAAATCCATCATTCACACCATCCCAAGTTGGAATAAAAATTCCAGAAAACTCGTTTGAACTAACAGGCGTTGGAGTCGATGTCGGCGATAGTGTTGCTGTAGGAGTCGGGGTTATTGTAGGAGTCGGGCTTGTTGTAGGAGTTGGAGTTGCTTCTGTAGGAGTTGGGTTTGCTGCTGTAGGAGTCGGGGTAAGCGTTGGGGTTGGTTTTGGATGTGTAGCCATCAAATTTGTGTGAATAGCGACTTTAACTACTCCACTATGGAAAACTACAAAAGCTGAACTTATCATTAAGAAAATCGTAAAATAAACTAATATTTGTTTTATACTAGGTTTGTTTTTTCGTTTTTTCAACTGTTAGGCCACCAAGGAAAGAAAACCCAATGGTCATAGAACACCTAAACTTGCACGCTATGCATATTGCTCCAAAAGAGAACATGACGACGATCAGGGTCGGTAGCATCTCTTTAAAAATGTAATAGCGAGTTTCCCCAAGTTTAGGGTATTTTCACATCCTTAATTTTGGGATGCGTTAATAAGCTAGTCGTTTGAGCATTTTTATACTTTTTGCATAATCCATTAACGTTAATTCAATTTTAATGGAAATTTTGCAAAGTCAACTTAGCAAAGCCAATGAGGCGTGCTTCTTGCCCGTTTACCCGTGCGCTAAAGGCGACAAACAAAAAGAATTAGATTGCGGGTGCTAGTCCTCTCAGATTATGCTGGTTGTGATTTGTTTAAAAAAAGAAAGAGAGGATGGAAAAAAAATTTATGGCTGTACGTTGGCTGCTACGGTTGCTATGTCACATATGTCTATCTGGTATGTGCCGCGGAAGTCCATGCTTTCTTGGTAGTTCGGCATTCCCGGTACGGCTCCGTAGTCATTTGAAATAGCTGTTAGGTCGGCTCGTGTCACTGTGCTGTCTGTTCCTCCGTTGATTATATCAAACCTGTTAAACATAGTCTGTCTCTCTATCGATCGCTGTACTGTGCCGTCTAGCAGAGGTATTCCGGTGATGTTTAGGGTGAACTGAGTCCATGAATTGGTTACGTTCAATTCGCCGTACACTTTGGTTTCAAGACGTGTGATTTGGCTGCTCGATTGGACGTTTACTGAGTCGTCTGTTTTAATTACTGTTCGTGAGATTGTGACGTTGAAGACGCTCCAGGTGCCGTTCATGTAGAAGTTGTTTCCTTGGAAGTTGACTGCAGTAAAGTTGGCTTTCACAAGTCTTGCTGCATAGAAGTTGTAAGAGAAGTTGCCGTCTTGTCTGAAGTTGGTTGTTGCGTTAGTCCAAATTGCATTGGCTGAGTCGAACCAGCTTGCTGGAACTCCGGTGCAACTTGTAGTTGCAGCCATTACTGTAAGAATGCCGTTGACTGCTGGATACACTTGTGTTCCCCATGAGGTAATGTTGCCATCTAATCTTACCCAGTGGCTTCGAATCGGAATTATGGGTGTACAAGGTACGGAATTCATAGGCGAGTTGTGGGGGGTTGGATTGGCTGATGGTAACGTAAATGCGAATGCTCCTGCAAAATTTAGACCAGTTACTGCGATTGCTGTCAAGAGAATTGCTGCGATTACTGTTGTTTTCATTCTAATCATCTCAAGTTTCTGAATCCTTCAGATTTGTGAAGTCAAATAAAAGCGTTTCTGGGCTCCTTTTCGTATAATATTGTTCATAACTGTTTATTTCAGCTTATTATTGTTCATTCAGGTTTATTTTTATTTTTTAATGCGGAATCTGTGTAATTCATGCCGAATGAGTGCGTTTCGTGGCAGAATAGAAAACAGGCAGGTTCTCTGCCACACATGAGACCGATGGGAGTGCGGCGGGCGCCAGAGCTCTGATGCCTCGATGTCGCATAGCCAACTTCAGATTAAATTTTAATCCCCCGGCACTATCGCACTGCGTCACTGCTTCATTCACTTGTTGCATCATTGACTGTCACTGCATCACTGAGTCACCAGGTTGTCACTCTATCACTCAATCACTCACTTCTACCTACCCTCTCTCCCCCGGACGGCAAGGAGGCATGCATGCATCCAGGCGGACGAGCAAGCAGGCGAGCAGGAGGGCACACACAGACGAAAAAAATTCGCTACAGTGAATGATGCAGTATTCTTTTTGTACTTATTTAAAATAGAAATATGAAGTTTTACTAAAACCGCATATCACAAAAAACACTCTATATACGGCATGGTTGTTCTTAAAATGGTGAAAAATGGTTAATTAGGTCAGTTTTTTGCTTTTGGGTAAGCGCACGCGCATAGTTTTATAAATAAGTTGGTGACAAAAAGGCTCACTGAGCAAAAAGCATGAAGTTGCTCTCGCTCAAATGCTCTTTACGCTTCTTGCTCAATAAAAATAAAAGGAAAGGAAAATAAAAATGAAAATTGCTAAAAACAAAACAGCAGCTATTGCGATTGCTATACTCTTTATGCTTTCAATGACAGCTTCAATGATGCTAATACCAAGCGCTCACGCGTCGACTGATATTGTATCGTACGCTTACATCAATGTTGCACCTAACCCGACAGGCGTTGGCCAAGGAGTCGAAATTATCATGTGGGTTCAGGCAGTTTTTGGGGCAAATGCGGAAATACCCAATAGTTATCGATTCAGCGAAGGCACTTCCACCGATCCAAGCTGGACACTCGTCGTTACTGCGCCAGATGGCACAAATACAACCGAATCTTTAGGCGTTGTCTCAAGCTCAACATCGGACTATGACTATTACTACATTCCTACCACAGCCGGCACATACATGCTCACCTTCAACTTCCCAGCAACAACAATAACCTCCACCAACGACCCCACCTCAGCCCTCATCGGCGATACTTATACTGCGGCAACTGCATCAACAAACCTCACTGTCCAATCAACAGCGATAGCCGCAATTCCGCAAACTCCACTTCCGACCGCGTTCTGGACGCGACCTATCTACGGTGAAAATTCCGCCTGGTACTCGATTGCGTCAAACTGGCTAAGTGGACCTGGCTACGCGCCGCAGGGAATAGGGGCGGAGGCGTTCGGCCCAACAACCAACGTAGGGTCTCTGACTCCTCATATTATGTGGACTATGCCTCTTACAGCCGGTGGAGTTGTCGGACAAACTTTTACTACGATACCGGGAAACACTTACGGTGATGGATCTGCATATGATCAAAAATTTACGAATCCGATAATTGTGGATGGAATGCTCATCTTCACTGAACCAATCAGTCAAACTGAACCCTCAAGTGGACCAACCGTCTGCTATAACCTGGAAACTGGAAAGGAACTCTGGAGCAACTCCTCTATGCCTCAAGTATCATTCGCCTACGTTTACGACGCCGAAGACCCCAACCAACACGGAGTTTGGCCACCAATGCTAGTTGTCACCCCGTCATCGTTTTTTGGAATGAGTGCTCCAGGCACCTGGACGTTTTACGATGCTTACACAGGAGACCAACTGTTCACCGTAAACAACGTTCCCGCATTCTCAGTAACAATGCTGGGTCCGGAAGGCGAATTTCTGGGATTGAACCTCGCTAATCTCGGACCAACAACGACAGTATCGACGCCCTTTGGACCTGTGAGTATTCCAACAGGCCCTCCACAGTGGTACCTGCAAGAATGGAATTCCTCCAGACTTTGGGACGACTACTACTCTGGTCCATCAACAACGCCAACAATTCCTCCACCGATAACCGACGGAACTTGGACAGGCGGCTATGTGACAGAAATGACTATGTTTGGTCCGGAAGTCGAATACTTACCAAGCTTATACGACTTTAACGTTTCGCTACCGTGGCTTGACACTGCAACGATCAACAGCGCGCCCATAACCTCTATAACTGCGGAGGCAGGTATCCAAGGTGATATCTTGCTTGCGTATGGTGGCACTCTGCCCTCAGGTTTCGGTGCTACCGGTACTACAGAGACCGAGAATCCCTATGAATGGTTTGGCATCGGCCTCAACGCAACCAGCGGTACACTCGGTTCGGAGTTGTGGAGCAATACGGTTCAACCTCCATCAGGCCAACTCACTGTCGAATGGGGCGGAATCGACCCGGTTGCCAACGTCTTCGTTACTTCCTATCTACAAACTGCGCAGTATACCGGGTACAGTTTGGCTACAGGCAAGCAAATTTGGGGTCCAACTGCACAACAAGTGGCACTTGATTACTATGGCGGAACCGGGTTCACTACCATAAGCACTGCAATTGGTTACGGCTGCACCTATAGCGCTGCATACGGGGGAATAGTCTATTGCTACAACGATTCGACAGGGAATCTTATTTGGACTTACGGCAACGGCGGCGCAGGCAACAGTACAAACGCTGGTGTTGAAACTCCTTTCGGTGATTATCCAACCTTCGTAGAGGGTATTGGTTCTGGAGTAGTATACACGATTACCACCGAGCACACACCGGAAACACCGATTTTCAAGGGTGCATTAGCACGTGCTATCAATGCAACAACTGGACAGCAAATCTGGACTATCTCGGATTACACAGGCGAATTCGGGGCTGGTAGCTACTGTATGGCAGACGGCTATAACGTGATGTTCAACAGCTACGACAACTCAATCCAAGTTGTGGGCAGAGGACCAAGCCACACTACAGTTACAGCACCTGGGAGTGGCGTCACAACTGCTACACCAGTAGTAATAAGCGGCACAGTAACAGACATATCCTCAGGCACGACCCAAACTGAGCAGGCAGCTGACTTTCCAAATGGTGTCCCATGTGCATCTGACGCAAGCATGACTCAGTGGATGGGCTACGTTTACGATCAGCAACCGGAACCCACAAACTTCATTGGAGTCCCAGTCACTTTATCTGTCACTGACTCTAACGGCAACCACTACAACATAGGCACCGCCACAACTAACCCAAACGGCTTCTACAGCCTAGCATGGACACCCACCATACCAGGGAATTTCACGGTTACAGCAACCTTCGCAGGCACACAAGCATACTACGGATCTTCTGCTAACGCGGCCTTCTACGCTAGCGCACCAGCAGCAACAGCTGCACCGACAGCTTCACCTGTTACAGGCTTGGCATCGACAGCGACCTTAGAGTTAGGAGTAGTAGCAATCATAATCGTCATCGTAATAATCGGCGTCGTACTAGCGTTGTTGATGATGAGAAAACACCCATAAAGTGGAAGTAAACACAAAACTTCACTTTCCCCTTTTTTAGTCTCTATAAAGCAATTGAGAAGAGATAAGGGCTGAGAAGGCTCTGGTTAAATTCACGATAGATCTTTTTGCAATTTTGTTCTTTTTTTCCTATATTTCCAGAGCCTTAGCAAACCTTACTAAAAAGTCCTGGGACATGACGCGCGCGCCTTAAAACGTAGTTTCTAAAAGAGTGTTATCTTTTCTTTTCAGCTTTGATTCTTTCGTCTATTATTTCTGCAAGATTTTATTTCATTTTCTTTAACTTGATTTTTTATTCATTCTAGTTTCTGAACATAAACCAAAAATTGCTTTTAAATCCTATAATAGGAATAAAACCATTTTCAACCTATTTCGGATTCACTTGAGGTTTTTGTCTCCGACCGTAGCGGTTACGTTTTGCTGATTGTTAAGAGGCGTTTTTTTTCTTAGGCCTATACGTTACTATTGTGAATACTAACCAGACGATGATGCCATAGACCACCGCATTGAAGATAGCCTTTATCAAGACGTCACCGTAGATTGCGCCGCCCACCTTGTACGTCGTTGTCGCAGCGGGTAGCTTAAGCATGTTATACAAAGCCTGTCCCGGAGGAATCGAAGTTACACCTAAAGATATTAAGAAAACAACAACAAACACTACTAAGAATACTATTGCTCCTCTCATCTTTTCCAAATCCTATTTACTTTTTATCGAATTGATTGTAATATAAGCTTTTTTGAAAGTCAACCAACTCAGCGCTGCGAATGCTCTTTTTTATAATTACCATATAAGGGACATGTTTTTTCGGAGCAACAGAATTCTGAGTCATTTTTAGGATTTTATTGTTTTTAGCCATTCCAGATAGGTTTCTCTCATTTTTTGCAGGTTTTCCAGTACGTGCACGTCTTCCATTTTTTCAAGTTTTCGGACTTGGTCAGCTTCTTCCTTGCGTACTCTTAACTTCATTTCTTTGCCGTTTGGAAGTTTCGTGTAAACGATGCTTTCCTTGTAATCAGTTGGCAGTATGTAAACGGGCATAAAGGCTTTCAAACTCATAATCGCCGAGTTAGTAATCAACGTGTCACCGATGCCATTGGCGATTTTAGCAACCGTGTTTGAAGTTGCAGGGGCTATGAGCAAAAATTCGTATTTGTGCATTTGCATCCAGGCGGCTAGAAAAGGAGAATTAGAATTAAGCTCAACCTGCACTTTCGGAAAATTCCTCTTCAACTCATCCTCAAGCCTGTAAAATTTTAACACGATCTCAGCGGCTTTCGAAACAAAAACCTCAATCTCTACAACATCTTCCGACTGCTTCTTCAAATCTTTCATAACTTCCAATACTTCAGCTATTTTATCGCCGGCACCGGTGATTCCCCAAGCAACCTTACGTTTTTTCGCTTTAGCGACTTCACTCATAACGATCAACCATTATTTTTCCCCATACTTCTCCATGAAATCTGCAAACCGCTTCACAGTCTTCTTCAAACTTCTAAACCCTTCCTCATCCAACTTGACGCCTTCCAAAGTGTCCTTAGACCAGAAGGTTGCACCAAAATTAGCGCCGAAGAATCCTCCACCTACAGGTAACATTCCGTTTATGATGTAGAAGGTGTGAATCTGCATAAGCGCGAACTCTTGGCCGCCGTTTCTGTCTCCTCCCGCCGCTATGCCCATGCCGATTTTGCCTTTGAAAACATTTTTGTCTCCAGCAGCTAATGCACGGGTCCTATCCATGATTGCTTTCGTTTGGGCGCTTACCCCGCCGTTATACACCGGTGTCGCAAAGATAATGCCTTTTGCCTGAATCATCAACGGATAAAGGTTCTGCAGATCATCTTGGAAAAAACATTCCTTGTTTGTGAGGCAATAATCGCAGTGTATGCAAAACTCGATCCATTTTCCCTGAGCCGTCCACAACTGAGTTTCAAACCCTTTCTCGTTGAGCATTCGCAGAGCTTCCTTCAAGACATAATCAGTTGCTTGCTCTCTCGGGCTTCCGCAAATTCCAAGTATCATAAGCTTCAATAGAAGTTAACTGTTAATTTGCATTAAAGCATTACTCTAAACACTCTAAACACAACATCAAGACGCCCCAGGAAATAGAAAATGTGAACATGAAAAGTACAGCCAACATAAGTACAAAGTCAGAAACGCAAAAACCCATAACCCTAACTCACCTCACGAAGCGACGTTAACGTTTGCTGACAAAGACTGGCATTCGCGCTTTCTGGAAAATTATAATAAACTCTTAACAATGCTTAGTTAGAATCGTGAGTTGTCATGGCAAAAGATGACGAGATGAGATCGCTTGATTTTCTTAGAAAGCAGGCCTTAGAATTGGGTGCTGTAGCCGCAAAGATTATCCCTGTTGAAAAAATTGTGATTGAAGACCGCATTGTCCTCAAATGCCAACTAGGCTGCGAAAAATATGGGAAGACGTTGGCTTGCCCCCCTTATGCTCCTACGCCAGAGGAGTTTCGAAAAATCGTAAGCGAGTATCATTATGCCTTGTTCATGAAATTTAAATCACAAGCCGAGGGAGACGCAGAACTGATAAAGTATCTTACAAAAACAAATGATCCCACTATCCCCCAAGAGATGAAGGCAAAAGTGGAAAGCTTTTGGTCTATCTGGAAGGATGATATGAAAAAATTGCTTAGCACAATCATAGAGCTCGAAAAAGCGGCTGCGGGAAAAGGGTATCTTCTTGCCATTGGATTCGTCTCTGGGTCTTGTCAGTTGTGTGAAAAATGCAACTTGGAAAAAGGATTTTGTGTGCATCCCACGATGAGACGATATTCCGAAGAAGGAGTCGGAGTTAACGTCAAAGCGACCGCGGAAAAAGCTGGGTTAAAATTTACTTTACCTTTTGAGAAAAACCCTGAAACCTACGCTCTGCTCTTAATCGATTAGCTTGTCCAAGAAATTACAAGATCATAAGATTGATAAGCCCAAATTTGTTTCTAAGCCAAAAATGAATGCAAATTAGTTTCGGCTCTTGATAGTAATCTTCTGGAGCTAATAGCTTCAATGTGAGCCTTTTGATGTTTGAGCAGGGTATTCAACATCCACTACGAATTTTACAAATTATTACTCAACTTGACCTCAACTTGAGTTTAAACAAAGCTTATATAGTAAGATGGATAATCCATCCACCTAGCTAAGGAGATTTAAGAAAGATGAAAAACAAATACGTCATTTATATTGCCGCTATTATCACCATCGCTTTAATTGTTTCTGCCGCTTTCATATATCTCGACTACTACACACCTGATAAAAGCAAAACCGCCTCGCAACAGACCATATCGATAACAGATGATGAAGGTTACGTAACTAATTTGACCAGCATTCCTCAAAGAATTGTCTCGCTGGCGCCGAGCTGTACACAGATCCTGTTCGCTGTAGGTGCAGGCAGCAAAGTTGTGGGCGTGACAACCTATGACGATTACCCGTATAACTTCTCAGCGTGGGTAGCAGCCGGCAACATGACTTATGACGGAGGATATGGAACTCCTAACATGGAAGCCATCGCTTCGCTCAATCCCAACTTAATTGTGACCGACAACATCAACGATGGCAGCAACCTTGCGAGCATGAGAGGCTTAGGATACAATGTGGTGGTGCTCAATCCGACATCCATCGCAGGCATTTACCACGATATATCCTTAATAGGCAAAGCAACGGGCACTGAAACTCAGGCTGCGGCAGTAGTTGAAAACATAACTAACACAATCAACGCGATAACCACGAAAATTTCAGACGCACACATCACAACTCCGATGAAAGTTTTCTACGAAGTTTGGGGGCCTCCCGCAGGTGGCTTCATGACTTCAGGCTCAACAACTTGGATAAACAGCGTTATAACCGCGGCTGGAGGCGTTAACATTTTTGCTAACGAAACCCAACAATTTCCAACAGTTTCCTCGGAAACTATTGTAGCGCTTGACCCAGATGCGATATTCTTGCCTACAGAAATGGGAATCTCGCCGTTCTATGGTAGTGTTGCTCAATTGGAGGCAACACCCGGATGGAATACAATCAGTGCAGTGCAAAACAACAGAGTTTACGTAATTGATGGAGATTTGTTCGCTGAAGCAGGTCCAAGAGTAGCCGACTGTGTCTACGCAGTTGCTTCTGATTTGTATCCGCAGCTTTTTAATTCAACCTCCTAATTTTTTTGTTGTGACATAAAATGAGTGGAGACAAAGTTGAAGGCACATACATTAAGCGTTCTTCACGATGGAAACTAATCTTAGCCACATTGATAGTGGCTCTTGTTGTAACCATACTTGTATCTCTCAACATAGGTTACGCTTCTATTTCCTTTTCACAAATCTTAGATATTTTAGGCAAACAAATTCCGTTTTTAAGTAACTCAATCAATTCGTCTTCAATATCGCCATCTAGTCAGGCAATAATTCTTCAAATCCGTCTTCCACGTGTACTTGCAGGAGCTTTAGTCGGCGCGGGATTAGCTGCGGCAGGCGTTATTTATCAAGGTGTCTTTAGAAATCCCATGGCTGATTCATACTTGTTAGGTGCATCTGCGGGTGCATCAGTAGGTTACACGGTTGCCGTCCTGTACGTCACCTCAGCCCTGACGGTCGTAGGCTTGGGAACAGCGCAGCTTTTCGCGTTCATTTTTGCCTTACTAACAGTGTTTTTGGTCTTACTTATTTCAAGGGTAGGAACCAAAATTCCGACAACAACCTTGCTTCTTTCCGGTATTGTTGTAAACATTTTTCTGCTGGCTATTGAAACACTAATGGAACTTCGTTCCGGACAAGCACTCACGGGAATAGTAGCGTGGCTGGCAGGCGGATTCTCGACCATCGTTTGGTTACAAGTGTGGACAATACTGCCTTTTGTTTTCATAGGCATCGCCGTCACCTATTTCTTCACCCGAGACCTAAACATGCTCTCCATGGGAGATGACACAGCACAGCATTTAGGGGTAAATACGGAAAGAGTACGAATATTTCTCCTTGCTGTGGCTTCCCTGATAACAGCAGCAGCAGTTGCCATCAGCGGCGTTATAGGTTTCGTGGGTTTGATAATTCCTCACATGACCCGATTGGTAATCGGACCCGACCACAGGATCCTACTGCCTGCCTCTGCGATAACCGGAGCCATGTTCTTGGTGATTTGTGATGCAGTTGCACGAGTCGCAACAGGCGCTGCTGAGTTGCCTGTCGGTGTAATAACTGCTCTTGTGGGCACGCCTTTCTTCATATATTTACTTAGAAGAAGAAAAACCAGCTATTCGCTTTGAGGTGACTGTTGAACATGGTTTTGTTAAATGTTGACGGCGTCGAATGCTGCTACGGCTCAGTCAAAATCTTAGAGGACGTGAGCGTGTTAGTTAAGGATGGCGACTTCGTTGGAATTATCGGGCCGAATGGGTCAGGAAAAAGCACGCTTCTTAAAAGCATTAGCCGAACACTCAAACCGCATAAGGGCACTATCCTGCTGAACAATAAGGACGTTTACTCTCTCAAGAGCATGGATGTGGCAAAGCAAATGGCAGTGGTTCCACAAGATAACGTCGTCAGTTTCAGCTTCACAGCGTTAGAAGTTGTCTTGATGGGGCGCAGTCCACACATGTCAAGGTTTCAAATGGAAACTGAAAGCGATATGGCTATTGCGCGAAAAGCAATGGACTTGACGAATACTTGGCATCTGGCGGCGAGACCCGTAAACGAGTTAAGCGGAGGCGAAAGGCAACGGGTAATTATTGCGCGTGCGTTAGCACAGAAACCAAAAATTTTGCTGCTGGATGAACCGCTCACGTATCTAGACATTATTAATCAGCTGGAAATCATGGACCTAGTCAAATCGCTTTGTGTTAAAGAGGGCATTATTGTCATGACCGCTATCCACGACCTCAATTTGGCTGCCCGCTACTGCAATACTGCTCTATTGCTTAACAAAGGGAAGATTTTTTCAGCTGGAAGCATAGATGAAGTTCTGACCAGTGAAAACATCAAAAGCGTGTTCAAAGTCGACGCTATAGTCAAAAAGAATCTTGTCACAAACTCTCTCTACATTATTCCACTTTCACCTCCAAAGAACTCACCACTAAAAAACTGTGCGATTCATTTAATTTGCGGGGCAGGCACTGGAACCGCACTCATGAAGATCCTCTTGGAAGAAGGCTACAGCGTCACGGCTGGAGTGCTCAACGTTTTGGACACCGATTTTGAGACTGCAGAATTCCTGAATATACCGGTGACGAGTGAAGCGCCGTTTTCTCCCATAACTGAAAAAACTCGGAAAGATAACTTAGCTATGATCAGTAAGGCGAGCACCGTTGTGGTAACTTCAGTTCCGTTTGGCAACGGTAACCTGCAGAATCTTGAGGCAGCGAAGGAAGCCCTGAAAAAAGGCATCCCGCTTTTCGTCATTGATGAGGTGCCTATTGAAAGCAGAGATTTCACTCAGGGACAAGCAACAGCGTTGTTTGAGGATTTGAAAAATATGGGCGCCGTTTTCGTTAAGAACCAAGATGAGCTTTTGCACATGCTTAACGTGTCAGAGGAAAAGCTGAAAATGGCGAAGAATGTTCCGCCAAGTATTGCTGATCACCTAAAAGCCAAGGGGGCTTCTTAAGAAAGCCAGATAACCGTAAGAGTGAAATGGAGAAAAGAAAATGACCTTAATTATCGGCGGCGGAAAATACGGGTGGAACGCAATTGAATATCAGACCGGAAACGCAAAAGTTTCGTGGCCGTAGATGGTGATTCGAGGTGTCTCGTAGGATTTAGCCGTTGGCGCTGCTTGGAAAAGAGTACATCTTACAGCCTAGTCCATCGCTCAAAAGAAGTTGTTACTGAAACAAAAGAAGCTAACTATTCAACATTGCACGTTTGGGCTGGCGAAGCAAGCTTCTTCAAGTCATCAGCGCCTTCAGCATATCCTGAAGCAACCAATACATCACCTACTTGGATTTTTGAGTCAGCTCGAGGACGCAAACATTTCTCTCCTCTATTAATTACTAAAATCCACATACCGGTTTCTTCATGCACACGGGCTTCTTT
>Ga0326728_10016596_pt1 | contig 14975 bp, 14 predicted proteins | sample MB3enrmetagenome_FD_207602 | JGI IMG/M metagenome (GOLD analysis project Ga0326728, IMG submission 207602) | Lab enriched peat soil microbial communities from McLean, Ithaca, NY, United States - MB31MN | ecosystem: Environmental > Terrestrial > Soil > Wetlands > Peat | place: USA: New York...
CAGCGGGCGAATTCATCGAGCGCCTCGCGGTAATTCCGTTGAGTATAGGCCGAGGCGCCGCGGTCCGTCGCCAGATGCACGAGGAATTTGTGAATCCACCGGTCGTGAACTTCAGTGTTGGATGGGTCGGATTCTTGTTTCACTTGAACCGCAGATTACGTGGATTACGCGGAGGATTCAATCCGTGTCATCCGCGGGCAGTGGGTCAGTTTCATTGGAGCGCGGAGCGATGCTCCGCGCTCCGCCAGTCGCAAACTGATCCACTACCCATCCTCGGGATTCGTGGTTGTTTTAAGCCCCCTCAACGCTCCGGGAATTCAAACGTGACCTTGCCTTTGTCGTCCATCACCAGATACGCTGGAAACGGCCGCCCGGCTTTGGAAATAAACTGATTCAACAAGTCGGTTTTGTGCGCGCTCAGCAGCTTCTGCAACTGCGGCGGATCAATCGGCTGTTGCAGAATGGCTTTATTGACCTTGAATTTGCACGGTTTCTTGTCCACCTGCGATTTTTCGCAAACGTAAGCGGCGTCGGTCTCGAACACCTTACCACCGCAGCGCGGACATCTGCCCAGCGGTTCCTTGCCGGTGAAATCAATTTTCGGCGCCGGTTCCTTTGGTTTTCTCTCTGATCCGGCCTTGCCGCGGGCTTCGCGCGGTGGAAATTCAAACCCGACCTTGCCGTCTTTTCCGGCCACCAAAAACGCCTTGAAAGTGCGGCCATTCCGCTTGGAAACGAATTTGGTCAGCAAATCCGTTTTGCCCGTTTCCAGCAGCTTCTTCATCTGCTCCGGCGCGATTTCCTGCTGCAAAATGATTTTACCGGAGCGGAAGTTGCACATCTTGTCCGCGCCCGCCGCCTTTTCACAAATGTAACTCATTCCCGCATCGAAGACCCGGGCGCCGCATTTCGGACATTTGCCCAGCGGCTGCTTGCCGGTAAAATCCACGGCGGCAGCGGCCTCGCCGTTCCCGGTTTTTTGGTTATCCCCGAAATCAAATTCCACCTTGAACTCACCGTTCATTTTCAGCACGGCGGCAAATGGCTTGCCGGTCTTGCTGCGGAACCCCTGCAGCGGGCCGATTTGCTTTTCAGTGATGAGCTTCTCGACTTCCTCAATTTCGAACATGCGCCCGGCCAGGGTTTTCCAGACGGCAAAGTCGCATTTCTCGCACTGGAACTGTTTGTATTTTTCATGAACCTCGCCGCCGCACCTGGGACAAGGCGTTTTCAGGACGCCAAAGTCGCCGGGAATCGTGTCTTCCTCGTATTTTTTGGCGCGCTCCACGATGTGCCGGGTCATATCGGCAATTTCGGACATGAACTCGTCGCGGCTTTTTTGTCGGCGCTGGATCTGGTGCAGTTTGAATTCCCAATCGCCGGTCAGCTCCGGCTTGGTTAACTCGGCGACACCGAGTCCGTTAAGCAGTTCCATCAACGAAAACGCCTTGGCCGTCGCCTGCAACTCGCGGCCATTGCGGTGCAGATATTGTTCGTAAATCAATCCTTCGATGATGGCCGCGCGCGTCGCCGGCGTGCCGAGGCCTTTTTCGCGCATGGCCTCGCGGAGTTCATCATCCTCCACCAGCTTTCCCGCGCCTTCCATCGCCGAAAGCAGCGTCGCCTCCGTGTAACGCGGCGGCGGTTTGGTGACGTTTTGCTTTACCTCGATGGCGCTGGTCTTGACGGATTCGTTTGGCTTGACCGGCGCCAAATTTGCGGCAGCGTCCTCGTCTTGGGCTTCCTTGCCATAGACTTCCAGCCAGCCGGGTTTCATCAGGACTTTGCCCGTGCTCTTGAACGGCTCGTCTTCCACGCGAGTAATGCGCGTCGTTTCCAGAAATTCGGCGGCCGGATAAAAAATCGCAAGGAACCGCTTCATCACCAGGTCATAAAGTTTCCGCTCCGATTCCGACAGGCCTTTGGGCATTTGCGTCGTGGGGATGATCGCGAAGTGATCCGAGACCTTGGCGTTGTTGAAAACGCGTTTGTTCGGGCGCACCCAGTCATTATCAAGAATGTTCGACGCGAAGGTGGTGTAGCGGTTCAAGAAAGCAGTCCCGACGCCGGGTATGCGGCCCGACAACGTCTCCAAAGTTTTTTTCACCGTGCCGAGGTAATCCTCCGGCAGCGCGCGCGAATCGGTTCGCGGATACGTCAACACCTTGTGGCGTTCATAAAGCGCCTGGGCGAACCCGAGCGTATTTTTGGCACTGAACCCGAACCGCGAGTTCGCGTCCCGCTGCAAACTGGTCAAATCGTAGAGCAACGGCGACAGCGACGTGCTCGGCTTGCTTTCCTCGGAAACGATGCCCGGTTTGCCAAGGCATTTGTCGCGAATCGCCTCGGCCCTGGGTTTTTCCCAAAGCCGTTCCGGTTTGAGCTGATCATCGCCATTTTTGCCATTCCCCCTAGAGAATTTTTCGTCGAACCAGCGACCGGTGTATTGGCCCGCCGCCGCGTCGAACGTGGCGATGACCTCCCAGAAATCGCGCGGCACGAACTTGCGAATCTTTTGTTCGCGCTCAACCACGATGGCCAACGTGGGTGTTTGCACGCGGCCTACGGTGGTCTTGTAAAATCCGCCGGATTTCGAGTTAAACGCCGTCATTGCGCGGGTGCCGTTGATGCCCACCAGCCAGTCGGCCTCCGACCGGCTGAACGCCGCATCGGCCAACGGCAGCATGGTGGCGTCCTCGCGCAACTGCTCGAAGCCTTCGCGAATGGCCGCGGGCGTCATGGATTGCAGCCAGAGGCGTTTGATAGGCTGCTTCGCCTTCGTGAATTTGACGATGTTGCGGAAAATCAATTCGCCCTCGCGCCCGGCGTCGCAGGCGTTGATGAGTGCGTCCACGTCATCGCGTTTGATCAGCTTTTTCAGAACCTTCAGCCGGTTTTCGTTGCGTTCAATTGGCTGGAGATCGAAATGCGGCGGGATGACCGGCAGGCACTTGAACGTCCATTTGCCGCGCGCCGCCTCGACGCCCTCGGGCGGGACGAGCTCTAGCAAATGGCCGACGGCCGACGAAAGTACGTAATTGGCGCTTTCGTAGTAGTCGCCATCTTTTTTGAAACCGCCGAGCGCCTTGGCGATGTCGCTGGCGACGGATGGTTTTTCAGCGATGATGAGTGTCTTACCCATTTGTTGCGCCAGAACCTTGCGGAGAAAATCTCCTTTGTCAACCTCCGCGCGATTGGCGCCGGCAAAAATCAGAAGGAAAATCGTTTTGGCTTTTCCGTCCGCATAGCCATTGAGCCATCATTACTACAGTTGACAGAAACCATTAGGTTAGCCGACAATACTCAAAACCGAAATTCGTATGACGACGTCAAACCATGCTATTTCGACCGATTCGTTGTTGCAGGAATGCCGCAATTTTCCACCGCCACCGGAAGTCGTGCGACATGCACACCTCAACGCCGCGCAGTACAACGCCCTCTACCAACGCTCGATTCGCGAGCCGGGGGCGTTCTGGCTGGAGCAGGCGAACGCGCTGGATTGGTTCAAGCCACCGACGGTCGCACGCAAATTCCATTGGGACACCGACGCGCGAATCATCCGGCACTCCTGGTTCGAAGACGGCCAGCTCAACGTGACCGTTAATTGCCTCGACCGCCATTTGAAAACCAAAACACGCGACAAAATCGCCATCCTTTGGCAGGGCGAACCGGAGGAGGAAGTCAAAAGGATCACCTACGCTGAACTCCACGCGGAGGTTTGCAAGTTTGCCAACGCGCTTAAATCGCTGGGTGTCCGGAAAGGTGACCGGGTGGCGATTTACCTGCCGATGATTCCCGAGGCCGCCGTTGCCCTGCTGGCCTGCGCGCGCATCGGTGCGATTCATTCGGTCGTCTTCGGCGGATTTAGCGCGGATTCGCTGGCCGACCGCATCAACGATTCGACGTGCAAGTTGCTTATCACCGCAAACGTCTCATTGCGCGGCGGCAAAAGTATTCCCCTCAAAGCCATCGCCGATGAAGCCTTGCAGAAAGCTTCCAGCATCGAAAAAGTCGTCGTTGTCAGACGCAATGATGAGCCGTGCCAGTTTGATTCCAACCGCGATGTCTGGTATCACGATTTGATCGCAAAGGCTTCCGCCGATTGTCCGCCCGAGAAAATGAATGCCGAGGATTTCCTGTTCATTCTTTACACGTCCGGTTCCACCGGTAAACCCAAGGGCGTCGTCCACAGCACCGGCGGCTATCTGTTGTGGACCACACTCACGCACAAATACGTGTTCGATATTCACGATGACGACGTTTATTTTTGCACGGCGGACATCGGCTGGGTGACCGGCCACAGCTACGTCGTTTATGGGCCGTTGTGCAATGGCGCGACGACGTTGATGTTCGAGGGCGTGCCGACGTGGCCGGATGCCGGACGTTTCTGGAAGATTATAGAGAAATTCAAAGTCACGGCGTTTTATACCGCGCCGACGGCCATCCGCTCGCTTATCCGGCTCGGCGATGAATGGCCGAACAAGTACGATTTAAGCTCGCTGCGCGTGCTTGGCTCCGTCGGCGAACCCATTAATCCGGAAGCCTGGATGTGGTATCACAAGCACATCGGCAAAAATCGCCGCCCCATCATGGACACGTGGTGGCAAACCGAGACCGGCGGATTCATGATCACGCCGCTGCCCGGCGTTCACACGCTCAAACCCGGCAGCGCGAACCGTCCGTTCTGGGGCGTTGAGCCGGTGGTGTTGCGCGACGACGGCACCGAATGCACGCCGAATGAAGGCGGCAAGTTGTGCATCAAGCAACCCTGGCCGGGCATGATGCGCACGACCTGGGGCGATCACGAACGTTTCATCAATACCTATTTTACGACGTTCAAAAACATGTATTTCACCGGCGACGGTTGCCGGGTGGACGCTGACGGTGATTACTGGCTGCTTGGCCGCGTGGATGACGTGGTGAACATCTCCGGCCACCGCATCGGCACGGCGGAAGTCGAGAGCGCGCTCGTCAGCCATTCGAAAGTCGCCGAAGCTGCCGTCGCGCCCATGCCGCACGACATCAAGGGCCAGGCGCTTTACGCTTTTGTCACGCTCAAGGATGGCATCGCCGACGGCGAAGGATTGAAAAAGGAACTCGCGCGGCATGTCCGCAAGGAAATCGGTGCGATTGCCGTGCCGGACAAGATCCAATTCGCACCTGGTTTACCGAAAACGCGCTCCGGCAAAATCATGCGCCGTATCCTCCGCAAAATCGCCGAGGACCAGACCGACCAGATCGGCGACATCACCACGCTGGCCGATCCGCACGTTGTTGAAGTATTAGTCAAAGGCAAACAGTGAGCGCAGCGAGCGGGCCGTTATTCTGTCAGGATTTTTATCACGCGTGATCTTTCGGTACGTTTGCGTTTTGTCTCATCAAGGATTTTTTTGCGGAGCCGGAGATTTTTCGGCGTGGCCTCGACATATTCGTCGGAGCCGATGTATTCCAGCGCACGTTCGAGCGAGAGCTTGAATACCGGGCTGAGTTGAATGCCCTTGCCTTCGCCTTGCGAGCGCATGTTGGTCAGCCGTTTCGCCTTGCAAGGATTCACCGGAATGTCGTTCTCCCGCGCGTTTTCGCCGACAATCATGCCGGCGTAAATCGCATCGCCCGGTTCCACCATCAACCGGCCGCGTTCCTGAATCATGTTCAACGCATAAGCCATTGCCTGGCCGTTTTCCATGCTGACAAGCGACCCATTTTTGCGCGCGGCGATTTCCCCGCGGTCCGGACCGTATTCGTGAAACAGGTGGCTCATGACGCCAAGGCCGCGGGTCTGGTTCACCAAATCGGTTTCAAACCCAATCAATCCGCGCATCGGAATCCGCGCCTCGATGGTCACCTGGTCGCCGTGATGGTTCATGCTGGTGATTTCCGCCTTACGCCCGGAAAGGTTTTCCATGACGGCGCCCATGAACTCCTGCGGGATTTCGAGGAACAATTTTTCAATCGGCTCCAGCAGGTTGCCGTTGGCGTCTTTTTTGTAGAGCACTTCGGGGCGCGAAACTAAAACTTCGTGGCCTTCGCGCCGCATTTGCTCGACGAGGATGGCGATCTGCATTTCGCCGCGGCCTTCGACCTCAAAAACCTTCGGGTCGTCCGTCTGCTTGATGCGCAAGGCGACGTTGGTGCGGATTTCCTTCTGCAACCGCTCCCAGATGTGCCGGGCGGTGACCAGTTTGCCGTCCTGGCCGGCGAGCGGGCCGTCGTTCACGGCGAATTCCATCTGAATCGTCGGCGGATCAATCGGGAGGTACGGCAGCGCGCCGCGCTCCGGCTTGTCCGCAATGGTCTCGCCGATGAATACCTCCTCAAACCCGGTCACGCCCACGATGTCGCCCGCGTGTGCCTCCTGAATTTCAATCCGCTTCAAGCCCTCGAAGTGGTAAATCATCGTGATTTTACCGGGAGTTACCTTGCCGTGGCCGTGCAAACAAACCGCTGAATCGCCCACTTTCACTTTGCCGGCCATGATTTTGCCGAACGCGATGCGGCCCAGGTAATCACTATAATCCAGGTTCGCGACGAGAATCTGAAAACCGTCGCCGGCTTTGGCACGCGGCGATGGAATGTATTTCACGATGGCTTCGAAAAGCGGTTCCATCGTGCTGCCGGCGTGGTTCAAATCGAGCTTCGCGTAACCGGCCTTGGCCGAACAATAGACGAACGGAAAATCCAATTGTTCGTCGGTGGCGTTCAACGAAATAAACAATTCAAAAACCTGGTCGAGCACTTTCTTCGGGTTCGCGTTCTCGCGGTCAATCTTGTTGATGACCACAATCGGCTTGGCGCCGGCTTCCAGCGCCTTGCGGAGGACAAAGCGCGTTTGCGCCTGCGGGCCTTCGGCGGCGTCCACCACCAGCAGCACGCCGTCAATCATGTTCATGATGCGCTCGACCTCGCCGCCGAAATCGGCGTGGCCGGGCGTGTCCACGATGTTGATGTGATAGTCCTTGTACTTGAACGCGGCGTTTTTGGCCTTGATGGTGATGCCCTTTTCACGCTCCAGATCCATCGAATCCATGATGCGCTCCTCGCTGGCCTTGGCCTCGTTGGCGCGGAAGGTACCGGACTGCTTGAGCAGGCAATCCACCAGCGTCGTCTTGCCATGGTCCACGTGCGCGATGATGGCGATGTTTCTAATGTGCTGCATTTATTTGATTTTAAATTCCAGGTTTTAAGTTCTGAATTCAATTTGTACCGCCGGTTTTCCTGCAACTCAAAATTCAAAACTAAAAACTCAAAACTCTAATGAACCGAGTCGGATAGTCTGCCTGCTGGAGGAAAAAGGTCAAGCTGCGGATGGGAAAATTAAGACACGGATTTCACGGATTTTCACAAATTGAAAGTTGGCAAGGCTGAAAGAAAACAGTCTAGGATGACATGAAGCCCCATGCCCATCCCGATGATCGGCCGGAGCTTGCGCAGGAAATTTACGAGCGTCTATTTCTGGTTGGCCGCGTTTCATTCAAAACAGGGCTTGCCAAGCGCATTATCTGACGGTAGTCTCTGCGCTCTTTTGAAGAATTTATGGCAGTAAAAATTCGCATGAAGCGCGTCGGGGCCAAGAATGCCCCGGTGTATCGCATTGTGGTGGCCGATGGCCGCAGTCCGCGCGATGGCAAGTTCATCGAGGAACTCGGCACGTATCAGCCGTTGAAGAAGGGCGACAATTTTTCGCTGAACCTTGACCGCGCCAAATACTGGCTGGGCAAGGGCGCGCAGCCCAGCGAAACCGTTGCCAGTTTCATCAAAAAAGCCGGCAAGGCCACGACTGCGGCCTGACTGGATTTTGTTTTTCCCGCGCCATGCAAGCTTTTTTGGAATATGTCGTCAAGGGATTGGTGCAAAATCCCGAAGCCGTGTCCATCACGCCGGTGGAACGCGAGGGGATGACGGTTTATGAACTGCGCCTGAATCAGCAGGACGTGGGCAAAATCATCGGCCGGCACGGCGTGACCATCAACGCCATCCGCTCCCTGCTGCTCGCCGGGAGTGCAAAAAAAGGACTGCGTTGTTCGGTGGAAATTGTGGAAGACAAACCGGTAGTTAGTAGTCAGTAGTCAGTGGCCAGTAGCGGCAGCGCGCGAGTTGTCTTGCTACGGACCGCTGACTACTGACTACGGACTAATGAAAATTGACGTGCTGACTTTGTTTCCGGCGATGTTCGCCGGGCCGCTCGATGAAAGCATCATCAAGCGCGCGCGCGCGGCCGGGTTGCTGGATTTGAAAATCCACAATCTCCGTGACTGGGCGCACGACCGGCACAAGACGGTGGATGACCGGCCGTTTGGCGGCGGGCCGGGGATGTTGCTGAAGCCGGAGCCGCTCTTTGAAGCGATTGAGGAATTGAAGCGCAAAAGCACGCGCGTGGTTTTGTTGTCGCCTGCTGGTCGGAAGTTCAACCAGCAAATCGCGCGCGAACTGGCGGCGCAAAAACATTTGCTGCTCGTCACCGGCCACTACGAAGGCTTTGACGAGCGGGTGCGGGAAAGGCTGGCGGACGATGAATTGTCCATCGGCGATTACGTGCTGACGAATGGCGCGCTGCCAGCAATGGTGGTGATTGACGCCGTGGCGCGGTTGCTGCCCGGCGTTTTGGGCGACGACGAGAGTTCGCAGGACGAATCGTTCAGTTCCGGCCGGCCGGAGCTGGAATATCCGCAATATACGCGCCCGGCGGAATTTCGCGGGATGAAAGTGCCGGAGATTTTGGTTTCCGGCCATCACGCCGTAATCGAAAAATGGCGGCGGGAACAGGCGAAACAGCGGACCCGAGAGCGCCGGCCGGATTTATTAAAATAGTTTTTAGTTTTTAGTGTTCAGTTTTGAGTTAAAGCCGCGGCAACTAAAAATTAAAGATTCAAAACTTAAAATTGAATATGAACCAGGCATTGTTGGATAAAATTGAATCGGAACAGTACCGCAAGGACGCCGCGAAATTCGCCGTCGGCGACAACGTGCGGGTGCACACCCGCGTGGTCGAAGGCGACAAGGAACGCATCCAGATTTTCTCCGGGGTCGTCATCGGCAAACGCGGTCATGGTTTGAACGAGACTTTCACCGTCCGCCGCATCAGCTACGGCGAGGGCGTCGAACGCGTGTTCCCGTTGCATTCGCCGCGCGTGGACAAGATCGAAGTCGAACGCAAAGGCCAGGTCCGCCGCGCCAAGCTCACCTATTTGCGTAAACGTCTCGGCAAAGGCGCCACACTTGTGCGCGAGAGAGAGGAAAAGGCCGCGGCTGAGCCGGCGGCGAAGTAAAATCCTGCAAAAACAGGGCAAATAAGCCCCACTTTTTTGCTGTCATTCCGGGCCAGACCGGCTAAACTGCCGCGTTATGAGCAGGCTCGCCGTTCAATTTCTGGATCAAGGGTTACATCGCGTCTTGTTCGATGCCATGCCGCTGCCGGTCTTTGTGGTGGACAAGGACGTCAATGTCCTGGAATGCAACGCTGCGGCGGCCCGTCTGTTCGGGTCAGGCAAGCGAACCCGCAAACAAACGCGCGCCGGGGATGTATTGCGTTGCCTGCACACGACGGAAACGCCGAGAGGGTGCGGCGGCGCGTCGGCCTGTTCCGATTGCGGATTGCGCGCGGCGGTGCGCGCGGCTTCTCAAGGCCGGTCCGTGACGCGCCAGGCGGCGGCAATGGAGCTGATCCAAAAAGGCAAGCCGACCAAGGTAAATTTGCGCATCAGTTGCCAGCCATTCACCTATGAGAAAAGCTCCTTCGTCCTTTTGGTCCTCGAAGGTCTGAATCGTTGAAAGGTTGCCTGCGGGGGAAATCCCGGCTGGCTAGCGACAGATTTCCTTCAAGGCCGCCGCGTGGATTTCCAATGCGCTCGCGCCGAAGCAGACCAGCAGCACCTTTTCCACCGAACGGTTCCGCTCCAGAAAATCCTTCACTTCGTGCAGGGCAATCCGCGCTGCACGGTCCATGGGAAAGCCATACGCGCCGGTGCTGATGGATGGAAACGCCACTATTCTGATGCCGTGCCGCTCGACAAGCGCAAAGCAATTTCGATAACAACTTGCCAGCAATTCGTCTTCGCCGTGGCGTCCGTCGCGCCAGACCGGGCCGACGGTGTGGATTACCCATTTGGCCGGAAGCTGGTAGCCGCGGGTGATTTTGGCCTGGCCAGTGGCGCAACCGCCGAGTGTCCGGCATTCCGCCAGCAATTCCGGTCCGGCGGCGCGATGGATCGCGCCATCCACACCGCCGCCGCCGAGCAACGTCGTATTGGCGGCGTTCACGATGGCGTCCACGCGCTGCTGAGTGATGTCACCGGCGATAATGGCGAGCCGTTCCGGTTTGGTGGGCATGGTTAGATTATAACGCGATCCGCCATTCCGACAATGGGTTTGTGGGAATGGCCTTTCCGTGAAACTGGCGGGCTTGCAGCCCGCGCGCCAACACCCAACCAATCTATTTTGGCGCGTAGACCCAGCCAATGCTGTCGAAAACGTCAAAGAGGACACAGGCGAAGTTGGCGTCGTAGTCTGACTCATCCGGCATGATGGCGGTCAGGGGGCATCCGGACGCGTTCACGGTGAAAACCAGATTGGACTTGCGGCCCTGGAAAATAATCCGCACTTCGTCCTGCTGGCGCTCGGCCTTGCAGGGCAGACCCGCCGCCGTAAATCGCTCGCAAATCTCCGCCACAGTTACCGTCGGAGGATGTTCCTTGGGATCGGAAAAAAAATTATCTTCGATTATCATTACGTCGTTCCAGTTGAGCCATTGAAAGCAAAAATAATGCCGCCCAACCGGCTCAAATCCAGGAGCAAACGCTGCTTTTTTAGATTGAAATATGAATCAGATCCGGCCGCCAACGGTTATCCCAGATGATTCGTCACATCGGCAAAGCCGGCGACGATTTCTTCGCGGGTCTTCAAATTCCGGACGCGCACATAGGCATCGCTTTCCACGCGGGCGGTGAAGCCCGCCTTCAACTCTTGCGCGCGTTTGAATTGTTTGTCCGGCTTGGCGGGCGTTAGCGGATAATCCACCGCAAAGCCAGCGGCGCGCAAATCATGGGCAAGCTTCAAAGATTGCGCGCGAAGATTTTCATCTTCAATCAAGACAAATACGTCCGCTACCGCCTCGAATTTTGGCAGCAGGCCGCGCGCCTTGAGCAATTCCAGCAGCACCACATCGCCCATGCCAAAGCCGAGCGCGGGCAAATCCACCTTGCCGCCGCTGATGAGCTTGACGAGGTTGTCGTAGCGCCCGCCGCCGGCGATGGCGCGGAATTCGCCCTTGGCATCGAACGCCTCGAACACGACGCCGGTGTAATAGGCCAGGCCGCGGATGACGTGGTAATCCACCTTCACAAACTCGCGCAACCCGCGCGCGGCCAGATTGTCCAGAATGCTTTGCAATTCCACCGTCGGTTTGCCGGATTTGATGAACTGGTTCACGCCGGCCAATGAAAAACCAAGCGCAGCCAGTTTCTTTTCGCTCTCCTCCAGCGGCGTGCGTTCGAGCTTGTCCACTGCTTGATAGAAGGCGTATTCGTGCGCCGTGTCGCCGCGACCGTGATGGAAAAAATCGTGCCACGCGTTCCGGCTGCTCAGGCGAATGACAAAATCCTGCTCAGTCAGCCCAAACGCGCGCAGCGTGTCAATCAGCAGCGCGATGAGTTCCGCGTCCGCCGCTGGATCGGTCTCGCCAATAAGGTCGGCGTTGAACTGGAAATGTTCGCGCAACCGGCCTTTCTGCTGGCGTTCGTATCGGAACAGTTGCGGAATGGCAAACCATTTAATGGGTTTCTTGTAATTGCGTTCATGCGCGGCGACCATCCGGGCCAGCGTCGGCGTCATCTCCGGTCGGAGCGCCACCGCGCGGTCGCCCTTATCGGTGAAGTTGTAAAGCTGGCCGACAATTTCGTCGCCGCTCTTGGTGGTGAACAGTTCGAGCGATTCGAGCGGCGGGCCGTCGTATTCGCGGAAGCCGTAGCGCCGCGCGGTTTCGCGCCATTTGTTGAAAACGTATTGACACGCGTCGAAGCTCCATCCCGCGTCGGGGGACGGCAGAGGTTCAGGATAAAAATCGCGGAAACCGGGCAGTCGTTCCATAAGTCAGCCGCAAAAAAGCACAAAATCCGCAAAAACTAAACAATTCTTTTGCGGATTTTGAGAATTCCGTTCAGGTGACAGCCAACACAGGCCAGCCCAAACTTGTTCAAGTTCGTGGTCTCAATCAGGACCGGTTGACGTCGGCTGCTGTTTTTAATAGCAACCGCTAGGCGGCCGGCGCCTGCGCTTTTGGCGACAGCTTGAAGACGTCGGCGCGCATTTCCTTGCCGGCCTTGAATTTCACGGTGGCGCGGGCGGGAATGGGCACGTCGGTTTCCGGCTTGTTCGGATTGCGGCCCACGCGCGCCTTGCGGACCTTGACTTCAAAGACGCCGAAATTGCGGAGTTCCACTTTGTCACCTTTGGCAAGCGCCTCGGCGATGTAGTCGAGAGTTTTCTGCACCACGTCGAACACTTGCTGTTGGACGAGGCCGGTTTCGTTGCTGATGCGGATAACAAGGTCGCGTTTGGTCAGAGTCATAATTTTTTATCGGGTTGGCTTGATTATCATTGAACGACGCGAATTGTCCAGAAGTCACTGGCTAAATTTTCATCGGTCAAATAAGCATAAGGCAGCGTGAAATAGCCCTTTAGCCCCCACCGGTTGCCCCAGGAATTCCGGACGATGAACCATTGCTTCGCATCCTGGTAACCGACGCCGACCACGGCATGGCCGCCAATGGCACGTTCGCCGGCACCGGGCAGCGGGGCGTGGCCGGTCCGGGCCACCTGCGGGCTTTCAAAACTTTCATAAACCGTAAAACCAAATACAAACGGATAGCCCGATGCGAGACAGCCTTTCAATTGGCTGAGCACCGGCACCAGGCGTTGATACGAAACCACGCGGTACTTGAGTGCGTCGGTGTAACATCGCGTCGGCGGCTTGGTTTTGAATTTGGCGATGACATAGGGCCATTCGGTTTCCGGACAATCGCCCTGTCGGGCGACGCTTTTGATGCCGTCGCGGATTTGCGCGCCGCTGTCCGTGTCAACCGTGTGTTCGATAACGCGTTCGTTGTAATAAATGAACAGGCGCGACGGCGTGAAGTCGGACATCCTTTGTGTCAGCCGATCAAATTCAATCGCCCCGGCGATGGCGTTGGCGGTGCAACTGCCGAGCTGGCCTTGGTCATAGACCGGCGGGCATTGGGCGCGCAAATCCGTGCTGGCGGGCAAAACCGCCGCCCATTCAACCGGCGCGGCGTAAAAATGGTCGCGGTGGTCCGGTAAATCGGGCAGCCAGCCGTATCGGGAAATCTTATAGTTCATGGTCTGTTCTGTAAGGCCTTAACCGCTGATTTCCAACTAGGAAAATTTAGCAAGTTTGTCCACTACAAAAATTTAAGCTTTTTTAGGCGCTCCAGCCGGTGACTTAAAAAACTTTACAGCCCCGGCTCCAAACCGCAGAGTATGGGCGTGTTGACTGAAAGTGAATCAAGGGTTCAGACGACGCAATCGCCTCGGGCGGCCCGGCTTCAAGCAGATTTTGAGAGGGAAATCGAAACGGCGATTCTGCGGTCGCAGGAATGTCTTCTGGGTCTGCAAAAGCCCGAAGGTTACTGGATTGGAGAATTAACGGTGGATTCCACGCTCGTATCCGACACGGTGGCGTATCACCATTGGAACCGAAAAGTTGACCCCGAATGGCAGCGCAAGGCCGTCCATCACATTTTTTCCATGCAATTGCCCGACGGCGGCTGGAACATTTACCACGGCGGTCCGTCGGACGTGAACGCCACCATCAAGGCTTATCTCGCGCTCAAACTCGCCGGCGTGCCGGAGACCGACCCGCGGATGCTGTCCGCGCGCGAGATGGCGCTGCATCTTGGCGGTGTGCCGCGCATGACCACGTTTGCCAAGCTGTACCTCGCGCTGCTCGGCCTTTATTCGTGGGAATACGTGCCGACCATCCCCTGCGAGGTGCTGCTGCTCGGCAAATGGTTCCACGTGAATTTCTGGGACATGAGCAACTGGTCGCGCGCCATGCTCGTGCCGCTGGCCATCATCAACCATTTCAAGCCCACCCACCCCGTGCCGGTGGACCTGGACGAGTTGTATCCCGAAGGCTTCCATGAACGCGACCTCGCGCTCGCGCCCGACCCGGACATGCTGTCGTGGCGGAATTTCTTTCTCTGGCTCGACCGACTGCACAAGTTCGCGGAATGGTTTGCCGAGCACAAAATCCATCCGTTCCGCAAAACCGCGCTGCGGAAATGCGAGCAGTGGATGCTCGAACGTTTTGAAGGCTCGGACGGACTGGGAGCGATTTTCCCGGCGATGCTCAATTCCCTTATTGCGCTCCAGGCGCTCGGCTACCCCGACGACCATCCGCAAGTCGTCCGCGCCACGCGTGAGTTGAAGAAGCTGGAGCACGAAACCGCCGCCGACGTGCGCATCGAGCCGTGTTTCTCGCCGGTGTGGGACACCTCGTATGTGGTGATTGCCCTGTATGAATCGGGCATTCCTGAAAATCATCCCGCCTTGAAAAAAAGCGCCACGTGGCTGATGGACCGGGAAATCCGCATTCGTGGTGATTGGTATCACAAGAATCCTGCGCGCGTTGAACCGAGCGGTTGGGTCTTTGAATTCAACAATCAATGGAACCCGGACGTGGACGACACCGCCATGGTGCTGCTCGCGCTCCGAAAAATTCCCACCGACCATCCAAGCAAGCGCGACGAATGTTTCCAGCGTGGCCTGAACTGGATGTTAACCTTCCAGTGCAAGGACGGCGGCTGGGCGGCGTTCGACAAGGATTGCACCAAAAACATACTGGAAAAGGTCCCCTTCGCCGACCACAACGCCATGCTCGACCCTGAATGCGCCGATATCACCGCGCGCATTTTGGAATTGCTTGGCTACGAAAATTTCCGGCTGACCCATCCGCGCGTGAA
>Ga0326728_10016597_pt1 | contig 14973 bp, 11 predicted proteins | sample MB3enrmetagenome_FD_207602 | JGI IMG/M metagenome (GOLD analysis project Ga0326728, IMG submission 207602) | Lab enriched peat soil microbial communities from McLean, Ithaca, NY, United States - MB31MN | ecosystem: Environmental > Terrestrial > Soil > Wetlands > Peat | place: USA: New York...
GCGGACCGGGCCGCCTCTTCAGCGCAGGACATCGCTCGCCTCCGCTTCCCGAACCAGCCGATCGGCGTCGTCCTCAAGGAGAAACCGCTGCTCCACCAGCCGTCGCGCCGCCTCCTTCACCTTTGCCACATAGCCTGCGTGCGTGCCGTACCGCTCTTCGAGCGAGGGGCGCGGATCCCCCGAGGCGAGCCGCTCGGCTTTCGTCCGCGCGAATGGAATGAACCCCCCGATGAAGCCACACGCGCGGCCTTTTCGATAACCGGATGCGGCGACGTTCCAGCCAAGGTACGTACCCAGCGGCGCCTGGTGTAGCGCGGAAGCGATGCCGCTCGTCTCGTTGCCGTCGGCATCGGTCCTCGGAACCAGCATCGGAATCACGCCGCGAATCGAGGGCGGCTGCAGGCTGATCGTGCCGGACATGTCGTTGTAGTGGAAATCGGGTCCGAAATCGTAATCGAAAAACGGGTTGATCATGTTGTCGGGCAGAGAAGCGCCGGGAATCTCGGGGAAGCCCATGGCGGCGTGTTGCGGCAACACCAGATCGCCGTGATCCAGCCGGGGATATTGGCTGGCGGGTGGCAGCGTGTCCTTCGTCACCCAGTCGATCAGGGCTCGCTCCAGCGCGCGCATGGATTCGGCCGTCGAATTGGGATTAGCCGCGAGCCCGCACGGCCCGGCTGGCTGGGGCTTCGTCTCGAACCCACCGCGGCCGCCGCCGTGCGTGACGCCCGGGAAATAGTAGCGGCGCACTTCGGGTGGAAGCGGGATGTCGCGATCCGCCCGGGTTCCCACCAGATCCGGCGACATGCGCAGGCCCCAGAACTCGGTTGACCCGAAGGTCTCCATTATTTTGGGACAGGTGTGCGTAGCCCGGCAGCGGTCGAGCAGACCCGCCGCAGGCCGCTGGCGCGCTTCGTCGCGATAATCGCTCCACCACAGCACACCCTCGCTGCCCGGTTCGTAGAGATTCACCGCGCCGCCGGGAATCGCGAAACGGAAATTGATGGGGGTTTGCCGGCCGGCGATGTTCGAATCGGCCCCGTCCCAGACAATTCGTTTCGCTTCATCCTCATTGAACCCGAGGTTCAGGAAGGTCTTGATGAAATTCCCCGATTGTGAGGTGCCGAACGCGACAGCGTAGCGTATGCGCCGCCCAAGCGGATTAGCGTTGCCAGCATCGTCATTATCGGCATATCGGAAGAACGAGACGATGTCGCGCGTGGCCGCCAGGCCGACGCCGAGCACCAGCGGATCCTTTGCCGCGTACACAACCTGGTAGAGGAGCCCGGGATCGAAGCCGCCTTTCAGGCACAGCTTCGTCGGGTCCGGCTCACCCGGAAACGGCTTCGTGGTGCAATCGGCGAACGCCCAGTCCGTGGAAGGAATGGGGATGATCTGACCGTCGTCCGAAGCCTGCTTCGTGAGCAGCGCCCTGCCCGTGTCCAGTGTCGCGGGACGCTGATATCGCAGGGCACCGTAGCCGGACGCCAGAGATGCCGTATTCGCGCCGGCCGTCAGGTCGCTCAATCGGGCGAGCACAGGACCGGTGATGGAAGAGCCATCCGCATTGTGCGCGACCGGAACAGTAATCGTCTCCAGGTCCTGCCGGAACTCCACGTCGCCCTGCCATCCGCTGCTCAGCAGGACATGCCCGGCGGTCAGTGCGTCGGTGTCCAGACGAAAGTTCAGCGGCGAGTTTCCGCGGTTTGGCACTTCATACAGCAGTACTCCACTGAGCCTTGACGGATCGCCGGGAAGGATGAGCGTGAACGTAGCCGCGTATTCGACGTTGCCGCGTGCATTGCGCGGGGCCAGCGCCAGATCGTTGATGATCGCGTTCAGCGAATTCCCGGGATGGAGCTCGCCGAAAGCGCGTCCCGTGAGTTTCTGGTATTCGCCCTGTAGAGTCTCGCGCTGTTGTATCTCGATGCGCACGACCCGTGCATCCGCGGGTGAGGAGCCGAAAAACACTGCGAGTACGAGCAAACAAGTCGATTTGATCTTCGTAGTGGTCATGCTAATCGCTCCCGCAAACGAACTGCGCGTCGTCGCCGCCGCGACCCGACCCGTTCCAGTGCGCCTGCTGCGGCCAAGGGCACAGGGGACGCGTGGCATCCACTTTTCCGCCGGTCGAATGGGACGCCACGATCCTTTCCGGCGCGATTCCCTGCGCCACCCACCGATCGAGCGCGTCGAGTGCGTCAAACGTGTTCGGACCCGGCCCCCCCGCGCAATGCGACATTCCCGGAACCATGAACAAGCGGAAGAAGCCCGCTGTCTCGCCGACCGCGCGTCGCACATTCTCGTAGTAGTTGATGCTGTTTTCCGGCGGCACCACCGGATCGGCCCAACCGTGGTACATCAGGATCTTTCCGCCCCGCTTCTGGAAAGCGGACAGATCCGGATCATAGGACGCCACCGTGGCCATCTTCCTGTCGGCGGTCCCAACGTCTTTGTCGAAATCGAAGCTGTACGGATCCCAGTTCGCGTTGTGGAAGACCCAGTAGCGCCAGAAATCGATTCGTGCGGGCTCGCGCAGGCCAACGAAATAGCCGCCCCACCCAGCTTCACTGCCGCGCGGCCAGCCGGGAAGAATCTGTTCTCCGGTCCGCGGGTTTCTGGCGCCCTCATAGATCCTGCGAACCGCCGCCACCTGAGCCGGCGTGAGACAACTGCCGTCGTCCGCGCCCTTGCACTGCAACGCACCGGGATCGAACCGGCAACGACGTGGATCGCTGACGACGCCGTCCTCGAGCCCGTCGAGAGTGTCGCAGGCAGCCACCACCGCATGGTTGAGCATCGGGAGTTTCGAGGCGGGCAGCGGATCGCCGCCATCGTGCAGCGCCCTCCAGCACCACAGAAACCCCACATTCAGGCGGACCCGATTGATGCCGGGCGCGCCGGCGACGATGCCATCGTAGTCGCTCGGGAATCGCTGTGCTTCAGTGAGCGCCTGCTGCCCGCCCGTTGAGCAACCGGCGAAGTAAGAATGCGCGGGGGGGCGTCCATAGTAGCTGCGAATCGCCAGCCGGGCCGTCTCGGTCATCACGTGAACGGCGCGCCACGCCCAATCGTCGATCTTCTCCGGATGGCCTGCTCCGAACGTCAGGTCGGCGCCGGAGTGCCCCGTGTCCGACCCCGCCGTGGCGTATCCCCGTCGCAGGGCGTCCTCCATCTGGCGGTAGCTCAGCGCACCGGAATACCCGCCGTTCCCGGTGCCCAGAAACTTGCCGTTCCAGGCTTCGGCCACAGGCAGCCAGATCTCAAAATGAATTTCCGAATCCGGCGCCGGTTTCGAGACCGCCAGGGCGCGGCAGAACGCCGGGAGGTTGCCGGCCGGTGCGCGCATTGCGGCCGACAGAGTTGTATTCGCGATGGCGGAAGAACCGAGTGCCGCGCACGATTCGGCCCAACAGGCCGGACACAGCAGAGCAGCGGCGGCAAGCGCTGGGGCGATCAAGGTCACGAGCCTCTATCCTGGCAGACGGTCCGCTGTCCGGACAAATGGAAGGCGCAAATCACAGCGATAGACCCAGCCTATTAGAGCCGGCCCCACTCAAATAGCCGGAGCCTCAGTGATAGGTTCTTTCTATGAGCATCGATCTGCGTCACCTTCAGGCCCTTGTGTCCGCCGCAAGGTATCGCAGCTTCACGCGCGCCGCACGCTCCCTGAACATCTCGCAACCCACTTTCACGGTGCAGATTCGCCAATTGGAGACGGAGCTGGGCGTTCGCCTGCTGGATCGCAACACCAGATCCGTCCAGCTCACGCGCGTTGGCCGCGATCTCGCTCCCGTCGTCGAGCGTCTCCTGCGCGAGCTCGATTCCGTTCTCGACAGCACCCGGGAAGCGTCCTTGTCGAAATCCGGTTCGGTAAAGGTAGCCGTCCTGCCTTCGCTGGCCGCCACCATTCTGCCGCCCATCCTTTCGCGCCTGCGCAAAGACCATCCGGGTGTGACGGTTCATTTGCGGGAGGCGCCCGCCAGGCGCATCGTCGGTCTGGTGACGAGCGAGGAGGTTGATTTCGGCATCGGCTGGGCGAAGGACCGAGACAGCGAGGTTCAGTTCACTCCGCTGTTCCGGGACCGGCTGTGCGCCATTTTCAGCGCAGGCGGGAAGCTGGAGCGGAAGAGGACCGTTCTCCTGCGGGAGCTGGCATCGCTCCCCCTGATACTCACCGACCGTGAAAGCAGCGTGCGCGCAATGGTGGACGACGCCTTCGCGGCGATGGGAAGCTCCGTTCAGCCGGTCTGGGAAGTCACGCACATGTCGACAGCCCTCGCGCTGGTGAGAGCCGGTCTGGGGGTGACGATTCTTCCCGGACTCGTGTTGGAGATGGAGAGTCGACTTCGACTGCGAGCGCGGCCCGTCCGCGACCCGGACCTTGTGCGACAGATCGGCCTCATTCAGGCGGCCGGCCGGTCTTTGTCTCCTGCGGCGACGGTCCTCTTCCACGCAATATCGGCAGGTTGCCGCGAAATACGCGCCGGTCGAGCGGTTCCGGGCGTCGCAAACCGCCGCAATGTCAACGTGGCGTCAACAGCATAGTCCAGCACGTTTATACTCAGACGCTCCACGCGATGCTCGTGTTTATGCTCCGCGCCGCTAAGACAGGTCGCCAGGGCTTTCGGCAAGTTTATTGAGGGACAGACCCAGGAGCCAGGAATCTCGGGGACGATCTTCCTGTTACGTCGGAGGTCGGGAGTCCGAGCCGCGAAGCAGAGTCACGGACGCGCGCGAAGTGCTTCTCAAACAATTCCCGCGCACACCACGGACCTTCCGCGCTCAGTATCACCAAAACGCGGTAAAAGGCTGAGGGATGTGTGCGACGCCGGGCAGCCTCATCCTCTGGCACACCCACGGGCCCGGATGGCCGCAAATTGGCGATTTCTGCTGGGAGACTCGGAGTTGGGCGATGTTGTTCAAGGTTTATCAAGGTTTGCCACGAAAGATCAAGACGGCCGAGACGGCAGAATAGGCGATAAAGACACGACCTCACACATTCGCGTGCTGTTACATGATGAACGGCGGCGATCTTTACGAGCTCGCGAAAATCCTCGGCCACTCGAATATCAAGATGACCGAACGCTATGCCAGGCTGGCGCGGCAGCACATCGCCAGGACCGGCAGCACGGCGCGGGAAATCTGGAAGCTGATGGAATTGAAGAATGCCGGGCAGGCGAACGCCGTCTGAGGATCTTCGGTTATTGTTCGGTTGACTGAAACCTCCCCGTTTGTGTCGCCGCTAAGTCCTTTGGAATGTGGTGGCTAGGGACGGAATCGGTGCCTCCACCCCCGTTGATCGCACGTAACTTGCTGTTCCTTCGTTGCACCAGATCAGCCAGAACCGCCAGACCTGCAGTCCTCCGGCACAAATCGGGCACACATTCGCGCGGCGGCTGATTCTGCCTTCTCCCACGGAGAACGGTGTGTACGCTTGTCGAGCGGCTTCGATAAACAGGGGCCATGCAGATGGCAGGGCCCTTCCCGCCGCTCGTCACGCTTGTGCTCGCAGCGGTTACTGCTCGTGGGCAGAGGCGTGGTTGCCATGAAGCAGACGATCCTTACCCCCGCGCGGCTGCGCTGGAGCGGATCAAAGCCCTTGTGTTGGACACGCTTCCCTCACCGGAGAGTAAACGAGCATATGGCCAGGCGCTCGATGACTTCTTCCGCTGGTGTGAGGTCGAGGCGGTCACCGAATTCAGCAAGGCGACAGTGAACGCCTACAGAACGGCCCTGGAACAGCGTCGGTTGTCCTCCTCGACGATTAGCCAGAGGCTCTCAGCCATTCGCAAGCTCGCGATGGAAGCGGCCGACAACGGGTTCATCTCACCCGACCAGGCTTCGGCGATCTTGCGGGTGAAGGGACCCAGACAAGCGGGTGTCCGGACCGGACACGCGAACAGGCCGAACGTCTTATTTCCGTTCCTGACTCGACCACGCTGAAAGGAGCGCGCGATCGTGCGTTGCTGGCCGTGCTCATCGGTTGTGGCCTGCGTTGCCGTGAAACCGTGAACCTCTCCGTTGGGCACATTCAGCAGCGTGATGGCAGATGGGTGATTGTCGATCTGATCGGCAAAGGCAGACGAGTGCGCAGCGTGCCCATGCCCCAGTGGGCTCAGCAGGCCATCGACGCATGGACCAGGATGGCCGGAATCGAGAGCGGATTTGTCTTTCGCCAGCTCGATAAGAGTAAGCGGGTCGCAGGTGACCGCCTCACCGCTCGGCGCATTTTTCAGATCGTCCGCAGTGCCGGTGGGACGATTGGCATACCCGGCCTCGCTCCTCATGACCTTCGACGAACATTTGCCAGACTGGCGCATCGGGGCAAATCCGCTCTCGAGCAGATTCAACTGAGTCTGGGCCACGCGTCCGTGATGACGACGGAGCGGTACCTGGGCGTTCGGCAGGATCTCACCGACGCCCCTTGTGATCACCTTGGCATTTCAACTGAGCTGTCCCGATGACGCCGTCCGGGAGCGTCGCGAAGAAACCGGTGGGGCGTCCTCGCGTGAGGGTTTCGGCAGAGGAGGTACAGCGATTGCGGAATCAGGGCCGTTCATGGCGTCAGACCGCCAGAGCGCTGGGGATCGGCACCGCAACCGCGATGCGCCTGCTCGGATCGTTGGCAACCGAAGACTTCAATGGCGAGAAGGCGAGATCCGAAACTCGTCAATCCTTCGATTGACAGCTTCCGCTAATGCCGATTAACGGGCACCAGCCAGACGGACATCTCAACTTCGAGGCACACATGCGCGTTTCGCGTTCCCAATCTATGAAACCGCCGGATCGTCAGCACATCATCGGCCTGGGCTTTGTGGGCGAGTCAGTCGGTCAACCGGCTGGTTCACTGGATAGGCTTTGTCGTAAGCGAGAACCGCCGCGTCGGTGATATCCAAACCCGCCTTGAAGGACACCGTTCGTGACGAGTCAATCACCAGATCGAGGCCGCGCTCCTCCGCGATCTTCTCGATCACCCGCTGCATGCGCGTCCTCGCCTGACCGATGATCTCGTCGCGCTCGCGGGCCACATCGTCGCGCAGATCCTGATCTCTCCGTTGCAGTTGCCGTTCCTTGAACTGGCTCTCCGTGCGCGCCTGCTGTTCCGCGGCAGGACTCAGTTTCCCGCTCTCGATCTGCTGTTGCAGGTTCTGCAGTTCGGCCTGCAATTTCTGGATTTCTTCCTCGCGCGGTCGGTACCTTGCGGTCCCGTCGGCGATGGTCTTCCTGATCTCGCGGGTTTCCGCGATGGCACGCTGCAGGTTCACGATTCCCACCTTCGTCTGCGCGACGCCAACGCCGGTCGCCGCGAGAGCGATTTCAAGTACTGTCACTAAGCGTTTCATTTTCGATTACTCCAGGAATCTTGTTTCCGCGCAGGATCAGGCACTGCATCAATGTTCGTTCCGGCTTGCGTAGAGTATAACGCTGCCAATGGCAGCGGCGTGCGCGGAAGGCGCCCGCAAGACGGCCCTGGCCGCTACCGCCCCAGCATGACGCCGAGTTTCGACTCTCCGAGTTTCTTCACACGCGCGCCCTCGGCGAACATCTGCTTGCTCCCCTCGATATCGCCCATCTGGCGGAGGACCTGAGCCAGCGTGTTGTAGGGGCCAGGATCATCCGGTCGGAGGCGTATGGCCGTGCGCAACGGCTCCACACTAGCCGCGAGTTGTCCCTTCTGCTTGAGCACCGTTCCCAGCATGAAATAGGCCTCGCCGTAGTCCGGACGCTGGGCAATCGCGGCACGCATATGCTCGATGGCGCCGTCGAATTCCCCGGATTGCCAGCAGATGATACCGATCATGTAGTGCGCTTCCGTAAGCTGGGGCTCGATCTCCAGTGCCCGCGCGAGCTCCATCTTCGCCTCATCGATGTTGTCCTGGTTCTTCAGAGCTACGCCGAGATTGTAGTGGGCCGGGGCATTGTTGGCATCGTGGGCGATACATTCGCGGAAAGCAGCGATTGCCAGGTCGAGCTCGGACTTTTGCAGGTGAGCAAAGCCGATGTTGAAGCGTGCCGTGTCATTGGATGGCGACTGGGCCAGGACCTTCTCGAACTCAACGATGCCCTCATCCGGGCGACGTGTGTGCACGAGCATCAGTCCATAGTTGTTTCGAAAGTCGGCGTTGGAAGGCGCCAGATCGACAGCATGCCGGTACGCGTCCAGCGCCCCCAGGGCGTCGCCGGTTCTTTGCAGCGAGAGACCAAGACTGTTCCAGGAAACGGCATCCGATGGCTGAAGTGCAGTGGCGGCTTTGAGGTGAGGGATTGCGTCCGTGTACTGGCCGGAGGATTCCAGCGCTTGGCCGAGCTTCGCGCGGTATGCGGCATTATCCGCATCGAGAGCGGCCGCAGTCTGCAGGTAGGGGATGCTGCGGGCGTGGTCCTGTGCCAGCCAGTATGAGACACCCAGATGGTACTGCGCAGGAGCGAAGTGAGGATCGAGGTCTATCGCCTGCTTGAAATGCGTGATCGCCTCCTCACGGCGGTTCATCACGGCAAGCAGGAATCCGATCTCGTCCTGGAGATGCGCCGATTTGGGGTCAAGCGTTGCGGCTTGCTGGTACGCCGCGAGTGCGCCGGCTGCGTCGCCTTTTGCTTTGAGAGCGGCAGCCTTCGATTCCAACTGCCCCACCGTCACGATAGCCAACGCAACGGCGGGCAGTCCGAGAACCAGTAACAACCCGCGCACTTCAATAATTGTACTGAAATATACTTGGCACATGTGGCCGCTTCTGTTCCTCCTCCTGGAGGCCAGTACTCCGCATCAGGCGGCGCTCCTTGCTTACAAGCAGCACAAGTTCGCCGACGCCGCTGCGCAGTTCAGCGAGGCCTTGAAGAGCGAACGGCCAGGCACCGCCGAATACCAGGAGTCGGTGTTGTTTCTGGGGCAGAGCCTGTTCCTGGAATCAAAATACGCGGACGCGATACCGTGGCTTGAGAAGGCGACAGCGGGGAGCTCCCTGCCGGAAGCCGAATACATGCTCGGTAATGCCTGCATCCTGACGCAACAAAGCGACCGGGCCGTGAGTGCATTCGCGCGTTTGTTTCAGGTCAGTCCGGATTCCGCAGCGGCGCACCTGACCACGGCTCGCATGATGATGTACAAAGACCTGGATACGGAGGCAGCGAAGCAGGCACTCCTGGCTTTGGACATCGATCACCGGATTCCCGAGGCGCATTTCCTGCTTGGCGAGGTAGCTATCTACCAAGGCGATTTCGAGGGCGGCATTGACGAATTGAAGAAGGAAATCGCGGTGAACCCGGGCTTCGCCATGGCTCACTACCGTCTCGGCGACGCATACGGGAGGCTGGAAAGGTGGGACGAAGCGATGGCGCCGCTCGAACGTTCGGTGTGGCTGAATCCGAACTACAGCGCGCCCTTCATTCTGCTTGGCAAGGGCTATCTGCGGCGAAAGGAGTTCGCGAACGCCGAAGGGGTCCTGCGTCATGCACTTCTGCTGGACCCGCAAAACGCCTCCGCTCACTACATTCTGGGTCAAACGCTGATGCAGGAAGACAAACGGGACGACGCCAAAAAAGAGTTTGACCGCTGGCGAGCGCTGAAGGGAAACGACTAACACCTTGCGCTCAGCGCGCCATACTCGTCGCAGCCTTTGAAGAGCGCCGTCGAAATGGCCCTCGTGACCACTTGCAGGCGAATCAAGATTCTGACCGTGCCCGAGCCGGCTGTTCCGTGCGCGTCTTAGAAACGCGCGACTTTACGGCTTACGTTTCGTACTACCTTCTTTCACGATCAGGTCTTGATTGGCCTTCACGGAGGGAAGGTGGTCCACCTCGCCGCTCGGCCAGTGAATCTCCAGGTCCGCTGTTTCCGCCGACCCCAAGCCAAAGTGAACGCGCAAGTCGCTTTGCGAGACATACGAGGCGCCGCTTCGCACCTCGTCCATTTGACGGTGGCCGGGCGTTGAGCAGTAGATCCGCGCGCCGATCCCGGAACGGTTCGATTTCACACCGATGGTTTTGATCCTGATCCAGTTGTTGTTCAGAGTGCTGGTACCACGCAGCAATTGCGGGTAGTCGTTCGTACAGTTGACCAGCACATCGAGCACGCCGTCGTTGTTGTAGTCGCCAACGGCGCAGCCGCGGCCGGAGACCAGTTCATTAATGCCCGGTCCGGCATCCAGCGAGACATCAATGAAACGCCCGTTGCGGAGGTTCTTGTACAGTTCCTTCCTCTCGCGGTAGCCGGATTCGATGAGGGTTTCGCCAACCTCGGGATAAACGTGGCCGTTGGTGATGAGGATGTCGGCCCAACCGTCGTTATCGAAGTCCATGAAACACACTCCCCAGCTGAGAAACCGAGTGTTTTTCCCCAGACCGGACTGAAAGGTCTCGTCCTCGAAGATGAAGTTGCCACGGTTGTGGTACAGGGTCGCGGTGTCGCCAACGAAGTTCGTTTTGACGATATCGAGATTGCCGTCGCAATTGTAGTCGGCTGCGGACACGCCCATACCGGATTGCGGCTTACCGTCGGCACTGTAGGCGACGCCGGCCTCAATGGCGATGTCGGTGAAGGTGCCGTCGTGGTTGTTCTTGTACATGATGGAAGACGTCGAATCGTCGGCCACGTAGATATCGGGCCAGGTGTCGTTGTCGAAATCGGCGACGAGGACGCCCAAACCATAAGTGCCGGGAGTGTTCAGGATGCCGGATTTCTGACTGACATCGGTGAAAGTGCCGTCTCCGTTGTTGTGAAACAGAATATTCTTGCCGCCTTTGAGGCCGGGAGGGCCACAGGCCACCAGGAGGCCTTTGTACAGGCAGGGACCGGCTTCGGGCCGCGGCGCTGTTTTGGGATCGAAGTCAATGTAGTTGGCCACGAAAAGGTCCAGGTTGCCGTCCTTGTCGTAATCGACAAAGGCGCAGCCGGTATTCCAGCGCCATTGGCCATTGCCTGGGTTAGTGGTCACTCCGGCTTTCCGGGCGACATCGGTAAACGTCCCGTCACCGTCGTTGTGCCACAGGGAACACTCGCCCCAGTAGGTGGCGTAGAGATCGTCGAAGCCGTCGTTGTCGTAGTCGCCCGCACAGACACCCTGCGCCCAGCCGGTGCGCGCCACACCGGCCTTCACGGTAACATCGGTGAACGTGCCGTCACGGTTGTTCCTGTAGAGGCGGCTGACCGGCGCCTGGTCGGCCGGCCAGTTGGCTTCGAAACGCGTACCGTTCGGCAGGAAGATGTCGAGCCAACCGTCGTTGTCATAATCGATGAAAGCGCACCCGCAGCCATTGGTTTCAAGCAGGAATGTATTCTTTCGCTCGGCGCCAAAAATGGTTTTCGTGCGCAGTCCGGCCTCCCGCGCAACATTGACAAACTCGACACCCAGCGGCGCCCCGGCGATGAGTTGATCGAAAGAGAAAACGGGAAGAGTGGCACAGAGCGAACGGACGAATCCGCGCCGCGATATGGGGGCAATCAACCTGCGGACCGGGGGCACGACAGACATGACTCGATAGAAAGAGCCATGTTAGCAGAAGGTCGCCACTCAGTCTTCAGAGATAGCCACGCCGACAAAGGAGTCCGCGCAACCGTAGTACAAGAAGTACTTACTCCGAAAAAAGACCAGACCTTCCGCGAACTGGCCACTTCGCTCGAACGGCAGCTCCGGCTTGAAGACCGGCTCGTCTGTTCGCGCTATCAGTCTGGTCGGATCGTCCGCGGCGAAGAGCGCTTCTCCCGTGGCGTATGTCCCTGGCGTCAATTCCGGATCGCCGTTCGTCCCAGCGTTCTTCCCGTTGTACAGCACAACGATTCCATCGCGCGTGAGCACCGGCGGTGGGCCCACTTCGGGAAAACTGCTGTCGAAGTGGCCCGCTCGCTTGCCAAGCACCATGATGGGCTCGCCACGAGAGTCCTTCACCGGATGCCAGTGGATCAGATCGGCCGACGTGGCAAGGCGAATTGCGCCTTCCCCCCAATACATCCAGTACTCGCCTTTGATCTTCGCCGCAATGAGACGGCCCCGGCTGAGGCGGCAGACAATACCCGCCGATTTGTAAGACCAGTCCGAATCCTCTCCATCGGAAGCCTGCGCAAAAATCGGGCCATGCTTCGTCCAGTGCATCAGATCGTTCGAGGTGGCAACGGCCGCATCGGTGATCTTCCGGTTCCACTGCGTGTAGGTGAGGACATAGGTGCCGTCCTCGGCCTCCACCACCCGCGGATCCTCGCAGCCGCCCTCCCACTCGCGTGTCTCCTGGCCGTCGTTATCGGGATAGAGCACCGGCGATCCCCTTCGCGTAAAGTGCAGACCGTCATCGCTCTCGGCCAGCCCCAGCCGCGACGTATGTCCGCCAATCTGCATGGTGCCAGTGTCGTCCTCGGCCCGATACAAGAGCATGACCTTGCCCTCGCGAACGACGGCCGCGGGGTTGAACGTGTGCAGGGCCTCCCAATGAACCGGCGCCTTGCGCATGGGACAGAAAAAAATGGAGCCGGTCCGGGGTGTAATGATGGGGTTCACGCCTTCCGGCCGGACCAATGTGCCCAGACCCCAGCGTGGTACGCTGCTCGCCCCCGTCCAGAAGAGCGTCAAAACCAGGGCCAGGAAGCTGAACCACAGTTTACTCCCGATCATAAGACTTGATTCTAAGCACAAACAGCGCGGCCAAACAGTCTGTAACATGACTAACCATCCGGTAACAGGATGTAAAACCTAAACATCCAAACAGTCAGTCGGTGGTAACTGTTTCAACCAGGATCACACTTGTGTGCCGCCGGGTAACCGATCAACATGATGCGTGACTCTGAATAGCACGAGACTCCTGGCGCGGGCCCTCGTCCTGCTGGCAGCCGCGGGGCTTGGAATGTGCGCGCAGGAAGCCCTCGCACCCTGGTGGAAGCATGCGGTGATCTATGAAATCTATCCGCGCAGTTTTCAGGACACGAACGGCGATGGCGTGGGCGATCTGAACGGGATCACCGCCCGTCTGGACTATCTCAGAGACCTGGGAATCGATGCCATCTGGATTACGCCAGTCTACCCGTCGCCGCAGGTCGACTTCGGCTATGACATTTCCGATTACATGGCGATCGACCCGCAGTACGGCACCCTGGAGGATTTCGATCGCCTTGTGCGCGAAGCGAGGGAGAGGAATATCCGGGTGATCATGGACTTCGTCGCCAATCACACATCGGATCAGCACCCGTGGTTCAAAGCCTCCCGCTCCTCACGGGGCAATCTCAAACGCGACTGGTACATCTGGCGCGATGGAAAAGGTCCTGGGCAGCCGCCCAACAACTGGCTCTCCTGGTTTGGGCATTCCGCCTGGACGTTCGACGCGGCAACGAATCAATACTACTATCACTACTTCTACCCGCAGCAGCCGGACCTGAACTGGCGCAATCCAGCGGTGCGTGAAGCCATGTATGACGTTCTTCGCTTCTGGCTCGACCGCGGCGTCGCCGGCTTCCGCATCGATGCAGTCTCGCGGCTATTCGAGGACCCCGGGCTGCACGACGATCCGATCCTTCCCGGGACGAACGCCTACGGGGACCCGAACATCGATCACAAATACACGGATAATCTCCCCGAGGTCCACGACGTTCTTCGGGAGATCCGGCAGGTGGTGGACAAGTATCCAGGGAACCCCGTGCTGATCAGCGAAGCGTTCGAGCCGAACGTTACCGAGCTCACCAGGATGTATGGCGAGCACAGCGATGAGGTTCAGCTCCCAATGGATTTCCAGGTTGCTGATGTCGACAGACTATCCGCGCCGGAGTTCCGGAAGCTGTTGGGCGAGATCGAATCGAATTCGGCGGGAGGTCAGCCGTATTTCTTCTTCAGCAACCACGATCAGTTGCGCCAATGGGATCGTTACGGCGACGGCGTCCACAACGACCAGATCGCCAGGCTGATGGCCACACTGCTGCTCACGGCGCGCGGGACCCCGCAGATGTATTACGGCGAGGAAATCGGCATGCGGACTACACCTCCGACGCGGAAGCAGGACGTGAAGGACCCGATCGGAAAGACCGGCTGGCCGCTGGAGAAGGGCCGTGACGGCGAACGAACGCCGATGCAGTGGGACGATTCAAAGGATGCCGGTTTCAGCAAGGCAGACTGCACCTGGCTTCCGGTGGCGCCGGACTTCGCGCAGCGCAATGCGAGCGTGGAGGCCAGAGATCCGGACTCGATCCTCAACTTCTATAAGCGTCTGATCGCCCTGCGCCGCAGCGAGCCCGCGCTCCGTGATGGAGGATACGTCGCCGTCAACCGCGACGACGAGCACGTTCTTTCCTATTTGCGGAAAAACCCAGGCACCGGCGATTCAGTACTGGTGGCTCTGAACATGAGTGCGGAGGCGCAATCGTTGCGCTTTGATCTGAAGGGTGAGGGAGTCATGGGAAGTTTGGGCCGGCTGCTGGTTCCGCTGGCCGGTAAACAGTCGACGGTGCCGCTGTCGCGGCTTACTCTTCCGCCATTTGGCGTTCTTGTCATGGCGGTAAAGTGACGAAGGATGACTTTACGCAGGGCATGGAATTCTCTCTGCCGGCATCCCGATGGATGACGGCTTAATCTTGTTCCGTGGAGAAAAGTACGAACGTCTGGAATTCCGTGGCGCAGCGAATTCAGGCCATCGCGCAGAACGGCCTCGCTTACTCCACCAACCCCTACGACGTTGAGCGCTACAGTGAGCTGTCCGCCATTGCGGCCTCCATGAGCGCCGGCCCGGAGCCGGAGAGAATCGTGCTGGCTGCGGGGTTATTCGCAGCCAGCCACGGCTACGCCACGCCGAAGGTAGACGTGCGCGCCGCGGTGTTTCAGGATAGTCGGGTTTTGCTGGTTCGCGAGCAGGAAGACGGGTGCTGGGCCCTGCCTTGGGGATGGACTGAAGGCGGACAAAGCGCCGCGGAATCCGTCGAACGCGAGGTGCATGAGGAGTCTGGCTATGTCGTCAAGGCGGTGAAGCTGCTGGCCTGCTGGGACCGGAGCAAACACCTCCATC
>Ga0326728_10016599_pt1 | contig 14972 bp, 7 predicted proteins | sample MB3enrmetagenome_FD_207602 | JGI IMG/M metagenome (GOLD analysis project Ga0326728, IMG submission 207602) | Lab enriched peat soil microbial communities from McLean, Ithaca, NY, United States - MB31MN | ecosystem: Environmental > Terrestrial > Soil > Wetlands > Peat | place: USA: New York...
GTCTTCAACCACGTCTTTGCGCACATTCCCTGCCCTGGCTGGGCCGCGTTTGCTTACTCGGCTTCGGCCCTGACGTTATTCTTTATTCCGGTGTGGGCGCTCTACCGCAAAAAGATCTTCATCAAGGTGTAAGGTGTGGTCGTCATGATGAAAAGATGCAATCCAATCCTTCTGCCCACCGGGCTCTTTTTCACTGCCGTTTTCGCAGCCTTCCTCCACGCCCAGATGGTGTCCCCTTCGATTGACCGGCCGGACCAGCCATTTTCCTACTTCTCCAGGCCCACGGACGAGATCGGCATGATGGATGCCGAGGCTGCTACCGAGATCACTCCGGAGGGGTACCTGCGCACCGGCTACGGCGAGATGATCTTCTTCGCCGGGCCGGAGCTAGTGCCCACCAGCGTGCGCATCCGCACCCTCGAAGAGGGGCGCTTGCCCATCGTTCACTACGAATTTGAGCGCGAGGGTGTGGCGTATCGCTTTACCCTCTTTGCCGCTACGCTGAACGGAAAGCCTGAAGGGAAGCTGGTGAACTTCATCCGCATCACCATGAAGAACCAATTTAGCCAGCCCAATCGCGCAATTGTTGCCACGGGCATCCGCTACGACGCCCCTAACACCACCGGCGACCGGCATGGGGACAACCGCTTCGAGCGCCCTGTCCAGGGCTTGTTCCCCGGCGACTATCGCCAGCTCGGCGAGTCCTTCAGCCGCTTTTGGGTCTACTCCTTCGACGGCAATCGTTTCCTTCGCGATGGCCGACTGCTCTACACCTTCCCCGCCGGCTTTTCTTCCCGTGGTTTCACGCTTCATGATGCATATAACTTTAACCATCCTCATAATGTGAGCAAACCCGCCAAACTCGATGTGGGGCCGAATGCCGCGGAGGGCGTCGTCACCTACTCAGCGCTTCTCCAAGCCGGAGAAGAGCGCGTCATCGACTTCAAGATGCCCGTGGTTCCAACCTCGGACCCGGCAGAGATGACGGCCATCGAGCAAGCCGCCTTCGATACGGCGAAGACACAAGTGACCGCTTTCTGGACCGGTATCCTCGATCAGGGCATGAAGATCAGCCTGCCGGAGCAGAAGCCTGTGGATACCTTCTACACCAGCCTGATCTACGACCTCATCGCCCGCGATCACATCGGAGCCGACTACATCCAAACGGTCAATAAGCTCCACTATCACTCGTTCTATCTACGCGACGGCGCCGACATCGCGCACAGTTACGACGTGACTGGTTACCAGGAGATTGCCCGGCAGGTCCTCGAATTTTTCGCCAAATCGCAAAAACCCGACGGTAACTTTCTCTCCCAGCCGCAGCAGTATGACGGCTGGGGCGAGGCCGTTTGGGGCTACTCCCAGCACTTCCGCATCACGCAGGACAAAGCCTTTGCCGAGTGGGCGCTGCCGCAAATCAGCCGCGCCGTCGACTGGATCAAGAGAGCCCGCGCCGCCGATTCGCTCCACATCATGCCGGAGAGCAATGTGCGCGACAACGAGTACGTACCGGGCCACCTGACCGGCTATAACTTCCTGGCGTTGAGCGGACTCAAGCTGGCCATCGAGATGGCCGGCGAGACCGGCCACGCGAACCTGGCCCAGAGCTGGCAGACGGAGTACGACGACTTTCACCAGGCGTTCTTCAAGGTGCTGGAAGAGCGCGCCCGTGCGAACAATGGCTATATTCCGCCGGCGCTCGACGGACAGAAGGGCGGTTACGACTGGGGCAATCTGCTGGCCGTGGTTCCCGAGCCAATACTCGATTCCCATGATCCCCGCGTAACCGCGACCCTCAAGGTGACGCAGGCCAAATACGCCGAGGGCATCATGACCTATGCCAACGGCGAGTTCCTCCACCATTACCTGACGATCAAAAACACCATGACGGAGACCATCCGCGGCGATCAGGAGCAGGCCCTTCATGAGTTTTACGCGCTCCTGCTTCACACCAGCTCCACCAATGCTGGATTCGAATACAAGATTTACCCCTGGGGCAATCGCAACTTTGAAGACAATCTCTCCCCGCACGGATGGTTTGCCGCCGAGTACCGGACTCTTCTGCGCACTATGCTGCTCCGTGAAGACGGCAATCAGCTCCACCTGCTCTCGGTCGTTTCCCCGGCGTGGATTGGCGCAGACAAACAAATCTCCGTGCGACAGGCCCCCTCAAACTTCGGCGCCGTCGCGTTTACCCTCGATCAGCTGACGGCAAACGAAGCGGTGCTTCATCTGAACTGTGCCTTCACCAGACCGCCGCGGCAGATTGTTGTCCACCTGCCATGGTTCGTCGACCTGAACTCCGCCTCCGCCGACGGTAAAGAAGTACAGGCTGCTAACGGTGCATTGTCTGTTTCTCCGAGCACAAGGGAGATCCATATTCACTGGACCCTTAAACCCAACGCTCCTAACTTGAGCTACGACCGTGCAGTTAAGGACTACAAGGCTGAATATGCCCAGCGCTATCAGATTCTTATGCACGGTGAATCGGTGGATGATCACTAAAACCAGGAGTATATATACTTGTGCGGCTGATGCGGCGTCCAAATCCCATAGAAGACACTGCATCGGACAGTTTTACATGCAGCAGACCAAATTGGATAAGCCATTTATCTGCTTGATTCAACAGCAGATCAGAATTTAGCGAGCCACAACCCGCTCTGAGGGTCTTTTATTCCTAAGCCCCATGCGTTATTTGTATCGGGGCGGCCCGAAGACCGCCCCGCTTCGCGCTTAGTGAATCATGTTGATGAACTACCTATCGTTCTAAAGGACTTACACGCCATAAAACATGAATTGCTTAAAAAATGCAAAAGTAATACGATGAATCATGGCAAATGAGTTAGACGATGTAGAGCGATTTACTGAAGCCGGTCCAACGACCACAACCGTCACAGTCTTTACGCGCCACAACGACGATTGCCCCAAGAAACAGAACCGATATTGGAAGCGATGCAATTGCCGGAAATCACTGTACATTTATGAGAATGGTAAAGTGAGCTTCGTCTCCGCCAGGACTCGCTCATGGGAGCAAGCCGAACGACTCGCACAGCAGGAGCGTGACAAGCGTGATCCTGTGAAGATACGGCTCAAGGAAATTGAGGTTGAAGAGACGAAGAAATCGGCACCAGTCAAGGGTGCTGGCATCAGTGTCACAGATGCAGTTGACCGCTGGCTGCTCTCGCTTACAAAGGAGAGTCAGAAAACTGATGTAGTTCGTGCGCGCGCCGCATGGCGCATCAAGGTATGGGCGAAGGATCAAGGCATCGATACCGTCCGCGAGGTCACTCCCGATATGCTCGACCTGTGGAGGAGCAAGTGGGGCAAGGACGCCGAGGAGCGGTATAACCGCCTCGGCCAGACATCATCTGCACATTTCCAGAACCGCCTCAAGAGTTTCTTCGTGTGGTGTCTCGGTACTCGTCAGATCGACTACAATCCCGCCGTGCTGCTTAAGGCAATCCACCTCAGCAAAGTCAGGACCAAGCCACTCACACCGGAACAGTTTGATGAACTACTCACCAAGATTAAGCCGTTCACCGAGGGCACCGTCAACGAGGAATATCAAACCTACGCAAAGGAGTTGAGGGCACTATTCCTTTTACAGCGATGGGCCGGGCTACGCATCCTCGACTGCCTCATGCTTCCCCGCACTGGACTGGTGGACAACAGAATCAGCCTCTTTACTAAAAAGACACACGCAAAGATTGAAGGTCGAGTCATCCCAGACGAAGTGGTGGCCGCGCTCAACGACTTGTCCCCGGATAGGCCCGCGTTCAAGTCAACACATTTTCTTTGGCAGCGGGGTATCAAGTGGGAGAAACTATCCACCGAATGGATCAATGTGATCACCGCCATGAACGCCTACCTGGACTTCAAAGACGAGGACGGTCAGCCGATGAACTTCCATTCGCATATGCTGCGCGACACCTACGCCGTCGAACTGCTCAAGATTGGCGTACCCCTCGAAGATGTTTCCAAACTGTTGACCCACACCAGTGTCGTAACCACCGAACGCCACTACGCACCCTGGGTTAAATATCGACTGCAGCAATTGGAGGCCAAGTCCATAGCCGCCATGAAGGCGATGGGCGCCACGGTCACGCAGTAGTCTCTTGGGCACTGCCTGCCCCGACTACATAACCGGGGCTTTTCTGTACCTTCAAGCTTGGCCCATATCAAATTGTTACGTCCATGCTGCCGGCGGAACGTGGTCGCCGGAGTACAGGAGCTTCTTCAGTCGTACTCCTGTTTACTCAGGAGTAACTGACGAATAGGCAACGATCCAGGCACAACCCCATCCCAGGACCCTGGGGCGTTTTCGGGGAGTAATCGTTCTAGAACGCAACCAGCCGGGCAGAGCTTCCCACCTTGACGTCCAAGCCGAGCCCAAGCTCGCCAAAGGTGTCCGCATCGGCAGCTTCGAGCACGTCTTCGTGATGATGAATTGACAGCACAGTCACCTTGAAGGCCCCATGGCGATCCAGAGCGATTAGCGAATCACCAACCCGCACGCTTCCTTTCAGGAAACGTACTCCAACGATATTTCCACTGAAAATGTGTTGGACCTGAAACATCTCGGTTCGGATCCCAGCCGAACATTGCAGCGTGGCGCAGGTCTTCCGGACGATTTCCCCGATCGCCGTAACAACTGTCTCAATAAAATCAGTGAGCGAAAGGATCTCGTCGGGTGCAAGGACGCTTGTGACTCCAGTGTGCGACGCCAAATTGCGGTCGTCGACTATTTTCTTCAGGATGGTCCTTGGGGTGTCATTTGGATCTCGGGTTTTCATGTACTCGGTGACCATTGAATGCTTCTCGACGCCAGCCCAGATGTTTGAAATCCCCACATATGAGAAGAGGATGTTTATTTGTTCTGCTCGATAGTTCTGCGGATCAGTGAGAAATGCGTCGCTCAGCAGTGCGTAGTCTTGACCAGCGTAACCATCAGTGATTCCACGTAGCGTCTCAAGCTCCGACAGATGCTTAAATAGCCCCTTATCACCCAGCTTTGAAAGTATCTGGGATACCCCCAATCGGTGTTGTGTTAACGTCTGTTGGGGCAAGCTAATGTAAGTCGGAAATATTAACGGCAGCAATGCCAGATACTCCGTCAGCATCGTATCAATAAAATCCTCAAGAATCGAATAGAGCCTTGTGACCGCGGCGCAGTAGTCATGAAGCGCCCAGACGGGCCTTGTTGGAGCTTTATCCCGGATCGGCGTCAAGACGGCTCCGACCGCAGCATCCTCACCCGCGAGGTTTGTCGGGAAGAGAAGATCGCGAAGGGCCTCATTAGTCGTGACTACACTTCGCAAATCCTTGAGGTCGGCATGAGCTTCTTCAACCGTTGTCCAGAACATCTATTTGCCTAGCACCCGAGCAATCATTTCATCGAAAAGCGAGATTCGTTGCTGAACGTCAGCCTTGGTATTGCTCCTTCCAGTGAACGTCCCGTCTTCATGGCTCGCAAATAGTTCCTTTGTGGCCTCGGTGAGCTCAATGCCTTTGGCTCTAACCTTTTCCATCTCATCAACGTGTCGACTGAAACCCACCATAACTGCATCCGCGAAAGCTACTTGGGGGCGTGGTGACCAAGACTGGTTCTGAACGTCCCACGGACGAAAGAGATGGTCCCCGAAGATATCCGCAGCTAGGTCGATGGTCATTTCAAACAAGCTCAGAAGGACGCTGACATCCTCGGCCGAAAAATTCCGCGTACGTACCGAGTAAAGATCAAGAAATCCAGCCATTCCCCTGCGGTAGTGCTCGGCATGCCGAAGTGCAAAGAAGCGGAGGATGACCTCCAAATCTCGCATCTGGGACCAGAAATTGTTATCAAGCAGATCCTTGGGGGGTTGGACCTCCTCCTCAAGGGTAAAGAGTGGAACTCCCCACGCTTTGCGGAACCTGGGATTCTTAGCTGCCTCCAAAAGCATCAGGGAAAACTTACCGTGATAGATGGAATTTCGAATTTCTTGGTTAGCGAGCGTAATGCCCCCTGTGTTGAGCCGCTCGAACACCTGCTGCCTCAGGAGGATTTCGTCCTCAGTTGACGAAGCGGATTCCTTCAGGAGAACGAAATAAGATATTGAGCGCCGATCTATCCCCTTTTTAATAGAAGACGGCAGCGTGTCGTAAATGCGTCCGTTTAGCTCGGGCCACTGCTCCAAGCCCTTAAGTCTGAGCTTGTTAGAGTAAAAGTCTCGTATAGCCGAAATCCGCTGTTGCCCATCCATGACCTCATACTTTGCTAGATCTGATTCGTAGACGAAAAGAGGTGGAATGGGCACATTCATAATGAATGATTCGATCAACCGCGACTGTCTAATTTCGTCCCATCGAGGGCGACGCTGATAGAAAGGTTTGACGTCCATCCATCCGGGCCGTTCGAGTGCTGCAACAAAATTCGGCAGCTGTTCCCGGTTGACCTCGGTGATGATCCGCAGCTCGCGCTTAAGATATTTCGCGTTGATCTGATCGTCGTTGAGTTTCTCCGTGACCTCGTCCTGGATATTCGACCACATCGTTAGCTCTGCTGGGCTTAGTCTGTTCATAGGTCTTGGGCGTGATTATATCAATTCCCTATCACCTCTTCACTGGGTCAGGTCCAAGTGCGCAATCAATCAGTACCGAAAAGTCGGCTTCTCGAACGTTTTCTGAGGCTTGAGCGCAGCTCCGGTCGGATTACCGGTCATTCGGCCACTCGGAAGTTATAGGTTGATTAACATTCCCTTCTAGTCCATCGTTGTGTACTTTCCATTGTGAGGAGAGCGACGTAGGGATGCACACATAGGCGAACAAAGGCCCCGGGATCCAATGCCCAGGACCTTGCTTTGTGCAGTCTGCGTAAAGGGCGATGCAGTTTCAGATACCAGCACACTACCATGTTCGTACATCCTGTGGACATATTCGCCTTATATTCGCCTATAATGCTTTGATGGGATTCGGAATCCAGGAACGCAAGCTGTTCGTGGTTGAGTGCAAACGCTGTCGGCGGAATGTGGCCGCCGGCGTACAGGCGTTCCCTTTCCGGTCCATCGTGGTGTGCTGTCCTTTGTGCGGTGAGCGACGTCAATACTTGCCGTCTGACGTGTACTTGGGCCGACAGAATCAACTGGTGGCTAAACAGGCACGGGCGTGACCGTTTCATTCAAAGTGGACATGGATAACTCCATTAGATTGTGGATGCAGCATTCTCTCTGCTCGATGCATCATTCGTAGTGCACAGGGATACTTACTTGGCCAATGCCATATGCACGCAGGTTGCCGTCACAGCAATCCACCGTCGCAGGGACTGGCCGACGTGGACCAATAGGGAGAATCCCTCCCTCTACGCCAGTATTTATCGCATCTTCCTGATTCTAATCGTAAATATAAGAAAGTAAATAATTTATATCAACTCTCTATTGTCGCTTTTAGTCTCATTTGTCGCACCAATACCGTCTATTCCCCCTGTTTTGCACGACAAAACGCCTTCTGCACGACAAAGGAAGTTTTTCGGGGTTCGCTCTCTAAAGACCACCAATTCAGTTTCCTTGGATTTTTCGCTTTACACCCCCTGATGCGGGCTCCGTGGTCACCATCATCAAACCTATAAGATAATCGGCGCGAGCGCCTCACGATCAAGACTGCGGCGGGGAGGAGGGACTGGCAGCTCTTTGGATGAAACTGGGAAACCTAGCCTCTGTCCCTCCCGCTTCATCCCGAGCAAGATCATTTACGAAGAGCGTTCGTCCGGAATATCGCCAAACTTCTTTCTTTACCTGAACAGGTTGTTCGCAATTATGGGGCGACGGCTGGAGCCGGAGTTATATTCCATCTGATGCCCAAACGGCACCCCAAGCCGCAACGTTGATCTCGCGGTCGATTTGCGTTGCCCCACCACGTCGTGACTCAAAACCCGTTTGGAACCTTTTGTCACGCGTCTGTGCGCCGTTCACGGCGGCCTTATGTGGAACAAGGTCTTCGCTTCGAACGAATGCTGTCCGAACGGTACATATGGGTTAGATGTGGCGTGCATGACTTGATTCTGAATGAAAGATGACCGCAGCAAAAATCGTGGTCTTTAACGTGACTTTCTTCCAATCAGGGCAATATATCCATTCGCCTAAGTCGGTGTCAGGGCATCTGACGAGGACAAGGTTATTGATGATTTTGCGTCTCGGCATACGCCAGCCAAGCGAGAGTATAATCAGGGCGTCTCAAAACGTAACAATCACCTAACCAAGAGCAAGGATCCATGATGAATACGCTCGCTTGTTGTAAGCCCCGCCAGGCAGTTCTAGACGGAACCGCAGATTTTGTTGTCAATCTCGCTGATTTGCCTCATCTGACAGAGTCTGAGGCCAGCGATTTCCTTGATTCCAATGTACTTACATCCGGAATGGAGCTCATGCTACAGCAAGCCTTTGCTCGCCTCGGAGGCGAAAAATCGGCCAGCGGCATCTATAAGCTCTCGGAATCTATGGGCGGTGGCAAGACGCAGAGCATGATTGTAGCCGGTATCCTCGCACGTTTCCCCCAACTGGCGAGCCTCGTGGACTTCCATAAGACACTACCGAAAGCAACGACCGATGTCGTTGTTTCCTTTACAGGGCGCTCAACAGATCAGAAGGTTTGGGTCGGAATTGGCAAGCAACTCGGCGTTGAATTTGCCACTGACCGTGCTCCTTCCGAAACCGAATGGCGCGATGCTCTCAAAAACCATTCGGTTCTGATCTTGCTAGATGAGTTGGCGTTTTACCTTGTCCATGCGGCGAGCCAAGGAACAAAGGATGAGGGCACTCGTGCAGCCACGCTTGCGGGCCTCGCACTCACGACCCTGTTCGGAGCTGTGCGTGACTACAAGGAGTGTGGCAGGTGCGTGCTTGTCATAGCCGACCTACAGAAAGACTGGGAACAAGGTGCGGAGGAGTTAGCGAAGATTCTCCGGTCTAATGACATCCTCGGCAGCACAATGCAGAGCGTCAATAACGAGATGTCAAAGGGCGCACAGTCCATCGCGCCCGTTGACAACCAGAAGGATGAGCTTTACGCGATTCTACGCAAGCGGTTATTCAAAACAATCGATGTAACCGAGCAAGACAAGAAGACAGTTGCCGACGCCTACATGGCAGAGCTCACTAAGGCCGGCTCGCTTATAGAGAACCCAACCATCAAGATTCGCGAGGAGATTTTGGTCTCCTACCCATTCCATTTCTCGACTAAGCACCTCATCGCCAAGTTCAACGACAACCCAGGATTTCAAAAGACACGCGATGTCATCCGGTTGATGGCGGCAATCGTTCGCGGGCTATGGTCCAAAGGCGAAAGTGAAGTCAAAGGCCACTATCTTCTTTCTCTGGAAACTGCAAATCTCAATGATCCAACTGTTGCGAGCCGTTTCATCGAGATCAAGAAATCACTTCAAGATGCGCTATTGACGGATATTGCTAACAATGGCACATCCCACGCCGAGAGCGCGGACGAAGATGGTTCGGGACTCACGGTACGCTGCGCGAAATGGATCTATGCTGCATCCCTAGCCGACGTCCACCCGGTCTGTCTCACCAAAGAAGAACTCGCAGAGTACCTGCTTGCGCCAGGCCAGTCTATTGTCGGTCTACCCGACGCGCTGAAGAAGCTCTACGACAATTGCTGGTATATCGAGTTGACAAGGTCTGGGCGCTACTTTTTTGATAAGCATAGAAACCTAAACGCTCAGATCAATAGTTATGTAAAGAGCTGCACTAACGCTGATAGGGATACGCAAATTGACGGCAAGCTAACCGAGATGTTTGAGCCGAAAGACAAGCGCTGCTACCAAAAGTTGGCAGTGTTGCCAGCACTCGATGAGGTACAACTTGAACGGGATAAGGCCACTCTTTTGGTGCTCAAGCCCGATACCGACATCGCAAAGTTTTTCGCTGAGCAGAAATTCAAAAACCGCATGGTGGTTCTCACCGCGGACGATCAGACTGGGATCTTCAACGTTAACAAAAAGGCGGCGAGACTTTGGGCAATCGCGCAGGTCGTTAAGGATCTGAATGCCGAGGACACCCGGTACAAGAGAGCCAAGGACACGCTTGCCGAGTACCAAACAGAACTTTTCATGGCGATCAAGGCGGTCTTCAACAAGCTGCACTATCCATTGATTGACGAGGAGAAGGGCGAGTCGATTCTCATTCCTACACCGTTGCTTGACAGCTACATCAACGACAAAACAAGTCAGAGAATTCAGTATCGCCCTGAGGAGGCTTCAAAGGGCGAGTTTGTGATTGAAGCGACGCTTCGTGACGCGAATAAATATCAGGTCTTCTCGCCAGCCGCCGGACAGGACAAGTTAAAGGTATACAAACCGCTGCGAAATCGCATTGAGCAGTTTCTGTTTCCATCCACGGGCAGAACAACCTGGCAGCAGATTCTTGACGGAGCGGCGTCCAAAGGCGAGATGCTCTGGACTGAGCCGGGGACGCTCGACCGTATGAGAGAAGTTTTGCTGACTGCGGGCGAATGGCGCGAAGACGCCGGCCAAATTCAAAAGCCACCGTTCGAAGAAATCACTGGAGTTTCGATCGAATATCACCGTGACAAAGATTCCGGCGTGATTACAACTACTGACATCAAGCTATCGCATGCCGACAAGCTCAAGGTTCGTGAAGACTCCGGGACGTATAAGGAGATCCCCTGTGACGCTCCTTATGCCAGCAGCGCAATGGTTATAGAGTTCCTAGCTGTAGATTCGACCGGCAAGAATAAAGAGGGGAAGCCCTACCGGATCGAGAACTCAATCGACATTCAATACGATTTGATGGACTCACCCACACCCGGCCATAAAGTGGTCAAGGTAAAGGTCGTGCCACCCAGCGCCAGTCTAAAGTTCACGACCGACGGCATGAACCCGGCGAACAACGGAAAACCTTATGTTAAGCCAGGCATCGACGCCGCTGAAGGCGCGATAGTGCGACTGTTTGCAGAAAAGGGTGCTGTCAGTCGCGAGGAACGCGTGCCGATTCCAACAGCGTCGAGTACCAAAGATAAGCCATCGACACCTACGCTTGACCCGACACTGCCCACAACAGTTAACGGCAAGGGATTCTCCACCCTTACAACGCGTTCCGCGACATATCAATTCCTGTCAAAGCTCCCCGACGATGCTCGGCTCCAAAAGGTCCAGGCCAAGGTTTCGCAGGCTGCCACGGACACAACGGTGACTCTGACATGGGATGCCAAAACTCGGCTCGCCTCTGCTCAGGTCCGCGAGGCATTTGAATTCCTCGATAAACAAGTAGAGGATGGCGAATGGTGGCTACGTTTTGACCAACTACATTTCATGACTGGCCAGTCGCTCCTTCAATGGCAGGTCGACGCCAGCATTAAAGTTGATCCGGGGCAAATTACTCAATGAGTGTACAGTCAATTCACGATTTCGGGCGGGTGGACGAGAAGGGAGATGCCTTTGAGTTCACCATCGGCGCACTTGGCGGCGTATGCCGCCTCGTCGCTGTCCTCCAGACGGAGCGAGGGCCACGCCGTAGCGAAGTAGCTACAATTCCTACTGAGCTCTGGACTGCGGTTTCTTCCGCTACCGTGAGAGAGCTCTCGACAGAGATGGACGAAACGGAACGTGAGAAGATGCCGCCTAGCCTACAGTCTGGCCTCAATCGGCTTAGCCCTCTCGTTGGCCGCGAGCTTGGTGTTCTTCTGATTGTCTTGATGGAGGCAGATGCAGCAGAACGTGTGAATGCATTACTTCACGCTTGGCGGGAACTTGCGCGGGAAGAGCGCTGGTGGCTTTATTCCAAGGCCGCCGCGCCAGGTCAACGAATTGGAGTCGGATGGCGCAAGGCCTTGTTTCACGCGTTGAGCGAGACCTCGGAGACACGTATGGCTCCGCCAAGCGAGGTTAAAAAAAAACTCTCTGGGAGCATCGCGAGTCCCTCTTCGCAGAAACAAACGACCAAAGCTTTGCCGCGGGTCCCACGCCGAGCAGCTCCCCGGTCAACCCCGAGCCGACAGCCACAGCCCAAGAGGAAACAATCTACCTTGCAGAAGCCGGCGGTGAAGACCAAGCCAACCAAGCCCAGCCGAGCGATACTGCCGACAGCCCCGAGCCGCCAGCAAAAGCCCAAGAAGCAGCAACTAAGACCCGTCCCTCCAAGCGCAAAGCACAGCAAGCTCAGGAAGACGACCAGATGAGGCTCTTTTAAGATGACCGCCAAGACTCTTCTTGAAGTCCAGTTTCCCATCGGCCCTCTCTCGTTGGAAAGCTACAAAGAGCGAGATGCCAAAGGAGCGAAGGTTTTAGCCTCGCTCGGCAAATGGTGGGGAGCTAAACCACTGGTTCTCGTTCGCGCCATCGTTATTGGTGCGGTGTTCCCAGCCTCGGACGATCCAGAACGCTGGCCGGATGATCTCGACATATTTCTCAAAGTAATGTGCATGGATAACGCTGGTATGTGGAAGCGGAAGACTGACCCACTACCGGCCGAGCTCTGCTATCCGGAGGCTGACGGCATCGAGCGCGACGAACTATTCAACGAAGACGGCGAAAGCTGGAAGCGTGGTGCCCCTTCCGAAATGCGTGAACAGCTGGAAATGAGGGTGTTTTTTTCTCTCGGGCATACGGACCAGCGGGAGTACTGCTGCCGGGTTGAAGAGATTGACGGTCCTCCAGAAGAGTCCTGGGCGGAAATCAATGCATACCTCGGCACATCAGCAAATACTTTAGCGGAATTAGTCCAACAGCTTTCTCAGCAGCGGTATGGAACACGTTTGACAGTCGGAGATGCCTTTTGTGGGATGGGCTCGATTCCGTTTGAAGCAGCTGAACTGGGGTGCGATGTCTATGCATCTGATTTGAACCCGGTCGCGTGCCTGCTCACTTGGGGCGCTCTTAATCTGATCGAAGGCTCAGACGAGTTTCGTACGCGCGTACACCATGCACAGCGCGAAGTCTACGACGAGGTTGACCGCTGGCTTCTTAAAGATTGTCTCGAATCGAGTGAAGAAGGTTGGAGGGCAGAGGCTTATCTTTACTGCATCGAAATGATCGTGTCTGAATGGGATGGATGGAGAATTCCAATTTGCCCAAGTTGGGAGATTGCACCTAAGACCAAGACCTGGGTTGAACTCATCCCGATCATCCCCGAGAAGCGCTTCGATTTTCTCGTGCATAAGGGTGGTGCCGGATATTCCGAGGCGAAAAAGGGCAGTAAGCAAGGTCCTGATGTGGTGTGTCCCGCGCCGTTGTGGGAGATTCTGAAACGAAAAAAAGCTCATTCAGGTACCCCGCGCACGATTCCCTACAATCAACTCATAGACAACGCCGGTGGGCTGAGGGACTGGGAGAAGCACGACTTTGAGCCCCGCCCACAAGACATCCTGCAGGAGCGGCTATTTTGTATCCGTTGGCGCAAGCCTGATTGGATTGATGATCGCGGACACGAGCATAGAGGTGAGCTGGTCTACCGCGAACCTCGAAAGCATGATGTTGCAGTCGAAGCCAAAGTAGAAAGGCTATTGAAGAAGGTATTTAATGACTGGCAAACCGCTGGATGGATTCCAAGTTGGCGTATCGAACCAGGACAAGAGACAACCCGCTTAGGGCGGGAGAAAGGATGGACGCATTGGCATCACCTCTTTACCGCTCGCCAGCTCTTGATGAATGGGTACTATTCGCAGCAACTTGCAGCGCGTGAGCCGGCGGTGCGGGCGGCACTAACGCTCAATCTAGGGCGCGTTCTTGATAGCAATTCTAGATTGTGTCACTGGAAAGTATCGCAGGGAGGCGGAATTGGTGGTACACGTGCAGTGTTCTACAATCAAGCGTTCAATACGTTTCCGAATCCTCCAGGTCGCGGCCTCATCGGCCTTGAGCCACAGATGGTGACCGAGCACAAAAGGTTCCTTGCAACCGGAGAAAAGTCAACATCCCTGATGGATGCTCGAGAAGTATCAAAAAACTGTCAAGTATGGATTACGGACCCTCCATACGCTGACGCGGTCAACTATGAAGAGCTATCAGAGTTTTTCCTTGCATGGTACGTACCTCATCTAAGAACTGTGTTTCCGGAGTGGTATACCGACTCCATGCGGACCAAGGCGGTCAAGGGTGCGGACGCACCATTTCGCGTTGCGATGGCGGACTGCTATAAGCACCTTGCAGAGAACATGCCAGACGACGGCATACAGGTGCTGATGTTCACCCACAAGTCTACGGATGTATGGGAAGATCTCGCGTTGATCATGTGGGCTGCTGGACTTCAAGTGAAGCAAGTATGGAGTGTGGCTACTGAAACGCCAGGGCTTGGCGTAAGGACAGGCAACTATGTTCAATCGACCTACAACATGGTGCTGCGCAAGAGATCAGGGGCAAAGGCGGGATTCATAGATTTCATCACGCCACAGGTCAACAATCGGGTGAAGGAAGTTATCACAAGGATGCGCGAGAGCCAGATTTCAAGTGACTTGGCTCGTGCAGGATACTCCGATACGGACTATTTGCTTGCAGCGCAAGCAGTGGCAGCAGAGGTCGTGACTGGTTACGCCACCATCGATGGAGTCGATCTCGATGCTGAACTTCGCACACCAAATGCAAGCCGCGGACAATCTGCCCTTCGTACTCTGATGGAGAATGCCAAGCGTACAGCAACCGATTTCCTAGTCCCGCCTGAAATGTATCGTGCCATTCGTAAGGCTAACGCTGGCGACCCGTATTCGTTCTGGCGCCAATTCTGCCCGGAAGAGAAGTTTCTTCTCAAGGGGCTGGAAAGCGAGGCGCAAGGCATTTTCAAAATAGGTACATTCCAGGATCTTGGCCGTGCGTATAGTGTTTCCAATTACGAAGAGTTGCTGGGTCCGACCCTAGCAGGCTGCTGAAAAAGTAACTTCCAATCCGCGGCAAGATGGTTTATGAAGAGAATATGCGAGGAATCGATCATCAACAAGCGGATATGTTCAGTTACTTGTCGCCGGAGCAGCGGGTGCGC
>Ga0326728_10016602_pt1 | contig 14971 bp, 5 predicted proteins | sample MB3enrmetagenome_FD_207602 | JGI IMG/M metagenome (GOLD analysis project Ga0326728, IMG submission 207602) | Lab enriched peat soil microbial communities from McLean, Ithaca, NY, United States - MB31MN | ecosystem: Environmental > Terrestrial > Soil > Wetlands > Peat | place: USA: New York...
AAGGCCAGTAAAATTCGCGGATGCGAAAATAGCCGTCTTCTGCGAGGGCCTACGCCAGTTCCATTCTGCTGTGTGTGCTCAGCGGCTTACCTGCTTCTGTATTATTCGGGTGCCGAAACTGCTGATCAACCGGAATCAACCGGGTTATCTCCCTAATCCGAATCCGGATAGACACCGCCCCTGCCTGATTGTATGATTCAAGACAGTGTGCTGTAGCGGCTGCGGCTTCGATTGGCGCTACAGCTGTTTCGCTCAATGGCGCCACCTATGAGTCTTTCAGTCGTTCTCTGCGGACGTCGAGTTTTTCCCTCTCGGGCGAATCCTACCGAAAACCGAAGTGCATAGAAATGACGAGGTCAGGGTACTAGTACCGCTGAAGCCGACAGCCATTCTTGGCAGCCAGACACTAATGATAAGATCGAGGCCAGCGGAGTGGAATCAACTTAGTGTCATGAGTTTAGGACAGCCGTCACTATTTACCGTGGCTCCACTCCCTACGTTCTCGCTCGCACCCGAGCTTCTCGCCAGTTGCCAGCAACTTGCTCAACAACAACAAGTTAGCGTCCAGGACGTCCTGCAAGCCGGTCTGCGCGCGCTTTCCCTACGGTACGAAGGCCGCCTGGGCAACGCGCCGGACTGGACTTTTCGGCAACTGCTGAGCAACGGGGCGGCCGTGGAGTCTAAAACCCCTCCGGATGAACACTATAGCCGTCTGCTGGCGGCACTTGTCGCGGCCCCGGACAGGCCGATTTCCGAGCCATGTTTCCTCTCTGAGGCGGACCGGGAACGGCAGATCGTGACCTGGAACGACACGCGTACCGAGTACCCCCGGGACCGATCGATCGCCGAGTTGTTTGAAGAGGTTGCGCGGGAATGCCCGGATCGGGTAGCTGTGGTCGACGGCAATGAGCAGCTCACCTACGGGATGCTCGATGAACGGGCTAGCCGGCTGGCGGCGCACTTGGAATCAAAAGGAGTTACAAGCGGGAGCCGGGTGGGGCTAGCGCTCGACCGTTCGGCGGCGATGATCGTTTCGATGGTGGGGATACTCAAGACCGGGGCGGCGTATGTCCCGCTGGACGCGGACTATCCGGCTGAGAGATTGCGCTTTCTGATTGAAGATACACAACTTAGCGCCATCGTGACGGATCGGGAGCTCTCTGGCGGCGTTCCGCTGGTGCGATTGGAAGATGCGCTCCGCACACCACCGCAGGAAGTTTACAACAGATCCAAAGCCACGGCTGAAAGCACCGCATACATAATGTACACGTCCGGGTCCACCGGCACTCCGAAGGGCGTGGAAGTGACGCAGCGGGGCGTCATCCGGCTGGTGAGTAATGCGAGCTACGTGGATTTCGGGCCGGCGGAGGTTTTCGCGCAGATCTCGAACTCGTCGTTCGATGCCATCACGTTCGAAGTGTGGGGGGCGCTGCTGAACGGAGCGCGGCTGGTGATTCTGCCGACATCAGTCGTTTTGTCGCCGGAAGCGTTTGCCGCGGCGATCGAGACGCATCATCTTTCGGCGATGTTTCTGACCTCCTCGCTATTCAACGTGATGGCAGCGCGATGTCCGCAAGCATTTCGAACCGTGCGGCATCTGCTGGTGGGCGGCGACGCGGTGGATCCGCGCTGGTCGCGGCACGTCTTGCAAACAGCGCCTCTCGAACGCATCATCAACGGCTACGGGCCAACGGAATGCACAACCTTCTCGGTAACGCACGACATACGGGACGTGCCGGAAGGCGCGAAGTCGGTGCCCATCGGGCGGCCGCTTTCGAATTCGCAGGCATACGTGCTCGATTGGAACATGCAACCGGCGCCGGTTGGCGTGGCGGGGGAGTTGTATCTGGGCGGTGACGGCCTTGCAAAGGGGTATTGGAACCGGCTGGAGCTGACGGCGGAACGATTTGTTCCGTCGCCTTTCGATCCCACAGGACGGGCGCGGTTGTACAAGACGGGCGACATGGCCCGGTACCGCGAGGATGGCGTAATTGAATACCTGGGGCGCACAGACCACCAGGTGAAGATCCGCGGCTTCCGAATCGAGTTGGGCGAGATTGAAACGGTTTTGCGGCAACACCCCAAGGTTCGGGACTGCGCGGTGGTTGTGGGAGAGAACGCATTGGGCGCGAAGACGTTGTGGGCATATGTAGCCACGGGTCCAGGGGCGCGGCCGAGCTGGAGTGAGATCCGGCAGTTTCTGCGGGAGCGTTTGCCGGAATTCATGCTGCCTTCGGCTGGCCTGTTTCTGGATGCAATGCCGCTTTCCCCTAACGGGAAGGTAGACCGGGGGAAGCTGCCACCGATCGAGGCAACGACCACGACGAGCACGGCCACGCCGATGACGGAAGCGCAGAAAACGGTGGCGGAGATCTGGAAAAAAGTGCTGGGCGCGCACGACATCGGACTGGACGATAATTTTTTCGAAGTTGGCGGCAACTCTCTACTGATCGCGAACGTGGAGTGCGAGCTGAGGCCGCGCTTCCGGACGCCTTTCACGATTACGGATCTGTTCGAGTTTTCGACGATCCGGACGCTGGCCGCGCGGCTCAGCGGAGAAGGGAAGCAATCGGGCGTGGTTTCGGAGGCCCGGGAGCGTGCCCGCCGTCAAAAGATGGCGATGGGTGGAGTGCGCACGGTGGTACGGGGAGCATAAGACCAACGATGGATGGAATCGCCATCATCGGAATAGCGGGGCGTTTTCCCGGCGCGTGTAACGCCGCGGAATTCTGGACCAATCTCCGGAATGGCGTGGAATCGATTTCGCATTTTCGCACCGAGGAGCTGGAGGTTCGGGATGCTGCGCGACTGGCTCAGGACCCGAGCTACGTCAAGGCGCGTTCGATTCTGACCGACGTTGATCTGTTCGACGCAGAGTTTTTCGGATTTTATCCGCAGGAAGCCAAGTTCATCGACCCGCAGCACAGGGTGTTTCTGGAGTGTTGCTGGGAAGCGATCGAAGATGCCGGTTACGATCCCGCGAGCGATCCCGGCGTCACCGGCGTATTTGCCGGATGCAGCCCGAACAGTTACTTTCTGCGGCAGATTGCGGGAAGCCGCGAGTACGTGGACGACTACACGTCGGCATATCAAGTGGGCTTTTATCCCACGATGCTGGGGACGATTGCCGATACGATGGCGACGCGTGTGGCGTACAAGCTGAACCTGAAAGGGCCGGCGATGACGCTGCTGGCGGCGTGCTCGACATCGCTCGTAGCGGTTTGCCAGGCAGCGAAAAGCCTTCTGACTTACGAGTGCGACCAGGCGCTGGCGGGCGCGGTGTCGATTACATTTCCGCAGAAGCGCGGCTATCTGCACCAGAGCGGCGGCATGGTGTCGCCGGATGGGCATTGCCGCGCATTCGATGAAGCGGCGCAGGGAACGGTTTTCGGTTCGGGCGCGGGCGTGGTGCTGTTGAAGCGGCTGGAGGATGCGGTTCGCGACCACGACCATATTTACGCCGTGATCAAAGGCTCGGCGGTAAACAACGACGGATCGCAGAAAGTCGGCTTCACGGCTCCGAGCGTCGATGGGCAAGCGGCGGTGATTGCGACGGCGCAAGCGCTGGCCGGGGTGGATCCGCGCACGATCAGCTACATCGAAGCGCACGGGACCGGGACGCCGCTGGGAGATCCGATCGAGGTCGCGGCGCTGACGAAAGTGTTCCGGGCGAGCACGGAGGACCTGGGATTCTGCGCCCTGGGGACGGCGAAGGCCAACGTGGGGCATCTGGATGTGGCGGCAGGAGTAACGGGCCTGATCAAAGCCGCGCTGGCCATCGAGCACGGCGAGATTCCACCGCAGATCCATTTCGAGCGGCCCAATCAGAAACTGCAATTGGACCAGAGCCCGTTCTACGTGAGCACGAAGCTCATGCCATGGGAGCGGCGGGATGGCGTACCGCGGCGAGCGGGAGTGAGCGCGTTCGGAGTGGGCGGCACGAACGCACATGTGGTGCTGGAAGAAGCGCCGCGGGTTGAGCAGCCCGCGAGCCGGCGCGCATACCAGGTTTTGAGCGTGTCGGCAAAATCGGAAGAAGCGCTCGCCAACTCGCGCAAACGGCTGGCGGGACATTTGCGGCATGCGCCGGGCGTGGACATAGCAAACGTGGCGTACACGCTGCACGCGGGCCGGCGGCACTATGGGTACCGGCAATCGGTGGTGTGCCGCAGCGCAGAAGAAGGTGCACGCGCGCTCGATAACCTGGAGAAGCGCAAGGCGGAACCGCAGCGCGACAACCCCGCGGTGTACTTTCTGTTTCCCGGACAAGGTTCCCAGCACATTCGCATGGGGCAGGAAGTGTACGAGACCGAGCCCGTGTTTCGCGAGCACTTCGACCGCTGCTGCGCGATTTTCCAGGCGCACACCGGCGTTAACCTGCGCGAGATTATTTATCCCTCCGCCGGGGAAGAAGAAGCGACGCGGCAACTGACGGCGACGGCGCTCGCGCAGCCCGCGATTTTCACGATCGAGTACGCGCTGGCGCAGCTTTGGATGTCGTGGGGGATTCAGCCGCGAGGCATGCTGGGGCACAGCATCGGCGAATTCGTAGCGGCGTGCCTGGCGGGTGTATTCTCGCTCGAAGACGCGGTGCGGTTAGTGGCGACGCGCGGCCAGTTGATGCAAGATCTGCCCGGCGGGGCGATGTTATCGGTGCGGCTCGGCGAAGCGGAAGTGAAGCCGCTGCTGAATGGAGACTTATCGATCGCCGCGCTGAACGCACCCAAACTGACGGTGGTTTCGGGTCCGTATGATCAAGTCGCCAAGCTGGAAGCTTTGCTCGAAGAGCGCGGCGTGATGGCGCGGCGGCTGCATACCTCGCACGCGTTTCATTCCGCGATGATGGAACCGATCGTCGGGCCGTTTACGGAAGCCGTGCGGCGAGTGAAGCTTCAGGCGCCGAAGATTGCTTACCTTTCCTGCGTGACGGGAACCTGGATTACGGCTGAGCAAGCCACCGATCCCACGTACTGGGCTTCGCACTTCCGGCAGGCAGTGCGATTCTCGGATGCGATCACGGCGCTCGGCGGCGAACCGAACGGCATTCTGCTCGAGACGGGTCCGGGAACGACGTTACAAGTTCTGGCGCGCCAGCACGCGCAGCCGGACAACGATCAGATGATTCTTTCTTCGCTGCCGGAAGCGATATCGGAGAACTCGGCCATTGCAACTTTGTACGGAACACTGGCGCGTTTGTGGGAGGCAGGCGTCACGGTCAACTGGGGACAATTTTATTCCGGTGAACAGCGGAACCGGATTTCATTACCGACCTATCCATTCGAACGAAAGCGTTACTGGGCAGAACCGGCCGAGGCGAGCGGCACGGTTGTGGAGCCGGCCGAACAGGCGGCGCCAATACCCGAGAGCGCTCCAGAGAAAACAGACATGACACCTGCGGAAAATCGGGGAAGAAAAGACCGCATTATTGCCAAGTTGGCCAATACATTCGCGGAACTATCGGGCATGGAAGCCGGGGAGATAGACCCCGCGGCAACGTTCCTGGAACTGGGTTTCGACTCGCTGTTCCTGACGCAGGTATCGCAGGCACTGCAAAGCGCCTTCGGCCTCAAGGTCACGTTCCGGCAGCTGCTCGATCAGCTCGCATCGATCGACGCGCTGGCAAATTATATGGACGAGCAGCTTCCGCCGGAACCGGCGCAGCCTGCTGCAGTGGCGGCGACACCAGCGGCGGTAGTTGCGCCTGCCGCGACTGTGCCAGTGAGTGGCGCGGCGCCAGTGGCAGGGAGCGGGATCGAGCAGATCTTGCGCGAACAGCTCCAGGCGATGTCGGACCTGATGAACCGGCAGTTGGACGTTCTGCGGGGCGCAGGGGCTCCAGTTGCTCAACAGCAGCCGCAGCCGGCCGCAATCGTCGCCGCACCGGTGACAGCACCGGCCGCGCCGCAACAGGCGGCGGAGGCGCAGAAACCGGAGCACGAGTTCAAGCCGTTTGGTCCTTACAAGCCGGTGCAGAAGGGACCCACGGGCGGGCTGACACCGCGGCAGGAAGCGCACATTCACGCGCTCATCGAGAGTTACACCAAGCGGACGGCGGAATCGAAGAGACAGACGCAGAAGTACCGCAAGGTTCTGGCCGATCCACGGGTGGCTTCGGGCTTCAAGTTGCAGTGGAAGGAAATGGTCTATCCCATCGTGACCAACCGGTCGCGCGGTTCGCGGCTGTGGGACGTGGATGGCAACGAGTACATCGACCTGCTGAACGGTTTCGGGCCGACGGCTTTCGGACACCTGCCGCAGTTCGTGACCGACGCGGTGGCGAACCAGTTGAGCGAGGGAATCGAGATCGGCCCGCAGACGCCGCTAGCAGGTGAAGTGGCGGAGTTGATCTGCGAGCTGACCGGCGTGGAGCGCGTTTCATTCTGCAATACGGGGTCGGAAGCGGTGATGGCGGCGGTGCGCGTGGCGCGCACGGTGACGGCGCGCAAGAAGATCGCGCTGTTTGCCGGATCGTACCACGGCACGTTCGATGAAGTGCTGGTGAAGCGGATCGGCAAGCTGGACGGGCTGCGGTCAGGTCCGATCGCGCCCGGCATTCCGGCGGAGAAAACGCAGAACGTGATGGTGCTGGATTACGGAGCACCGGAATCGCTCGAGATCATCCGGCAACACGCGGGCGAATTAGCGGCCGTGCTGGTGGAACCGGTGCAAAGCAGGCACCCGGCGCTACAGCCCAAGGAATTTCTGCGCGAGCTGCGAAAAATCACGGAAGCGTCCGGCACGGCGTTGATCATCGACGAGATCGTGACTGGGTTCCGCTCACATCCGGGCGGCGTGCAGGCGCTGTTCGAAGTGAAGGCGGACCTGGTGACGTATGGCAAGGTTCTGGGCGGCGGGATGCCGATCGGCGTGCTGGCAGGGCGCGCGGCGTTCATGGATGCGCTTGACGGCGGCATGTGGCAGTACGGGGACGATTCGTTCCCGGAGGTGGGCGTCACGTTCTTTGCGGGAACGTTCGTGCGGCATCCGCTGGCGCTGGCGGCGGCGAAGGCCGTGCTCCAGCACATGAAGGCCGAGGGGCCCGAATTGCAGCGGCGGCTGACGGAGCGGACGGCAGCGCTGGTAGCGAGACTGAACGCGCTGTTCGAGCGCAACAACGTACCCTCGCGGATTGAGACGTTCGGCAGCGTGTTCTATTTCAGTTTCCCGAGCGACTTCCGGTTTGGCAGCCTGCTGTACTATCACCTGCGCGAGAAGGGCGTGCATATTCAGGAAGGCTTCCCGTGCTTCCTGACCACGGCGCACACGGATGAGGACATTGATCGCGTGGTGCGGGCGTTCGAGGAAAGCGTCGAGGGGATGCGGGCAGATGAGCTGTTCCCGCAGGCCGGCGCTGAAGCGGCGGGCGCGCTTCGAGAAGCACCGCTGACCGAAGCGCAGTTGGAGATTTGGCTCTCGGCGCAACTTTCTCCGGAAGCCTCTTGTTCTTACAACGAAGCATTCACGCTGGAGTTGCGGGGCCCGTTGAACGAAGCGGTGTTGCGAGAGTCGATCCAGAAGGTGATCGACCGGCACGACGCTTTGCGCGCCACTTTCGACGGCGAAGGCAAGACGGTTCACTTCGCGACGGAGCTGAAGCTGGAAATTCCGTCGATTGATTTGTCGGGCGAAGAAGATGTGGCAGTCGCGTTTCACCGAATGGTGGAGCAGGACGCGCAGACGCCGTTCGATCTGGCGGCGGGGCCGCTGGTACGCGTGCGCATAGTGAAGATGGCGGCAGAGCGGCACACGATGCTGTTCACGTCACACCATATCGTGTGCGACGGGTGGTCGGCGAACGTCATTCTGGATGAAATCGCCAAGCTGTATTCCGCGCGGTGCCAGAACACGGAGGCGAAGCTCGATCCGGTGCTGCCGTTTGCCGTGTATGCCACGGCGCAGCGCGCGCAGGCAGGTGAGCCCAAGCATGCAGAGGTGGAGGCCTACTGGCTGAAGCAGTTCGCGGAGCGGCCGCCGGTTTTGGACCTGCCGACTGACCGGCCTGGACCGGCGGTGAAGACTTTCGCGGGCGCGACCGAGCGGCACAAGATCGGCAAAACGCTGCATCAGAGCTTGAAGAAAGCCGGCGCCAAGCAGGGATGCACGCTGTTTGCGACGCTGTTAACCGGGTTCCAGGCGCTTCTGTGCCGGCTCACGGGGCAGGATGACATCGTCGTGGGCATTCCCGCGGCGGCGCAATCGCTCGAAGAAGGCAAATCGCTCGTGGGGCACTGCGTCAACTTTCTGCCGTTGCGCGCCCGGCTCGCGGAAGACGAAACGTTTGCGCAGTTGCTGGCGCGCGGCAAGCGCACGCTGCTGGATGCCTATGAGCATCAGACTTACACCTACGGCACTCTCGTCCGGAAGCTCGGCGTTCCGCGCGATCCAAGCCGGCTGCCGCTGATCGAAGTGCAGTTCAATCTAGAGCGTGTGGGCGCCAGCCTGGATTTCACGGGGCTCAAAGCGGAGATGGATTCCTGCGAGAAGCGCTTCGCGAATTTTGATTTGTTTCTGAACATCGTGGAGTCCGACGACGGCCTGGTGATGGATTGCGACTACAACACCGATCTTTTCGATCAGGCGACTGTTCAGCGGTGGCTGCGCCACTACGAAACGCTGCTGGCTGGCATCGCGGAAGACATGAGCCGGCCGGTGTGGCAGCTTCCGATTTTGCAGCAGAGCGAACTGCAGGAGCTGCTTTTCGAGCGCAATCGCACAGAAGCGTCCTATCCCAGCCGGTGTGTACATGAGCTTTTCGACCAGCAGGCCGCGAGCACTCCGAACGCGGTAGCGGTTGTGTTTGACCGGCAGACGCTGACCTATGCCGAACTCCAGGCACGCTCGGCGGAACTGGCGGCATTTCTGCAAAAGCAGGGCGCCGGACCGGGCCAGTTGGTTGGTATTTGTCTCGAACGCTCGGCCGAGATGGTCATCGCGATACTCGGCGTGCTGAAGGCGGGCAGCGCCTATGTGCCGCTCGACCCCGCTTATCCGAAAGAGCGGCTGGACTTCATTCTGGGCGAAGCCGGTGTGAAGGTGCTGCTCACGCAAGAACGCACCGCGGTCGAGTTGACCGGCCTCAAGGCCCGCGTTATCTGCATGGATTCCGAGCGGGCGCTCATCGCACGCGAAAAGTGGACCGAAAAGCGGACGGCAACGCCGGACGATTTGGCGTACGTGATTTACACTTCCGGGTCCACCGGAAAACCGAAAGGCGTGGAGATCCAGCATCGCGCGGTGGTGAATTTCCTGACGTCCATGCAGAGGCAGCTTGGGACGCAAGCGACGGAGCGTCTGCTTGCGGTCACCACACTTTCGTTCGACATCGCTGGACTGGAGATATTGTTACCGCTTGTTTCCGGGGCGCGCGTGGTGATTGCCGATCGCGACTCGACCATGGATGGCACGCGCCTGGCGGATCTGATCCGGGAATCTGGCGCCAACGTGCTGCAAGCCACACCCTCAACATGGCGTCTGCTGCTCGAGGCGGGATGGAAACCGCAGCCGTCATTCAAAATGCTGTGCGGTGGAGAGGCGTTGCCGCGGGACCTGGCAGACGGCCTGCTGAATACCGGGGCCGTATTGCGGAACATGTATGGCCCGACGGAGACAACTATCTGGTCCGCGATTTCTCCGGTGAATGAAGGCCCGGCGCCGGTGCGGATTGGCGGTCCGATCGCGAACACGCAGTTCTATGTGCTCGACCGGCACGCGCAGCCAGTGCCCCTGGGAGTTCCGGGCGAACTGTATATCGGCGGGGACGGCGTTGCGCGCGGCTACTTCCAACGTCCGGAGTTGACGCGGGGGAAGTTCTTGCCAGATCCGTTCCGCGCCAGCAACCGAATATATCGCACGGGCGATCTGGTGCGCGCCCTGCCTGATGGGTCATTTGAATTCCTCGGGCGTTTAGACAACCAGGTAAAGATCCGCGGATTCCGGATTGAACTCGGCGAAATCGAGAACGTGCTCAGGCAGCAGCCGGAAGTGAAAGATGCGGTTGTGGTGGCACACGGCGAAGGCGGCACGAAAAAACTGGTGGCGTATGTAGCGCCCAACGAGAATCAGGTCTGCGAAGGGGAAAGCCTGAAGCGGGCGCTGGCTACGGTGCTGCCCGCCTACATGGTCCCGTCCATCTTCATTACGCTGCTTGCGCTTCCACGGACGCCGAACGGCAAGGTAGATCGAAAGGCTTTGCCGGAACCCGTACCATCGCGCGCTTCCAAACCGAGGCGAGCTCCGCGAAATGCCACGGAAGAGACACTGCACGGCATATTTTGCGAGGTACTGCACCTGGAGACCGTCAGTGTCGACGACAACCTGTTCGAGCTGGGAGCAGATTCAATTCAGATCTTCCAGATCGTCGCGCGAGCGAACCGCGCGCGCCTGGACATCAGCGTGCAGCAGGTTTTGCGCCATCCGACGATCGAAGCGCTTTCGTCAGCCAGTGTTGCGGCGGTTCCGAGCGAGCGCAAACCGAAGTCGAAGCCGATTGTGCCGGTCTCCCGCGAACAGTTTCGGGTGAAGAACCGCCAATGACCGAGCCGGCCAACAAATCGGCCGAGCCAACGCAGCTCGCGGAGCAGCCAACAGCCGCGCCGCCGGCGGAAACCTACGAGCTTCCTTGCTCACTGGTGCAGCAAACCTGCTGGTATCTGGACCGCATCAACCCGGGATCTGCGACATACAACATCGCGGTTCGATTTCTGCTGAGTGGCCCGCTGCAGATTCCGCTTCTGGAAGAGGCATTGCGCATCATCGTGCGCCGCCACGAAGTGTTGCGTACGCGTTTTGTGGAGAAGGACGGTGAACCGAGGCAGTTAGTAGAACCTGACGCCCACTTCAGTCTGCCTGTAGCCGATCTAAGGGCGCTGTCGCCGGCAGAACGCGAGATTGAATCCGAGCGTTTGTCGGCGGAGGAAGCCAGCACCGGATTCGACGTTGAACGTGGCCCGCTGTTCCGAGGACAACTGATTCAAACCGGTGACGACCAGTTTGTCCTGCTGCTCACCATGCACCACATCATTTCCGACGGATGGTCGGTGGGCATCATCACCGACGAACTCGGCCGGATTTATGAAGGCCTGGTAGCGGGTTCCGGATCGCCACTACCTGCGTTGCCAATCCAATACGGCGACTATGCGTGTTGGCAGCAGGAATGGATTTCCTCTGGAGAGCTCGACCGGCAACTGGATGAGATCCGATGCCGGCTGGATGGTTTCGAACCGCTAGACATTGCCACTGATTTTCCGCGTCCGCTTGTCTCGAGCACTCAGGGCAAAATCTGTTCCATTCTTCTGCCCCGGCCGCTCACCAATTCCTTGAAGGAATACAGCGAACAGCGCGGCTGCACAATGTTCGTTTCGATGCTGTCCGCGTTTCTGGTGCTATTGCACCTGGAATCCAAACAGAACGAGTTGACGATCCGCACGCAGACCGCTGGCCGTGATCGCACCGAGCTGGAATCGTTGATCGGCTGGTTCGTAAATTCCATCGTCTTGCGTGTCGATGCCTCGGGCAATCCCACGTTTGATGACATAGTGGACCGGGTCCGGCAAGTGGTGGTGGACGGATTCGAGTATCAGCAATTCCCGTTTGAACGGCTGATGGGAGCCATTCGGCCGGCCCGCAGCCCGTCCCGGCATCCGCCATTTCAAGTGAACTTCATTTTCCAGCGGGACTTCGTGCACCCGTGGCGGCGCGCCGGTGTCGCGATGAAGCCGATACCATCCAAGGCAACGGGCACTTTTGTGGACCTGAATTTTTTCCTGGTGGAGCGGGAGGATGGCTGGCGGGCCTCGGTGGATGTCAACACCGACGTATTCCGGATCGAGACCGGCGAGTATTTTCTGGACTGTTACCGGAGAATCCTAGCAACGTGTGCGCACCAACCGGGGTCACGGATCTCGCATATCGCCTTACCGCCGCGGCAGCACCCGACGGTTCAAACGGAACACAGCGAAACCTACTCGCTGGATAACTATGTTCCACCCCGGAACGAACACGAAGAGGCCATCGTGGAAGTCTGGAAGCGTGTTCTTGGGAGAGGAGAGATCGGCGCGTACAGCAACTTCTTCGACCTCGGCGGGCACTCGTTGAAGGCGGTGCGCCTTCTTGCGGAAATTAAGCAGACATTTGGAAAGGAAATCAAGGTAGCGGAACTTTTCATTGATCCGACGCCGGCAGCCATGGCGCAAGTCATCTCCGGTGTGATCACTTACTCCGATGGAAGAGACTTAATCCCTGTGCAACCGCAGGGAACGCGGCCCCCGTTCTTTCTGATTGGAGGAGATCACTACTTCCGGCCGTTGGCCAAGGCAATGGGACTGGATCAACCTTTCGTCGGCGTGCCTCTGCTGAAATATCGCCACCTGGATATTGGCAAGACGCGCCTTACCATCGCCAAAGATCTGGCACAGTTGCTGGCGTCGCAACACCATGGCAGTCCATTTCTATTGGGTGGCTGGTGCGCCGATGGACTGACCGCGTATGAGGTTGGGCGAGCGCTCATGGAGCTAGGCGAGTCCGTGAGTCTGGTAGTTCTTTTCGATGCCGTGAATCCAGACTATTACCGCGAAACGCGCAGTCTGGTTAATTCCGTAGGCCGAACTATGACCAGCCTTCGCAACATTATCAAATTGGCGTCCTCGGGTGGCCCAATCGCTCGCGTGTCCGGTGTAGCCAAGGCGATGGGAATGTTGATGCACCGCCTCAGTCGGAGGATCGTCGACACGTACAAAAGTGAATATCGCTCTGCGCCGGTCTCCTTTCCGGTCGTGGTCGTGCGCCCGCCCGCCGCGTCGTCGCTCGAAAAGCCGGACCTCGGATGGAGCCGCGCTTGTGGTAATTCCCTAACGGTAGTCGAGGTTCCTGGCGACCACAGCTCGATTTTCCGGGAACCCAATGTCAGGGTTCTGGGCTGGAAAGTGCGTCAACAGTTGGATGCTGCTCTTTCCGGCACAGAGCAGGTTAAAGGGTAGAGCAGGACTCGGATGGAAGGAGAAACATGTTTATGCCGGCGTCTGCGCAGTTGCCGTTAAGCCGCGACTTAGTCAACGTTCCCCCCGGAAACGAGGCCTTATTCCGCGAGAATTACAACCAGCGGCCGTTCGTGTTGGAGCATCACCTTCCCGGCCATCCTCTTCTAGAACTCGCACACTTGGTCGCGGTAGCACAGTCGTTCGCCAGCGAGCATCCTGAACGCCTGTACTACACGATTGGAAATAAGAATCTGAGTGGTGGTTGGGATTACACTACTCAGCGGAAGGTCCCGCCAAAGGAGGCGATCGACCAAATCCAAACGGCGAACACATGGCTGATTCTGAAAGGCGTGCAGGTGCTCCCCGAATACCGTGAGCTACTGGATCAGTTTTTGCAGGAGATCCATTCGGTAAGTGGCAGAGAGTGGAAACATGTCACGGCCAGCCGCAACCTGAGTGTCATCATCACCTCACCCAAGCAGATTACACCCTACCACATGGATGCTGACTGCAACTATCTTTTTCAGATCGCCGGCGCCAAGACAGTGTATGTTTTCAACGGGGCCGATCGCAACGTTGTGACGGCTGAAGAGCTGGAAAGTTTTTACTCCGGCCAGATCAATGCAGCACAATATCGGGGGGCATCCCAGAAGGGCGCGTGGCAATTCGATCTGACTCCGGGCCACGGAGTCCACATACCCGTGACATTTCCGCATTGGGTGGAGAATGGCGATAACGTGTCTGTCTCGGTCAGTATTAACTTCAGGTTTGTAGATCGCACGGTTCCGGACATCTACCGTCTCAATCGCTATCTGCGCAAGCTGGGATTACACCCGCGGCTGCCCGGAGAATCGGTCGTCAGCGATGGAGTCAAGAAGCTAGCCAGTAAGACGCTAAGAGCTTTGCGGCGGAAACATGATGAGTAAGTGACTGTCGAAAACGTTGAACAAAGCAAGGCATGAGGCGAGTTAGAGTTTAATGGACCCAGTCAGTCAAACGATCGTCGTGCCTCAACCAACCATAGTTGACTCCCGCGCGGGTGCGATTTGGAGATTTGGGAAGTCACTCATGGTTTCGCCCGCCACTCAGGCGGTGCTTGAGTGGACGGAAGGCTGGCTCCCGCCTCTGCGGGCCGTTCATGCGCGCCTCTATGAGCGCGAGTTCGCGAGAGTGGTTCCGTGGGCGAGGAGGTTTCGAGGCGCCTACGCCACGTTTCAAGAAGCTGTCTCCGCAGCTCCTGCCAGTAAGCCAGTCGGTTACGATAACCCAGCGGCCGCTACATTCATGGAGTCCTCGGGCTCTCTATTGCCCAGTGACTACCCGGTGCTTTTTTGGTTGGGAAAAGCTCTTGCGGAGTCGCCATCGCTCCTCGACATCGGCGGGTATGTCGGCATCTCCTACTACTCTTATCGTGATTACCTGACTTATCCCGAAAACCTGGAGTGGGTTGTACACGATGTCCCGGCGGTAACAGCGGCAGGCGTGGAGATCGCTCAACACCAAGACAGCCGGGGATTGTCATTTACTAACGAGATTACTTCGGAATTGGGGCCTCGCACCGTTTTGGCTGCCGGTTCTCTACAATTCATGGAAGAGAATTTCTCGGATCTGCTGGTGCGCATGGGTGCTCTTCCGAAACATCTGATTGTTAGTAAGACGCCTTTGACGGAGTTGCCGGAGTTTGTCACGTTGCAGGATTTAGGCCCTGCGGTCTGCCCCTACAGAATCTTCAATCGGGCGAAATTTATCCAATCCATTGAAGCTCTGGGCTACCGGCTGGTAGATTCCTGGGCCAACCCCGATTTCCGGTGCCGCATTCCTTTTCATCCGGATCGAAACGTGCCAAGCTACAGCGGCCTATATTTCAATAGGGTGCGGCTACTTTAGAACGACGGCCAAGTGCTTGCAGGTCAGCGTATTAGGATGAACTTGCCTATCCTTGAGGGTGACTTGGGTCGGGGATATGGAGATAACCCCGGCGCAAGTGATCAATCTGG
>Ga0326728_10016603_pt1 | contig 14971 bp, 9 predicted proteins | sample MB3enrmetagenome_FD_207602 | JGI IMG/M metagenome (GOLD analysis project Ga0326728, IMG submission 207602) | Lab enriched peat soil microbial communities from McLean, Ithaca, NY, United States - MB31MN | ecosystem: Environmental > Terrestrial > Soil > Wetlands > Peat | place: USA: New York...
GGAAACCGACCTTCCCTCTGATAATCGGGCCGGAAACAGCAAAAATGTCCAGGGCCCCACAGAAACGACCCGTTTCACAACCCCTCCCAGAAGTCAAGAGCGCTTTCGCGCAGTTCTGCAAGTCATTCACCCCGTTTCCTCACCTCTATTTCCTTTCCCCTCTATCATTTACCCTCCCCTAATTTCAGACTCCACCCCCCCTCCGTGCTACACGTCAAATCGAAAGGACTCCATGAAACGTCCCCAAAAACCCAAACCGCCCGTCTCCCCCGAGCAGCTTGCCGCCAATCGCGCCAACGCCGCCCTCTCCACCGGCCCGCGCACTCCCGAGGGTAAGGCCCGCTCCGCTCAAAACTCCGTCAAGCACGGCTTCACAGCATCCACCTTCGCCGTCGTCCGCCTCGAAGACCTCCAGGAAATCGCCTATCTCAAGAGCGATCTCGTCGCCGTCTACCAGCCCGTCAACTCCCAGGAACTCGTCGCCCTGGAACGCATGGCCCTCGCCCAACAATCCATCTTCCGCGCCGCCCGCCTGGAGTCCGGCCTCTTCACCAACTGCCTCAACGAAACCCTCGACGCTGGCGATCACCCCTTCGTCCCCATGAACGAGGAACTCGCCGGCGATGGCGATATCGAAATCACCCGCGCCCAGAACCGCAACTACCTCCTCGCCGATGGCTTCCTGCGCACCGTCCGCCAATGCAATGGTTGGACCCTCTTCCTCCGCTACCAGGCCCAGGCCGAACGCCAGTACCGCCGCGCCCTCGAAGAATTCAACCGCCTCCAAGCTCTCCGCCCGACCTTACCAAATGAAGCCCTACCCCACGAAGACTTCCCGAGCGAACCCATTCCAGACCCCGAACCCGAAGAAACCACAACCACTTATACCCCCGCGGAATCGAACCCGATTCCACCCCCGGACGCCTCCTCCCCGGTTGTGCCGCGGCCCCCAGCCCCGCCTCCCGGCGCTCCATCTGCCCGCGGAGGATCCGCAATCCATCCGCAATCCCCGGCCGGCTCCGTCCGCCACCATCCCACTCGCCAGGTTCACCGCCGGCCCACCCCCATCCGCTCCGGCCCCCAGGCTCCTCTGCGCGTGCCGGCGGATTCCGGCAGATTCTCGGCGTTCAGCCCTTGCCCCCAACCTGGTTACAGGTTGCACTCCGGAGCTAAGGAAGTTGCCGCCAATGCGACCGGACGAACCGGGTCCACACTCGCTCGATTCCTGGAAGGCCGTCGCCCATCGCCTGCGGGTGACCCTGCGCACCGCGCAGCGCTTCGAGAGCGAGCGCGGCCTTCCCGTGAAGCGGCGGGACGATGGTATTCCGCACGACGGACGGATATCTGCCGTGCCGGCCCCTCCATCGTCGCGCTCCGCAAGCGAGCCGGATGGATTGCCGGCGGCGAGCGCTCAGCCGGCGCCGTTCAGCAGCTCCAAAAACGCCCGCGCCGCCCTTGTCAACGTCTTGCGCCTGCGGTGCACCACGCCTACCGGGCGCACCAGGCCGGGGGCGTTCAGGCGGACGGCCACCAGCCGGGATTGCGCGATCTCGGTCTGCATGGTGCGCGCCGGGAGGATGGCGATGCCGTTACCCAAGGCGACCGCTTCCTTGATGGTTTGGATGTTGTCGAAGTGCATCACCACGCGGACTTCCACGGATTGCCCGCGGAGGAAACGGTCCAGCTCGCGGCGAATGCTGAGGTCTTCGTCGAAGGCGATGAAGTCGTGGCCGGCGAGTTCCGAGGGCTGGACTTCGGTGCGCGTGGCGAAAGGGTGAGACGGCGGCACGGCGAGCTGCATTTCTTCTTCGCGCCAGGGAATGGTGGCGATCTCGCGGCTGGATTCGGGGTAGCTGACCAAGCCGAGATCCGCCGAATCGTTGCGCACCGATTCGTAGATGCGGTCGGGGCGCATGTACTCGACTTGCAAGTGGGCTTGCGGATGGCCGGCGGTGAAGCGCTCCTGCAGACGGTTCATGTCGGTGAGGCCGATGGAGTAAATAGAGGCCACGCGCACCGTGCCGCCGCCCTCCAGGGCTTCGATGGACCGCTCCATGTGTTCTTCCAGGCGCAGGACTTCGCGCGAAAACTCGGCGTAGATCTTGCCGGCTTCGGTCAGTTCCAGGGGGCGCTTGGTGCGGTCGAAGAGGGTGGTTCGCAGACGGCGTTCCACCTCCTTCACGTGCTGGGTGGCAGCCGACTGGCTGACACCGCACGCTTCGGCGCCCTTACTCATGCTGCTGGATGCCGCTATCTCTTTGAAAAGTCTAGGATCCCAGAACCACACCGTTCCAGAATAGCATAAGACCATCTAATACCAGAGTAATATTCTTTATTTATTGCTAATACCGCCGGAGGCTGGTACACTAGATGTGTCCAGGCGTACCCGCCGCAAACCAAGACCGCTATCGGACTACCCTCCAAAGGCGGTACACGTTCCCCGAAGAACACCTATATGCCAACACCTCATGTGAGCACCGGTCTACCTCCAGTCCAGGGTCTCTACGATCCGCGCCACGAGCACGACGCTTGTGGTATTGGGTTCGTGGCCAGCCTCAGAGGGCAGAAATCGCACGACATCATCGTCAAGGGAATTCAGGTTCTGATCAACTTGACGCATCGCGGGGCGTGCGGTTGCGATCCCGATACCGGCGACGGCGCGGGCGTGCTGATCCAGATTCCGCACAAGTTCTTCGCGCGCGAATGCGCCAAGCTGGGATTCACCCTCCCTCCGGCGGGCGAGTACGGCGTGGGCATGGTGTTTCTGCCGGTGGAGCGCCACGAGCGGCTGCAATGCGAAGGCATTGTGGAGCGGATTGTGCGCGAGGAAGGGCTGACGGTTCTGGGGTGGCGGGACACGCCCATCGACGGCGCCGCCATTGGGCGGGTGGCGCGCGTGTCGCAGCCGTACATCCAGCAGATTTTCGTGGGACGCGCCAAGGGCATGAACGAGGACCTGCTGGAGCGCAAACTGTACCTGGTCCGCAAGCGGGCCGAGGCCGAGATCGCCGCATCGGACGTGGCCGACAAGGCGTTCTTCTACGTGCCCTCGCTTTCGGCGCGTACCATCGTATATAAAGGACTGCTGCTGGCGCCACAGATCGTCAATTTCTATCCCGAACTGCGCGACCCCGAGGTGGTGAGCGCGCTGTGCCTGGTGCACCAGCGGTTCTCCACCAATACCTTCCCCACCTGGCAACTGGCGCACCCGTACCGCTACATCGCGCACAACGGAGAGATCAATACCCTGCGCGGAAACGTGAACTGGATGCGCGCGCGCCAATCCGTGCTGGCTTCGCCGCTATTCGGCCCCGAGATGAAGAAGCTGTTCCCCATCATCCAGCCGGGCGGGAGCGATTCGGCGTCGTTCGACAACGCCCTGGAACTGCTGGTGATGTCGGGGCGCGGGATCGCCCACGCCATGGCGATGCTCATTCCCGAAGCGTGGGCGAACAACCAGCACATGAATCCGCAAAAGCGGGCGTTCTACGAATACCACGCCTCGCTGATGGAGCCGTGGGACGGTCCGGCGGCCATCGCCTTCACCGACGGGCGGTCGATCGGCGCCACCCTGGACCGCAACGGGCTGCGTCCGGCGCGGTACCTGGTGACCAACGACGATGTCATTATCATGGCGTCGGAGGCCGGCGTGCTGCCGGTGAAGCCGGAGAACGTGAAGCTGAAGGGGCGGCTGCAACCCGGCAAGATGCTCCTGGTGGACACGGTGGAAGGGCGCATCGTGTCGGACCGGGAATTGAAGCGCAGCCTCTACAGCCGCAATCCGTATCAGCTCTGGTTGAAGGAAAACCAGATCACCCTCGACAGCCTGCCGGATCCGCCGCGCCAGCACGGGACCGACCATGCCACCCTGCTGCGCCGCCAGCGCGCGTTCGGCTATACCGACGAAGACCTCAAAATGATCCTGGCGCCCATGGCGGCGTCGGGCCAGGAACCGGTCGGGTCGATGGGCGCGGATACGCCGTTGGCCTGTCTGTCGGACAAGCCGCAGCCGCTGTTCAACTATTTCAAGCAGCTCTTCGCGCAGGTGACCAATCCGCCCATCGATCCCATTCGCGAAGAGATGGTGATGTCGCTGACCAGCTACATCGGCACGGAGCGCAACATCCTGGAGGAGACCGCGCTCCACTGCCACACCCTCAAGCTCCCGCAGCCGATCTTGGGGAACCGCGACCTGGAGAAACTGCGGCGCGTGTCGCAGGGGGATTTTCTGGCCACCACGCTGCCCATGCTGTTCGCGGTGGAGGAAGGCTCGAAGGGGTTGGAGCGCGCGCTGACGCAGCTCTGCCGGCGCGCCTCGCTGGCCATTCAATCGGGCTACACGCTGTTGATCCTTTCGGACCGCGGCCTGGATGAGGACTACGCGCCGGTTCCCAGCCTGCTGGCGCTGGCGGCGGTGCACAACCACCTGGTGCGCGAGGAAACGCGCACCCAGGTGGCCTTGATCATCGAATCGGGAGAGCCGCGCGAGGTGATGGACTTCGCGCTGCTCATCGGCTACGGCGCCAGCGCCGTGAACCCGTACCTGGCGCTGGAGACCGTCGGCAGCATGGAACATGCCGCCGGCGTAACCCCGGAGAAGGCCCTGGCCAACTACATCAAGTCCATCGATAAGGGCCTGCTGAAGACCTTCTCGAAGATGGGGATTTCCACCCTGCAGAGCTATCGCGGGGCGCAGGTGTTCGAAGCCATCGGTCTCGAAAAGGATCTGGTGGAGCAGTATTTCACGGGAACTTCTTCGCGCATCGGCGGCGTGGGGCTGGAGGTGCTGGCCGAGGAGGCCATTCTCAAACACCGCTACGCTTTCGAACGGCTGACGGATTCCGATACCGAGCTGGCGGTGGGCGGGAGCTACCATTGGCGGGCGCGCGGCGAGTATCATCTGGTCAATCCGCAGACCATCGCCAAGCTGCAGCACGCCGTGCGGCAGGAGAGTTTCCGGACGTTCCAGGAGTACACCGACCTGCTGGACAACGAGGGCAAGCAGTTTTGCACGCTGCGCGGGCTGCTGGAGCTGAAAGCATCCGACGAGCCGATCCCGCTGGAGGAAGTGGAGCCGGCGACGGAGATCGTGAAGCGGTTCGCGACCGGGGCCATGTCGTACGGGTCGATCTCCAAGGAAGCGCACGAGACCATGGCGGCCGCCATGAACCGCATTGGCGGCCGGTCCAACACGGGCGAGGGCGGGGAAGACGAAGCCCGCTTTGGAACGGAGCTGCGGAGCTCGGTCAAGCAGGTGGCGTCGGGCCGTTTCGGCGTAACCACGAACTATTTGGTGAACGCCGACGAATTGCAGATCAAGATGGCCCAGGGCGCCAAACCCGGCGAGGGCGGACAGTTGCCGGGGCACAAGGTGGACGCGGTGATCGCCCGCGTGCGCCACTCCATTCCGGGAGTGGGCCTGATTTCGCCTCCGCCGCATCACGATATTTACTCCATCGAAGACCTGGCGCAGCTCATTTACGATTTGAAGAACGTCAACCCGCGGGCGCGCATCTCGGTGAAGCTGGTGGCCGAGGTGGGCGTAGGGACGGTGGCGGCGGGCGTGGCCAAGGCGCACGCCGACGTGGTGCTGATCTCGGGCGATTCGGGCGGCACGGGAGCCTCGCCGCTCAGCTCCATCAAGCACGCCGGCGCGCCGTGGGAAATGGGGCTGGCGGAAACCCACCAGGTGCTGGTGATGAACGACCTGCGCGGGCGCATCCGCGTGCAGACCGACGGCAAGCTGCAAACCGGGCGCGATGTGACCATCGCCGCGCTGCTGGGCGCCGAGGAATTCGGATTTTCGACCGCCCCTCTGGTGGCCATGGGCTGCATCATGATGCGCAAGTGCCACCTGAATACCTGCCCGGTGGGCATCGCCACCCAGGATCCGGCGCTGCGGGCCAAGTTCCGGGGCACGCCGGAGAACGTGATCAACTTCTTCTTTTTTATCGCCGAGCAGGTGCGCCAGTACATGGCGTCGATGGGATTCCGCACCTTCGACGAGATGGTGGGGCGCAGCGACATGCTGGAAACGCGACATGCGCTGGATCACTGGAAGGCCAAAGGGATCGACCTGTCCGCCATTCTGTACCGGCCGGAAGCGCCCAGCCGGATTGCGCGGCGCTGCGTGCAGGCGCAGGATCACGGGCTGAACCAGGCGATGGACTACCAACTGATCGACTACGCGCGGGAGGCCATCGAGAACCAGACGCCGGTCGAAGTGGTGCTGCCGATTCGCAACGTGCACCGCACCGTGGGCGCCATGCTGTCGGGCGAGATCGCGCGGCGGTACGGCTCGGCGGGCCTGCCGGACGACACCATCCGCTTCCGCTTCACCGGGTCGGCGGGGCAGAGCTTCGGAGCGTTCCTGGCGAAGGGCGCCACCCTGGAGCTGGAAGGCGACGCCAACGACTACGTGGGCAAGGGGCTCTCGGGCGGCAAGCTGATTGTGTATTCGCCGCGCGCCTCGATGTTCCAGCCGGAAGAGAACATCCTGGTCGGCAACGTGGTGTTGTACGGGGCCACGAGCGGAGAGGCGTACTTCAACGGCATGGCGGGCGAACGCTTCGCGGTGCGGAATTCGGGCGCCACGGCGGTGGTAGAGGGCCTCGGCGACCACGGGTGCGAGTACATGACCAACGGCTTGGTCGTGGTGCTGGGCAAGTGCGGACGGAATTTCGCCGCGGGAATGAGCGGCGGCTTCGCCTACGTGCTGGATGAGAAGGGCGATTTCGCGGAGCGGCGCTGCAATCCGGCGTCGGTGGACCTGGAGCCGGTGGAGGGCGAGGACGCCGAGCGCTTGCAAGCCGTGGTTTCCCGGCACGTGGAGGCAACCGGGAGCCCGCGCGGCAAGTGGATTTTGGAGAACTGGGAGCAGATGCGGGAGAAGTTCGTGAAGGTCTTCCCACACGAGTACAAGCGGATTCTGGGGCTGGCGAAAAGCCAGCCGCGGGAAGTGGGGGTGCGGTAATGGGCAAGATCACGGGGTTTCTGGAATACCCGCGCCAGGTGCCGGAGCGGCGCCCGCCGGCCGAGCGCATCAAGGACTGGTTTGAGATCTACCAGCCGTTTCCCGAAGAGAACCTCCGGCAGCAAGGGGCGCGGTGCATGGATTGCGGCGTGCCGTTCTGCCACACCGGCTGTCCGCTCACCAACCTCATCCCCGACTGGAACGACCTGGTGTACCGCAACAAGTGGCCCCAGGCGGCGCGCCAGTTGCACGCCACCAACAACTTCCCGGAGTTCACCGGGCGGGTGTGTCCGGCCCCCTGCGAGGCGGCCTGTGTGCTGGGCATCAACGAGCCGCCGGTAACCATCAAACAGATCGAGAAGACCATCGCCGACCGCGGATTCGCCGACGGCAGCATCAAACCCGAGCCGGCCGCGGCGCCCAGCGGGATGCGCGCGGCGGTGATCGGGTCGGGGCCGGCTGGCCTGGCGGCGGCGCAGCAACTGGCCCGCGCGGGGCACGACGTGACCGTGTTCGAGAAGAACGATCGCATCGGCGGGCTGCTGCGTTACGGCATTCCCAATTTCAAGATGGAGAAGCACCTCATCGACCGGCGCCTGGAGCAGATGCGCGCCGAGGGGGTGAAGTTCCGCGTCAACGCGCACGTGGGCGGGAACGTCGCGGTGGAGGATCTGCGCAAGGAGTACGATGCCGTTCTGCTGGCGGGCGGGTCGGAACAGCCGCGCGATCTGCCGGTTCCGGGGCGCGAGCTGAAAGGCATCCACTTCGCCATGGAGTTTCTGCCGCAACAGAACCGGCGCAACGAAGGCGAGACGATTCCGGAGGACCAGGCCATCCTGGCTTCCGGCAAGCGGGTGGTGATCATCGGCGGCGGCGATACCGGCGCCGACTGTCTGGGCACCAGCCATCGGCAGGGAGCGCTGTCGGTCACCCAGTTCGAGCTCTTGCCCAAGCCGCCGGAACAGCGCTCGCCCGACACGCCGTGGCCGCTCTGGCCCCTGCAACTGCGCACCGAGACTTCGCACGAGGAAGGCGGCGTTCGCGATTGGAGCGTGATGACCGAGCGGTTCACCGGCGACGGCCGGGGCCAGGTGAAGCGGTTGCACGCCGTGCGTGTCGGTCCGGCGCCCAATTTCGAACGGATTCCGGGAACCGAATTCACGTTGGACGCGGACCTGGTGCTGCTGGCCATGGGATTCACCGGCCCGGTGAAGAGCGGGCTGATCGAGCAGTTGGACGTGAAGCTGGACGCGCGCGGCAACGTGCAGGCGGACGAGAATCACATGACGTCTGTCGAAGGTGTTTTCGCGGCGGGCGACATGCGGCGCGGGCAATCGCTGGTAGTGTGGGCGATTGCGGAAGGGCGCCGGGCGGCCGCGGGGATCGACAAGTATTTGCGGCGCGCGCGGTAGGAGGGCCACTCCCGTGTTTTTCTCGGTTCGCAGTTAGCGGCGGTCCCAGTGGACGCGCATGCGATCGTGCCCGTCGGTGGCTTCCATATCCATGGAGCGGATGGTGTCCAGGCGATCGTTGATGGAGACGTACAGAGTGCCGTGCAAGCGGCGGTCTTCGGTTACAATGTCGATTTTGAGACGGTCGCCGTCGCGGCCGATTACCATGCCGGTGAGGGTCACGGTGCTTTTTCGCTCGCCGCGGAAGGTAACCTTGGCGTGGCCGGCGCGGTCGATGTCGAGGCTGGCGTCGGACAGGCGGCGCGGATCGGCGTCGTTGTAAACGGAGGATCCGGCGCCGCGGCCTCCGTAGTGAATGACGTTATTCCAGGCGAAGCTATCGCTGGAATGGCGGTCGTCAATCGCCGGTCCGGGACGGTCGGGGGGCGGGGACGAGTCGCCCGTGAGCCAGGACAGCCGGAAGTGATACCGGCCATCACGGCTGCCGGTATCGCGGATGCCGACGATGGCGGTGAAGTTGTTGCGGGCGCCCGGTTCCTGCACCAGGCGGATGTCGCCGCGGCTGTCTTTGACTTCGAAGGTGAACCCGCGGATTTCACGGTTGGGCAGCGGTAAGTTGCATTCCGAGCCATCGTCGCGGGCCTCGCGTCCGGACACGGTATGGAGGGAGACGGTGTCGCCGTGTACCGAGACTTCCGCCTGGTCGTCCACCTGCAGGCGGATGTCGCACTGTCCCTTGCCGGAGGGAACGTCGCCGCGCGTCATTTGACGAACGTGAAATTGCGAATCGGCCCACGCCGTAATGCACGCCAGAACAGCCAGAGCTATCACCCTAAATCGCACTCCTCCAGCATAACGCGCCCTAGGAAGAAGGGTCGCGGCCACTTATGTCTTTCCGCGCCTTCTCGGGAAACGGTCCCCGATCTTGCCGGGGAGTTTCGCCGGCCGCCGCGTTTTGAGAACATCGGTAGGAAGATACAGTCGGATGCGGCTATTTGCGGATCGTCCCCAATTTCGTTTTCTGCCGCGCGCCTGCGGCTTATTGGTCGGCATGCTCCTGCTGTGGTGGATCTTCCTGCTGGATCCGCTGCTGGGCTGGGTGCGGATCTCGGGCGATTTCGTTTTGGGTTGGGTGCCTGGCGCGACCGGTGGAACGCACATCACGGTCAAGCCGGACGGAAACTGGATGGTGCAGGTTCCCGCGCCCGCGGAGGCGTCGGCGCAGCCCGAGGTGCAGCGGATCACGGGCGGAGGGTCGCCGTTGGCGCGGCCCAAGAGACTCCGCGCGTTCAAAATGGAAGTCTCTCGGACCAGAGTGGCGCTGTTTACGGTGGCGCTTCCGCTCTTCTGGGCGCTGATGTTGGCGGCGCCGGGCAAGCGCCTGCTGCGCATGGTGGCGTACGGCAGCGCCGGGATCGCGGCCGCCATGCCCTTCGCGGTGACGCTGGACACGATGACCACCGTTCGCGCGTATTTTCACATCCAGTCCACGCCTTTAGCCGGATATCTGTGGCATGCGGCGGGATATCTGAACGGCGAAGTCCTGCCGTACGCGACCCCGTTGTTTCTCGGCTTATGGCTGAACCGCGAGTTGCGCGCGCAAATTCTCTCCTGGTCGCCGGCCACCGATCCCCGGCGGGAAGGCCAGTCGACGCGCCGCGAGAGGAAGCGCCAGCGGCGCCGGGACGCGCGGGTCTCCTAGCCGGTCAGGATTGGCCGGCGCGGAAAGTGCGCTGCACCCAGGTCCAGAAAATCACCAGGGTGACCAGCATGATCACGGCTTCCCAGACGTAGAGGTGAGTGAATTCGAACATGCCGGGATCGTGCTGGCCGATGTAAAACAGGCTGGCGATGCGGAACAGGTTGACGCCGTGGAGCACCAGCGTACCGGCGAGCAGTCCCTTGGCCTTTTCGCGCCAGGGCGCGGGGAACGCCAGGATGGCGGCCCACAGCAGGATGGTGACGTTGGAAGCGTTGCAGGTGTCCTCCACCTCGATGGCGAAGCCGGTCGCGGGATTCCGCAGGGCGTGGTGAACGGCGACCGCCTGGCCGCCGCAGAGAGATACCAGCCTGGCGCAGACGGCCACCACGCCGGCGGTGTAGGCGGTGACGGCGGCTTGCGTGAAGGGCGCCAGCAGCAAGGCGAAGCCGGCGGCAAGGCAAATCGGAAACACGATCAGGAAGCGCCGCATGCGCGCGCGGAGGGCGGGGTCTTCCGGGTTTGCCATCTGAAGCCATTATCGCGGAACTTCGGTACGGCATGATAGGTCCCCACACGGAACCACCCGCGCCGCGTGCTTTCGCTTTGCCCGCAAACAGCTTGGTAAGATTGAAGGAAACCCCTATGGCCAGCATTGAAGAGCGTCGGCAGGCGCTCACCGACATCCTGGAGCAACGTGTCCTCGTCCTCGATGGGGCCATGGGGACTATGCTGCAGCGCCTCAATCCCACGGCGGCGGACTTTGGCGGGCCGGCGCTGGAGAACTGCAACGAGAACCTGCTGCGCACGCGTCCGGAATGGGTGCTCGACATCCACCGCGCCTACCTGGCGGCGGGCTCCGACGTCATCGAAACCAATTCGTTCAACGCCGACCGGATTTCGCTGGCGGATTTTGGTCTCGAGACTCAAGTCTACGATCTGAACGTGCTGGCGGCGAAACTGGCGCGGCAAGCCGCAGATGAACACTCCACGCCCCAACGGCCGCGCTTCGTGGCCGGATCGATGGGGCCGACCACCAAGTCGATCTCGGTGGTGGGCGGAGTCACTTTTCCCGAGCTGATCGAAGTCTATTACGAGCGCGCCCGCGGGCTGCTGGATGGCGGCGTGGACATCCTGCTGGTCGAGACCTGCAACGACACGCGGACGGTGAAAGCCGCGCTGCTGGCCATCGGCCGGCTGCGCCAGGAGCGCGGCGCGTGCATCCCGGTGATGGTGTCGGGGACCATCGAAACCATCGGCACCATGCTGGCCGGGCAGACGGCCGATGCCTTCTGCGCGTCGCTGCCGCACGCCGGCCTGCTTTCCATCGGCCTCAACTGCGGCACCGGTCCGGAGTTCATGACCGACCACTTGCGGACCATCTCCGAGATGGCGCCGATTCGCGTTTCCTGCTATCCCAACGCGGGATTGCCCGAGGACGGAAGGTACCTGGAGACGCCCGAATCGGTGGCGTCGCAACTGGAGCGGTTCGTCGACAACGGCTGGGTGAATATCATCGGCGGCTGCTGCGGAACCACCGACGCGCATATCCGCGCCATCGCCCGGATGGCCGAAGGGAAGCGTCCGCGGCGCGTGCCGGCCGCGTCGCACCGCGCCTACTATTCGGGCATCGAGCTGGTGGAGGCCGAGGAGAGCAACCGGCCGCTGATCGTGGGCGAGCGCACCAACGTCATCGGCTCGCGGCTGTTCAAGCGCCTGGTGGCGGAAGAGAAATGGGAGGAAGCCACCGATATCGCGCGGCGGCAGGTGAAGAACGGCGCGCAGATCGTGGACGTGTGCCTGCAAAGTGCCGACCGCGACGAGATCTTGGACATCCCCCCGTTCTACGACAAGCTGATGCGCAAGATCAAAGCGCCGGTGATGATCGATACCACCGACCCGAAGGCGCTGGAGCTGTCGCTGACCTATTGCCAGGGCAAGAGCATCGTCAATTCCATAAACCTGGAGGACGGCGAGGAGAAGTTCGAGCGCGTGTGCCCGCTGGCGCGGAAGTACGGCGCGGCGCTGGTGGTGGGGTCGATCGACGAGGACAAGGTGCAGGCGCAGGCCTTCACGCGCGAGCGCAAGCTGGCGGTCGCCCAGCGGTCGTACAAGCTGCTGACGGAGAAGTACGGAATTCAGCCAGAGGACATCATCATCGATCCGCTGGTGTTTCCCTGCGCCACCGGAGACGTGAATTACATCGGCGCGGCGGTGGAGACCATCGAGGGCATACGGCTGGTGAAGGAACGCCTGCCGTACGTCAAAACGGTGCTGGGCATATCGAACATCTCCTTTGGATTGCCGGCCGCGGCGCGCGAGGTAGTGAACTCGGTCTTCCTTTATTACTGCGCCAAGGCGGGGCTCGACCTGGCCATCGTCAACGCGGAGAAGCTGGAGCGGTTCGCGTCGATTCCCGAGGAAGAGCGGCGGCTCTCAGAGAGCCTGCTGTTCAACTCGCCGCCGGTGGACGCCACCGACGAATCGCTGCGCACGGCGCCGGAGGACTGGCGCGAGCAGACCGCCGAACAGAAGTCCGCCATCAACCAGTGGCACATCGCGGCGGTCACCGGCCATTTCCGGCAATCGGACAAGCGCGAAAAGCAGCGCGCCGCGGATCTGCCGCTGGACCAGCGGCTGGCGAATTACATCATCGAAGGCACCAAGGACGGGTTGATCGCGGACCTCGACCGCAAGCTGGCCGAGGGCGCGGCGCCGCTCGGGATCGTCAATGGACCGCTGATGGCGGGCATGAGCGAAGTCGGGCGGCTGTTCAACAACAACGAGCTGATTGTGGCGGAAGTGCTGCAATCGGCCGAGGCCATGAAGGCGGCGGTGAGCTACCTGGAACGGTTCATGGAGAAGGCCGACACGGCGGCGCGCGGCAAGGTGATCCTGGCGACGGTCAAGGGCGACGTCCACGACATCGGCAAGAACCTGGTGGAGATCATCCTCGCGAACAACGGGTACCAGGTGGTGAATCTGGGGATCAAGGTGCCGCCGGATGCGCTGATTCAGGCGTACCGCGAGCACCAGCCGGATGCCATCGGACTGTCGGGCCTGCTGGTGAAGAGCACCCAGCAGATGGTGATTACGGCCACCGATTTGAAGACGGCGGGCATCGTGGTTCCGCTGCTGGTGGGCGGAGCGGCGCTCTCGGAGAAATTCACGCGCACCAAAATCGCGCCGGCTTATGGCGAGGCGGTGTGCTACGCCAAGGACGCCATGACCGGATTGAGCCTGATGAACCGGCTGATGGATCCCGCCGAGCGGCCGGGCGTGCTGGCGAGCCACACCGCGGTGGAAGAAGCGCCGGCGGCTGAGCCGGTCCTGGTGGCGGCCGCGCCGGTGGGCACGCGCCGGAGCCCCAAGGTCCGCACCGATCTGCCGATTCCGCTCGCGCCGTACCTGGACCGCAAAGCGCGGTCGCTGGCGCACCTGGCCGAGCTGTGGAGCTACATCAACCCGTACATGCTCTACGGGCGCCATCTGGGCTACAAGGGCAATTTTGAAAAGGCGCTGGCGGAGCACGACGAGCGGGCCGTGGAGCTGTTCCACAACATGGAAGAGCTGAAGCACGAGGCCGCCGGTTTTCTGAAGCCCAAGGCCGTGTGGCAGTTTTTCGAAGCCGAGCGCGGCGGGAACTCGATCCACCTGTTTGCGCCGGGTGGAAGCGCGCCCATCCACACGTTTCGCTTCGGACGCCAGCGGCGCGAGGACGGCCTGTGCCTGAGCGACTACATCCTCGATCCGGAGGACGGGCGCCGCGATCACCTGGCGCTGTTCGTGGTGACGGCGGGCGCGGGAGTGCGCGAGCGCGCCGAGGAGTGGAAGCAGTCCGGCGAGTTCTTCAAGGCGCACGCCATTCAAGCGCTGGCCATCGAGACCGCCGAGGGCACGGCCGAATGGCTGCACCGGCGCATCCGTGAAGACTGGGGCTTTCCCGATCCGCCCACTATGACCATGAAGGACCGCTTCACGTCGCGCTATCGAGGGAAGCGTTACAGCTTCGGTTATCCGGCGTGCCCCAACCTGGACGATCAGCAGGGGCTGTGGAAGGTGCTCGAACCCGGCGACATCGGCGTGAAGCTGACCGAGGGTATGATGATGGAGCCCGAAGCCAGCGTCAGCGCGCTGGTCTTCCAGCATCCCGATTGCGCGTATTTCACGGCGGATGAGGGCGAAGCGGAGGGGTAGGGGGCAGTACTGTTAGCCAGGCGTACAGGGTAGCCTTTGTCAGCCAGGACGGTGTTCCAGGCCGTACCATCCGATAAATTCGTCCAGCCCGAGATTGCAGACCCTCCGGATGATCGAGGAGGAGACGCTATCCAGGACCGGGGCCTCCAGCCTGTGCCAGCATGCGGGCCGGTTCGCCAACCCTATCTCGTTCATTTCAGTCCTCTTATTGGGCAATATCGCTAGCCATGTGGACATTACCTCGGGGCAGCGAGGACCTCAAGCGAGATTCGGAAGAAGGCCGACTCTCTTTCGTGATCGTTGGTGCGAAGGGGATTCCGCAAAAGCTACCGCAACGGCGAATTGGCCGTTCGGTCGGCCCCGCGGTACTATCGGGTTTGCGATACCTCCTGATCTGCGTCCTGCTCTTCGGCTTGGGGCTGGTTTGCTGGCTGCTAGGGGGTCGGCGAATCGTCACGGTGCTTGACCGGATCTCTCTGGCCCTGATCGACTTCCCGGCGTTGGAGCATCTGGTCTACGATACAGGTACTCTCGAACTGGGAGGCAAGCGCCTGGACCTGATGAGCCCCGCCGCCACGTGGGCGGGCGAAATGTCGCTCAGTTCCAGCGGACACGCCGTTCTGGAATCCGGCGGTCGGCGGTTTTCTTTCGGGCCAGGACACACCGTTCCTTCCATCGGCGGCCTGCCTA
>Ga0326728_10016604_pt1 | contig 14970 bp, 11 predicted proteins | sample MB3enrmetagenome_FD_207602 | JGI IMG/M metagenome (GOLD analysis project Ga0326728, IMG submission 207602) | Lab enriched peat soil microbial communities from McLean, Ithaca, NY, United States - MB31MN | ecosystem: Environmental > Terrestrial > Soil > Wetlands > Peat | place: USA: New York...
CCCCTTCTGGCGCATCACGTGGAACTGCTCCGGGGTGAGCAGCTCGCGCCACTCCTCCTCCGTCTTCTGCACCTTATGCCTTGGCGCAGCGCCCTGCTTTGCCGGTGCGCCCGAACCGGGGATCGAATCAGCCATCGGTGAAGTCCTCCGTTTCATTCGATGCACCGGCCCGCGCAACGACTTCAACCCACACCTATGTTAACGGCTGCGTGGCGATGACTTCGATCTCCACCAGCGCGTCCTTGGGCAGGCGCGCCACCTCGACCGTGGATCGCGCGGGCGGCACCACTCCCTCGGGCGCGAAGTAGCGGGCGTAGACCTCGTTCATGGCGGCAAAGTCGCTCATGTTCTTCAGGAAGACGGTGGTCTTGACGACGTTGGCCATGTCCAGGTCGGCCTCTTCCAGCACGGCGGCCAGGTTGTCGAGCACACGCTTGGTCTGCTCGCGAATGCCGCCTGTGACCAGCGCTCCGGTGGCGGGGTCGAGCGCGACCTGGCCGGATGTGAAGAGCATATCGCCGACGCGTACCGCCTGCGAGTAAGGCCCGATCGCCCTGGGCGCCTGGGTGGTCGAAATCATCGTCTTGGTCTGTGCCATATCGCGCCTTCGTCTTGCGGATTCTTGAGGATTGCTCGATTGTCGCGCTTGCAAAGGTCTTCCGCAAGCAATCTTCCTGTGCGTTTTCCCGGCTGGTGCATTCCGCCGATTCGGCTGCCGGTACAATCAGGGCATACGAGTAAGATGGACGGAGCCTGTAGAGCGTGTTTGCCACACGGGAGGGAAGTTTGCGCAAAGGAAATGTTGCCGGCAATGCGGCATCGCAGGTCAGGGTCGCGCTTTGGGTCTATGCGTTGCTGGTGGTGCTGGTCACCTCGGCGAGCTGGACCATCTACCGGCTCAGCAATATCTTTATGACACGGCCGCTTTTCGACAAAGGCGATCAATTCCACGACCTGACGAACTATGTCGGCAAGACCGCGCATCTATACCATGGCGCAGCAGCCTTGGGAGCCGACTTTCCCATCTTCACCTATCCCGCACCTGCTGCCTTCGTATACAAAGCACTGCTGCACACCTTCCCGGGCCATCCGATTCGGCCCTACATTGTTTTTTTAGCGATCTGCATGGTGGGCTTTGCGCTGGTGACATGGCGTGCCTGTAGCGCCAGACGAGCGGTTTGGCTCGCTGCCGCCGCCGCAATCGGCACCACTGCCGTATTGGGCTATCCGATGTGGTTTACCGCTGACCGCGGAAATATCGAGGGCGTGGCTTGGGTCTTGTCCGCGGCGGGGCTGTGCTTTCTGCTGCGAGCGAAGTATCGCACGGCGGCCGTGCTGATTGGCCTAGCCGCCTGCGTCAAGCCGTATTCCATTCTGTTTCTGTTGCTTCTGTTATGCCGTCGCAAGTACAAGGAGGTAGCGCTTAGCGTGGTGACCATTGTATTCGTGACGCTGGCGGCATTGACTGCCCTGGGGCCGAACCCGTGGAAGGCGTACCAGGACCTGAAGCCTGGAGAACATCACTATCTCGGCATGTATGTATTCAACATGGCACAAGTCGAGGAAGAGCGATTCAACCACTCCCTGCTCGACGGCATGAAGTCAGCCGCTTTGACTGTTGAGATGGGCGGCATTCATCCGATCGAGGCCCTCATAGAAGTGCCAAAGCTGACAACGAAGCCGCCCGGAGGGTGGCACGGAGTGCACCCCTTGGTGCTCGTCTTGGTGCTGGTCTACCCGTTTATCGCGATTGCCGGGCTTGGGCTGCTGTTTGCCGTCTTCTACAGGATGCCGATGCTCAACCAATTGACCGCGCTGGGAGTGGCGATCACGCTCTTTCCACCGTGCGCCCCGGACTATACGCTGCTTGCCCTTTATGTCCCATTTGGAGCGATGGTTGTGTTCCTGACGCGCGAGGTGGCGCCCGGCAAGGTCGCCTTCTCCAACAACTCCATGCTGGCGCTTGCTGCAATCTATGCGCTGTTGTTTTCACCATTGACGTTTCTGATGATCTACGCGGGAGACGCCAAGCTGCTTCTGCTGCTTGCGCTGCTGGTTGTTGCGGCACGGTCGCCCATGCATAGCGCGTACTTCGACGGTGCGGCAGAGAATGCGCGGGGAAGCACACCAGAGCCTGACCGCGCCGGTCTTCTCGCGTCCTGAGTCAGGAGACAGTCGAGGCGGAGGTTTCCCACTTCAGGACGCTCTCGATGCCGTCTTCTTTGCTGGTTAGGGGCTCCCACGCGATGAATTTGCGGGCCTTCGAGTTGTCGGCGACGAAGAATTTCTGGTCGCTTTGCCGCCACGGCAGGTGGGTGTAGTTGAGCTTGAGGCCGAGGCGGTCTTCGAGATAGCGGAGCAGTTCGAGCAGGCTCATGCTGTTCTCCATGCCTCCGCCGATGTTGAAGGCCTGGCCTCGTGCGGCGCTCATATTCTGGTATGCGGCGACGTAGCAGCGCACCGCGTCGGAGATGTGCAGCAGGTCGCGTACCTGCTTGCCGTCGCCCGAGACGGTGAAGGGCGGACGCGAGGGGTCGGCCTTGGATTCGATGGCCTGACGGCAGAACCAGCCGACCCAGCCCTGGTCGTAGGTGGCGAACTGCCGTCCTCCGTAGATGGTGGAGTGGCGGAAGACCACGGTGTTGAGGCCGAAGCCGCGGGCGTAGTCCAGCATGTACTGGTCGGCGGCGCCCTTGGAGCAGCCGTACGGAGTGTGGAACTCGATGGCGACGGATTCATCCACTCCGTTCTGCGCGGCGCGCGGCTGGTAGCGGGTCGCTGTCTCGATCAGATCCAGATGCCCAAGGTTGCCGTACACTTTATTGCTCGATGCGTAAATGATCGCAGTCTTCGGCGTGTAAAGTCGCACCGCCTCCAGCAGGTTGATGGAGCCGAGGACGTTGATCTCGAAGTCGCGGCGGGGGTTCTCGATGGATGTGGTCATGGCGACCTGACCGGCGAGATGGAAGATGACGCCGGGCTGGAGCGCCTTGACGATGGCCTCGACGTCGAAGGCGTTGCGAATGTCGCCGTGGATGAACTCGACGGGGTTTTGCCCGGCGGACGAGAGGGTGCGCAACCATGTGAGGTTTGCGGAGGCGCCGTAGCGGGAGAGGTTGTCGAAGACGGCGACCTTGTTGGCGCTGTCTGCGTCGAGCAGATAAGCAGCCAGGTTGCTTCCGACAAACCCGCAGCCGCCCGTAATCAGTGCGTTCATTTGGACTCCATTTCGCGGCGCGCGGTCTTCTGGAACTTGCGGAGCTTGCGCAGCGTTGTAAGATAACCCAGCGCGAATTGCAGCAGCTTGCGCTTGCTCTCGCCCGCCTTGCGCCGGCCAAAGGTCACGGGCACTTCGCCCACTCGCGCCGGCGGACGGTGGGTCACGGCCTTGATCAGCATCTCTTCGAGAATATCGAAGTCGTTCGATTCCAGCCGCATCGGCTTCAGGATTGCGGTGCGATAGAGGCGGAGGCTGTTGGTGATGTCCCTGGCGTGGATGTTGAAGACCACGCGGAAGGTGAGGTTGACCACATAGGACATCCAGATGAGGATTGCCGGGTTCTCGGTGTGGCCACCCGAGACATAGCGCGATCCGATGACAATATCGAACCTCTCGCGCTCGGCCCACATCGAGGCGAAGTACGAGGCGCTGTGCGAGCCGTCGGCATCCATGCAGAGCAGGTGCGTGCCGCGCGCCTCGGCGATGCCGGTGCGGATGGCGTCGCCATATTGATTGCCCCCGGAGCGGCGGATGTGGCGCACTCCGTTGATCGCGCATATCTCAGCGGTATCGTCCATCGCAGTCTGCGTGTCGAGGATGAGTACCTCGAAGTTTGGCGTCAGGGCCGTCGCAGCCTGTTTGATCGCAGGCAACAGTTCGCGCAATGTGGCTGCCTCCTTGTATGCAGGCAACATCACGGTCAAGTCGAGAGGATCGAGCTGGCCGGTCGATTCGGTCATCGATATTGCTCCGGCTCGGTAACCTGGAGTTCCGGGAACTGGGAGCGCGCAAGCTGCCAGACGGCGTAGGCAAGATTTGTCCTGGGCTGCCAGCCGAGCGACCGCACAAGGTGAATATCGGCCACCAGGTTCATCGGCTCATAGGGATGGAACGGCATCTCTCCCAGGCGAAGTTCCACCTCCAGTCCAAGCTGGCGGCAGACCGAACCCACGATGCCACGCAGCGAGATCGACTGGCCGCTGCCGAGGTTGAACACATCGCGACCGGGCAGCGTTCCCTCTTCGAGGACAAGGCAGACCGCCTCCGCCACATCCTGCACGGCACAGAAGTCGCGGATCTGCGTTCCGGCCGACATGCTGAACGGCTCACCCTTTAGCGCGCTGCGCAGAAGGGATGGAAACAGGCGGTCGCCTCCGTCATGCAGGCCGGTGAAAGAGAAGGGGCGGAGGACGGTGAGGTGTCGCTTCAGCCTTTCGGCTCCGGCGCGCAGCAGGCAATCCGCGGCGGCCTTGCTTGCCCCATAGGGGTGCAGCGTGTCGATCGGGTCGCCCTCGCGGCATGGCCTGCTCTGCTCGCCATAGACGAGGCCGGTACTCATATGGATGAAGTGACAGTGCTCTATCTCGCAGGATGCCTCGAAGAGCGCGACCGAGGCGGTGACATTGAGCCGGATGAGGTCGAACCATCCGATCTTCGAAGGGCGGACACCGCTGGCTGCGCAGTGGATGATGGCATTCGGCTGGAAGTCCAGAACGGCCTTCGTCAGGCGCGGAGTGTCCGCGATATCGACCTGTTCAAGGCCCACATTTGCGAGGTCCGCGAAGAGCGCAGAGTCCGGCCGCCGCATCAACAGGCGAATCGCCGTGGCGGGATGCGTCAGCCCGAGGTGCCTGACGATGTTATAGCCCAGAGTTCCGGAGGCCCCTGTCACAAGAACTCGCTCTAGGTGTGGTTGAGGCATTGCTGGATCCGGGCCCTTTCCTAAGTCTTCAACTTTATCATCCAGTAAATGTCGAGCGGGAGGCAGAGCGAAGACGCCTGCAGGAACGCACTATATCTTCTGCACGCGCTGGACATCGTGGACTCCGGGGACGCGGCGCAGCTTGTCGACCAGGCGGTTGAGATGGCGGAGGTCGACGGTCTCGACGACGAAGTCCACCACCGCGCCGCCATCGTCGGAGGCCTCGGAGCTGGAGGAGCGGATGTTGGTGCCCTCGTCGGAGATGATGGCGGTGAACTCCTTGAGCATTCCGGCGCGGTCGTCGCAGAGCACGGTGAGTTTGACGGGATAGGTCTGGGGCTTGGCCGCGCCCTCCGCGCCTGAGTCTCCGGGGAGCGGCGCCCACTCGACCTGGATTCTGCGGTCAGACTCGTAGAGCAGGTTCTGCACGTTGGGACAACTGCGTGCGTGGACGGCGACGCCCTTGCCGCGGGTGACATAGCCGATGATCTCTTCGCCGCGAATGGGGTTGCAACAGCGCGCGCGGTAGACCAGCAGGTCGTCCTGGCCCTCGACCTGGAGCGACTCCGATCCCCTGCCGAAGAAGACGCGCTTGACGGCGTCGGACATCTGGCCGAGGGTGTTACCGACGACTCCCTCGGGCGCGGCCGGCTCGATTGCCATGGTGGAGCCGGGCTCCAGCTTGTTGAGCACCTGGCGCGCTGAGTACTTGCCGAAGCCGACGCCAGCCAGCAGCTCGGCGTGCGTGCCCAGGCCATACTCCGCGGCGACCTTGTCGTAGTCCGCCTCGTGGTACTTGGAGAGCGCCACCTTGTACTTGCGCGCCTCGCGCTCCAGCAGCTTGCCGCCCACCTCGACGGCGCGCTCGCGCTGGTGCTCGTTGAGCCAGTGCTTGATCTTGTTGCGGGCGCGCGAACTCTTGGCAAAGCTGAGCCAGTCGCGGCTGGGGGAGTGGCCGGCCTGGGTGGTGATCTCGACGATGTCGCCGTTGCGCAGCTTGGTGCGCAGGGGAACCATGCGGCCGTTGACCTTGGCGCCGGTGGTGGTATTGCCGACCTGGGTGTGGATGGCGTAGGCGAAGTCGATGGGGCTGGCGTCCTTGGGCAGGACCACCACCTTGCCCTTGGGAGTGAAGGTGTAGACCTCCTCCGGGTAGAGGTCGATCTTCAGCGTGGACATGAACTCGTTGGGGTCCGACATCTCGCGCTGCCACTCCATCAACTGGCGCACCCAGGCGAGGCGGGCCTCGTCCTTGGGTGTGACATCGTCGCCGGCCTTGTACTTCCAGTGCGCGGCGATGCCCTCCTCGGCGACGCGGTGCATCTCCTCGGTGCGGATCTGCACCTCGAACTGATGGCCGCCGGGCGCGATCAGCGTGGTGTGCAGGCTCTGGTAGAGATTGGGCCGCGGCATGGCGATGAAGTCCTTGATGCGGCCCGGCACCGGGCGCCAGATGGAGTGCAGCAGGCCAAGCACCGCGTAGCAGTCCTGCACCGACTGGCAGATGACGCGGATGGCCAGCAGGTCGTAGACCTGGTCGAGGGGGATCTTCTGCTCGGAGAGCTTCTGCTGGATGGAGAAGAGGCGCTTGATGCGCCACTCCACGCGGCCGGCGATCCTGTGCTCGGCCAGCTTGCCTTCGAGCGTCTTGACGATGCCTTCGAGGAAGACCACGCCCTCGCCGCGCAGCGCATCCACCTCATTGGAGAGCTGCTCGTAGGCGAAGGGGTCGGTGTAGCGGAAGGCCAGGTCTTCCAGTTCGCCGCGCAGCTTGCCCATGCCCAGGCGGTGGGCCAGCGGCGCGTAGACATCGAGCGTCTCCTTGGCGATCTTCTGCCGCTTCTCGCTGACCAGGTGCTCCAGGGTGCGCATGTTGTGCAGGCGGTCGGCCAGCTTGATGATGACGACGCGGACGTCGGTGACCATGGCCAGCAGCATCTTGCGGATGTTCTCGGCCTGGTGCTCCTCGCGGTTGGCAAACTTGATCTTGTCCAGCTTGGTGACGCCTTCGACGATGTGCGCCACCTGCTCGCCGAAGCGCTTCTCGACCTCTTCGGTGGTGACATCGGTGTCTTCGACGGCGTCGTGCAGCAGGCCGGCGGCGATGGCGGTGGAGTCCATCTTCAGCTCCGCCAGCACCAGCGCTACCTCCAGCGGATGGCCCGCATAGGGATCGCCGGAGGCCCGTTTCTGGCCCTCATGCTGCTCCAGACAGAAGGCCCACGCCTGACGGATGAGTTCGAGGTCGTCGCCCGGCCGGTTCCGATGAACCTCCGCGAGCAGGCGGGCGAACTTGGCATCCATCTCGCCGATGGTCTTCGCGCTGGAGCCGGCAAGGTGCTCGGCCGCGGACTTCTCCGCCGGGCTGGCCGCTACAGCTTCGGGGTGGGCAATCGCAGCCTCGGCGGGTGGCGCCGGACGCAGAGGCTTCCGTGGAGGCGGGTGCGGCAGAGCGGCCTCACGCTCGATGCCTGCGCCCGTCGCGATGGAGTCGGAACTCGTCCCTTCCTGCCTCGAAGGTGCGGTCTTCCCGGAGCTTCCCGGGGCCGCTGGAGTGATTGCCATAGCCCATTATAGGCGGCGACGCGAGAGCAGCCCAAAAATCGGAAGTGGGTCAATTTGAAGTGAATGACTGAACTTGATGAAAATGGGACTTTACGGGCACCAAGGGATAGCGCAACAAAAGCCTACGCGTAGATAGCGTGGCCCATGAATCCCTCCAACAGAAAAAGAAAATAGTCTAAGCCCTCCACCGTCTTGAACGAGCAGGAGACTTGCACGACGCCTGGCTCAACGGACCGAAATTGGGAGTCGATGTCATGTGCCTCCGGAGACTTTGCCAAAATCTGGAACGGAGATTGTTCCGGCGTCATTGCCAGATCGCCAGAAAAGTAGGTCATGGAGACTTGCCGTGGATTCTTCGTGCCAATTGAGAAGGTAAAACCTATGGCGCGTTCATCCGGAAAATTCGCGGCCTTCTTGCCGCCGAAGGGAGAGGAAGGGTCGCCTTCCGCTTGGCTCCGGTCGTAGTGTCGCATTCCAAAGTACACAGCTTTTTGATCAATGAATTTCCACTCAGGGTGTGAATCGGGCAATGCTCGCTTTTGTGCGCCGCCCTTTCTCCGTGTCAGAACCTCTTCCAGATAGCCACGGTCGGTCGCCACGACAGCAACGTCCTTCTCGGGAAAAGCGAGATAAGTCGTCCAGAGATCGTCCTCCATCTTCTCTTGAAAAACGAGAACATGTATGCCCTGAATATCTTCGCTTCGAATGGACTCGCCCTGGAGTTTCTGCAGAACCGCATTGGGAGTTATCTGGCTTCCAGCACCAAAAATCACGATCGCAGCGCCCTCATACGGCTGTTCCCCCAAGCTGTGTGGGGAGCGGGCGTGTCGCGACCCTTCGATCGCAACGTTAACCTGTTGGCCTTTTAGTTGTTGGAGCAGATGGCCCTTCCCGATATCGAGCAAAGCCATCGGCAAGCACTGAAACAACTGATCAACTTCGTAGTCAGTGGCTTTGTCGGTAACTGGTTCGTGTTGGGGGAACGCGGCGGGAATAGTGAATGGACCCTTCGCGACAAAGACTGTCTCCGTGTCCGATGGAAGCCATGACAGGACGTGCTCGACATCGGCAGCGGGAGGCGCTGCGAATGCCGATATGTGGCTACTGAGACAAACAAAAATCACACTGTAAGCAATCGTCAGACGAGGATGTTTCATGCGTCAAGTCTACGCTTGTGGTTTGGATCAGCTTCGTTTTCGTGGATTGCCTGATCCGGGTTCGTGTAGAGGGCAACTTGGAAACAACCTGCCAAGCGGCGCTTTGAACTTAGCGTCTCAGTTCCCCGAAACGGGGTTTTCGGAACTTCGATTGCCTCGGACTTCAAAGTGACCCACCACCCAAAAATCCTTCGTAATCAGGCCCTTCCATCCCCGCTTCCATACCCTTGAAACTGCTGCGCATGAGACTGCTGCTGGACCGGGTGGACGGCCCGGTGAGTCGAGTTGTAGAGGGTGCGGCAAGAAGTGGTGATGCTGGTCACAAGCCGCTCTGGGCGCAGTCTGAGACAATCAGGGGAACTGCGCGAGGTTCAGATCTATGGCAACGGCTGCGGCACCAGAGGTGAAGACCATGCACACGCTTCCCGGCGACGCGGTGCGCCAGATCCAATGGCGGTTTGCGGAGCGCTTCGACCTGCAGATGCTGGTGCAGTCGGCACGCACCGTGGCGCGGACGACGGTGGCGCAGATGGTGGCGGCGGGCGAGCGGAACACGCATGAGTGGACCCCCGCGAAGGCCGAGATGATGGAGGCCTTCGACCGCGCCGGTATCACCGCGGCCTTTATGGAGCCGGAGGAGGGCGGATTCATCGCAGGGCCGAAGAACCTTGCGCTGTCGCTGGCGGCCTTCGAGCTGGCGTGGGTGGATGGCGGCGCGGCGACCGGCAGCCTGGCGAGCTTTCTGGCGCTGGCCCCGATCCATGAGTGCGGGACGCCGGAGCAGGTGAACCACTACAAGACGCTGGCCGCTCCGTCGCAGACGGGCGATGGCCGCAAGCCGTGGCGCGGCGCATTCGCGCTGACCGAGCCGCTGCCCTACGTCGGCGTGGACACCGGAATCCTGAGCGGAAAGCTGCGCATCGCCGAGTGGAAGGACGGGGCGGAGCCGATGTTGCAGGTGGACAAGCGCGGCCGCTTCATCACCAACATCGCCTTCGCCAACTTCGTGACCGCGGCGGTGGTCTCGGACGATCCGCGCATCAAGGGCAGTTGCGTGGTGGTTCTGGAGGAGGGCGACGAGGGCATCTTCGACCGCGGAACGGCGACCAAGAAGCTGGTGCATCAGCTCTCCTCCACCGGCGACCCGATCTTCAACCTGAAGGTCCCGGCCAGCCGCATCGTGGGCGGATACACGGTGCAGGACGGCGTGCTTGTGCCGAACTTCAACCACGGCGAGGTGATCGAGGCGGTCTTCCGCCGCACCCGCGTCACGGTGGGCCTGATGACGGCGGCCAAGCTGCTGTCGGCGGTCGAGCCGGTGATCCGCTACCAGCGCGAGCGCTTCCACGGCGCGGCCGGCGTGAAGCCCGGCTCCATGCGCTACGAGCTTGGCATCCAGCAGCGCGAGGATGCGCTGCACCGGCTGGTGGACGTGTGGGCCATGGGCGAGGCCGCCGCGTCGCTGGGATTTGCCGCGGCACGGATCTTCGACGAGCTGGAGCCGCTGGAGAAGCAGAAGAACGCGCTGATGAAGCAACTGGGAGTCAGCGGCAAACGGGCGGTGCTTAAGGCGCTGCAAGAGAGCGAGCAGCGGGCCATTGAGATGCTTGGGCTGGCCGCAGACAATCCGCGGCGCGGCGAGCTGGCCGCCGATCCCATGGTGGATTTTGTGCTGAAGGACGCCGAGGCCGACATTCTGTGCCCGGCAACCAAGCTGTGGAATACCGGCGTGGGCGCCAACATGATGCGCGAGGCCGTGAGCCTGATGGGCGGCTACGGCATCACCGAAGATTGCCCCGGCTTCCTGGCCAACAAGTGGATGGACGCGCAGTTGGAGGCGACCTACGAGGGGCCCGAGGCGGTGCAGCGGCGACAGTTGACCATCACCATGACGCGCGAGGTATTTCTGGCGCAGTTCCGCGCATGGATCGCCGAGATGCGCAGGATTGCGGGCGAACATCCGGGGACCGGGGCCTGCACGCTGGCCTCGGCGATGGAGATGTGGCAGTGGACGCTGGCTCACCTACAGACTGCCACCGATCCCGCGGGCAACAAGCTCTACCACGGGCAGCGCCAGGGCGTTACCTTTGCCCTGGCCGATGCGCTCTGCTGGCTGGTTGCATCGCGCTGCCAGATTCTGGACGTGCTGGAGTTGGAGGCGCGCGGCCCAGAGGACGCGGTCGCCGCCGTGGGGCTGGCCGGGACCGTGCAGTTCCTCAGCGACCTCGCTCATGTGCAGGCTGCGCGCGCGGCGGGCGAGGTCTCGCGCATATGCGCCGAGCTGGTCTTCGGCTACAACCTGCACCCGGCCTGGGACGAGGAGGGAGGCAAGCACTGCTTTACGACGCAGGAACTCGATGAGCTGGAAGAGACGATGCCGGGAATCTCCGCCTTCGCCATCGATGTGGTCGACGCGAACGGCGGTCATCCCTCGAAGGCCGGCCCATGCGCGGGCTGCGGCGGAGCAAGCGCGTTCCAGCGCATGCAGTCCAAGCTTTGCACCTGCCTCAGCGGATCGCGGCTGGCCAAGGACCGCGCGGCCGATACGGTGAGCAAGGTGATGATCCCCGAAGCCCTGGACTATCCCGCATGAGTGGCGAAGCCAATGCCGCGAGCCGGGCAGATGCTGAAAGCACCGCAGAAGAAGAGAGCACTTTAGCGCCCGCAATCGACCGCGCAACGATGGAGGTGGACATCGCCTGCGTCGGCTTCGGCCCCGCGATGGGCGGCTTCCTGACCACGCTGACGCGCGAGTGGACCGCGCATCCTGACGATCCGGCGTTTGCCAGCCGGGTTGCGCCGGGGATGCCGCTACAGGTGCTCTGCTACGAGCGCGCCGATGATATCGCCGCCGGAGTCAGCGGCATCATTACCAGCGCACGGGGGATTCGCGCCAGCTTTCCCGAACTGAACCCGGCGGAGATTCCCATGGCCACGCCGGTCAGCGAGGAGCGAGTGCTCTATCTGCTGGATCCGATCGGCGCGAGCCGGCGGTCGTTTGCGCTGCGCTCGGGCGATGCAGTTCTGCACGGGCTGGGCGGATTGCTGGGCGTGAAGGACAGCGCCTACGAGTTGCCCTGGACGCCTGCATTTCTGCACAAACACGGCGGGCTGGTGCTGTCGATGGGGCAGTTCAACCAGTGGGTCGGATCGCAGTTGATGGCGACCGGCCTGGTGCAGATATGGCCGGGAACGCCGGTGAGCGCGCCGATCTTCGCGGGCAACACGGGCAAGGAGAGATACTCCGTCAATGGGATACGGCTGGCCGATCAGGGTGTAGACCGCACGGGTGCGCCTGCGGATGGATTTATGGCGGGGATGGACGTCCACGCGCCGCTGACCGTGGTGGGCGATGGGCCGGTGGGCGCGGTGGGCCAGGCGCTCGACCGACGAATCGGAATGCCGCCGGGACACGCGCAGAGCGACTGGGCGCTGGGCATGAAGATGGTCGTCGAGCTGCCGGAGGACACGCCGCTGAAGCCGGGCACCGTCTGGCATACCTTCGGATTTCCCGAGCCGGAGATCTTCGGCTTTCTGTATGTGCATCCGGACCGGCTGGTCTCTGTCGGCATCTTCGTCCCGTCGTGGATGGGCGACCCATCGCGCACGGCCTACCGCTATCTGCAGCACTACATTCAGCATCCCGCGCTGTGGCGCTATCTCAAGGACGGAACGCTGCGCTCGTGGGGCGCGAAGTCGCTACAGGAGTCGGGCAAGCACGGTGAGCCGTTCCTGACGGGCGATGGATTCGCGCGCATCGGCGAAGGATCGGGCAGCACAAATATGCTCACCAACTCCGGCGTGGACGAGGCGTGGACCACCGGCGTGCAACTCGCCGACGCAGTGGTGGAGCTGCTGCGCGCCGGCAAACCCTTCACGCAGGAGAACCTCTACACCACATATGTGGCGCGGCGCCACGCAAGCTCGCTGGAGCGCGAGGCCGAGGCGGCCAAGAACGCGCGCAACGGGTTCCACGGTGGGCTGGTTCGCGGAATGATCGGCATGGCGCTGGCTGGATTGACTGGCGGACGGCTCTCGATAGGCGGAAGGATTCCATCAGCGCAGGAACAAATTCACCGCTTCTCGCCGGATGATGTTGCAGGCCTGGAAGAGGTAGAGGCAGATCGGCTGGCGAAGGAGGCGCGCCAGGGCGGGCGTCCGTTGCACGATGCTTTGATGACCGCGCGGGGCTGGCCGGAGATCGAGCTGGACGGACGGCTGCTGGTCACACAGCAGGACGCGCTGCTGATGGGCGGCAAGGTGCAGGCCATGGCGGGCTTCGCCGACCACGTGGTCTTCCGCGACACGGAGATTTGCAAGACATGCGGCGAGAGGACGTGCATCGCCATGTGCTCTGGGCAGGCCATTACGCAGGGTGCGGAGGGAGCGATCGCATTCGAGCGCGAGAAGTGCGTGCACTGCGGCGCGTGCCTGTGGAACTGCGCCCACACACCCTTCGGCGAGCACACCAACATCGACTTCCGCGCCGGCTCCGGCGGACTCCACTCGGCGGAGAATTGATTCTTCGCGCAGAGAGATAAAATTGTCATTCTGAGCGAAGAGAAGAATTCCCGCATTCTGTTGCAAGCGAGATCCGCTTCGCCATCGATAAAAATGTTCAACGCACACTTTCAAGCAAGGAAGGTTTCATGGCACAAGCATTGCAAATCGTGGTCTGCGCGGGGATCGTTCCCGATCCGTTGCAGACGCTGGAGCCGGTGAGCGGGCCGACTGGGCCGGGGCTGAAGAACGAGATGGTGCTGCCTGCGGTGCTCGATCCGTGGGCGGCCTGCGCGCTGTACGAGGCGGCGCAGTTGGCGGCGAAGAACCCAGGCAGCAAGCTCTGGCTGGTGAGCCTGGGGCCGAAGGCCAAGTTGCAGCAGGTGATGATGACCGTGGGCCAGAAGGCGGCCTTTGAGTTGGTGCCGATCGACGGGCCCATTGGCGGCTTTCCCGATGCGCACTCGACGGCGGCTGCGCTGGCCGAGGCGATTGCCGCGCTGCCGGGGCTGGACCGCGAGCGGCTGCTGCTCTTCGGCGGGTGGGAGTCGGCGACGCGCGGCGCGGGCGTGACGCTGCAACTCGTCGGTGAGCGGCTGGGCATCACGGACCAGTTTCAGGGCGTCGACCAGATTACGCTACGCGAGGACGGATCGTTCGAGGTGCTGGAGCGCGTGGAGGGAGGCAGGCACCAGATGTCGGTGTGCGCGGGTACGCCCGCCGTGCTGGGATGGGCGACGGGCAATCTTGCCGAGCCGCGCAACAATCCGCAGACCGGCATGGCGAATATGCGCGGCATCATGCCCGCGTTGCAAAAGGCAAAGCGCGTTGAGCTGGCGGCGAATGGGTTGCGCTACGTCTCGGTGGGCCTGCCCAAACAGCAGCGCGAGACGCGGGTGGAGAAGAATATGGCAGCCGACGAGATCGCCAGCGAACTCGTGGAATGGATCGGAGCGGAGTGAGCACAATGGAGACGATTCTGGTACTGACGCACGTGGATGAAAGCGGGTCGACGCTGACGAAGGCCTCGCTGGAGGCGGTGACGGCGGGCGTGGAGCTGGCGCGGCAACTCTCCGCGACGTTGACCATTGGGATTCTTGGTGTGGATGCAACGGCTGCGGCCAGCACCGTGGCGGCTACGGGCGCGCGTCTGCTGGCGGTCTCGGGCGAGGGTTTCGCGCAGCCGCGCTATGCAACCGACGCGGCAGGCTGCGAGGCTCTGTGCCGCGCGGCGCAGGCCAGCATCGTTCTGGCCCCGGGCAGCTCGCGATTTGTGCGCGTTGCCGCCGGAGTGGCGCACCGGCTGGGCGGATTCATCGACACGCACATCACATCTCTTTCCAGCAACGACAGCGTGGCTGCGACACGCTGGTTCTATCGCCAACGCGTGGAAGCGGTTGTGAGCCGCGACGCGCGCCCGTGGTTCCTGCTGCTGGACGCGGGGACGCACGCGGCGTTTGCGGGCGAGCCGGCCGACGCGCAGGTTGAGGCGGTCGCGGTCACGCTGCCCGCAGTGCGCACGACGGTTGAAGGCTTGCGCTCACCGATGCGCGGTGCGCAGACGATCCGCCCGGACGCGCGGCTGCTGTTTGTCGCGGGGGCCGGATGGACCAAGAAGCAGTCCGACGGGCAGATCCATGTGGCCGAGGCCGGTGAGCTGATCCTCGCGTTCCTGCGCCTCAGCGGCGCATCGCTGGGCAGCAGCAAATCGCTGGCGGACCAGAAGGCGGAAGGAGAGCAGTCGGTGCTTCCCTTCCTGACCCACATGAACCAGGTCGGGCAGACGGGATCGACGCCGCGCCACGCCAAGGGGCTCTCCACCTGCT
>Ga0326728_10016606_pt1 | contig 14968 bp, 16 predicted proteins | sample MB3enrmetagenome_FD_207602 | JGI IMG/M metagenome (GOLD analysis project Ga0326728, IMG submission 207602) | Lab enriched peat soil microbial communities from McLean, Ithaca, NY, United States - MB31MN | ecosystem: Environmental > Terrestrial > Soil > Wetlands > Peat | place: USA: New York...
AACGCGCCAAACGTTACCGCCGAGTGGGTACGAGATACGACAAGAGCCAGTTGTGTTTCTTGTCCTTTGTCCAACTGGCTGCCATCCTCGATTGGCTCACCAACTAATTTTGAAGACACGCCCTAGTTTCGTAGTATTTCGGGGTTGAATGGTGCCCTCACTGTCTTGAATCATCGGCCAATCTTAAAGGCCAGATGAAGTTGGGGGTTGGGGGCACAACAAAATTTTTCTTCGCATAAACCTGCGGCTTTGGGGCCAGAAAACAGTTTTCTGTCTTTGCTTCCGGGGCGCAGTCGTTGTTAAGCTGCCGTCATGCTTTCAAAGGTCTGCTCCGCCGCCGTTAATGGCATTGACGCTTATCCGGTCGAGGTGGAGGTCAATGTCGGCTACGGCGATTCGCTCATCGTTGTGGTGGGGCTGCCGGATGCGGCGGTGAAGGAATCCAAGGACCGCGTCTCCACGGCTCTGGGCAATTCCGGTTACAAGTTTCCCATGGGCCGCACGACCATCAATCTCGCGCCGGCCGACGTGAAGAAGGAGGGGCCGAGCTTTGACTTGCCCATCGCGCTGGGCATCCTCGCGGCGAGCGAACAACTGGAGACGGACCAGCTCGACAATTTCATCGTGGTGGGCGAACTCGCCTTGACGGGGGCGGTGCGCAGTTGCAAGGGCGTGTTATCGGTGGCCCTCCGCGCCCAGGCCGAGGGCAAGACCGGCGTGCTGGTGCCCGCTGAAAATGCGGCCGAGGCGGCGGTGGTCGAGGGGCTCAAGGTCATTCCCATCCAAAATCTTCGCGAGGCGGCGCAGTTTCTCGAAGGGGAGATAAAAATCGCGCCCAAGAAGGTGGATTTGGCGCGGATTTTTGAGCATCAGGATGCGGACGAACTGGATTTCGCGGATGTGAAAGGGCAGGAATCGGTGAAGCGCGCGCTGGAGGTCGCCGCCGCCGGGGCGCATTGCATGTTGCTGGTGGGGCCGCCGGGCACGGGCAAGTCCATGCTCTCGAAACGCATTTCCTCGATTCTGCCGCCGCTGACGCTGGCGGAGGCGCTGGAGACGACGAAGATTCACAGCATCGTGGGCCTGCTGAAACCGGGCCAGGCGCTGGTCACGCAGCGTCCGTTCCGCGCGCCGCATCACACGGCCAGCGACGCGGGCCTGCTGGGCGGCAACATCAATCCGACGCCGGGCGAAATTTCTCTGGCGCACAACGGAGTGCTGTTCCTGGATGAATTGCCGGAGTTCAAGCGCAGCGTGCTGGAGACCATGCGCCAGCCGCTGGAGGAGGGCCTGGTGACCATTTCGCGCGCGGCGGGCACGATGACGTTTCCCTCGCAATTCATGCTGGTGGCGGCAATGAACCCCACGCCGGACGGCAAGATGCCGGGGGAATCAAAAAGTTCGCCGCGCGAAATCCAGAATTACCTGGGGCGCGTGTCCGGGCCGTTGCTGGATCGCATTGACCTGCACATTGAAGTGCCCGCGGTGAAATTCCGGGATATTTCCGCCGAACGCACGGGCGAAACCTCGGCGCAGATTCGCGAGCGGGTGGTGGCGGCGCGCAAGCGGCAGCACGCGCGGTTTCAGAGCCGCAAACACATCACCTGCAACGCGCGCATGGGCGCAAAGGAATTGAAACAGTTCTGCACAATAGACGAGACCACCAAGGAATTGCTGAACCGGGCGATGACGGACATGAACTTCAGCGCGCGCGCCTATGACCGCATCTTAAAGGTGGCCCGGACGATTGCGGACCTGGCCGGCGCGGAGAACATTACCGGCGAGCATGTGGGCGAAGCGGTGCAATATCGCTCGCTGGACCGGCAGTTGTGGAGTTGAAGGCCGGGAAACATTCAACACTCAACATGTAGCAGCCGACGTGAGGAGGCTCAAATATCTTTGGACATTTAGTTAGAGCCTCCTTACGTCGGCTGCTACTTATTTAATGGGCTGCACTCAACGCGCCTTGACGGGAACCAGTTGCGAAAAACGCCGGACTTCGAAGGCCGTTTGCGCGGCCTGCCATAGGGCGTAGCCGCCGAAGAATGTGGCGGACCAGCAGAGGTCGCCGAGAACGGTGTTCTTGAAAAAGGGAATGGCCGCAGTCAGGCACGCGGCGAGGCCTTGCAGGCTATGGGCGTAAAACGGGGAAATGGCCCAGACGGCGGTGTTCGAGATGAGAAAAAAGCCGACGGAACTGAACAGCGCGCCCGCCACAACTCCGATCGCGCCGGGCTTGAACTTTGCCAGAAAAGCGCCGGCTATAATGGGGGGCAGGGTCAGACCGCAATAGACCGCGGCCATGAGTTTCCAATTGTAAAAACCGATGACGGCATCGCTCAGGAACATCGCGCCCAGGGGCAGCGCCAGTCGCAGGGACAGGGAGCGGTAATGCGCGGCGGCAAAGAGCGCGGCGGCGGCAACGGGGGCGAAATTGGCGGGGTGCGGCAGCAGCCGGGCCAGCACACAGATGCACAGCAACAGGGGCAGGATGACGATTTTTTCGATTCTCATAACAGTTTAATAGCCGCAAAACCGGCGGAAGGCAATGGCGGACGTTTTTATTTAATCCTGGGTTTTCCAGCCGAGGGTCATGCCGTTGGTCACGGTCACGTCGGCGATCCCGGCATTGGTGGAATAGACCCCGTTCACATAGAGCGCCCAATACTTGCTTCCACGCGGCGCAACACCGGCAATGGACCGGATGAACGGTTTGCCTTGGTAGCTGCCATAGGCGACCGGCACGATGTTAGTCATGAAGATGAAACCGTTTTCGGCGGCGACAGGCCGGCTGGCGCGCAGGCTGAAACCCGAGTCGGCATCTTGCACGGACAGTTCCGCCCGTCCCGGCGCTCCCGCGAGAGGCGTTACTTGGGATCGGCAAATACCGCAGACCATGACGCACGCCAGCAATGCGGCGGTCACGGTCAGGTGCGTTCCAAATTTCTTGAACATTGAAATGTGCCTCCGTTCTGGACGGCAAGGGAAAATTGCCTTTCGACCACAGCTTGGCAAGTAAATTTGCCTCCGCTTATTTTTCTTCCGCAATGGAACTGAAGCGGGCGGAAGCGGTTTTGGAGGCCATGACCATGGCTTTGAAACGCCACTGGGAACGGGGTTCCATGAGCGATTGATAATCCGTCGCGGTGCCGGCAGGTTCGCCGTTGGTGTCGAACAGGGAAAACACCAGCTTCACGCCAAAGCGCTGGCGGTCGCTCAGATTGCTGACGGCGCCGGTGACATAGACCAGCGAACTGCCGGGAATCGGTTCCAGCTTGTAGGGCATGATGGCAAAGTCGTTGGTTTCCGCGCTGGCCCGCGGCTGGGGCGAAACGGCGGAAACGGCCGGGGAATTGGACGGCGTCGCCGGGAGGCTGGCCGGGGGAAAAACAGCGTTGCGCGCCGGGCTTCGCCACCACAGAAGAGCGCCGGCCACCGCCAGGACAAGCAAGCCAAGGACCGCGCCCAGCACAGGACCGCGGCCGTGGCGCGCACCCCGGGGAGCCCCTTCCCCGCCCGTCGAAGCCGCCAATTCCGTCGTCTGGCCGCAGTGAGGACAGTTGACGCTTTGGCCGGCGGCGGCGGCGGGAAATTCGATGTGGCCGCCACAGTGGCGGCAGACACACTTTATAAAGTCAGGATCGGGCATGACAGGGGCGTTTTTTCAATTTCACGCGGACGGTGGCCGGGGCGCGGACAGCCGCGTTCCGCTAAATTCCCGAAACCAACCGTTTGCGCGCGGCGTCTTATGAGCTAAAATAACATTGTAAATCACCACGACAAATGAATAAAGACGAGCATAGCATCCGGATGGAGGACCACTTCCTGACACGGCGCCGGTTCCTGCAACGCGCGGGCATGGGTTTTGGAGCCCTCAGCCTGGCTTCCCTGCTGGGCGAAAGCCTCTTTGCGCCTTCGGCCAGGGCCATGGAGACCGAGGCCACCCTGCTGCCCAAGACTCCCCCATTTCCCGCCAAGGCCAAACGTGTCGTTCACATTTTCGCGCAAGGCGCGCCGTCCCATGTGGATACCTGGGACCCCAAGCCGTCCCTGAGCGCGCATGACGGCCAGCCTTTGCCGGGGATGGACGGCGTGGCGATGGGGTCGCCCTTCAAGTTCGCCAAAAAGGGCGCGTCGGGCATCGAAGTGAGCGAGGTCTTTCCGCAGCTTGGTGAAATGGTGGATGACCTGTGCGTGGTGCGCTCGATGTACACGGATATTCCGGCGCATGAAGTGGCCACCATCATGATGAACACCGGCTCGCGGCTGGTGCGCCCGAGCGTGGGCTCGTGGGTGCTTTACGGTCTGGGCTCGGACAACCAAAACATGCCCGGGTTCATCTCGTTGCGTCCGGGCGGCGCGCCCCCCGGCGGCACGGCCAACTGGCAGGCGGCCTTTTTGCCCGGCATTTACCAGGGCGTGAGCATCAACACCAGGATTCCCACCCTGAACCAGTTGATTGAAAACATCCGCAATCCGGTGACGCCCCTGGCCGAACAGCGCCGCCAGCTTGACCTGGTCCACAAGCTGAATGAATTGCACAGCCAGAACTTGCAGAAAGAGGCGCAGTTGGAATCGCGGCTGGAAGCTTTTGAAATGGCGTTCAAGATGCAGACCGAGGCGACCGACGCCTTTGATCTGAGCAAGGAACCGGCCGGCATCCGCGACATGTATGGGCGCGGGCCCCAAGGGAATCAAATGCTCATCGCGCGGCGCCTGGTGGAACGCGGGGTGCGCTTTGTGCAGGTCTGGGCGGGCGGCTGGGACCATCACCAGGATTTGCAGGAACGGCTGCCCGAACGGGCCAAGGAGATTGACCAGCCGCTGGCCGCGTTCATCAAGGATTTGAAACAGCGGAACTTGTTCGATGAGACCCTCATTGTCTGGGGCGGCGAATTTGGCCGCAAGCCCACGCGCGACCGCAATGGCGGCGAAAATCCGGGCCGCGACCATAATTCCAAGGCCTTCACCACGGTGCTGGCCGGCGGCGGCGTTCGCGGCGGCATGGTCTATGGCGCGACGGATGAGTTCGGCGCGACCGCCATCGAAAACAAGGTCCATGTGCATGACCTTCACGCGACGATTCTGGCCCTGCTCGGCTTTGACCACAAGCAATTGACCTACCGCTACAACGGCCGCGACTTCCGCCTGACCGAAACGGCGGGCGAAGTCATGAAGCCGGTGATTGCATGAGAAAGAATCAAGTCACCCAGAAAGCGGAAGACGTAGGCCCATTGCCCCGGTTCGCCCGGGGGAAATTGCTTCCCATTCTTCCCATTGTTCTCATTGCGTCTTACGCCATGGCGGCGGACTTGACGCGCGACCAACTGGATTTCTTTGAGAACAAAATCCGGCCCGTGCTCGCCGACCATTGCTACAAATGCCACAGCGCCCTTGCCGAAAAGGTCAAGGGCGGCTTGCTGCTGGACAGCCGCGAGGCCCTGCTCAAGGGCGGCGACGACGGCGCGGTCATCGTTCCCGGGAATCCCGACGCCAGCATGCTCATCAAGGCCGTGCGCTATACGGACCCCGATTTGCAGATGCCCAAGGACCAGAAGCTGCCGGACGACGAAATCGCCGATCTCGTAGCCTGGGTGAAGATGGGCGCGCCCGACCCGCGCAGCGCCACCGCGGACGTAAAGAAATGGGCGGACGACAAGACCAATCACTGGGCCTGGCAGCCGGTGAAGCGCGTGGCGCCACCCGAGGTCAGCAACCCGGACTGGTGCCAGACGCCGGTGGACCGTTTCATCCTGGCCAAGCTGGACGAGAACGGTCTGAAGCCCAATCCGCCCGCGGACAAGCGGACGTTGATCCGGCGCGCCAGCTTTGACCTGATCGGCCTGCCGCCCACGCCGGACGAAGTACGGGATTTCGTCAACGACGATTCCACCAACGCCTTCGCCAAGGTGGTGGACCGCCTGCTCGCTTCGCCGCATTACGGCGAACGCTGGGGCCGGCACTGGCTCGACGTGGCCCGCTATAGCGACACCAAAGGCCAGCCACGCCGAAACGTGGAGGACAACGCCAATCCCTTTGCCTGGACCTACCGCGACTATGTCATCCGCAGTTTCAACGAGGACAAGCCGTACAACATTTTCATCCTGGAACAGCTCGCGGCGGACCGGCTCTTTGAAATGCCCGGCTGGAACCATAATCCCACGAACCTTGCGGCGCTGGGATTCCTCACTGTGGGCGACCATTTCATGGGCATGCAGAATGATATTCTCAACGACCGGATTGACGTGGTGACGAAAGGTTTTCTGGGATTGACGGTGACCTGCGCGCGCTGCCACGACCACAAGTTCGATCCAATTCCGCAGAAGGATTATTATTCGCTCCGGGGCATCTTTGACAGCAGCGTCGAGCCGAAAGTGGAGCCGGTGATCGGCCGGATTTCCAACACGCCGGAGTATGTCTCCTATTACAGCCAGCGTGAAAATCTGGCCCGGGCGGAGGAGACCATCGAAGCGAGCCTGCCGGAGCTTCGCAGGGCGCGCGACCGCGAGGCGGTCAAAAAAGCGCAGCGGACGCTTCGGGACACCGAGCATGCCATCAGCCTGTTGGAATTGACAAACACCGCCGCCCCGCCCCGCGCGATGGTGCTGGAAGACGCGATGCGCGGCCACGATTCGCCGGTGTTCATCCGGGGCGAAGCGGGCAACCGGGGCGAAATCGTGCCGCGCCGGTTTTTGCAGGTGCTCTCCGGGCCGGTGCGCCCCGCCTATACCAATGGCAGCGGACGTCTCGAACTGGCCCTGGCCATTGCCGACCGAAGCAATCCGCTTACGGCCCGGGTGATGATCAACCGCATCTGGCAGCATCATTTTGGCGAGGGCTTTGTGCCCACGCCCGATGATTTCGGCATGATGTCCGAGCCGCCCAGCCACCCGCAATTGCTGGATTACCTGGCCATGAATTTCATGACCAACGGCTGGGACATCAAAAAAATCCACCGCCTCATCATGCTTTCGAGCGTCTATCAGGAGAGCAGCGTGGACAATCCGCGTTATGCCCAGACCGATCCGGGCAACCGGCTGCTCTGGCGCGCGAACATCCGCCGGCTGGAGTTCGAGCCGTTGCGCGATTCGCTGCTGGCCATCGGCGGCACGCTGGACACCAACCTCTATGGCCGACCCGTGGACCCGCGCCAAAGCCCGAATTCCACGCGCCGGACGATTTACACCTACATAGACCGCGCCAATATCCCGGACGTGATGATAAACTTTGATTTTGCCACGCCCGACATGGAGACGGGCATCCGCCACGTCACCACCGTGCCGCAACAGGCATTGTTCCTGATGAACAGCCCCCTGGTCATCGAACTGGCGCGGCGGCTGGTGGCCATGCCCGAATTTGTGGACAGCGCGGATGACGCGGACCGTTTGAATTTTCTCTATGAGCGCGTGTACCAGCGCCCGCCGACGCCCGAGGAAACGGAACTGGGTCTGGAGTTTGTGAACCAGACGCCCATCCGCGAAGATGTGTCCGGCCTTCCCGACCCCCAACCCAAAAACTCGATACGCCCTCCGCCGGGCCAGCGGCCCTTCGCGGGCAGAAAAGGCTTTGTCGCCAATGGACGGCGCGCACCGCTGACGTCCTGGGAGGAGTACGCGCAGGCCCTGCTTCAGGCCAACGAGACGTCATTTGTAAATTAGCGGTTCAAAAAAGGACAGGCAGGGCGCTTTCAGCGCCGGATGCGCCGCTATGCGTCCAAAAAAAATTGAAGATTTTAGTGGCATTTTGGCAGGGCTTTGCTAGATTCCCGCCCCTTTGAACGATTAATTGCAGGACTGGTCTTATGTCCGGTTCAAAACCCATTTGATTTGTGACAGCGAAGAAAAAAGAAGTTGTTGTTAAAAAGACGGCGGTCCCGCGCAAACCCGGCGCCGCCACGGCGTCCGCCATTCTTGGCCGCCCGGTGGCCAAGGGGGGCGGCAGCACCGGCCCCGACCTCAAAAAGGTCAAGCCCGAGTGGCAGAAGTTCTACCTGCACCTGCTGGAATTGCGGGAGCAGCTCGTCCGCCAGATGAACGGCCTCGCCCAGGAATCCGCCCAGGAACTGGCCGGTTACAGCCTCCACATGGCCGATTCGGGCACGGACAACTTCGACCGCGATTTCGCCCTGAGCCTTTTGTCCTCGGACCAGGATGCCGTCTATGAGATTGAGGAGGCCCTCAAGCGCATCGAGAAAAAGACCTATGGCGTTTGTGAATTGACCGCCAAGTCCATTCCGCGCGCGCGGCTCGAGGCCATTCCCTGGACCCGTTTTACCGTCGAGGCCCAGGCGCAACTGGAGCGCGAAGGCGCCCTCAGGTCCCGCCGGCTCGGCCAGCTTGGCAGCATTGATTCCGTCGGCGCCACCGCCGAAGGCGACGGCGAAGAAACCGAAGAGGGCGAGGAGCCCAAGGCCAAGGAAAAAGAACAATAGGATAAATTTATGCCGCGAGAAGTCATCACCATTGAATGCACCGAGGCGCGCAAGGAAGGCAAGTCGCCCTCGCGCTACACCACCACCCGCAACAAGAAATTGCAAACCGAGAAGCTGGAGGTCAAGAAGTACAATCCCGCCCTCCGCCGCCACACGTTGCACAAGGAGATCAAGTAATTATGCCCCGCAAGACCCACACCGAAAAATCCGACAAGCGCGGCACCCGCACCCGTGAGGCCCGCATACCGCGCCCCAAGCCGAAGATTGACTTCACGCTGGACGCGCTCGACTTCAAAAACACCACCCTGCTCAAGCAGTTCGTGACCGACCAGGGCCGCATCCTGCCGCGCAAATATACGGGCCTTCCCGCCCATTATCAGCGCCGCATGACCACCGCCATCAAGCGCGCCCGCCAGATGCTCCTGATGAAGTGAGCCGTCGTTGATCCGTTAAGAGTCGGGTTTCCAGAGTAAAGCGTTGACCCGGGTGCGCACGATGTCCCGGTTTGACGCTTTAACATTTTTATATCTGGAGGTAAAACGTCCAGTACCGGCCAGAGTGCCGGTTCGCCCACCGCCCGCGTGGGCCCCACAAGAAAAAAGCGGCGATGGGTATCGCCGCTTCTTCTTTTAAGCCATTTCTTCGGCCAACCAGTCGCCGATCTGGAGATATTCCCTGATTTTCCGACGCTCGTGACGGTTTTTCAGGGATTTTTTGGAATGATGCTGGGTTTTACGGAACGGATGTTTTGGATTTCGGATTGCTTCGCCCATGACTTCGAGTGTTTTCATCATAGCATTTTCCTTTCGCGTAACTGCGGAGCGTAAATGATGCCAAGCAGCAAACTGTGCAAAAACTACTGGCATTCATTACAATACCTCTGACCGCATCCCCTTTGCCGCTGTTCAAATTTTTTCAATCAAAACAAAAAGCGCCAGAGCGCCACTCCTTTTCGACCCGGCTGGAGCGCAGCCGCAACTTCATCCCGGCGTAGGCGCGTTCCACTTCGCCAAATTCCGCGGCCAAAATCCCCGCCAACACCAGCGTTCCCCCTGGTTTCACGCGGTTGACAATGCGCCGCCGCTCTTGAATCAGAAGGTTTGCCATCAAATTGGCGCACACCAGGTCAAACTGCCGGCCGCCGGTCGTTCGGGCCTTGGTAATGTCACTTATAGTGAGCATTACTTTGGCGGCAACCCCGTTTTTATGGATGTTTTCGCTGGCGACCCGCACAGACGCCGGGTCGAAATCAAACGCCTCCACGGGCGCGAAGCCCAGCTTGGCGGCTGCAATCGCCAGGATGCCCGAGCCTGTTCCGATGTCCAAAAACGACCGCGTGACGCCGGGTTTGAGACATCGCACCAGTTGGTGGAGGCAAAACGACGTGGTGGGATGCTGCCCGGTTCCGAAGCTCAGGCCCGGGTCCAGAATAACAACGGCCTGGCCGCTGGCCGGTTTCTTGCGGCTCCAGCTCGGCTTGATCAGCAGCGAATGGAACCCGCGATTCCTCTTGCTGCCCGCTGAGGACCCTTTGATTTCCATCGGCTTGAAATGCCGCTTCCACGATTCCGCCCAATCTTCGCGCTTTACTTGGACGATGGTCACCCTGGCCATTCCCTTGCCTGTTCCGGTGGGAATCCCAAAGTCTTCGATCCGCCGCAAGCCCGCGGCGATTTTTTCGCGCAAGACCGCTGCCGCAATTTTGCCCGATTCCAAATAGACACTCACCCGGCTTTTCTGGGTCTTCAGGTCAAAGTACGCCGACGCCGGTGCGCCCGCAGCCGACGCAAGCATCTCGCTCACCGCGTCCTCGGCTTCTGGCGTGGTCGCCACGGAAATGCGCCAAAGGGATTTCACAAAATTTACGATTTACGATTTACGCGTCGCTCTAACGAGGTTTGCTTTACTTCTTGCTCCTCATCACAAGTCGCGCCATGGAGTAAAATTGAGCAATTCGACTTCGGCCATGTGCGGATGCAGGGCCACCTGGGTGATGCTGGCATATTCAATGTCAAAATGGTTGGTCTTGGGCAGCGGCAACCTCAATAAAATGGCGAGGATCATGCGGATGACGCCGCCGTGACAAAAAATTGCCGCGTTCTGGCCTGGATGACGCTTGAGGATTTCCCGCAGACAAGGCTCAACCCGTTTGCGAAAGTCCCGTCCGCTCTCGCCGTTGGGCACTCCCACGCGGTGAATCTGGTCCAGCCATTCATGCGATTGAAACTCGAAGCGCTCCTGCACCTCCTGCCAGCCCAGCCCCGACCAGTCGCCAAAATCAATCTCGCGCAGCCCGGCCATGATGGTCTGCTCGCGCATGTTCCCTCTGAGCGTGGGTGCCAGCGTCTGCTGCACCCGCTTCATCGGGCTGGCATAAATGGCGTGAACCGTCTTGCGGCGCAAGTAATCCGCCAGCATCGCCGACTGCCGCCGGCCTTTCGCCGACAAATTCATGTCAATCCAGCCGCCAAACTTCCCTTGATAACGCGATTCCACCTCGCCATGCCGGATCAACAGCAAGCGCGTGGCCGCCGCGGCCTTGGTTTTTTCCAAAGCCCTGAGCGTGAGGGCGGCTTTGTTTGCCTGGGTTTTCAAGCTATCCCTGGGCGATGGCCTGCTGTTGCGCCACCAACAGTTCGCGGATGCCGCCGCGGCCCAGGGCCAGCAAATCGGCAAGCTGGGCGTCCGTAAACGTCGCCTCCTCGCCGGTGCCTTGCAGCTCGATAAATTCACCGCGCGAATTCATCACCAGATTCATGTCCACCGCCGCCGCCACGTCCTCCACATAGCACAAGTCCAGCAGCGCCGCGCCCTCCACCATGCCCACGCTTACCGCTGCAATGGGCGAAAGCAGCGGGCTTTCCAAAAGCTTGCCCTCGGCCTGAAGCTTCTTCACCGCCAGCGCCAGCGCCACGAAGGCGCCGGTGATGGCCGCCGTACGCGTGCCGCCATCCGCCTGCAAGACGTCGCAATCCACGCAAATCGTGCGCGGCCCGAATTTTTTCAAATCCACCGCCGCCCGGATGGAGCGGCCAATCAGCCGCTGGATTTCCGACGAGCGCCCGTCAATTTTCCCCTTGGAAATCTCGCGCGGTTTTCGTTCCAGCGTCGAGTACGGCAGCATGGAGTACTCCGCAGTGAGCCAGCCGCCCTCGACCTTTTGCTCCTTCATCCAGCGCGGCACCGATTCCTCCACGGTGACCCCGCAAATCACGCGGGTATGGCCCCACTCGATGAGCGTGGAGCCCGCGGCATGGGGGGCGATGTGGTTCTGGAAGCGCAACGGGCGCAACTGATTGGCCATGCGCCCGTCGGCGCGGATAAAATCTGACATGGCCGGAATGTTAAGGGCAATCACCGGGATGGAAAAGCGATAAAAGCATTTTGTGAGCGGACGGGCGGGAGGCTTGCGTGAACGAATGGGCAAAGGGAAATAACGCAATCGGGTCAACTGGCGCTGAATCTTATCAGTGTTCATCTGTGTCCATCTGTGGCTAAAATAATCGCGTGACCTACGCTGAAGCCCAACGGCGCCATGCCGAACTCGCCGCCGAAATTCGCCGGCACGACCACGCTTATTATGTCGTGGGCCGGCAGATCGTCACGGATCACGAGTACGACCAGCTTTTCAGCGAATTGCAGCGCCTGGAAAAGGAGTTTCCCGAACTGATCACGCCGGATTCTCCCACGCAACGTGTCGGGGGCGCGCCCAGCGAAAAATTCGCCCGCGTGCGCCATCTGGTGCCCATGCTTTCGCTCGACAAGGTGGACGCCGCCGAGCATCCCACCAGCACCGAAGTGCCCGACCCCGAACAGCGCAACCGACTGCGCGATGAAAACACGCTGGCTGAACTCCGCGCCTGGGACGCCACGATCCGCAAGCATCTGCGCCGCGACCGCGTCCAATACATAGTGGAGCCCAAAGTGGATGGCGTGTCCATCGGCGCGCATTATCGTCACGGCAAGTTCACCCTGGGCGTCACGCGCGGCGACGGCGCGGTGGGCGACGACATCACCGTGAATTTGAGGACCGTGCGCGCCATTCCACTGCGATTGCGCGGGACAGGCGCGGCGACGGTTTCAAAATCAAAAGGCGGCGATTTATTTGAGAGCGAAGAAAGCGACGCCTCCCCCGCGCTCCTGGAAGCGCGCGGCGAGGCTTACATGTCCATCAAGGAATTTGAAGCGGTCAACGAACGGCTCGTCGCCGCCGGCGAGAAACCGTTTCCCAACGCCCGCAACGCCACCGCCGGCACGCTGAAGCAGCTCGACCCGCGGCTGGTCGCGCAACGGCCCATTCGCGCGGTGTTCTACGCCACCGGCGCGCTGGAGGGCATCGAGTTTGAAACTCATTCGCAAATGCTGGAAACGCTGGCGCGGCTGGGCCTGCCCATTCAAAAAATTTGGTGGGTCTGCGACGGCATCGAGGAGGTTTTGAAAGTCTATGCCCGCGAAGTGGTCGCGCATTACGACGAAACCAAGGACCTGCGCCGGCAACTGCCTTATGAGATTGACGGCATTGTCATCAAGGTGAACACGCTGGCCGACTGGGCGCGCATTCCCGGCCGCAGCCGCGCGCCCGGCTACGCCATTGTCCACAAGCCGGTGCCGTGGATCACGCCCGCCGAGACGCTGCTCAGGGGCATCACCGTGCAGGTGGGCCGCACGGGCGTGCTCACGCCGGTCGCCGAACTGGAGCCGGTTTTTGTGCAGGGTTCCACCATCGCCCGCGCCACGCTCCACAACGAGGATGAAATCCACCGCAAAGACATCCGCATCGGCGACACCGTCATCATCCGCAAGGCGGGCATGGTCATTCCCGAAGTGACGGAGGTGGTAAAGAGCAAACGGCCCGCCGACGCGAAGGAGTTTGACCTGTTCGCGCATGTTCATGGCCGATGCCCGGCCTGCGGCGGCCCCATAGCCAGGGAAAAGATGTCCGCCGGCGAGGGAGAAGAAGTCGCCTGGCGCTGTGAAAACATTGCCGGTTGTCCCGCCCAGCTCATGCGGCGGGTGGAATACTTTGCGCAGCGCCGGGCGCTGGACATTGAATCGCTGGGCGGCATCGTCGCGGAAAAGCTCGTCGAGCGCGGCCTGGTCCGGGAACCGCTGGATTTGTTTGATCTGAAACTGGAACCGCTGGGCAAGCTGAACCTGGGCACCGACGAGGAGCCCCGCATGTTGGGCCTGAAGAACGCCGCGAAGATTCTGGAGGCGCTGCAACGCGCCAAGAGCGCGCCGCTGTCCCGTTGGATTTTCGCGCTGGCCATTCCCGACGTGGGCGAGAACATTGCCCACGAACTGGCCAAGTTGCATCAAAACTTTGACGATCTGGCCGGGTCAAAACTGCTTCGGCTCATTGCCACCGGGGGTAAAAAATCCGCCGACCTGCAGGCGGCCATTGAGAGCGTTCTTTCAAAAAATCCCCTGCTGAAAAAAGAGGCGGAACACCAAAAGGAGAACCTGGAAGCTGAAATCAAAAGACTTCAAACCGAGTTGAACGACTTGGAAGGAACAGAGACCGAGGCTTCGAAAAGAAAGAGAACCAGCCTCAAGAATATGATCAAGACGAGGGAAAACAGATTGCCGGGGGTGGGGTTGTCAGAAGAAATCGGTCCGGTGGTGGCAAAGAGCGTGGTTGATTTCTTTTCCTCGGACGCCGGTCGAAAGGTTTTGAAACGCCTTCGAGATTTGGGAATTGATCCTCAAGGATATGTGGGGAGTCAGTCCGGCGGGGCGGATGACCTCAAATTTACAGGCAAAACATTTGTCCTTACCGGAACACTGCCCCATCTCTCACGCGACGAGGCTTCGGCGATGATTCGCGAAGCCGGCGGGAATGTGACCGGCTCGGTCAGCAAAAAGACCGACTTCGTCCTGGCCGGGGAAGAAGCGGGATCAAAGCTCGACAAAGCCCGCGAGTTTGGGACGCGAATCCTGACGGAAAAGGAGTTCCTTGAAATGCTCGGCAGGGAATTGCCCCCTGAAACCAAGGCATAATAGTGCAAACTGCCAATTGCCGGTTGGAGAAAACAATTATCGCTTGCTGGCGTGTAGTACGGTCAGGCCCACTACTTCCTCGCCTTCGTAGCGCACCAGGACGTCGTCTTCGGTCAACTCGCTGTCGGTGGCGTGGCTGGGCTTTTTGAAGTTGATATACAGCACGTCCGCCTCGGCGTCGTATGAAGACCAGAGGTAGCGATGCGGCGTCCGTTTAACGGCTGGCAGGAGCTTCAAGAACTTCGGGATTTCGGCCACTGCCATAATTCAAGCAGCCATAGCGGCACGTTTTTTGGCGGCGCGGCGGGATGGTTTGCGACGGCTTTTCGTTTGATCGAGCGTGACCAGCCGCTCGGCGTAACGTTGCTGCTGGATCATGTGGTCGGCAAGCATCCGGTCAATGTCATGACCGTAGCGCGCGGAGATTTCCATGCGGGCAGCGCGCACTTCGTCAATTCCAGGGTCGGCAGCTTTTTTCATAATCTTGTAGATTAGCCATGTGTTTGCAATTCCACATAGCCAGCATATCATAATTGT
>Ga0326728_10016607_pt1 | contig 14968 bp, 15 predicted proteins | sample MB3enrmetagenome_FD_207602 | JGI IMG/M metagenome (GOLD analysis project Ga0326728, IMG submission 207602) | Lab enriched peat soil microbial communities from McLean, Ithaca, NY, United States - MB31MN | ecosystem: Environmental > Terrestrial > Soil > Wetlands > Peat | place: USA: New York...
CTTGGTGCCGCGACGCTTGCTGGTTCCCGCCTGGCGCAGTTCGCTGGTGGGAAGGCCGCAACCGAAGTCCATCTCCCAGGTGTGGCCGTCGCGCCAGATCTCGACGTTGAACTCCTGCGAGAGCGCGTTGACGCAGCTCACGCCCACCCCGTGAAGGCCGCCGCTCACCTTGTAGGTGGAGGCGTCGAACTTGCCGCCGGCGTGCAGCTTGGTCAGCACCACCTGCACGGCGGGCATCATCTGGCCGTTGGGCAGCGCCATCATGTCCACCGGAATCCCGCGGCCATCGTCGGTCACCGTGACCGAATTGTCCACGTGGATGATGACATCGATCTTCTTGCAATAGCCGGCCAGGGCCTCGTCCACGGAGTTGTCCACCACCTCGTAGACCAGATGGTGCAGCCCCATCTCACCAGTTGAACCAATGTACATGGCGGGGCGAAGGCGCACCGCCTCCAGGCCTTCCAGAACCTTGATGTTTTCGCCCGTATAATTGCCGTTGCCATTGCCGTCGGGAGGGGGGATGCCGCCAGGTACGTCAGTCGCCATAGGATTCCGTTCGCAGGATTTTCGTTTGCAAGCCCCAGGCTGAGCGCGGATTCCACAGTGCGTTTCCGGGCTGATTTTCGGGGACTAACCGCTTGAATGACGTGGGCTTTAAGCGAATTCTCCTGCTTCTATTTTAGCACTCTGGAACGGCGCCGGCGAGCGCGACTTTTGTACAACGCTGGATGAGCCTGGAGGAGGTTGAGCGGGCAAGCTGAGGATGGGCGATCGGCAGATCGAGCGCGGCCTTCATTCCGCTTGCACCGATCTCAATCTGCGGAAGCGATTCTACGCGTATCCAAGCTCCGAATGTCCCCTGGTCGTTCAGGCCGTCCATCTTATCGGTGTTTGGAGCACAAGCAGAAGATGGAAAACCGAGTTTGCGGCTTGTCAGAACTTGCCACCTCCCGGAAGTATCTTGTGCTTTGCTATTGAACCTTGAAGGCAACGGCTATCTCGGACGGCATCCAGGATGGACAGACGATCTCCAGGCCGTCCGGCTTCTGACTCCAGGCGAGCTTCTTCCGGCTGCCCAGCATCGTGACCGAGCGGATGGGCGCGGCAAGCAAACCTGCGCCGCTGCCGAACGAGGCGATTTTGACTTTGGCACCGGGTTCAGGCGTGGCGAGCGCGAAAGCGTAAATCGAGCCGTCCTTGCCCACGGTGAAGCGAAAGTCCGTGGGGCCGAACTGAAAGTCGGCGTGCGCCTGGCGGAGCGCGCCGTAAGGCATCACGCGCAGGTTGCCGTCCGCATCGGTAGCTCCTTCGCCGAGCTTGACCCACGCCTTGCTTCCATAGATTCCCTCGCTGTTGACCTTCATCCACGCGCCAACCTGCCGCAACAGTTTCAGGCACTCCGGGTCCAGCGATCCATCCGGCCGGATGGGGATATTCACGGCGTAATTGCCATCGCGGCTCACCACCTCAAGCATGTAACGGATGAGCGCCGGCGCGCTGTAAACGAAGCCGGGGCTGTAGAACCAGTCGCCCAGCGCGTTCTCGCCAATCCACGGCTGGTCGGTCTTGATCGCCTTTGGAAAGCGGCTTTCGACAGTACTCACAATGCCGTTCGCGCGCGGATGAAACTTGACGATGCTGAAGGTGTCCACCTTGCCGCGGGTGGCCAGCGTGTGATTGTAGTAATCGGCCATGACGCGCTGCATGGCATCGCACTTGTAGCCGGTTCCGGTCTTCTCGCCGGTGAACGGCCCGGTCGAGTCGCCGTCGGTGTAGATGAAGTCGGGATCGTACTTGTCGACTACATCCATGATGCGCAGCGCCCAGCGGGTTGCATACCAGTGCGCATAGTCCAAATGCTCGTAGAAGATGCCCTGTTCCGGCCGGAACTTCGCATTGGCTACGTCCTTGTAGGCGCGAAGATTGATGCCATACAGCAGGCGCGGATCGTAGCCCTCCCACCATTTTCCCTTGCCGTCGGCCAGGGTGAGGCTGGCGGCGTCATAGGGCACGCCAGCCTTGGGTCCGGTGGTGTCGCTGCCAAAGGCGGGCTGATACCACCACCATGTGTACTCGTGGTGGAAGGCCACGCCGTATCTCATGCCCGAGGCGTGGGCTGCTTTGGACCACTCGCCGATCAGGTCGCGCTTCGGTCCCATGTTCACCGAGTTCCAGGGCTGATAGGTCGAGTTCCAGTTGTCGAAGTTGTCGTGATGCACACCCTGGACGATGAGGAAGCGCGCCCCGGCGTGGTGATAGATGCGGACCAGCCTGGCGGGGTTAAGCCTGGTGGGATTCCAGGTACGCAGCACGTCCTTGTAGCCGGATTCCGATGGGTGGCCGAAGTCGCGGATGTGGTTATTGTAGGCTGGGGTTCCGGGTTGATAGATCTTGCGCGCGTACCAGTCGCCGCTCTGCCCCGCCGACTGCGGCCCGAAGTGCACCCAAATCCCGAACTTCGCCTCGCGCAGCCAGGCCGGTTCGCCGGGGTAGTTCTTGGCGATCGAATCCCACGTCGGTTCATAGGGACCGTCTGCGATGGGGAAGTCCATCTTGACTTCTGCGAAGCTGGCCGGATCCTGCATGGTGAGCGAGTCTGGAGGTTGCATCGCGGGCAGATCCGGAATCGGCGCGGGCTTGGGCATCTGCTGCGCCGAAGCGGGGAAAACCATGCAAACGGCCATGCCGCATGCCAAGGTCAGACTGCTCAACAGCAGGTTGAGCCGAAGGCGAAACAATTCACTCATTGGAATCATGACCCTATGAGGGTATTCGATGCCTCCCGGCGCCTGCAACCGGAGTGCTGGCCAGTGGCTGAAGGCCAGGCGTTGCCCGCGCCGCAGGTGGGCCGGGACTTGCCAATTGAGGTAGAATCCGGTTAGTCAATTGGCAGCAGTGCTCCGGGGCGTTTGGGGGATTGCGCATTGCAGCCTCAATGATGTAGGAAACCTGCGTGGGTGTATTCTGCCGAATCGAAAGCAGTTGGAGGTGCAAGGCGCATGAACACTCTATATAGGGATATTGTTCGGATGCTCGCAGTGCTTGTTCTTATTGGCGGCATCGTTCCATCGCCCGCAGCGGCCCAAACCGTTTTGGGACCTGAATACACATTGAGCAAGCTCGCTGTCAATTCTGTGCAGCGGGACGAACGGCAATGCGAGTACTTTCTCTGGACCAAGCTGGGCGGCGATGCCCAGCGCATCAGCTTCAGCTACGTGCGTCCGGATGGAAAGACCGACGGCGATGCGCCGCGGATCGAGAACGTCACCATCGTCCTCACGCCGGGAAAGGTAGCTCCGACGGCGAGGATGGCTGGCGTGGAAGCTAACGGGCGGACATTGTGGCAGGTGGAGATGGCGCCGGGGGTGTATGACCTCAACCAGCGGTGCCTCACCGGCATCCCAACCTCAGAAGGCGCAGGCAAGCAGTAGGCGGTCAATCGCGCCGGGGTAGCCGGCTCCCGCGGCAATCGGCCTCTGAAACCGAGCGTGTGGCCCTGCATGAAATGCCAGGAGATGCGGGGAACTGCGTCTGCTGCAAGCAGTCCCTGGCAAACCGCCTCCCCGCCTCGCTTTCCAGGCTCTCTCGCTCTTTCATCTTGCAGGATGCCGCCAGCGCAGCTTGAGTTTGCTTTCCTGAACTCTCGTCGACGATTCCATCCTCTCCCTGGTAGATCCAAACTTTGGTTACCGGCCAACTCTCATATTCGCGCTCAGGACTCCGATGAGGAGATTGCGGAGGACCGCATGAAGCGCGCACAAATTCCCCGGATTCTGCTGCTTGCGCTTTTGGCGTCCGCCGCTGCGTGGGCCGCTCCGGCCGCGGACCAACGCGCCGGCGCAGCGCCGGCGTTGGTCAGCGGCGTATATTGGGTCACCTTCAGTGTGAATCCAGACCCCGCGATGGCTGCCGGCGGCGTCATTGCCTGCAAGGCAAGGATGGCTCCCAACCTGGCGGCCTTTGAAGACCCCAATCCTGGCGTGGCTCCGGTTGAGTCGGCTGCGGGAACGGTCAAGCTTGTTGGTTCCGGGCGAGCCGGTTCCCCGGTCCTCTGCCTGGTGGAGATTCCTTCGCCTGGAAGATAAGCGATCGAGGCGGCGGGATTCGGTTGAGCTACGAGATCGTCGCGGTGAGCGACTCGGGTGGGGCGGCTGTACGTGTTGGCCAGGAAATCGGGGTGGCCTATCCCGAGGTGGGCGGAACGGAAAACGTGCATTTGAAGGTGGCCTTCTAAAACCAGCCCCGGCTCCATCCCAGCAGCCGCTCCTGTCCACGCCGCGGAATCTTTCCCGGATTGTCCGGGCGCACGGACAAGCGGGCGAGCGAATGTGCCTGTCCGCGATATTGAACGTGCGTTCAACGGGATGCGCCGGCCGCTGCGCTAGAATCCCTTCGGGATGAACGCTTTCTTTTACTCCGAATTGACAGCCTGCGAACCCCCGGACAAAATGGAGTTCCAGATCGAGCGCAAGATCGGCTGGGTCTTCAAGAGCGCCTACCCGCTTCTTGCGGGGATGTTCCTGCTTGTCAATTTCGTCACCTCCTTCACCGAGGAGTACCCGGCCGACAGCATCGCCCGGGCGGTCGGCGCGACCATCCTGCTGGCAGGGTGGGCGATCGGGATGGCCCTTCGCCGTAGGTACCGCATCGCCGGGCTCACGGTGACTAGGGAGCGCATCGAGGCCTCGGGATTGGGCGTGGGACCGAAGCCCTGGCGTTCTACCACGGTAAGCGTTCCGCTCGATCAGGTGGATTGGCTGGGCTATGTGCCCAGCAATCCAGGCGGACTGTACCTGAGCCGCGGGTTAATGGATAACTTGTGCATCATGCCCGGATTGAGCCGCGAGCAGGCTGGGACGGTGACCGCTGCTATCCAGCGGCGATTCCCGGAACTTCGTACCAAGATCCAGCCGGATCGCTGACTCTTCGAGATGCAGGCCGCTCCCTGGCCAAACTGCGGGCGTCCGGTTTGGACTTGATTCAAGGGACGTTCATGCGAGTGCCATGCCGGGCAATTTAGAATTCTGAAAAACGGGCGGCTTGCCCGAGGGTGAGAGAATGACAACCTCCGGGCACCCTGCATTCACAGCCAAGGAGCTTCCGGCCGAGCTGCAGTTTCATGTAGAGCGCGACTCCGCAAGCAAGACTGGGCTGCTGATCGCCGGTATCTTGTTTTCGATCCTCTTCTTCTCGCTTTTCCCGCTCGTCAAATACTCTCCGCTCACCTTTGCGGCCTGCGAGGCCATAGTGCTAGCCGCCGCGCTGGTTACAGGCATCGGCCTTGCGAAGAAGTGGAACAAGACCCTGAAGAACTCGCTCTCTGTCACCAGCCAGCGCTTCGAGGCGGTCGGGGATGACCTGAAATCGGATTGGATGGGTAATTCAACCAATCCCGGCAAGGTGATCATGCCCATTTCCGAAATCAAATCATTCGGATATGGGATGGGCGGCGAGGACGAGCCATCAGGATTCTGGGTAGACTGCGGGTTTTTCAAGAGCCTCTGCGTTCTGCCCGGGCTGAACCGCGAGCAATCCACGGCCGTCAGCATTGCCATCGCACGGCGCTTCCCGGAGATCGGCGCGAAGATGGCTCAGAAAAAATGACGCTCGGGGACGCGGACGGTTTCCGGGCACAACCCTACCCGGCAGCTTGCTCCCGCTGCGGCAGGATCGCCTGATACGCCGCATAGACCCCTTCAAAGACCGAGTCCCAGCTCATGGTGAGCGCGAAGGCCCGTGCCGCCAGCCGCATCGCCGCGTGATTTGCGGGGTCGCCGAGTACCCCGGCCACGGCCGCGGCAAACTCCGCGTCCGGCACAATCCGTCCCGTCTCGCCGTCGCGGACGATGGTCGCCGGCCCGCCGTCGGGGGTCACAATCGCCGGAACGCCGCTGGCCAGCGCCTCCAGCACCACGTTGCCAAAGGTATCGGTGTGCGAAGGGAAAACGAAGAGGTCCATATTCGCGTAGGCCGCGGCAAGCTCCTCGCCGCGCAGCACTCCGGGAAACTCCGCGCGCGGCAACCGCTCGCGCATCCAGCCCTCCTCGCCGCCGTGGCCCACAATCAGGAACCGGAAACTCTTGTGTCCCATCTGCTCCAGTTCTTCCTGCACCTGGACCAGCAGAGCCACGTTCTTCTCTACAGAGAGCCGCCCCACAAAGCCCAGCACCTGATCGCGGTCCTCGGGGTCGCGCTTGCGCCTGGACGGATGAAACAGCTCGGCGTCCACGCCGCGCTGCATCAAGTGACATGGCCGCCCGGTGGTGCGCTCCAGCAGGCGGCAAAGCTCCGGGTTGGGCGCAAACAGAACCCGGGCCATCGAGTAGAACCTGGCTGCGGCGGCCATGGCCAGATCCTCGATCTTCTGGCCTGTGGCATCCGATTGCCGCCTGGGCAGCAGGCGCAGAAACCACTCCGACCGCCGCGCCGCATACTCATGCACGTTGGTGTGCCAGCTTGCGGCCAGCGGCAGCTTGTGATGGTGCGCCAGCCCTGCGCCCAGCATCCCCACCTCGCTGGGGCCGGTAATGTGGATCAGATCGGGCTGGAAGCGCTCCAGAACCTCGCCGATGAGCGGAATATGACGCAGAAACGCGGGATCGAAGCGCAGATCCTTTTCGAGGGCAAAGGATAGAAAACCGCGCGGCAGCTCGAGGGTCCACACGCTGCCCTCTTCCAGAATCGCCTGCGTCCGGTCGCCGGCGCGCACACACAGAAAGGGCAGATTCCGCCGCCGCGCAAAGGCTTCAAAGTGCCGGCTGGTGTGCGCAACCCCGTTCACCTCATGGAACGAGTCGGGGAAGTACGCCACCCGCGGCATTCTGTCAGTCATACAGTTCTTTCAACTTGAGTGGCTGGGCCGCCGAAAGGCTTGTCGTGAAAGGGTTGTTCATAGCCCCACCCCTGCAAGACCATGCCCAGGCGTCCTCAAATTGACTGGAACCTCCGCCCGCCAGATTCCAGCTCAATTAGCCGTCGTGCTCACCCAGCGCCAGCCGTAACTGGTGCGCCTCGCTCCAAGCCATCCGCAGCCCGCCTGAAACCAGGCCCCTGCCCATCAGTTGCACCAATCCGATACCCAGGCTCATTGCCCGCGGCGCCGATCCATTGGGCCACAGTTCGCTCAGCGGCCTAGCCACCCCATTGGCATCCGGGTGATAGACGCGCTCGTCCCAGGTGCGCGACCCTTGAGGGAACTCGGGATAGTGCCGGACGGCGTCGATAGCCGACTGCAGAATCCGATGCTTCCACGGCTCCGCGTACTGCGGCATGAAGAGAATGTCGCTCTTCTTCTGGCGCCGGATCTCATGCACAAACTCGGTAAAGCTGGAGGCGTTGGTCAGGTTGATGTTGGCGTTCGGTTCCACGCCGTGCCGGTCTCCACCAGAGATGGTCAGCATGTTCCACTTCTCGGCCAGCCGCCGCGTCTTGCGGTTTTCTTCCCAGTGCCGCAGGCCGTTCAGCTCCAGCGCGTGCAGATAGTTGCCGTTCTTTTGCAGGAACTCGTTGACAAGAAACTCATGCCTCTCCTGGCCTATCAGGTAAAGATCCCACATAGGGTGGTTGAAGATCACGAGCACGTTGGGCTCCGCGTCCAGCGCCGCCAGAATCTCCGTGAGCCGGGCGTCGCTGGGGTCGGCCGTAAAACTCCTGAAGGTCTCCATCCACTCCGTGGCGCGCGCGCTGGGCAGGTTGTGCACACCCAGATGAAACGACTGCTTTCCATACGGAGCGCTCCACTCCACCGATACCGGAATCCGCCGCGCGCTGGGCACCGTCCGCAACAGCATGGGCGCCTGGATGGTGTCGTGATCGGTGATGGAGACCATGGGCGCCAGGTCCAGCTTCTCCACCTGCCCGCTCTCCAGATCGAAGGCCAGCTTGGGAGTCATGGGCGGCGTCCAGTAAGCGGCGGCATAGTTCACCCGCACGCCGTGCACCTCCGAAGCCCGCCGCTCCAGCCGCGATAACAGGGGTCGCATCAACGGGTACTGGTTGCCGAAGTTCGCCAGAAAATCCAGCGTCTCTTTCGACTGGTTGGTGTGGCCGTGCAAGGAAACGCCTGAATGGAAACCTCTTGGCGCATTGGGGTCGCGCCACAGGTATGAGATGGTCGAACTGGCCATTTCTGCTCCTTCTCCGCGATCGTGCCCGGACTTCTGCACCCAGTATTCCTGCCCAGCCGTAAACACCCGGTTAAGATAGTGCGAATTGCCCTTCAATTGGCAAAGGAATCAATATGGTAACCCCAACGATCCCAGAAGAACCAGGGCGAATTCCCTCATATCCCCTATAGAAAACCAAAGAGCGCCAACTTCGTTGTCAGGCTCGGGCTGCTTCGGAGCCTCCTCAAACGCCAGTCGGCCAGGGGAAGGGCCATGAATCAAGCCTAGCAGAATCGGTTCAACGGCTTACACCAATGCGAGACTCCGCTGCGCCGCCTCGTCAGGCCTCATTTGCTGGTCTTGGCCAGCTCCGGGCCCAGAAAGTCCTCGACCGTCCAGCCTGCCATCAGATCCTCGCCTGTCGTCATCTCCTGGCTTTCCGCCAACGTTCCCGCCGCCGCCTCGGCAAGGAGGTAATTCTCCGTCAGCCCGCGGCGCAGAAGCTCGAAAGCCTGCTCCGGCGTATCGGCAAACTGGAAGAGCTCAATGTCTTTCGGCGAAATCGACCCCGTGTCTACCAGCGCATCCAGATTGAATACCCTCTTCCAGTACTCCGAGCCGTAGACGACCACCGTGATCTTCTTGGCCAGCTTGCGTGTTTGGGCCAGGGTGAGGATCTCGAACATCTCGTCCAGCGTGCCGAATCCGCCGGGAAAGACCACCAGCGCCTTCGACAGGTAAGCAAACCACAGCTTGCGCATGAAGAAGTAATGGAACTCGAAGCTCAGCGACGGGGTAATGTAAGGGTTCGGCGCCTGCTCGAAGGGCAGCCTGATATTCAATCCGATGGTCTTGCCGCCCGCCTCGTAAGCCCCGCGATTGGCCGCCTCCATGATCCCCGGTCCGCCGCCCGAGGTGACCACAAACCGGTGCCGCCGCGATGGAATCCGCTTGGCCCACGCCGTCAGCAGCCCAGCCAGCCGCCGCGCATCCTCGTAGTAGCGGGCCATCTCGACGGCCGCCACCGCCCGTTTCAGTTGCAACTCGGTGGCGTGGCCAGCGGCAATCTCAGGAGCGCTGGCCGGCTGCTCGTGACTGGGAGCCGGACGCTTCGACCCGGTATTCTCCAGCAACTCCAGAGCATGATCGGCCTCCTCGCGCCCGCGAAACCGCGCCGACCCGAAGAACACCACCGTATCCTGAATCTGCTCCCGTCGGAAGCGCGCCAAAGGCTCCAGATACTCGGCCACGATGCGGATCAGCCGGCCGTCCGCGCTGTTCAGGAAGGCAGGATTCTCATAGGCCAGCGGAGCCGCCGCCAGCGCCGCCGGAACTGTTCCCTGTCTTTCGCTCTCTGGTCCCTGGTCCCTAGTCCCTAGTCCCTCGTTCATCGCTCATCCGTCCCAGTGGCGGATCGCGTCCTGGAACGCGATCCATAGATTCAAAAGTCCCAGCCCCGAAACGATGCCCCGCACTGCGCCGCTGGCCGCATAGATCGAGAGCGTGGGGAATTGCACAAAGAGAGGGTTCTGGTCCCAGAAGATCGGCGACCACGGCGCATAGCAGACCGCCAAACCAATGTACATGCGAAGCAGCACCCGCAAAAACAGCTCAGCCCGCTCCAGCCAGCGTGGAATTCGCTGAGTTGCCGGATCGGGCGCAAGTTCCAGCGCCGGCAGGGCGCCAGCCGCCTGCCCAGGCTGAGGAGCCGGGCTGGCAGGCAACGAAGGCGACATCAATTCCGGCTCCTGGGCCATTCTCGGGTCACGCGCGCCGTCCCGCCTTCCACCGACTTGCGGGCAATCGCCGAAGGCCCGGAAACCCCGGCCCGGCTCAGGGACGCCGTATTGAAACGGTATCACAGCGAGCGCCGCGAACCTCAGGCAGCGTTGCGGATGTGCTGAACGGCAAGCGCGAACTGAGCAAAGAGCACATGCGCCTGAGCGCCCGCTTCCACGTCTTGCCGGAGATGTTCCACCCGGCGACCCACGCAAGAACTCGCACCGAGATGCGATACGGCACCCGTCCGGGGCTCGATCCGGCTTCCAGTGCTGCGTCCATGAGATTTCGTAATCCAAGCAGAAGGCATGGGTGCCCCAACAGAAGGCCTGGGTGCCCCAGGTCCCTCGCATTTGGGGACCTGGGAAAGCGCGGAATCGTTGAGACACGGTACTAAAACCCCGCTCCTCCTTGCAGAGCATTCGACTCCACCTGATAGTTCCCATAATCGATCGTCAGCAGCGCCGTCCCGCCGATCCTCACCTTGGTCTCGCTCCGTACCTCCTGCGGCAGCCAGAAACTGTCTGCATTCGTGCTCGCATAGTGGATCAGCGTACGCGAAATCCAGAAAGAGGGATTCTTGGCCGGCTCCGTTTCCATCTTCACCACCGCAAACTCCGCCGCATCCACCCAGACCCTGCCTCGATACAGGAACTTGCTCTCAGTCAAGGGCGTCACATCCAGAATGTACGCCGGCCGGCCGCCCATATTCTCACTCCCCGCCAGTTGAAACCGGTAGTTAGCTGCCGTCAGCGCCGTCGCCCTCTTGTCCTGCGCAGCCTCCTTCTCGCTGTCCACGGCCCGCTTCAGCACCTTGTTGCAGAGAAAACTCGACCCGCTCTGCGAAACAATTCGAAAGCTCTTCCCGGTCGCGGCGTCGTAGTTCACCTCTACATCCATCCTGGCCGCAATCGTGGCGGAAAAGCCCCGGTACTCAACCTGGTAATGCCGCAGCGATTGGTAGTGTTTCAGTTTTGCCATCCGCGCCTGGTTATGACGCTGCATCTGCTCCACAATCTCAATGGCGCTCACGCCGCCCGCTGAGCCCGCACCCGCATTCTGCGGTAAAACTCCTCGCGCCATGCATAGAATTGCGACTGCGCAAAAGAGGCCTCGGCCATGCTGGAAGAACATGAGGATTATCATACCCCGGCCCCGATCCGCCTCGCGTTACAATCCATGCATCCCAGGCCCGCACTCCAACCCGGTCGCGGCATTCAGGATTCAAACCGCCATCTTCCTCTTTCGCGTCATGCGCTTGGCCCGCGCGCCGTGGTAGAGTTTTCGACAGGAGGCGCATGTGAGTCTCAGAGATTTTCTGGCCAAGCAATTCATCGCCGTCATTCAGTGGAATGAACCGGCAGACGGCATTCTTGCCTACCGCTTTCCGATGCGCGACATGGAAATAGAAAACGGCGGCCAGCTCACGGTGAGCGAATCCCAAATGGCCGCTTTCGTCAACGAAGGCCAGATCGCCGACGTCTTCGGCCCCGGCCTGCACACCCTCAATACTCGCAACCTTCCCTTGCTCACCGATCTGATGAATTGGGACAAGGCCTTCGAATCCCCCTTCAAATCCGAGGTCTACTTTTTCTCCACCCGCCTCCAGATCGACCAGAAGTGGGGCACGGCCACGCCCATCACCGTCCGCGACAAGGAGTTCGGCGCGGTCCGGCTGCGCTGTTATGGCATCTACTCCTACCGCGTTACCGATCCGCGCACCTTCTTCAAGCAAATCAGCGGCACGCGCGACACGTATCTCGCCGCCGACCTCGAAGGCCAACTGCACGACACCATCGTCGCCCGCATGACCCAGATATTTGCCTCGAGCGATATCTCCTTCCTCGACATGGCCGCCAATCAGGCTCTCCTCGCCGGGAAGATTGTCCAGGAGATGAAGCCGGCCTTTGCCGCGCTAGGCCTCGGATTGGAGCAGTTCGTGGTGGAGAACATCTCCCTGCCCGACGAGCTGCAGAAGGTCTTCGACCAGCGCATTGGCATGAACATGGTTGGCGATCTGGGCCGCTACACTTTGTATTCGGCGGCTGAGTCGCTGGACCTGTCGGCTGCCAACACCAGCGGCGCAGCCGGCATGGGCATGGGCCTGGGCGCGGGCGCCGCTGTCGCGCAGGTACTGTCCAACTCCCTGAGATCGGTGAGCCCCGGTCCTGCGCCAATCGCCGCTCCGGTTCTTATTGCTGCTCCTTCCGGCTCCACAAGCCCCTCCGCCTCCCAGGGCTCCAAGTTCTGCATCGAGTGCGGACATTCCTTGCCTTTAAGCGCCAAGTTTTGCGCGGAATGCGGAAAGCCGCAATGAACTGTCCTTCCTGTGGCGCTCCCATGCACCTCAAGCCGGATGAGGATAGCTACAAGTGCGAGTATTGCCGCAGCATCTATCTGCCGGAGACGGGTGACGACGGTGTGCGCCTGCTGGGCGAGGCTCCCAGCCAGGCCTGCCCAATTTGCAACATTCCTCTGGTTAACGCCGCCATCGCAAAGATACGCATCCTTTACTGCACCGGCTGCCGCGGCATGTTGATCTCCATGCAGGTCTTCCAAACGCTTATCGACCAGTTGCGGGCCGTGCAGGGCGGCGCAGCGCCCCAACCCGTGGCCGAGAGCAGCGATCTGCAACGCAAGATCGCCTGCCCGCAATGCCGCCATCGCATGGACACCCACTTCTACGCCGGGCCCGGCAATGTCGTCGTCGACTCCTGCGAGAATTGCTGCCTCATCTGGCTCGATCGCGGCGAACTCATGCACATTGTGCGCGCACCCGACAGGCGCGATTCCGGCTCCTGGGAAGACCCTGCCTATTGAGCGCCGGCGGACCCTGTCGAGCGTTTTGCCTGTGAATGGCGAATACGGGTGATTTCACCATCCTGAGCGCCGGTGCTAAGCTTCTGTGCGCTGGAGTTGCACGATGCGCGGGCGCGGATCTACATGGATGGTTCTAACGGGCGCTGCGCTGCTGAGTGCATTCAACTGCGCCAGACCGGAACCACCCGGCCAGGCCGCAATTCCTGCCCCAGTGAAATCGGGTCACGATGCACTGCAAGGAGGCCATGCGATGTCCTTTGCGCTGAAGTCAACGGCATTTGCGAATGGCGGCGAGATTCCCCGCAGATACACATGCGAAGCGGCCGACCTCTCGCCCGCGTTGAACTGGGATGACGTACCAGCCGGGGCGCAATCGCTGGCGCTCATAGCCGACGATCCCGATGCGCCCGTGGGTACTTGGACACACTGGACTATCTGGAACATTCCTGCCAAAGCTACGGCCTTGCCAGAGGGGGTGCCAAAGATCGAGGCGCTCGACAACGGCGCACGCCAGGGCAGGAACGACTTCAAGCGCATCGGTTATGGCGGCCCGTGCCCGCCCCCCGGCAAGCCCCATCGCTACTTCTTCAAACTGTACGCTCTCGATGGCAGGCTCGACGTAAAGGCGGGCGCCGCCAGGAGTGACCTGGAAGCCGCCATGAAGCCGCATGTGCTGGCCCAGGCGGAGTGGATGGGTACGTACAGACGGTAACCACGGCGCTTCGCATCGCCCATGGAAATTGCGTAAAGCTCTTCTATTGCAGAAACCGGCTTCATTTGCCCTTGAACACGTAACGGACCGCGATTCCTCCCGGAGGGAGGGTTGAGAATAGCCCAGGGTGAAACCCTGGGAATGCGTCAAAGTTGGAATCCACCGCCCTGTAGGGGCGGTACAAGCCCCATCGCGCTCTCGATCTTTGTTCATGCAATCGCCCCGCCTTGCATCTCCAGAGGAACGATGCCGAACTGTCCGTCAGCTTTTACGAGCCGCCGAGGGCAAAGCGCTCGCGGATTTCGTAGCGGGAGCCGCCTGGACCGAGGAAGCTCTCATACAGAAGGAATTCTTCGGCGACAAACCCGGTGAAGGTTTGCGGGCGGCTGATTTTCGTTTTGAGCGCGGCGATTCCCTGCCGCTGACCATTGCCTTTGCTGCGGGCGAGAGTGATGTGAGGCTGATAGGGGCGGGCGTCCGGGGCAAATCCGCAAAGCCGGGTCGCCGTAGTCACGCGCCTCTGCAGCAAGAGCAGCTCGGGCGTAACCGTGACGCCTGCGTAAAGTATTCCGGACCGATCGAAAAACCCCAGATGTTCAAGCCGCATGTGAACAGTCGGCACGCGCAGCTCGCGCAATCGCGCCACCACGCAGTTGTACTCTTCCCAGCCGACATTGCCCAGGAACCGTAGCGTGACGTGCCAGGATTCGCGCGCCGTCCAGCGCAGCCCGTCGCCGTCCGATCGAAGCCGCGCCACAGTCGATGCGAGTTCGCCGATGACCTCCGCCGCCAGCGGAATCCCAAGAAAGAGGCGCATACAGTGATTATGGTAAGCGCAGTGCTTGGTGGTGGGTCAGTTTCCGAATAGGCGACGATCCGACTCAGAATAGAATTCTCCAGTTGGCCAGTCAATGTCACATGGCAGATATTGCCGATGGAAACCAGGCTGCATATAGGCTTCACGTACCTTTCCCGAGAGCACACCGATATGGAGATCGGGCACAGTCTTCTTTAAGGTGCTCAAAGTCTCCACGAGGCGGGAGTATGGGATCCCAGGATAAGGGATCACGTAGATCACGTGCTCTGCTCGCGATTCCATGATCTCGCTCACCAGCGATGCCAAGTCTTCCTCGCGAATTTCCTCTTCGTTGATCTTGGTTTTGCCATCATCCAAAAGCTGGACGAATTCCCAACGTCCATCGCAAGTTAGCCTATCTTTATGATGGCTCAGCCTGAGAAGCGGGATTTTGATTCCAATCGAAGGGGGAGCTTGAACCGTGAAGCTACACAGCATCAGCAAACCGAACAAAGCGGTGAAAGACGGAGCCAGTAGCGATCTGAGACGGAACAGGTCCACGCGAAGCACGCAACACTAAAGTGTACTCCCTATGTCGCTGTCTATTTTTGAGCAGAATGACAGGCTATCCGGTAAATTCCGGGGGATTACGGGCGAACGACCCCCAAGACCTGAAACTAACCCACCACCCACTGTTTGCTCTGCTTGACAACCTTGGTGGCATAATGGCGGCTATTACTATCGCGGCAGTCA
>Ga0326728_10016610_pt1 | contig 14966 bp, 16 predicted proteins | sample MB3enrmetagenome_FD_207602 | JGI IMG/M metagenome (GOLD analysis project Ga0326728, IMG submission 207602) | Lab enriched peat soil microbial communities from McLean, Ithaca, NY, United States - MB31MN | ecosystem: Environmental > Terrestrial > Soil > Wetlands > Peat | place: USA: New York...
AGCCCCGCCCCTCTGGGCTGCGCGCGCACCAGGGCAATGCTCCCTCCCTGACTGGCCCGCTGGGAGCCGCCAGCGAGCCGTCCAGGCAGGCGGATGGCCTGAGCGCCTTCGTGCAGAAGGTGCGCGAAGGCCATCTGCGCAAAGATGATGGCAGCTGCCAGGTGCATGACCCGGCCGGGCTGCAGCGCATCTTCAGCGCCAAGCAGCTCGCCCAAGTCCCGCGGCCCTTGGACATCCCTGCCATCCGCAAGGATTTCCCGGCTTTGAACCAGAAAGTGCACGGCAAGCCCCTGGCCTGGATGGACAACGGCGCCACCACCCAGAAGCCCCAGTCTGTCATCGACGCCATCTCGCGCTTCTATGAGCGCGACAACTCCAACATCCACCGCGGAGCCCACACCTTGGCGGCCCGCGCCACTGACGCCTTCGAGCTGGCGCGGCAGAAGGTGCAGGGCTTCCTGGGCGCCGGCTCGTCCAAGGACATCGTGTTCGTGCGCGGCACCACCGAGGGCATCAATCTGGTGGCCCAGACTTATGGCCGCAAGTTCCTGCAGAGCGGGGACGAGGTCGTGCTCTCCACCCTGGAGCACCACGCCAACATCGTTCCCTGGCAGATCATCGCCAAGGAGAAGGGCGCGGTCATCCGGGTGATCCCGGTGAACGACCGCGGCGAGGTGGATCTGGCGGCCTATGAGGCCCTGCTGGGCCCCAAGACCAAGCTGGTGGCACTGACCCAGGCCTCCAACAGCCTGGGCACACTCCTGCCCGTGGCCCAGATGGCCCGCTCGGCCAAGCGCGTCAACGCCCGCGTGCTCATCGATGGTGCCCAGTCGGTGTCGCACCTGCCGGTGAACATGCAGGAGATCGGCTGCGACTTCTTCGTCTTCTCAGGCCACAAGATCTTCGGCCCCACGGGCATCGGCGCGGTCTATGTGCATGAGTCGCTGCACGACATCCTGCCGCCCTGGCAGGGCGGCGGCAACATGATCAAGAATGTGACCTTCGAGGAGACCACCTACAGCGAGGCGCCAGCCAAGTTCGAGGCCGGCACGCCCAACATCGCCGATGCGGTGGGCCTGGGCGCGGCCCTGGATTATGTCAGCCGCCTGGGGCTGGCCAACACCGGGCGCTATGAACACCAGCTCTTGGAGCGCGCCACCCTGGGCCTCTCGCAGATCGAGGGGGTGCGGCTCCTGGGCAGCCCCCGCGAGAAGGTCAGCGTGATCTCCTTTGTGGTGAAAGGACGCAAGACCGAGGAGGTGGGCAAGCTGCTGGACCAGGAGGGCATCGCTGTGCGCGCGGGCCATCACTGCGCCCAGCCCTCGCTGCGCCGCTTCGGCGTGGAAGCCTCGGTGCGGCCCTCCTTCGCCTTCTACAACACCTTTGAGGAGATCGACCGCCTGGTGGCTGCGGTCAAGAAGATCGCCCAGGCATGAGACGGATGGGAAGGGGAGGGGAGCAGGCATGAGGTTTGGGACCTTGGCAGTGCACGCGGGCCAGGAGCCTGACCCGCAGAGCGGGGCGGTCAATGTCCCTGTGCACCTCAGCTCCACCTTTGCCCAGGACGGCCTGGGAGGATTGCGCCAGGGCTATGAGTATGCGCGCACAGGCAACCCCAGCCGCCGCGCCTTGGAGGCCACCTTGGCCGCGCTGGAAGGCGCTGCCCACGGCCTGGCATTCTCCTCCGGCCAGGCGGCCTCCACTGCTGCGCTGAGCCTGCTGGTGCCCGGGGATGAGCTGGTGACCCTGCCCAACATCTACGGGGGCAGCTACCGGCTCTTCCACCGTGTGCATGCGAGATATGGCATCCGCACCACAGCTGCGGAGCTGGCCAGCCCTGATTCTGTGGCTCTGGCGCTCTCGCCGGACACGGCCATGGTGTGGGTCGAATCGCCCTCCAACCCTTTGCTCAACATCCTGGACATAGCTGAGACGGCTGAGAGGCTGGCTGGCTTTAGGAACCGGAAGGGCGAGCGGCCCCTGCTGGTGGTGGACAACACCTTTGCCAGCCCGGCCCTTCAGAATCCCCTCGCCCTTGGCGCGGACATCGTGGCCCACAGCGGCACCAAGTACCTTGGCGGGCACAGCGATGTGGTCATCGGCGCCCTTCTCACCCAGCGCCAGGACCTCTGGAAGCAGCTCAGGTTCTATCAGAACGCGGCAGGGGGCGTCCCCTCTCCCATGGATTGCTTCCTGCTCCAGCGCGGCATCCGCACGCTGCCCTTGCGGATGAGGCAGCACCAGGCCAACGCCTTCGCGGTGGCTGAATTCCTCCGCTCCAGCCCAAAGGTGGAGGCCGTCTTCTTCCCTGGCTTTGCGGACCACCCTGGCCATGCGATCGCCCTGAAGCAGATGCGGGGCTTCCCAGGCATGGTGTCGTTCCGCATCGCAGGCGGACTGGAAGAGGCCAGGGGCTTTTTCGGGAGATTGCGGCTCATCCTGGTCGCGGAGAGCCTGGGCGGCGTCGAATCTTTGGCCTGCCATCCGGCCACCATGACCCATGCGTCCATCCCGCCTTCTGAGCGAAGGCGGGTGGGCATCACCGACAATCTGGTGCGCCTTTCCTTGGGCATTGAAGACCCTGAGGATTTGATCGAGGACCTGCAGCAAGCCTTGCGCTGAGCATCTGAAAGCATGCAGCCCAGGGCGCGCAAAAAAAGCCAGGCGGTCTCCCACCTGGCTTTTTTGCGCGCCCATCCGATCTTCAAGGCAGCGCGAGGATCACCGCGCCGGCAGCCACTAGGCCGCCGCCCAGCAGGGCTTTCCAGCTGGCACTTTCGCCCAAGAAGAGGAAGGCCAGCAGCATGGCCACCACCACGCTCAGCTTGTCGATGGGAGCCACTCGCGAAGCAGGCCCAAGTTGGAGGGCATGGTAATAGCAGAGCCAGCTGGCCCCCGTGGCCAGGGCAGAGAGGGCCAAGAAGAGCAGGCTCCTTCCAGGCAGGGAGCTGATGGGCTCCCATTCGCCGCGCGCCAGCACAATGCCGGCCAGCAGGGCCAAGATGACCACGGTGCGAAGCAAGGTGGCCAGGTTGCTGTTGATGCCGGCCACGCCGACCTTGCCCAAGATGGCGGTCAGGCCTGCGAAGAAGGCGGAGGCGAGCGCGTAGGCTTGCCAGCTCAGCTGGATCTTCATGGCAGCTCCAAGGGGATGGCTTTAGAGGGCAACCGGGGATTATGGGCCATTCTAGCGCCAATCGCGCTCAAATGCGCCTGCGATCCTGTCGCCTGCCAGCTGGATGAGCTGCACCAGGGCCAGGAGCACCGCCACGGTGAGAGCCAGCACGCCAGTCTCGTAGCGGTAGTAGCCGTAGTTGATGGCCAAGAAGCCCAGGCCGCCCCCGCCCACCACGCCAGCCAGGGCGCTATAGCTGAGCAGGCTGATGGCAGTGACCGTGAAGCCGCGCACCAGGCTGGGCAGGGCCGCTGGCAGCAGCACGCGGGCGAGGATGGGCCAGGGCCCGGCACCCAGCACTTGGGCGGCCTCGATCTGCGCGCCCTCCACTTCGGACAGCGAGGCTTCGGCTAGGCGGGCGAAGAAGGCGATGCTGGCCAGCGACAGGGGCACGCTAGCGGCCAGCGGCCCGGTGCCCTTGCCGGTGAGCAGGCGCGAGAGGGGCAGCGCCAGGATGAGAAGGATGACAAAGGGCAGGGAGCGCGCCAGGTTGACCGCCAAGCCGAGCGCATGGTGCAGCAGCCGGTGCTCAAAGAGCTGGCCGGGCCGGGTTAGCAGCAGCAACAGGCCCAGGGGCAGGCCCAGAGCCGCTGCGGCCGCCAAGCTCAAGCCCAGCATCAGCCCGGTCTCGGCCATGGCCTTGAGCAAGTCGGGCCAGGCGCCGACAGGGATCGAAGCTAGCGGCCCCATCTCTTCACATACCAGGCAGGGGCTTGGAAGGGGCTATAGATGCTGGCCGGGTCAGAGGCGGCATCATGGAAGGCCTTGGACTGGATGACCTGCTTGAGGTCCCGTGCAAAGGGCGCGCTCAGGTCTTGGGTGCGCACTGCGACCACCATCTTCATATCCTCAGACATGGCTTCCAGGGCCAGGGCAGAGCTGAGCTTGAGGCCGGAGACCAGGGCATAGTTGCCGGTGACCACGGCCAGGGCCGCGTCCTTCAGCGTGCGCGGGAGCTGGGCTGCCTCAGTGGGCACGAAGCGCAGCTGGTGGGGGTTGCAGGCCACATCCTTCTCCGTGGCTGTGGCCGGGTCGGCATGGGGGCTCAGCTTGATGAGGCCCTGGGCTTGCAGAAAGCGCAGCGCCCTCGCGAGATTGGTGGGGTCCTCTGGAAGGGTGACATCCTCACCTGGCTTGAGGTCCCTGAGGGAGCGCAAGCGCTCGGAATAGAGCCCCAGCCCGGCGGTAGGGATGCTGATGAGCGCTGAGAGGCTCAGGCCATGGTCGGCGCAGAAGCGCTCGAGGTAGGGCTTATGCTGGAAGACATTGGCTTCGATCTCGCCATGGCCCAGCGCCTGGTCGGGCTGCACCCAGTCCTGGAATTGCACCAGCTCCACCCGGTAGCCGAGCTTCTCCAAGCTGGGCTGCACAGCCTGCTCCAGCAGGTCCTTGTAGGGGCCGGGCGCCACGCCGATGCGCAGCAGCGGCGTGGCGGCTGCGCAGGCGCAGGGAAGCAGGCTCAGCAGGCAGGCCAGGGTGAGGGGGAAGCGAGGGCGCACGTCTCAGCCCTGGGGGAAGCGGCCCTCGAAGGCCAGCGCCGACAAGGGGAGGCGGGAGGTGGGAGCCTCCTTTTCCAGGAGGTCTGCGGGAAGCATGGCAGCCCCTGCCGGCTTGCCTAGGGCGATGACCACCTCCAAGGACAGGTCATCGGGCACGCCCAGGGCCAGGCGGGCCTTCTCCTTCTCAAAGCCTCCGATGGCGCGCGCGCTCCAGCCCAGCTTCTCAGCTTGCAGGGCCAGCTGAGCCCAGGCAGCACCAGCATCAAAGGAATGGCTGGTGGCCTTCACCCGCTGGCCATCGCGAAGCCGGGTGGTCTCGGATGCCAGCAGGATGAGGGCTGAGGCATAGGCGGCCCAGCGCTGGTTCCCCGGCAGCAGCAGGTCAAAGAAGGCGCCCCAGCTCGCAGAGCCCCTATGGGAGTAGAGGAAGCGCCAAGGCTGGCTGTTGCCGCCAGAAGGGGCCCAGCGCGCTGCCTCGAGCACGGTGAAGAGCACGGCATCAGGCACCGGCTCCCCGGTGTAAGCGCGGCGGGACCAGCGCTCGATGAATAGGGGGTCGACGGGATGGTCAGCCTGGCGGCCGGCCGAGCGTGGCAGAGCGGTCATGTTTGGCCTCGAGGGATTCAACGAGCCCAGAGCCCATGCAAAGGCCGCAAACCAGGCTGAGCGCGGGCTTGCCAGCAGCTGAGATGGGCCTGTTTGGCTGAGGGGGGAATGCATGATAGGCCTCCTGCAGCAGAGGCCGGGCGACCGTGTGGTGTACCGGAGAGCGTTTGTGGTTGAATGGAGCAAGTTATATAAATAGGTGGCGTATGCAACTATATTCTATACTAACTCTATTGATTAAATATTATTTATTAATTATCCTTAAGTCAATGAAATTATTGAGCTTATTAGGAAACGTATTCTGAGATATTGGGACTTGACAAAATAGTCTGAAAGCGTTAATACTCTACTAAATACATAGACTATAAAATTTGCCAGGAGGAGAATCATGGCAGACAAGAAGAAATTATCCCTGATCGTGTTCTCGGGCGATTTTGACAAGACCATTGCGGCCTATACTTTGGCCAGCGGGGCCTTGGCCGTGGGCTATGAGGTAAACCTCTTCTACACCTTTTGGGGCCTGAATGGTATCAAGCTCAAGCAAGGGAGGGCTTTCATCGGCAAGGCCCTGCTGGACCGCTTCTTCAACTTTCTGATGGGCGGCCGCAAGAAGCTGCCCCTCTCGCGCCTCAATTTTGGCGGCATCTCGCCTGTGCTGATGACAGGCATGATGCGCAAGAACAACGTGGCCACCCTGGAGGAGCTGCTGGAGGCCACCAAGGCCCTGGGCGGCAATTTCTACGCCTGTGAGATGGCCATGCACATCCTGGGCATCAAGAGAGAGGACCTCATCCCCGAGGTCAAGAAGGTGCTGGGCGTGGCGAGCTTCTTGGAGCTCGCGCAAGGGGGGGAGGTGCTGTTCCTATGAGCCAGGTCCTCGACATCACCCAAGAGCACTGCCCCATGACCTTTGTGAAGACCAAGCTGGCCATGTCCAAGCTCAATGCTGGCGAGCGGCTGGAGGTGCTGCTCACTGAGGGCGAGCCGCTGGAGAACGTGCCCAAGAGCTCGGCGGAGCAGGGCTACAAGGTGATCAGCGTCGCTGAAGTGGCCAAGCCGGTGTGGAAGGTCATCATAGAAAAATAAGGGTGCAGGGCGGGGGCGGTGGGCCCTCCCCGACCGAATATGTCTTCGCCCAGGGAGAGGGGCAGGCCCCACAGCCTACTCAAAGGCCATCTCCATCCTAGCGCGATGCTCCGCGCCTATGGCGTCTCCGCATCGCGCGACTGACCCGAGAGTAGCGGTAGGCTGGTTGTTCCGGCTGTGTGACCTGCCCCTCTCCCTGGGCTGCATCATTGCTTGCATCATGTTAAAAAGAAGCCCTCCGGTTGGAGGGCTTCTTTTGTTTGGCTTGTGCCAGCTCTTACGACAGCAGGCGCGGGTAGGCTTTGGTGGCCACGATGAGGGCCAGGGCCGAGCAGCAGGCCAGGGCCAGCGCGTCCGGGCCGAAGCGGTCGAAATCCGGGGCGATGAGCAGGCCGCGCAGGCCGTCCACCAGGTAGCTCATGGGGTTGATGGTGGCCAGCACCTTGAGCCAGCCGGGCATGATGTCCGTGGGGTAGAGCGCGCTGGAGGCGAAGAAGAGCGGCATGGTGATGAGCTGGCCTATGCCCATCATGCGCTCGCGGGTCTTGACCAGCGCGGCGATGCCCATGGACATGCCGGCGAAGAAGCTGCCGCCCAGCATGGTCATCAGCACCAGTCCGGCCAGGCGGGCCGGGCTCAAGAGCATGTGCACCCGGAGCAGGCCGGCCAGCAGCAGGATGACCAGCAGCTGCACCAGGGCCCGCTGAGAGCTGGCCAGCATGCGGCCCAGCACCAGCGAGGAGCGGTGGATGGGCGTGGTGAGGATCTTCTGCAGCAGGCCCATGTCCTTCTCCCAGATCACTGAGAGCCCGGCGAAGATGCTGACAAAGGTGATGCTCTGCGCCAGGATGCCGGGGGTCAAGAAGGCCAGGTAGTCGCCGCCGGGGATGCTGATGGCATGGGCGCGGCCCATGGCCTGGCCGAAGATGAGCAGCCACAGGGCCGGCTGCACGCTGCGCGAGAAGATCTCGGCCGGGTCCTTGAAGAGCTTGATGGTCTCCCAGCGGATGATGATGAGCACGTGCCAGAGGTAGCGCTGGATGGGGTTCATGGGCTTAACCGAGGCGGCGGGCGAGGCGGCGGCTGCGTTGGACATCTTTCAGGCTCCCGGAGTCGGCCTCTTGGTGGCCGGAATAGTGGGCAAAGATCTTGTCGAGGTCCGCGCCGGGCATGCCGGCCTTGCGGCCCAGCTGGGCGGTGGTGCCCAGCCCGGCGATGCGGCCCTTGTTCATGATGGCGATGCGGCCGCAGAGCTCCTGGGCCTCATCCATGTAGTGGGTGGTCAAGAGCAGGGTGATCTTCTCCTTCTGCTGCAGGCGGCGGATGTGGTCCCACATGATGCGCCGCGAGACCGGGTCCAGGCCCACGGTGGGCTCGTCCAGCAGGATGACCGCCGGACGGTGCAGGATGGACTGGCCTATCTCGAGCCGGCGCACCATGCCGCCGGAATAGGTGGCCACCGGCCGGTGGGCGGCGTCCTCCAGGTCGAGCATGGCCAGGGTCTCGGGGATGCGCCGCTGGAGCAGGGAGCGGGGCAGGCAGTGCAGCTGGCCGAAGATCTCCAGGTTCTGCCAGCCGGTCAGCACCCCGTCCACGGACAGCGACTGGGGCACATAGCCGATGTTGGCCCGCACCTGGGCGGACTGCCTGGCCAGGTCAAAGCCCGCCACCTTGGCCCAGCCGGCGCTGGGCTGCAGCAGGCCCACCAGCATCTTGATGGTGGTGCTCTTGCCGGCGCCGTTGCGGCCCAGCAGGCCGAAGCATTCGCCCTTGGCCACGGTCAGGTCGATGCCGTCCACGGCCTTGATGGGCCCGAAATGCTTGGCCAGGCCCTTGAGCTCTATCATGGTCTCCTTGGGCATCAAGCCCCTCCTTCAACAGGGAACAGCTGCTGCAGCACCCGCATGCCAGCCTTGAAATCGCGGGCTTGCCTGGCGTCCAGCTTGGCCAGCCGCTTGGCCAGCTCTTGGCGCAGGCCCTGGCGCACCTTCTCGCGCAGGGCCAGGCCCTTGGCCGTGAGCAGCAGCTCGACCCGGCGGCGGTCGCGGGCATCGCGGCTGCGGTCCACCCAGCCCGCCTGCTCCAGGCCGTCCACCAGGCAGGAGGCGGTGGGCAGGCGCACCTGCATGCCCTGGGCCAGCTCGCCCAGCCCGCTGGGCTGGCGGGCCAGCCGCGACAAGGCCCGGTATTGGATGTGGGTGAGCGCGCCTTGGCTGTGCTGCTGCACGCCCTGGCGCACCAGGCGGATGATGGAGCGGCCCAGGATCATCACTTGCAGGGCCTGGTCTTCGGCGCCCGCGCCCAGGGCCGGGGGCTTCGAGGCAGGGCTCATGCTTAGCCTCCCTAATGGTTAGGTAACCTAAATATCAGGCCTGGCCGCTCTTGTCAAGGGCGACTTGAGGGGTGAGGTCATCCCACCTGCAGCCCTTGCCCCTCGCAGAAGCGCTTGAACAGCTCCAGCCCTTGCTCCCAGGCGCCGATGTTGGAGGCCGCGTTGATGTGGCCCAGGCTGCCGGCTGAGTGGAAGCCTGCGCCCCAGGCGAGGGCCGTGCCCTGGCTGAAGGCGAGGCTGGCAAAGGGGTCATCCTGGCTTGCCACCAGCAGGGCAGGGAAGGGCAGGCGGGCGCGGGGCAGCGGGGAAAAGCCCTGGGCCCGGGCAGGGAAAGCCGCGGCGCCCGGGTCGGGCGGGGCCACCAGCAGGGCGGCGGCCACCGGCCCTTGGGGGCGGGCCGCTGCCCAGGCGGCCACGGTCAGGCAGCCCAGGCTGTGGGCCGCCAGCGCCACCGGGCCTGGCAGGGGATCCAGAGCTCTTTCCAGGCCCTTCACCCAGTCCGCCAGCTGGGGACGGGCCCAGTCGCTCTGCACCACCCTTGCGGTGCGGGGCAGCCTGCCTTGCCAGGCGGTCTGCCAGTGGCTGGGGCCGCTGTCATCAATGCCCGGCACGATCAAGACTGTGGCCAGCTGGGGCATGCTCCCTCCTCTCGGCTGCTCAGAGCTGCGCCAGGGATTCAAAGCCTACCCGCTCCACCCAGTCGCCCAGGCTCTCATCGGGCCCGCTCTGCGCCTTCCACAGCGCCAGCAGCGGTTGCAGGGCCTCCGCCACCTTGTCCAAGTCCACTTTCTGCTTCCACAGCCTGGCCACCCGCACGCCCTCGGGGTGGCCGCCGATGAAGAGCGCGTACTTGCCCTTCATCTGGCCCACCACGCCGATCTCTGCATTGAAGGGCCTCGCGCAGCCATTGGGGCAGCCAGTCAGGCGCAGCACGGGCGCGCGCTGCTGCAGGCCCAGGCCCTGGAGCACGCTGTCCACCGAGCGCAGCAGGCCATCCACCACCCGCTCGGCCTCGGTGAGGGCCAGGCCGCAGGTGGGCAGGGCCGGGCAGGCCAGGGCGCGGTCATAGATGGGGCTGGGGCTCAGGTAGTCGCTGAAGCCGTGGCGGATGAGGATGGATTCCACCTCGGCCTTGTCCTGCGGCGCCAGGCCCATCAGCACCAGGTCCTGGTCCGCGGTGAGCTGGATGCTGGGCGAGAAGCGGCGCACCACCTCGGCCACGGCCGCCTTGGGCGCGCGGCCCGGCGCATCGCGCAGGCGGCCGGAGAGCAGGTGCACGCCCAGGGCCAGCGTGCCGTCGGCCCGCGGATGCCAGCCCAGCAGGCTGGGCGTCTTCCAGGCAGGCAAGGGGCGCTGCTCCAGCCGGATGCCGGCAGAGGCTTCCACCTGCCCGCGGAACCAGGCCACGCCCTTCTCAGCCAGCACATACTTGAGCCGGGCATGCTTGCGGTTGCCGCGGTCGCCAAAGTCGCGGTGCACGGCCACGCAGGCCTCGGCCACTTTGAGCAGGCTGGCGGCCGGGGCCCAGCCCAGCAGGTCCGCGGCGCGGGGAAAGGTGGAGGCCATGCCATGGGTCATGCCCATGCCGCCGCCGGCCAGCACAAAGGCGCCGTCCACGCGCCCGCCTAGGCCCAGGGTGGCCACAAAGGCCAGGTCATTGCTGTAGATGTCGATGTCGTTGTGGCCGGCCAGGGTGACGGCCATCTTGAACTTGCGGGGCAGGTAGGCCTCGCCGTAGAGCGGCTCCTTGTCGTCCTTGAGCTCCTGCTTGGCCTCGTCCAGCCACAGCTCTGCATAGGCGCGCGAGCGCCACTTGAAATGCTCGCTCAGGCTCTCGGCCAGCCCGTCCAGCTGGGCCAGGTCAGCCCGGCCCCAGGGGTTGGCCGCTTTTGTGACATTGCGCACCACATCGCCGCAGGCGCCCAGGGTGCTTAGGCTCATTGCGTGGATGCGCTGGACGGTGGCCTTGAGGTCCTTCTTGACCACCCCATGCAGTTGCAGGGATTGGCGGGTGGTGAGCCTGAGGCTGCCGCCGCCCATCTCATCGGCCAGCGCGTCCCAGGCCAGCCACTGGCTGGCGCTGAGCCGGCCCCCGGGCATGCGCGCCCGCAGCATGAAGCTGGTGGGCGACTGCTCCTTGGGCTGGTCGCGGTCCCGCTGTTGGTAGATGCCGTGGAACTTGATGAGCTGGGCATCGCCGCTTGAGAAGCCGGGCTCCTCGCTGAACAAGCCGTCCAGCAAGGTGCCGCGCAGGCCCTTGGAGGCCGCCTTGATGCCTTCCACCTCATTCAATTCTGCCATGCCCGCCTCCCGTGCCCTTGAGGGCTCCGCGGCGCCTCAGCGCGCCTGGTGCAGTCCGCACTCTTTGTGCTCTGATGATTCCCACCACCAGCGGCCGGCCCGGATGTCCTCGCCCGGCTTGATGGCGCGGGTGCAGGGCGCGCAGCCGATGGAGGGGAAGCCCTGGTCGTGCAAAGGGTTGTAGGGGATCTTCTCGGCCTTCACCAGCTCCCAGAGCTGGCTCTCGCTCCAGCGGGCCAGGGGGCAGACCTTCACCAAGCCTTGGCCCGCATCCCAAGCCACCGGCGCCACCTGGGCCCGGTCTTGCGACTGGCCCTGGCGCAGGCCGCAGACCCAGGCCTGCTTGCCGGCCAGGGCCCGCTTGAGGGGCTCGGTCTTGCGCACCCGGCAGCATTCCTTGCGCAGATCCACGCTGTCGCGGAAGCCGTTGATGCCATGGTCCCTGGCATAGGCTTCCACTTGGCCGGCCTCAGGGAAGAAGACCTGGATGCCCAAGTGGTATCTCTGCTCGGTGCGCTCCAGCAGGGTGTAAGTCTCTGGGAAGAGGCGCCCGGTGTCCAGCATGAAGCAGGGCAGCCCGGGCGCATGCTGGTGGAGCAGATGCGCCAGCACCTGGTCCTCCAGACCCAGCGAGGTGGCAAAGGCCGCCTGCGCGCCAAATGTCCTCAGCGCCCATGCGAGCAGGGCTCCTGCGTCGAGGCTTGCGGTCTCCTTGATCCAAACATCCAATTCGGCTGGGATATCAGGCATGGAGCGCTCCCTTTGCTGACCTCACCTCATCCCCCTTGCTCAAGATGCTAACCTTATGCCCCCTTCCCCTCTCCACTGTGGAGAGGGGAAGGGGGATTCAGGATTAGGTGCTCACACGGTGGGGCAAGGGGTGAGGTCGGGAATTTTTAGATGGCGTAGTCATCCACGAACACGCGGGCGCCCTTGGGCTTGAGCCAAGCCTGGCTCCCCAGGCCTAGGCCCAGGGCCTGCCAGTCTGCATGAGGCAGCTCGGCTTGGATGTAGCCGCCGGCTTCGTCCTGCAGCTCAAGGCGCACCACGGGCCCGGCGGCGTGCACGTGCCGCAGCACGGCAGGGATGGCGCCCTGGCCGGGGTGGCCGCGCACCTCAAAGTCGGCCGGCCGCACGAAGAGACGGGCGCTGCCCTCATGGCTGGCCGGCTGGCCCGTGATGTCCAGGGACAGCGCGCCCAGGATGGCCTTGCTGCCCGCCACGCGGCCGTGGAAGAGGTTGACGTTGCCCAGAAAGCCCATGACAAAGGCGGTGGCCGGCTTGTGGAAGAGCTCCTCAGGCGGGGCCATCTGCTCGATGCGGCCCTGGTTCATCACCACCACCTGGTCCGCCACCTCCAGGGCCTCCTCCTGGTCATGGGTGACAAAGACGCTGGTGACATGGATCTCGTCATGCAGGCGCCTGAGCCAGCGCCTGAGCTCCTGGCGCACCTGGGCGTCCAGGGCGCCGAAGGGCTCGTCCAGCAGCAGGACCTTGGGCTCCACGGCCAGGGCCCTGGCCAGGGCCACCCGCTGGCGCTGGCCGCCGGAGAGCTGGGTGGGCTTGCGGCCCTGCAGGCCCTCCAGCTGCACCAGGCGCAGGAGCTCGCCCACCTTCCGCTGGATGGCGGCCTCGCCGGGCCGCGAGCTGGCGGGCCGCACGCGCAGGCCGAAGGCGATGTTCTCGGCCACGCTCATATGACGGAAGAGCGCGTAGTGCTGAAAGACAAAGCCCACCCCGCGCTGGCCAGCGTGGCGCTTGGCCACATCCTCCCCGTCGAAGAGGATGGGGCCGCTGCCCTCGTCCGCGCTCTCCAAGCCGGCGATGAGGCGCAGCAGGGTGGTCTTGCCAGAGCCGGAGGGGCCGAGCAGGGCCACCAGCTGGCCCGAGGGCACGGTGAGGCTGATGCCCTTGAGCACCGGGGTGGCGCCGAAGGTCTTGGAGATGCGCTCCAAGCGGATGCTCATGGCAGGGCCTCCTGGCTCGCGGCGCGGCCGCGCCATTCGATGAAGGACTTGAGCCCCAGGGTCAGCAGGGCCAGCAGGGCCAGCAAGCTGGCGCAAGCAAAGGCGGCGCTGAAGCTGTACTCATTGTAGAGGATCTCCACGTGCAAGGGCAGGGTGTTGGTCTGGCCGCGGATGTGGCCCGAGACCACGGACACGGCGCCGAATTCGCCCATGGCGCGGGCGTTGCAGAGGATGATGCCGTAGAAGAGGCCCCACTTGATGTTGGGCAGGGTGACCCGCCAGAAGGTCTGCCAGCCGCTGGCGCCCAGCACCCGGGCGGCTTCCTCCTCCTCGCTGCCCAGGCTCTCCATCACCGGGATGAGCTCGCGGGCCACGAAGGGGAAGGTGACGAAGAGCGTGGCCAGGATGATGCCGGCCGGGGCGTAGATGACCTGCAGGTGGCGGGCTTGGAGCCAGGGGCCCAACAGGCCCTGCAGGCCGAAGAGCAGCACGAAGATGAGGCCGCTGATGACCGGCGACACGGAGAAGGGCAGGTCGATGAGCGAGAGCAGGAGGCCTCGGCCGCGGAATTGGAACTTGGTGACCAGCCAGGCCGCGGCCACGCCAAAGCTGGTGTTGAGCGGCACCGCGATGGCGGCTGCCACCAGGGTCAGGCGCAGGGCTGCCAGGCCGTCCGTTGAGCTGATGGCCGCCAGGTAGGCCTGGCCGCCCTTGGCCAGGGCCTCGGTGGCGATCAGCGCCAGGGGCAGGGCCAGGAACAGCCCCAAGAAGCCGAAGCTGAGCGCGGCCAGGGCCCAGCCCAGCCAGCCCGGGGCGGGCGCGGAGCTGGCGGTGCTGCTGCGGCTGGTGAGAAAGGGCATGGAGGGCTCCATGAGTTTTTGCCGAGGGGCATTTGCTTCGGGTGGCTGGGTCTGCCGCCTGCTCCGGCCTCCTCAAGGCCTTTGACACCCTAGCCCGACGCTCCGCGCCTATGGCGTCTCCGCGCTGGGCGAAAGACGCGAGAGGATAGGATGGCTTAGTGTTCCGGCCTGCGCAGCCGACAGCCCCAGCCGCCCTGGCCCATCCAATTATTGCCGCCTCACTGCGCCCCTGCCTGCAGGCGCGCTTGCAGGTGGTTGATGAGCAGCAGCAGGATGAAGGAGACCAGCAGCATGGCGCTGGCCAGGGCCGTGGCGCCGGCGTAGTCGTACTGCTCCAGCTTGGTGATGATGAGCAGGGGCACGATCTCGGTCTTCATGGGCATGTTGCCGGCGATGAAGACGATGCTGCCGTACTCGCCCACAGAGCGCGCGAAGGCCAGCGAGAAGCCGGTGAGCAGGGCCGGGCCCAGCTCGGGGAAGATCACGCGGCGGAAGGCCTGCGCCCAGCTGGCGCCCAGGCCCGAGGCCGCCTCCTCCACAGCGGGGTCCAGCTCTTCGATGACAGGCTGAAGGCTGCGCACCACGAAGGGCAGGCCGATGAAGACCAGGGCCAGGGTGATGCCCAGCCGGGTGTAGGCCACACTGATGCCCAGCGGCGCCAGCAGGCGGCCGGCCCAGCCCTGGGGCACGAAGAGGGAAGTGAGCGCGATGCCGGCCACGGCCGTGGGCATGGCAAAGGGCAGGTCGATGAGCGCATCGGCCAGGCGCCGGCCCGGGAAGTCATAGCGGCAGAGGAACCAAGCCAGGGGCAGGCCCACCACGCCATTGATGAGTGCGGCTGCCAGGGCAGTGCCAAAGCTGACTTCAAAGGCTGCCAGCACGCGCGGGGTGAGCAGCGCATGCCACCAGCCTGCCCAGCCCAGGGTGGCGCTCTTGAAGAAGAGGCCGCCCAAGGGGATGAGCACCAATAGCAGCAGGTAGAGGGCAACATAGCCCAGCGCCCATTTGAAACCGGGGAGGGCGCTGGGCTTTTTCAGCAGCAAGGGCATGCGTGCCTCAGCAGGTCAGGGCTTGTAGATCTGGTCGAAGACCCCGCCATCGGCGAAATGGGTGGCTTGGGCCTTGGTCCAGCCGCCGAAC
>Ga0326728_10016611_pt1 | contig 14965 bp, 16 predicted proteins | sample MB3enrmetagenome_FD_207602 | JGI IMG/M metagenome (GOLD analysis project Ga0326728, IMG submission 207602) | Lab enriched peat soil microbial communities from McLean, Ithaca, NY, United States - MB31MN | ecosystem: Environmental > Terrestrial > Soil > Wetlands > Peat | place: USA: New York...
GCTGCCAAAATACCTACCGATCTAAGTTTCATAACTTCTCCTTTCGAATCTCCTAAGGCACGTAGTTTGCCAAAACCACCTGCGCATATAAGTTCCATTCCCGAAAGCTATTGGCGTTCTGCGCTTCGAAAACCAGTGTGCCCGCTAAAAGTCAGCGCCCGCCGGCGGTCCTACCCTGCTGTCAGTTTGTACTTCGACAGGTCTCGCGGCGATCATCGGCTCGACGTTGCAGCTCGCGTTGAATCTGCTCCACTTCCGCTACATCATTGGAAGTGAATCCACCTCCGCTCGCAAAGATCACGAAGAGCGTGGCGGTGAGTGTGTCAGTCGGGATGTTCATCAGTTCTCCGAGCATCGCCTGTTTCCCTGGAGCGAATGGAGAATCGTAAGCGTTGAGCGTGTTCCAGGTAGGCCGCCCATATTCAGGCAACGACCACAATCGGGCAGGCGACGTGACACTGGATTGGGTCAAGGCATTACAGCGTGAGGCACTTAGCGACAAGTCGGAATGGCAGGCAATCTGCACTATGCACAGTGTGCATCAGGACGGCGGTGGTTATGTTCAAGATCACGCACATCACGATTCGTCGCTTCTCTCTCGCGGAAATCCTTCTAATGGTGGCGATTAACCAAAATGAAGCCAAGCGGAAGGATTCGGCCACGCAGAGCAGTAGTGAAGGTTCCAGTTAGGAGTGGACCATGATTATTTGCGAGAAACAGGAGATTGGAGTGGAGGTTATGTCTTTGCGAATAGTGTGGCGGAATTCGCTCGCTCCGGTCCAGGCACACCTGAGAGCTAGACAGGCAAGCAATCCTTACTACCGGTGGGCAGAACAAGCCATAAAGATTCGCGCACGGCGCGCCAACTGGGACGCCAATCACTGCTAGGCGGCATGAGCAACGCGATTTCGCTTCGCAGGAAGGGAACTGGAAGTGCAATTCGCAAGAGATGCGGCCGAGGGGAGCAGCACATTCTGAAACTGATCTGGGGATCTGCATTTCTTTGGCAACCTTTCCACTCCGTGAGTCATTAGCTGCACGTTGGACCTCAGATCTCGCGTGCCATTGATAGTCGATGCGCGCGATCTCTTCTTGCACAGCAACTCCAAGGAATTCGATCAACCTGGTGGAAATCGACACGACGCTCTCGATGCATGGCAATCTGCTCCCACCGTTATACGTTGACTTGCCGAGCGCAGAGCTGTCGTAGGGGCGTGCGATGCGTGTGGCCTTCGGCGCGATGGGGGGGAGCCCAAACCACGCGCATCGCAATTGTCGCCCCATCTCACTGCCTCCGACAGGCCGGCGTAAACGCCCGTGCGGTGGCCGTCTCCAGGTCATTGTTGAGCGGCTTTTCCGGTCACCTCCGATTCAGCTTTGAGCCAATCGTCGAAGTCGCGCCCGTCTTCTTTTCCGCGGAGTTCGTAAAGGGCGTGAGCTCGTTGCCGAATCTTCGGGTTCTCGCACGCCGTTCTATCAGTGTGGCGGGGCGGCCGATGCACCGACGTTGCCGCGGTTACGGTTAGCAGAATCTAAGTACATCGCGTTCCGCCCCACATCCGTACACATCAAATCAGTTCAGGTTGGCAGCTCAATTGTGTGCCCTCGAATCGCCAGCATCATTTGGGCGTGATCTCCAAACCACGCCGTTGCCCTAGTGCTTACCTTTGCTTGTGAATTTGTCCAAAATAAACTCTTGGGCCAAACTGCCCGCGACATGTAGACCCATGTCAATCCCGAAACCTCTGAACACATGCTGAGCATTGCGATCCGAACTGGGGTAGTACGCGGTGGAAATGGAATATGAGATCAGACTCCCGCCCCAGGCGGAATAATTCGGTTGCCACGCTCCATTGTCTCCCTTACAGATAAGTGTGGCTAAGACGGCATGAAGCGCCCGGGACTTCTTTGTACCGCTGCCTTGGTAAAAGTAGCGAGGGTCCTGATGCAGGAGCGATGGCAGAATGGCGTTGCCGATAAGGCCTTCGGTAGTGGCGTCAGCAAAGCCAGCCCCCACCCGCTTGCCATATCCCTTTGCACCCTGCCGCCAAGCACCAGGGCTATCAGCAGCCTGCTGAACGCCGGCCCACCCATCCACGCGGGCGAAGAATACTGGATTGGTGAGACTTTTGTAAGCCAGGTGGAACTTCATCCCCGTGGTGAGAGCCTCGGGATGAGGTTCGTAGGTCACATAAGTATTCGGTATAAAGCGGAGAACGCGCTGTTGTTCTTCAGCTTTGAACTGTTGCGCGGCAACCTCCTTTTCGGAATAACTCACAGTAACTGCCCGTTGCACAGCCAAAATGCGCAGTTTGATGTCGGTTATAGTTTTCTGTTGCCCGGGTTCGACTGTAACGGACGAGCTCCACTCGGCAAATCCTTCAGCAGTGACGGTGACCTGATAGGCGATTCCCGCCGAGACATGATGGAAGGCAAAGGACCCATCGTCATTTGTTAGTACCGTGAAACGATTGCCGGGCGGCCCTTGCAGGACTACGGTAGCATCGGGAACCGGATCGTCGCTGATATCGACCACCGTGCCCAGGATGCTTCCGGTTTTTGTATTTGCCGCTTCAGTAGACTGCGCGGACGCAGGTACAACGAGGAGCAATCCACCAATCAGGAAGATCAGCAGCAACACGTGTGTTACTTTCAGGAACGCTCTCAGTCGCCGGTCAGGCATCGTAGGTGTGTGGTTGGGCATCGTTGACATTTCTAGCCTCTGGACAGGGTGAAATTGATTGTTATCCGGGAGGCAACCTCGACCGGTTCTCCATTCAACAGGTACGGCCGGTAACGCCATTGCCTCACCGCATCCACAGCGGCTTGCGCGAGCATTGGTAGACCGCTCTCGACTTGCACATCCTGCACGCTGCCATCCTTGCCGATCACGGCCATCAGCACTACCGCCCCTTCAATCCGCGCCCGACCAGCCTCAGGCGGATACTGCGGCGCAACGTCGTGGATCAGGTTCGCCTCGGCTACCCGGGAGGCGATACGCATTCTTTTAACCGGCGCCGGCTCGGGCGTTTTCGCAAGGACGGGGGCGGTTCGCGCGCTACCCAGCACTTCGCTAAGCGCTCCACCGGGAAGTCCGCCGGCCACTCCGCCAGGGAGTCCCCCGACCACTCCGCCGGTTGTGCCGGCCGGAGGTGGTGGGGCTTCTTGCGTCCCACGAATTGGGGCGTGAATGCCGATGCTGGTTGAGGTGTACGCGGGCGTGGGCGCTTGAAGCCGCGCGGCATTGGAAGCTGCGGCCGGCGGCGCATATAACATCGTTAGCATTTCTCTTTTGGGCAGCGGATCCGTGCGAAACAGCGGAATGACAACCAGTGCCGCTACGACGAGCACCTGGAAGGCCAGCGATCCAACTGCCGCCCAGGGATTTCGCGGTCGCGACTTCCCGCCCGATACAATTAGACTGTCGTGAAATAAACAACCCTCTTGCGGGCTGAAAGAGACGGGACGCTGTTCTTTGCCTTCCGCCGGTGATGTTGCACCCCGTGAACCAATTCGCAACCCTGGTCCCGGAAAGGCCGGGTATGCAATGTGATGAGCTATGTCCGAAGTTGCCATAACACCTTGACCTCTTTCCAAAGCGGCATCGCTCTCGCTGTCCTATAACCGCCATGTGAACCAGGCCAGAACGTCGCGTGCCGGGTCTTGTCTTATCCACACTTCTGCAAAAGCATTTCATTAGCCAAGCTCGCTTCTTGCCACCTCATTGCAAGGAAAGGACATCGACGATTGAAATCGCGCTCCAGTGCCCACATGTAGGCACGCGCCTTCGGAAGGTCACGACCAGATGTGAGTTGGGCACAGACCGTTTCGATCGAAGGACGGATTCTGGCCATTAGCGGCGTGAACCATCCAAGCCGCGAACCGAGCAGTAACATCTCGGCGTGGGGACGGGGGTTTTCTGGGACTATAGCGGAGCTTGTATGCCCGATAGGCTGATCAATCCACCATCTGTAGCGGCGATCTGGACGGTTCCACGGACGTTGGGAGGCGCTTCGGCCCACGTCGGAAGTGCCCTTGCAGCTATTAGAACTAGCGCTAATCGACAACAACATCGCGCAGCAATCCTCTTTCACGCACTCTTCGACTACTGACCGTTCGACGGCTTTTCCAGGGAGGGAGCGATTCCTGCGCCTGCAGCCTGGGTAATTTGGTACTCGCGATATTCAATGCTAAGAACTGCCGTGCCGAAGATGCGCACCTTCGTCTCACTCTGGTTTGATGCAGGCAGCCAGAAGTCACCGATTTCCTGGTAGCTGCGCTTGAAGTCAGTCTTCAGTGTCCACCATGAGGGATTCACAGCCGGCTCGCCCTCCACTTGAGTTATCGCAAAATCTTTTGCGCTCACCCAAACGCAGCCTCGAAACAGAAACTTGTTGTTAGTCCGCGGCTGTGCCTCTAGAACATAGAATTCGTCCGTATCGGTCTTTTTGTAATCCGCGAGCTGAAATGTGTAGTTCTCAGGAGTAATTGCAGAACGTTGCTGATTCTCTTCCCGCATCGACTCTTGTTCCGCCTCCAGGAGCTTTTTGAACACACGGTCGCGCACACTGCCAGAGCCGCTCTCAGACACGATTGTGAATACCTTTTTGTTCGGCGCCTGGTAGTCGGCGCGAACGACCATATCTGCCGTCTTGTGGGATAGACAGTGGCATTCCAGGTGATAGCTGCGGAGGCTGGAGTAGCTTTCGAGTGCCTTGGCACGCACTTCGTTCATCGCGACTACACGTCGCATCACCTCATCAGCGCTCAGGGGGGCAGATACGGTTGCCGGCTGTGCTACTGCCGGCAAACAGGCAGACAGAAAAGCTAATGCGTACAAAAGGCCATGCGCAAGGGAGTTCATCGCTTCGGAAAACCGACTCATTGTGTGCTCCTCCAGGGGAACCGCAAGAAAGCAACAATACTGTTCTTGTTTGCTGATTCTGCTTTTTTCGTGTTGGCTTCGAGCTTAGGCGCTGAGTCCCGCAATTGAGCAAGGGTCCATTGTTCCTGGACGTTTCCTGGCTTCGGCGTGGACGCGTCGAAAACATAAATGGTGCTCGCGAGCACCGGCCCAACCCGGACTTCCCGGCGGGACATGCCAGAGTTTCCCAGGGCGACGAAGAATTTCTGTGTCTCAAAATAACGGCGGGATGGTTCGAGAATGATTAGATCTCCGTCCCGAGGCACATAATGCGGGTCGTAGAGCGGCACAGCCTCAATGTCTTTGCGCCCACAGCTCTCGAGGTAGTAGGTCATGCTCTTGGGCTTGCTCGTTGCCAAACGCGTTCCGGCAGGAGCGCTCTGGCATACCACTGCCGCCGTTTCGCGGGCATCGAGTTCGGAGATCTCATCGGGAGAGAAATAGCGCGCGATGCTTGCGGGGCCGCCGCCCAGAGCGTTCAGATAAAGGGAATAATATGGGTCCCAGACCCTGAGCTCCAGGCATGCCCAGCCAATCAAGACAGCCGTCGCAAGGCCCAACGTTCGCGCCGCCGTACCGCGTTTTGACAGCCATTCATAGAGTTGTTGCGTGGCATAGCCCCCGGCCAGAAAAAGGAAGGGCAAGACGCCGAGCGAGTAGCGGATCCACTTTGCCGGAAAAGCTGAAAGTCCAATGAGCTGAATGAGTCCGAACGACAGGAAGAACAGCGACGGCAATGAATTCAGGCGCCGCAATAGAAGCAAGCTGCCCGCGAGAATCGCGGCCAGTACGGGAAGCGGCGTTTTCACCAGCAACAACCAAGCATAAAAATACCATGGCATGGTCGGCGGAGTTAGCGACGGCTGGTTGAGATAGAGCGTGCCAGCGAGGTTATAACCGGTGTGCTGTGATCCGCCTTCCTTGACCCAATGGAGCATGCTTTGCACATCTGCTGGCACCACAATGATGGGATTGATCAGCACAAACGTAAGCGCAAGCAACACCAGAAAGCGCGGAACGCGGGCACCAATGGGCTTTGAGTCCACTCCAGTTCGACCGGCCACATGCCAAGCAAGGGCATTGAGCCCGAACAGTTGCGGAGAATACTTTGAAGCAAAGGACAATCCAAAAGCGATGGCGCTAAGATCCAGCCACCTTCGGGTTTGCGTTTCGGGCGTGGCTTTCTTGGCTCGCAGATAGAAGTAACAAGCCAACAATGAAAAGAAGACAAGCGGAGTCTCTTCTTTTAGAAGGCGGTTTAAAGCGATCGGGAGTGGACTAAACGCCCAAAACGCTGCCGCGGCCAGGGACCCGACACCCCCCAGAAGCGGCCGGCAAAACAAGTAAAGCACGAACGTGGTTGCGGCCCCGAGAATCACATTCGGGAGCCGAAGCGCAGCCTCTGGAGCTACGGTCGGCCACCCATGCTCGATGGCCCGAATGTTCCACTGCTCTCCGAGGCTCAAACTACCCCAGGCCAGCATCTTCATGAGCATCGGATGCTCGCCGTTCACGGCTACGAAATGACCTTGGCGATACTGCTGGATGGCCTGCCACTTGGCGGCCTCATCTTCAGAGAGGCTGTAGGACCCAATGTGATAGACACGCAGTCCAAAAGCAACGAGAGTAAGGAGGAGGGCAAGCCACAGCTCGGTGCGTCGTGCGAAGGGGCGACTATTCTGTTCAGCCGGAGCCATTCCGTTCAATCTCCGTGAACCGCGGTCCGTGGCTGCAGTAACTCAACCTCGGTGTAGGTGGTGCGCGTTGAGGGCGTGTGATACTGCCAAACCTGCAGATCACCCAGCAGGCCGAGGGAGAGAAGTTGTACTCCGGCCAGAATCATTACTCCGCCAAATACCACTGCCAGTCCGTGCTCGTTGATGACACTGATCTTGTAGAGGAGCTTCTCAATGAGCAACCAAAGAGCTACGGTGAAACCGATGGTGATATTCAGGAGCCCGAGTCTGCCAAAGAAATGCAACGGCCGCGACTTGTACTGCAGAAGGAAACGAATAGTCATCAAATCGAACAAGACTCGAAAAGTGCGCGAGATACCATAGTGCGACTTGCCGCGCTGCCGGTTGACATTGCGGATAGGAACCTCGCAGATCGAAGCGCCATAGGCTGAAGCGATGGCAGGAATAAAGCGGTGCATTTCCCCATAGAGCGGTAGACGGTCAAGGACTTCACGGCGATAGGCTTTGAAAGTTGTTCCAAAATCGTGGATGTCCACTGCGCTCAATTTCGCCATGAGCCAGTTCGCGCAACGCGAGGGAATTCGTCGGAGCCAGAAATTGTCGATCCGTTGCTTACGCCAACCGCTCACGATGTCGTAGCCTTCTTCGATCTTGTCGAGGAAGATGGGGATATCGGCGGGATCATGTTGGAGGTCGCCATCCATGGCGATCACATATTCACCCGTGGCATGAGCAAATCCAGCAGCCAGCGCTGCGGTTTGGCCGAAGTTTCGACGTAGCCGGACGATCGTCACGCGAGGATCAATCAGCGCTACTTCCTTCAGCAACTTGTACGTGAGGTCGGTGCTTCCGTCATCCACGAATACGAACTGGTAATCGCGATCCATACCCTCCATGACAGCTTGCAGTCGCTCATACAGTTCGGTGACGTTCGATTCCTCGTTATGAAAAGGAACGACGATGGAAACCTTTGCCGTACTCTTGAGATCAGGCATGATGCACCTCCTTGGTGAAGACATGGTCCAGGGCCTTGAGCGAGTTCCGGTCAAACTCGTTCAGCAACAGTTCGGAGTTCTCGTCCAGTTCGTTGAGCAGTTGGCACAGCCAGCATGCAAATTCCCAATCCTGATGCCAGACGCTCAAGACACTTCGTGCATCGCGCTGGATCACGGGGAAGCCGTTCACTAACTTTGTGGAGTACATATCTAGTCCTTCGCCGGCATTAAGCGGGCGTTGCCGCGGCAAGCGCGGCCAGCAGTCTAGTTCGTCCTACTGTGATGATTTCCACCGCGCAACTCGGCGCTAATGCCTAGGGCATTTAGCTTGCCAAAAACCGAGTCGCAGCAACTTGCTGCACAACGGCAACATAGACGCATGCCGGCGCCGAACAGTTGTGCCCACATTGTGGCAGTGCCCTCAAAAGGTCAGACAGCCGACGGGCACAGCATCGAAAATGCAGGAGGAATGAGGACTTAAGGACAACGGGGATTGGCAGGCAACCTGCACACCCATCATGCTCGTTCTGGCTCACTCCCAGATCCCGCACGCGGCTGTACACCAGCCGCGGCGCAAGGAGGGTTTATGGACATCCTGTTAGCTGCCCTTGATTTCGCGTTTGGTTGTCATCACAAGAATCTGAGCCGCGTCTTCACGCTCGACGGCCACACCTACCGTGTGTGTTGTGACTGCGGAGCGAGATTTGGGTATTCGCTGAAAACCATGTCAGTCGAGCGCCGTCTTCCTGTCGTTCCGGTATTGACCAGGTTTCGCACTGCTTGAGAACGGTACATGAACAGGCAAAATCGGAAAAAGAGCACGTGTGACAGATATTCACGAAGTTCCTGGTGAATGAACTAACCCTCGACAACGAGATCTGAATAGAAATGAGGATCACAACATTGGGTGCTGCCTCGAGGTTATGGAAATGAAAAACACCAAGCCCAGCACGCAGTTTTGGACGGTGCTAACCACGGTTAACTTTCTAGCGCTAATTTACCCGATTCAGCTTTTGCATCACGCCGAAAACCCCGGCGAGAGTCTCTTCGCGACGCTTGCGTTCATCGGTCTTGCATTTCTGCTGGCGGTGGCCGATGCGGTCAGCATCATGATCGCGTATGCAATCGGCAGCAAGCACTGAGACGAACAGACGAAGAATTTCGCCGACTGAAACGGGCTTCCCGGTTTGGCGGTGCTCGGAAACACCTTCGGCGGCTCGCGTTGAAAGGCAAAGGCACAACTGGAGGCCGGTATTTATTGAGATCTAAAGCAGTTCTTATCGGACCTGAATGTCGAAAACCTTGAGCAGGGCGAACATTCAAGTGTCGATTGCCGCGGGGACTGAATTGGTAGATACTTGGACGCAAAAGTGCATCGCTCTTGTAAGCATTCGGGCGCAGCAGGAGCCCGTCTGCCGACCTTGTCCAAAGATCGCTGGAGAGCATATGACGAGCGCCGAAGATCGATATCGAACCTTGCTGGATGCGTCCAGCACCCTGGCCGATCAGCCCACGGTCAAAGCCGTTCTGCACAGCCTGCGTGGTGTTCTGTCCAGCAGTTGTCGGCTTCATGGAGCTCACGTCTACATCCTGGATGATGAACAAGACAGTCTGCATCTGCTCGAGTTCGATCAAGATGCGGAAGGGCCCGCGATCAAGACTGGAACCAAACTCCTCCGTATTGGCGCGGTCGCGCGAGTGCTTGAGAACCAGCAGCCAGTTTTCCTGCCGGACGTATCTCAGGAAATGTCGAAGCATCCTGAACTGGCTCCACTTGCACCCGAGTCCGTCGGGCGAAGGAGCTATTTGTTTCCAGTCTCTACCGCCCAGAAACGATACGGGATTCTTGCTGTGACAAAGTTGGAGGGCGAAAAGTTTTCCCCCGAAGACGTCGAGATGCTCCGTTCTTTGGCGTCGCACGTTGCGGTCGCGCTCGAGTGTGCCCTCGCAAGGGACAGTGCAGAGCTTTACCACCGGGAAGTCGTGAAGCAGCGAGATCAGCTCAGCCTGTTGCTGGAAATCAACAATCACATTGTCACCAAGCTGGAAGCGCACGAACTCTTTCAGGCAGTGGCCGCGTCAATGCGCAAACACTTCGGCAACGATCTCACCTCTTTGTGGCTTCTTAACAAGCAGACAGGCTGTCTGGAGCGTAAGTTCTTCGATTTCCCGACGGGTAAGGGCATTCTGGAGAAGGTCGACGCCTTCGTGCCCTCGAAAACACTTTACGAGTGGTGGACCCTTCGCACGCCGCAGTTTTCCCCGTGGGGAGACGCAGACTCACCCTCGACGATCCGCGAGGCGGTTATAGCTGAATCGCTCCGTTCGCGCGTCACTGTGCCGCTCGTGGGTATAAACGGCCCCTTAGGCGCGTTGTTCATGTGCAGTCGAGAGGAGAATGCCTTCAGCGAAGCGTATATCGATCTGCTGTCTCAAATCGGAACCCAGGTATCTTTGGTGCTTGACAATGCTTTAGCCTATGGACACCTGCGCGCGTCGCGCGACGATCTGGAAGAGCAGCGGTTGTATCTGGAATCCGAGATTAGCTCGGAATACAACTTCGAAGACATAGTCGGCAAGAGCGCCGCTCTACGCAAGGTGCTGGACCAAGTCGCAATCGTTGCGCCAACCAGCTCCACCGTGTTACTGCACGGCGAGACCGGCACGGGCAAAGAACTGATTGCGCGGGCGATTCATAATCTCAGCCCCCGTCGTGAGCGCACCTTTGTCCGGCTGAACTGCGCGGCGATCCCTTCCGGACTGGTGGAAAGCGAACTATTCGGCCACGAAAAAGGCGCTTTCACCGGGGCCCTGATCCAGAAGAAAGGCCGGTTCGAGCTGGCGGATCACGGAAGCCTATTTCTCGACGAGATCGGCGACATCACCCTGGATTTGCAGCCGAAGCTCCTGCGCGCCCTGCAGGAGCAGGAGTTCGAGCGGTTGGGAAGTGCACGGACCATTCATGTCGATGTTCGTTTGATTGCGGCTACCCATCGTGATCTGGATGGCATGATCCGCAATAATCAGTTTCGCGAGGATCTTTTTTACAGGCTCAATGTGTTCCCGATAGAAATTCCGCCCCTTCGCGAAAGGCGGGAAGACATTCAACTGCTGGTGCACTTTTTTGTATCGCGCCTCTCCCGTCGAATGCAAAAGCGTATCCGGTCCGTCCCAAAAGCGGCGATGGAGGCTCTGGTGAATGCCGATTGGCCGGGAAACATTCGTGAGCTGGAGAACTTTGTTGAGCGCTGTGTGATTCTCACGCAAGGCGACGAACTGAATGTGCCACTCACGGAGCTGAGGAGATTCGCTGGCCGCACTGTGGTTCCAGCAGCACCAACAGCATCGACCTTCGAGCAGGCTGAGCGGCAGGCGATCATCGACGCTTTGAAAACTGCGTCTGGAAGGATAGCCGGCAAAGGTGGAGCGGCAGAGCGCCTCGGCCTTAAGAGAACTACCCTGCAGAACAAGATGCGCCGGCTAAGTATCACGCGCGCCGATTATTCAGCCTGACCGCATGCGCGGCGCCTACAAAAGCAGTAAGAACGAAGGACTGCATCCCAAGACTCCTTATCGTCGACTACTTGGAAGATGCGCTCATTACATTTGATCCACTCGCAATCCCCAGCACTGGACGCATTCCTACTTCTCCCGATATTGAAATAGCTGCCTGATGCGGCCCTGTCATTCACCGCCGCAATGCCCGGATGCGGGCACTTGCAAACGGTTGCCGCAATGCCCAGCCAAATGAAATCAGCAACTTGCCCGAGATTCTCTTTGGCAGCGTTGTTGCACATCTATGGGTGTTTCGGAGATCAGCGATGAAATGGCCGGACATCCTGGACATCCTGGACCGTTCCAGTCACCGGTATGCGACCGTGGAAGACGTCCGCAAGATCTTTGCGGACTACCATGACGCGCTGCACTGGCTCGCCGGTTTCCTGATTGGTGACAAGCTCGCCCCCGCATGCGTCATTGATGCTTGCAATATCGCAGGGCGCCAGGGCCCTGTGTTCCATGAATGGCTGGCTCACTGGGCCGCGCGAGCGACCCTTCGTAGCGCGCTCCAGATGCAGCGGGGAGACGTCGCCGAGCTTGCTCCCACACACGAGCGATTCGAAGGCGTTGACGAGAAGCGATCGCCACTTTCACCGGAAGATCTTCAGCTTCTTATCGAAGAATCGGACGCTCTGCGGGCTCGACTCGACATCCTTTGTCGCTTCGTACTCGTCATGCACGGCATTGCCAAGGAATCCTGCGAGGAAGTTGCCGCGCAGCTCGGGGTCAGCCAGAGCGCCGTCGAGCGAGCATATTGCGTTGCATTTGACACGCTCCACCTCGTGTCGAAAAGGATGCTCTGCAACGCGGATATTCGGGTCATGGTGTCGCAGTGAACAAACGGCACACCCATTCCGCGGTGCCTTCTGCGGGCTTGGGATTCAGGTTTTAGATAGTCTGGCCTCCCTCGCTTTTCTGGACTCTTCCAGGCGGCTGATTCAGCCGCCTGGATGCCTGCCGCGAACCTGCCCGCATGCTGGCACTGCCCGTTCTGGTTGGCGTCTCTTGCGCGAAAGATCCTGAAATCTCAACGAGTTGCGTTAAGGAACTCCGGCACGAGGCCTGCAATTCCAACTGGCGAGCCATTTGAGGCTGCTAACAAATGGCAAAAGGAGCCTATCCATGCTACGCGTCGAAACGCAAGAATCAGTCGATGCTTTGATCTTTAAGCTCGAAGGCCGGTTCACCGGCGAGGGAGCCGAACACGTTCGCACGCTCGTCACGCGATGCGACAACGAAATGAGACTAGTGATCGATCTGACGGAGGTACTGTTTATCGACGCTCTAGGTGAAGGGGTGCTCTCTTTTATTAAGAGATTGGGAGCGCAGTTCGTGGCCGAGACTTCGTACTCCCGGGACGTTTGCGAACGGCTTCATCTCCCTCTCGTTTCGCAAGGATAGATCGACCAAGCACTTGTTGACTTGCCGGATGGTTGAGACGGAAAAGGATCATCATCAATCCACTGATTTCTCGCCGCCGATGAACTAGCAGACCAAACCAGGACTCAGGTTCAGTAGTTGCACGACAGAATGTTGGACAGGATGTTGGAATTGGAAGTTCCGATGGTTGCCGATTTAGCCCTCACTTATCAGATCCATTCCGCCAAAACGACATTATGTCCACAGACCTAATTACATCGCCGACCGAAAACACGGCAGTGCCCGAATCCGGTCAGTATTGACTCCGCCCGCATCGTAGGCAAGAGCCCATTTGTTTTCTCAGCTCAACCACTTACGTAATGTATTGGTTTGGCACGAGCCTTGCCTAATCGGAAATGTGGTCGCAAACCCACAAAGGAATCAATTCATGATAAGCGCAGCCAACAAGATTTTCCCGGAGCCTGTGGCCCGGGAAAACGTTGGCAACGTTTTCGGCCAGCGTCGCGAAGAGCTGGAGTGGCTGGCGAATTTTCTCACCGGCGACGAAATGATAGCAGCGGCCTGCGTGATCGACGCCAGCGCACTGGCGGAATCGGAAAATCCTGGCTTTCAAGAGTGGCTTTCGGAATGGGTCTGCGTGGCTACAATCCGTTCCGCGATCCAAATTCAGCAACGAAGGATCGCTCAACTGGCCTCCACGTACAAGCAGCGACCATGCATTCACGGAGGGCACAGGGCGTTATCTGCTGATTGGCGGGAAATTCTGGTGGAGGAGTCAAACGGCCTTATCGCGAGACTCGATGTCCTCTGTCGTTTTGCGCTGGTGATCTGCGGGCTGGAGAAGCGCTCAGGGCATGAAGCTGCGCTTCTGCTTGGCGTAGACCAGACTAGCGTGGAAGGCGCATATTGCGCCGCGATTAAGTTTCTGGAAGTGATCGGCTGCGAGCAGTTCCAGCGGCAGAACGGCTTTGCAGCCGTATGTAACTGATCGATGTCCCGCGAGTGCCGGGTGGTTGCGGGGCCACATTCGCAGCGTCGGAGTTGGGGCATCTCGGAGTCAAACAGCTCCTATGCCCAGAGGTCCGCGAATGCTCCAGTCTTGCCGGCAAGCGCCGCTGATGTGCTTGAGACGGGAGCGTTCGCGGACCTTCCAGCATTCGTTGTCACAGACCCAGGGAGTTCCAATCATGGCTGAGCAGCTTGCCGCGGAGATCCGGAGCGAAGAGAGCCTCAAGTTGGCGCCCAGGCGCGACCCGCTCTACTTGTTCGCCTGTTACCTCGAATGGCGAAAGGAAGCGAATCTTCGCGCATTTCAGGAGTTGTTGGCGGGGTTAGACGACCCGCATGAAGACACGCGTATCATTGCGGAGTCCTTCCTTGGTCGGCCTTCTCCACGTCGCAGACAAGCCGACGGAAATCGCGACCGTACACCCGCACCGGTCGTGAAGCCGGAGCCGAGGAATCCCGCGTCACCAGCAATAAATACAAAGAACAAGCCGCACTCATAAGAGACGTTGCGGGCGACGGCGCAATCGGTTCGAGCATCGGCGCGGAGCAACGAAATCTGCCCACATTCCGGCAGGTAACCTTGGAGGCAGTACCTGACTGCGGGCCAAGAATTGAGTCGGTTTTCGCAGCGGCCAGTGTGTTCCAGCTAGTGCCCAGCTGCAGGCAGTGTCCTCCGACCCCATAGCTGCATGAACTATTTTCCACAACCCCGGACCGTACCCAACCAAGACTCTGGCGATCTGGGCACTGCCCGAATGTGGGCACCTGTTTTAATGCATCTTTTTGTGTACCGCAGGTGTTTTCACAACGTTAGAAGCACTCTCTGTTGGAACCCGAATTGCCTCACTGCTTGACGGAATCGATTTATGCCCACCCAGACCAAATTCCCAGATGCCAGGACAGCAGCTCCACCGCTCCGACCGGCTCTACACACCAAGCAGATTCGTTTCGCAAGAAGTAGAGCTTGTTTTTGGCGAACAGTGTCCGTTGCCACAATGATGTTCTCCCTTGCTCTATTGGTTGAGGCGCAGCAGCAAGTACTCCGGCTGGACATGACAACGGTCGCGACTGAAGCCCTTGGCTCAGGCTGGAGTTCCAAGCAGGCACATCAAGACGCAGTCACCGCGGATTCGATAGCCAAGAGAGCAGCCAGCATGCGCTGGGGGCGAGTGGATTTTCAAAGTCAATACCTGCGGCTCAATGATCCGGTCAAGATCGAATCGCCGATCCCCGCAAATCTCCAGCCTGTCCTTGGCCTGAGTTCGCTTACCACCCCACTGGCCCCTCAGGACAACTTGCACGTAAATCTGCAAGCCGGAGTGCCAATTTTCACGGGTGGAAAGATCACGAATGCAATTCGTGAAGCAAAAGCCGGCGCCAGAGCCGCCAACGACGTTGCCAAC
>Ga0326728_10016612_pt1 | contig 14964 bp, 9 predicted proteins | sample MB3enrmetagenome_FD_207602 | JGI IMG/M metagenome (GOLD analysis project Ga0326728, IMG submission 207602) | Lab enriched peat soil microbial communities from McLean, Ithaca, NY, United States - MB31MN | ecosystem: Environmental > Terrestrial > Soil > Wetlands > Peat | place: USA: New York...
TATTCCCGTGATACTTTGCGACGAATCCGACGTGGGCCGGGAATACTGCGTCGCCGCCCAAACCGGAATGCAGAATACCAGAATCAAAGATGAAATCAGTGTCCTCACGCTAGTTTGCCTCCGCAACACCTGGTGTCTTGTGCGGCCAGGTAATAGTTACCATTTGCAAATTGACTGTGGTATTTGTGTTGGTTGTAGCCACGGTGCTGATATTAAAATTGATTATGTTTCCCGCAGTACAAGCGGCGGGAAAGTTGGCACTGGAGAGTTGCACTGTTTTGGTGTACTGATCATTGGCCGCTCCTCCACTGGCAGGAGTCTCAGTCGGAAAGGCAGTTGCGGTAGGCCAGACTGTATCATCGGTGGTTGCACTACAGACCGCTTGCACCTGCAACGCGATTACATGCCCGCTTGTCGTGTCCGTTCCCTGTGTAAAATTGACGCGCACATAAGGAATTGCTCCGGTATCCACATCGCCCGGCACTTCAGTCTGAAATTGCGCGGACTGCGAAGTGGTGCCTCCCGTGAATTGAAGATAGCCCGTCTGGACGTAGGTTCCGGTACGGCAGAATGGAGTCGGTGCGTTGGATGTAGGCAGACTCATGCCGTTTCCCGCAGTAGCGTTATTGCAGTTAGCCGGCACGATCTTTTCGGGAAGCCACAAATCTCCGCTGGGTCCTATCGGCATCTTTGTGGTCCCCAGGTAGATCGCGGTCGCGTTAGAATTGCCCAGCGTCACCGTGTTCGATCCATTGCCCGTCGCGCCGTAGCCTATGACAGTCTCGTTCGTGTCAGCGTTTCCCTGGGTGGATACCTCATATCCAACGCCTGTATCGTCGGTGCCCGTCGTCACATTTGAAAGCGCGCCATATCCTACGCCGGTGTTTGCCGCGCCTGTCGAGCTTGAGATTGCCGAAGTGCCCACTCCCACGTCCGTCGTTATGCCGCTCGTTGTCAGCGCCACTCCGTTCACGCTCGTCACCGCCAGATTACCTGACGACGGATTGTACGTCATCGGTCCCACATCCAGAGCCTGCGTCGTTGTAGCGTTCGATCCTACAAACGGCACGTAATACGCCGTGTTGCTGCTCGATGTGGTTGTGGCCACGGTAACCGCCGCGTTTGCCGTGCAGGATGTGCAGGTGCCGGTCAAATTCGTAATCACCCCCGAGGTCGGCGTGCCCAGCGCTGGCGCGGTAAACGTTTTGTTTGTCAGCGTCTGCGCTCCGGTCGTAGTCACCAGCGGCGTAGTGCCCATGTACACGCCAGTCACCGAGGTGTTGCCCAAAGTCACCGTGTTGCTTCCGTTGCCGACGGAGCTGTAGCCAATTACAACCTCGTTGGTATCGCCGTTCGTCAAAGCCTCAGTCTGATAGCCAATGAACAGACTATCGGCTGAAGTCGTCAAGTTTCCGCTCGGATAGCTCTCTCCGGCCCCGGTTCCTATTGCAATATTCAAACCGCCAGAAGTCATGTAATACATAGCATCGGCGCCAATGGCAATGTTGTTTCCGCCGCTTCCCAGAGTTCCAAGCGCGTCGTACCCAAGAGCAATGGTGTTGCCCCCGGTCAGCGATGTAGAGGGTGTGCCAGGTCCGATGGAGATGTTTTGGTATGTTGCTCCGTAGGCCAGCGGCAGTGCATTGATGCTCGTCGCCGTCGCCGCTCCCAGCGCGGGAGTAGTGAAGGTCTGAATTCCACTCCAGGTATTTGCGTGGCCCAGCGCCAGCGAAGCAACTACAGAGCCAGTCGTCGGAGAAATGGTCAACGTACCATCCGAATTGGTCACGGAACTGACCGATCCGCCGCCTGATCCGCAGACCGCTCCCGTGTTGCTCAAAACGCCAGCAGAGCTGATTTGCAGGCAATAAGTCCCAGCGCCCTCAATGCCAGGGAATGTCACCGTGCCGCTGGCCGCCAGGTTCGTAAACGAAGCCGGAAGGGTATTATTGTCAATCGTTGTGGCGGTTACGAGCCGCGTTGTTCCCATATAAACAGCCGTTACCGATGTGTTGCCCAGCGTTACCGTGTTCGATCCGTTTCCGCCTGCTCCCGAACCAATTACTGTTTCATTCGTATCTCCAGATGAACTCGGATAGGTCTGATAGCCAAGGTAGACCGAGTAAGTATTCCCAATTTCATTCTCTCCAGCGTCGTAACCGATTGCTGTGTCCCCGATTGATCCGGTTGCATCTGATATGGCATAGGCGCCCACGGCAGTGTTCCAACCGTAGGATGCGCTGCTTGACAAGCCCTCAAGCGCATCATAGCCCACGGCCACGTTTAACGTGGCTGCGATAGTGCTTGCCGGCGTTCCCGTGCCTATAAATATGTTGTAATTGCTTAAATTTTCAGCCAGCGGCAGGGCGTTGATGCTTGTCGCCGTCGCAGCACCCAGCACGGGGGTTATCAACGTCGGGGTATTGGCCAGCACAGGTGCTCCGGTCCCCGTCGCCGCCGCGCTCCAGGTCTCCGCCGTCGCGCTGCTTCCGGTCGTCACATCTTCAAGGATGTAAGTTCCCGCTCCTGAAGTAGGTCCCGCCAGCCTAGCCGCTGCCGGTGTCGAATTTTCATAGATTATGTCCCCGAGCGTGGTCATGGGGTTGGCAAATCCGCCGCCTCCCGGAGTAACCCACATTCCAGCCGCATCGCAGTATTGCGTGCTGGTTCCTCCCGTCGCGCAAGTTACCACCTGGGAATTTGCGCTGCTGGCGCTCGTAATGGCCGTTCCTCCGTTGATCGTCAGCGAAGTGACAGACGCCGCCAGCGTGTTATTATCCAGAGTTGTGGTCGTCACCAACGGCGTTGTACCCATATAAACCGCTGTCACTGATGAATCCCCCAGCGTCACCGTGTTCGAGCCGTTTCCTGTTGCGCTGTAGCCAATTACAGTTTCATTGGTATCGCCGCTCACATTCTGCGCTTGAGTATTAGCTCCAAGATAGACAGAATTATTATTAGACGTAACCGCGTATCCTGCTTCATACCCAATGCCAACCGTGGAATAGGAAGACGAACTGTTATAAAGTGCCTGATAGCCTACAGCTACATTATAATTAGCGCTTGAACCCTTGGTAAGAGAGTAGTTTCCTATCGCTACATTGTTTTGCGCGTTACTTCCTTGGCTAAGAGATGACGCACCCACGGAAACATTATTGCTTCCAGAGCTGCTGCCGTACATATCATCCAAACCAATCGCAATGTTATAAGTTCCCGAAACTAGGTCAGTTAGGGCATTGAGTCCCAAAGCAAGATTATATCCGCTGGTCACTGAAAGAGAAGGAGTTCCGTTTCCTATGAAAATGTTAGAGTAGGTAACGTTCTGTCCGAGCTGTAGGCCATTTACCATTGCAGGCGTCAGGTTTCCCGTTGACGGATCGTATGTCATTGGTCCCACACCCAAAGGCTGGTTTGCCGATGAATCCGCAGGAACAAACGTGACATAATAATTCGTGTCTCCAGATTCTGCTGTGGTAGCAACATTCGTCGCGTTGGTCGCCGTGGTCGCCGTCCCTCCAATGCTCAAGCTCGCCGCGGTACCCGTCAGCCCCGTTCCCGGTCCCGCAAAATTGGTGCTCGCCGTCACCGTCCCCGCCGTTGTCAAATTCGGCACGCTCACCGTTACCGCTCCGCTGCTTCCGCTGTGACTCATCGTGAGCGTCGTCGTCGGGCTTGAACCCGTTCCCAGAACATCCTGAATCTGCCACGTATCCGTCAGCGCCCCGCTGCTGTAATACGACCCTTCCAAATACGCAATCGCCGAACGGAAATTCGTGCCCGATGTTGCCGTACCCAGCGGCTCAAAGATGTCGCTCGTGAACATCTCCACTGCGGTATTGAATATCGCCGCCGTTGAACTGCCGTTGAATGTCTGTGTTGCGCTCCACGAATTCGCCGCTGCAATCGAAGCCAGATTGCTTGCCAGAATCCCGGCGTCAGCCTGCTGCCCAGCCGTTCCCGTATACTTCACTACATCCCCGGAAACCACTCCCGAGTTCGGTCCCGTCGGAATACCGGCCCCGCTTCCAGTCGCGGCAAATCCGGCCAGCGTCGTGGCGTTGATCGTGCCGCTCCCAGTTACCCCCAGGCTCGCTCCAGTTCCCACCAGCATCGCCGCTTGAGTATTTGTAGCGCTCGTTATCGCCGAAAACGCGACTGCTGAGGTCGCTGATGCCGTGATGGTGATCTGGTTGCCTGACGGCGTGAGTGTAATGTTCGTCCCTGAAACAAAATTTACCGCGCCGGATGATGGCGTAACGGGTGTCCCATTCGCCTGAATCGTCTGCACACCCGAACCACTGGAGCATCCCGAGGTCGTGGCCCCGCCGTTCGAGTCCGTGCAAAGCAATGCGCCCGTTCCTGAAACCGTTCCCGCAAACAACACATTCGTGTCGCCCGATCCTTGCACCGCCGAAGCCAGCACTGGACCGCCTGTCGAAACGCCCACATATCCCACCGCCGTTTGTGGTATCCAGGTGTAAGCTCCGTGCTCTATTGCGCCGTTGGCAAGCACCCGGAAAGGAGCTGTTGCCGGGCAGGTCCCGCTCGAAATGCTGCTCGACAAGCACATTGCCCCGGCTGTATCAAACAGCGCCATCACACCGTTGGCAAACGTCGTGTTGCCGGTCGCGATCTCCACGCCCTTTGAACCCGTTGCCGTGACGTTGGAAATCGCCACATTTGAATTCGTCGCGTCATATCCAAAGCAGGCCCGTCCGTTGTCAAGGCACTCATACTGGGTCTGGTTCGCTACTCCGTTTCCCCAGCTCACCACTTCGCTCGCCGAACTGGTAGAGGTAAAAACGTCAGAGATTGAAGCCGATCCAATAATCGCCAGCGTAATTCCAGGGTCGCTTGTCCCTCCAACGGAAACATTTCCCGTTGGGAAAAAGTTGATCGTCGAAGCGCCGTTCATTCCTATGCTCGCGTAGTTGGAGGCACTGTCGTTGCTGAAAAAGTTCATGCACACAGCCAGACCGTTTCCCGTGCTGGTGGCCTGGCCCACGTCAATGCAGCCGGCATTTCCCGCCGAAAGATTCGGCGCAAGAAAATTCACTATCTTTGACGAGGCCGATGCGGTGTTAGTAAAAACCGATGCGCTGGTTTCTGTCACTGAGAGGTTGCTCGCCGTGAGCGTGGTAACGGTAACTCCGCCCGTAAACGTCGCGCCAGAGAGCGCCGCATAGCCGCTCAAGTCCACAAAGTTGGCCGGTATTTGATTGCCGGCATTGTAGGTCGTTCCCCATGCCGTTCCGGCGGTCACTTCAGGTACTCCAGTGCCAGACGGAAAATTAGCCGCCGTAAAGCTGCAAGTCGTAAGTGTGCATGAAACGCCCGGCCCATTGAACGTGAACGATCCCATAACTCCATTGATGCTCAATACGCCCGGAGATGAAAATTGCGTTGAAGGATAAAGTCCCGTCAGCGTCTTCGGTGTCGGATAAACATTGGGTGGATTTCCTCCGCTTAAAACCACGTCGTAGCCTTGGCTTACGGCAGCAAAGAACAACCAGGTTGCGTCGCTGTTCGCCGTAAAGGGATTGGTCAGCGCTCCCCCACTTCCGTTCGAGTAGATCGTGGCCTTGATCGTCGTGCCGGTGAGGTACACAGTCACCGTACAGCTAGGAATTACGCCCTGAAGATAATTTGCAGAACTCAAGCCAGAGGTGTTCGCCTGCGCCGCGCCCAAGGCGCAATAGCCGTTCACCGCCGCCGTCTGCGCCCCGGCCACCGTCGCAAATAGCAGAAACATCAACGCCGCTATCTTGTTCATCGGATCTCCCCGTTCACTCCCGGTTAATCTCCGTCGCAGTGGTAGTACAGAGTTCCAGTTAGAGCCGTCATTGTAAAGGTGACAGACGAACTACTGATAGAGCTTACATAAGGTTGAATTCCTGCTACGCTTGTGCTCGCTTCACAGCTTGCCCATGTGGCAAATCTTGAAGTAGCAAAAGTTATGGTTACCGTTGTTGATCCACTCAAACCAGATATATAACCACCCGACGTGGTTCCTACAAGACTTCCATCAGAAGAAGTTGGAGCAGTATCATTTTGCCGTGGAGTAGCGTTCAAACTAAAATAACTGTGTGAATAGCCACCCAAAGTATTCAAATCCATAGTTGTTCCGTAGACTGTACCACTCGATGCGTTTGCCCCAGGAATGGCAGATAGACCAGCGCCTGTAATGTGACCCCCACCAATAACGTCGCCAAGGTAATCTACCGAATAGACGCTCGATCCGCCATTAAGATGGTAATCTGCAAAGTTTCCGGTAAATCCAGAAACTGCATTCATTCCCAACACGGTTCCGGCTGTGCTAAATGTACTGACTCCCGAACCGGCGTTGTAATACATATATGGAAAAGTTGTTGTCCCGCTGCCTCCTGTAAATACCGAACCAGTCATATAAAATGGAGAAGTAGAAGCGGCTCCGTTTGCGGAATCTATGATTTGCCCTATTGGAACTGTCACGCCGCTTCCGTTAATGGTCATTGAATCGGTTGAACCATTGTCATAGACAAAATGCAGGGCATTGGCCGTGTAGGTGCCAATGGCCACATCGGCGCTATACGAGTCAAACGTCACCGTGTTGGACTGATTCAATGATCCGGTCCCGGTAAATCCACTCCCGTCCATACAGAATTTGCCATAATTGGTAGTCTGCGTTGTGTTGGAATTCGCGACCAGATAACACGCACTTGCCGAGCCTCCCGTATTCGTGTTTTGGATCGCGTTGTAGATATAGCCGTTGACGCTGGCCTGGTACGCTTCCACCTTTCCCGTGTCAGAGAAAGCCTGCGTCCCGTAGTCGAGAATCCCCGCTGCCTGAGCGCTCCCGGCAATGGTTCCCGAAAGCGTCAGCAACCCAGTGTTAATATTGTCAGAGCTATCGCGCTCCACAACCGTTGAGGCCGTGGCTGCTGTTGCGTAGGCGATACTGCTCGTTATCGTGCTGACCGACCCCGCAATGGCCAACTGTCCCGATGTCATCCCAGACAAGGCGCTCGAACTCACGCCGCAGGCTGAACCAGTGTTGCTTACAACGCCGGCGGAGCTGATTTGGAGACAATAGGTGCTCGCTCCCTCAATTCCAGTAAAAGTGACACTTCCGCTTGCCGCAAGGTTTGTAAACGATGCCGGCAGCGTCCCATTCAACCCGGCGTAATAGGTATTCGTCCCGCCGGTAAAACTCGGAATCTGCGCAGTAGGAGAAACGGCCGTATAGGCCGATCCGCACGCGATTCCCACATTCATCCTCACGCTGTCGCCGATGATATTCGGTGCTGAGGAGGTCGCCCCGTTGGAGCAAGCAACGTTGGGAGATATGCCACCATCTACAAGAATTGCTCCGTCGAGGATCGCCAACGTTCCACCGGAGTTCCAGTTGACGTTGCTGGAAAAACCGCCGGAGTTCATCTGGACGTTATCAAGTAGGAGAGTTGCTCCTGATCCGGCCACCAGATGTCCATTGATGATGCTTTGCACAATGTAGAGAATCGATCCGGCCCCTGCGTTGATCGTGCTGCTGTTTACAAATTCGCTTTGGAGAATCGATAACGTTCCGCCGACGTTGATAACTCCGTTGAATACTACGCCTTCAATGACAGAAGGAACACTTCCCGCTGCGCCGTTTACAGTTCCGGTAAACCCCAGACCATAATCATAAATAGGCTGAGAAAACGTCAATGCGGTGCTGTCGTTCAATGTGCATTGGTTGCCAAATAACGTAATCGACGTGGGAGCGGACGGTCCCGTGCTAATGGTTTCCACGTGCGTTTGACCATCATCACAGGAAATTCCATACGACAAAGCGCTCGTCATGGCAGCAAACGCCGAGGCAAACGTGGTAAACGGCTTTTGCGCCGTTCCGTCCGGTGTGCCGCTGTAAACGCTGGCGCTGTTGACGTGCAGAACCATGCTTGGATTTGTTACCTGATACGCAATGGCAAGTGGATTGGTCAGAGTCAAAGTAGAAATCGCCGCGCCTGCGCCACTAACGGTAAGCAACTCTGACGTGGCGTTCCATGTGAGGTCTGGATCTCCCGATTCTGTTCCCGCCTTGTTAAAGGCAATCTGCGTGTCCGATCCAATAGGGCCGCTGATGATGTGACCGCCCGAATCGCACGCCAGCGGATACCAGGTCGTTCCACTCTGGCCGTACAGTGCAACCTGCGGGTAGCTCTCCGGAGCCATCTGACCCGATGACGAAGCCACCGGAATCCAGGTTGTCGCGTACATGCAATAAGCCGCCTGCGGAACAAGATTCCCCGACTGCCCATACGCCGCCATCGATGCCGCCGCCATCGCCAAAATCAGAGCCCACCGTCTCATCGCTCAATTCCTTTCCCCAACCCAACTCCCATCCAGCGCTGTAGCGTTCTCCCTCACGCGCTGTAGCGCCGGCCTCCCGGCCGGCTGTAGCGTGGGCGTCCTCGCCCGCGCTCCCTATTCCCTATTCCCTGTTCCCTGCTTTCGCGTTTCCTGATCCCTTTTTTCTGTTCACTTCTTCTTTCACTTTTTCTTTCACTGTCTTTTTTTCACTGTCCTTTGTTCCCTGTCCCTTGTTCCCTGCCTTACCGCGTCACCTGCAAAGTTGTTTTCACTCCGCTGTTCGTCAGCGTCTTCAGATAGCCCGCAATGTATCTCGGCCACATATTGATGGGCATATCCCAGCGGCCCACATAGGCTCCAGAGGTCGCATTGTTTGTCACCGTAATGTTGCCGATCTGCACAAAATTTGCTGCCTCGTCATTGTTGGCCGCCATAATATCCACTTCAAACGCACCGGGATTTCCGCTGAAAATCACCTCAAAGGAAATGCCCCACGGATAGAAAGTACGGTTTACGCGCGCCAACTGAAATGCGATGCTCAGGCTGCTCGCCGCAACCGCTTCGTTGTCCCAGAAAAATACTTGCGAGTTCTCGCGCAGCAGCGCCGCTTGCGCACTATTCGTGTAATTCGGCATCGCCTTCCTCCTCGTCCCTGTTCCCTGTTTCCTATTCCCTATTCCCTAGTCCCTAGTCCCTGTCTTTCTCACTCTCCCCATCCGCCCACGTTGAGCTGGCCTTCCACGGTCGCATACGGTTCACCAAAGGCCGATGGCCACCGCCGCATCTTGCTGAAATAGAGATCAATCAGATTGCGGTCCATCACTCGTATCCGTTTCAAACGGTCGTCGTATTCCGCCCGCGCCGCTTGCAACAAGAACTGCCAGTTCGCTCCCGATCCGCGTTCCATCTCGTCGCCTTTCTGCGATTCCTTCCACAGGTAAAGCATCTCGTAGGAGCGCAACTTCACCACTTCTTCTGTCAGCGGATACGGCACAGTGTCGGACGGATTCACAAATGCTGGCCAGTTTGCCTGGCAGCTAAATGTATAGGGCAGTTGCGTAATCGGATGCGGCCAAAGTTCATAGAGCATTTGGCCCAGCGTTGGCGAACCCGCCCGCGTGTCTGGCTGGTATGGCACCACGTACAGCGGTTCGTCAAAATCCGTGCGCTCCGCATCTTCCTCAGCTAGGTCCGATTGAGTCTTCGACCACCAATCCATTGCATTGTTGTTGGTCGTGTCGCGAATGTTGTGCCAGCGCTTGAAGCCTGGCGGTGCCGCGTAATATGCCTGGTAAATCATGTAGGTGCCGTTGACCTGCTCCGGTTCCATCCAGGGCCGATGCAGCGTCAAGACAACGGCACTCGGATTGGTCACGTCGGCGGCAATAATTGAATAAAGGCTGTAATAAGGCACGCGGATCTGCTGCTGCGTCAAGAAAGGCGGATTGAGGATGTTTGCCATCCAGGCCGCCGAGGCCGTCGCGTCTCCCGTCACTGTGTTTGTGAATGGAACCACGGTGATTGTGCCTGGACTCAGGAAGGAAGTCGTAGGGCCTCCCAGCAATGGCGGAGTAAGCCAGCCGCCGGTTTGCAATTGGAAGCTCCACACGTTCTCGTTCTGGATGGCCTGAAACGCCTCGTTGATCTTTGTCTTGCAAAGACCAAGGTTGGTTCCCGGTATTCCCAGCAACTCTTGATACATATTGGAGAACGCCACGCTTCACCGCCTGCTGTTGCTACCCGTCAAGCCAAAAGCGGCCCTTGCAGGTTGCCCCACAAGAGCCGCTAGTGTGTCTCCGGGAAGAAGACGCCCTAAAATCTCGCCGCTAAGCTCGGCTTACAGCAGCTCCGCGACTGTAAGCTGTTTTCCCGCCATCTCGCTGACACGCGCGGTGCGGCTAACTCCGCTCGCCGCCGCCTTTCCGTTAATACTGTCCGCAGAAACCGCCGATTTGCACCTGTTCCGCTGAAAGATTCGTGCTCACTGCTACTTCGATTCCATCGCTCGGCCCCAGGCCGGTCGCCGATACCGCAGCGCCAGTTCCTACCGAAACCGTGAGCGTGGGCGCCGTACCGCCCGTGATCGTGTTGCTAACTGTCGCTGTGCCAGCCGTCGTATAGCCCGTGCCAGGATTAGTGATGGTAATCGTGCAGGTGGTTGCACCCGTGACCGTGATATAGCCGGCCGCTCCGGTGCCATTGCCGCCTGAAAACGTCATTGGAGCCTGAGTCCCAGATGGTGCGGTCATGCCAATTCCGGCAGCGTTCTGCACAACAACCACGCCTTCAATCGGCGCGAGGCTGAAAGTCGGCAAGGTCACATATCCGTTTCCTGGATTTGAAACGTAGGCGCTGGTAATCGCGCCGCCGCTGATGACGACCGTGATTGATGCTCCGCCGCTTCCCGCCGGGAGCACAACAGTTCTGTTTGGATAGCCTGAGCCGGCAGTAAATGCCGCCCCCGAGATGCCGCTTTGCACGGGAGCATTGAACCAGTGCAAGGTCCACGATTGCCGTTCGCCGACTGCTGTCACCACCTGCGAGCGGACATAGTAGTTTCCGCTTACCGACATCACTCCGCCAAATACCGCGTCGATGTAGACTCGCGGATCGGAGAGCGTCAACACATCGCCGGTGGTTGGACTGTAAGAGGACGGCCCTGACCCGTATCCGGCAAACGCCTTCCGCAAGCCCATAAAGTCCGGGTATCCCTGCATCAGTTGAAGAATCATGACCGCTCCTTGCTGCGTTTCCGGCGGCCGGTTTCCCGTCCGCCGGCGAATGTTAGTCCTGGAGAACCGGCGTCGTCATGAAGATGCGGAACAACGTCGAAATCACTGGAAGGTCAATCGCAGTTCCAACCGTGGCGGTTGTCAAAGCGGGTGTTCCACTTTGAACGTCAGCCAATCCGCCGTTTCCTCCGATTGCCGCTCCAACCGCTGCGACTCCTGTAAAGGTGCTGGCTTTCCCCAGAACCGTCGCCATGCCCAGTTCCTGAATGAATCCATAGTTTCCCGGCGTGACCGCATTCAGGAAAACCACTGGACGAAGACCGACGGCTGCCGCAGTGCTGTAATCGGTCACAATGTTCGGCGAATAGAACATATCCGCCACCACCGTGCCCGGAGTTCCGCCTGTCACCAGGGTGAAAGTCGGTACCGACGTATAGCCGGAACCTGGCGTCAACAGCGTCACGACAATCGAGCTTGAAGTTACAACCACGACTTGAATCGTTGCCTGCGCTGTCGGGCTTCCGCCGCCGGATGCGGTCACGATGTAGGTGCCGAGCGTCTGGCCGCTGCCCTGCGTGGCCACCTGGACCGACTGAACGGACGCGCCGGGAGCCATATAGCCGATATAGCCCGTTTTCACATAGGTCGTGGAGGCGGCAGAAGATACCTGCACATAGCGATAACGGCCCGAATGCAACAGGCCGTTCGTGGTGTATGACGCAGTATTTGCTTCCTGTTCCGTTGCGTCAAAGTAATCGCCCAGGTTCAATCCGCCCGCTGCGAACGGCTGTCCCGTGCGCAGATCGGTAAGCGCAGTCGGCGAGGTGAAGTTCGCATTGTTCCACGCTGTCCAAGTTGGTACTATTGGCTGAAATGGCATCGTCCTTCTCCTTCAGGTCTGGCCTGAATCCTGCTTCCGCTTGCTCTGCTAACTGCGCGCTTACGCAGTGAACCCGAACGCATAGTTGTTGTGCCGCGGCTGGCAGTTGTACAGGTTCGTGCCCAACCGCATGAAGAGCGCATCGATGCTCACGTTGTTGGGCATCGGCGCACGCCGCAATCCAAAGTTCCATCCCTTTTTGTTGGTGGGGCGAATCTTGAAACTCTCCGGCTCCAGGAAATACAGCACTTCGCTGGGCTGAATCGTGGTCACCGAAGGCAGATTCGAGCCCGTTGGCGACACCGTTACGTTCACGCCGTTCTTGGTGAACTGCGGTGTGATGAATGAAACCGTGGTCGTGCTCGATCCCACGCCGTCCGCCAGGTTGGTGTTGCCGCCCGCGCCGTTGGCAGGAGCCAGCTCGATATAGTTCTGGGCCTGCGCCGAGGGAGCCAGCGGGTCGGCGTAAATGTCCACGCCGTTGAAGTTCAGCCCATCCCACTTGATGTCATGCTTGGTGTTGGAAATGTCGCGCCGCTGTGCATCGAGCGCCACCGCAATGGCCTTGAAGCCAAAAACGTTGGTGATGCCCAGCGTGGGGTTGCCGCCGGCTACCTTGCAGGTGGACCACAACTGCATCAGGGCCGCGAAATCAATCTGCCCGGTGCCACCCGTCGAGGTGCCCAGATACTGCGGCGTGGTGTTCAGCGCAGTGCCAATGTTGCCATTGCGCGCCTGGCCGCCGTAAGTGGTGTAGATGTTGCCGTACACCGAGGGATCGACACCGTTGTTTAGCGCCTCATCCAGGCCGTTGATGGCCTTGATGCGGTTGTCCAGCACGGTCGATGAGGAGGGCTGGCCGTGGCGGAACGAGTCCATTTCCTGCATGGTGTTCATGGTCATCACCATGCACTCCATGTAGATTTGGTACTCATCCACAATCCGCGACGGGCCGCTGTTGATCACGCCGCCCGTGCCCGAGCCATCGTCCATCTCCCAGTCATCCAGCGGATACCAGGTGGCATACGCCTTGGGCAGGAACTTGATGCCCGTGTTGATCTGCTGGCGGGTAACGGTGACCGTTTGGCCGGGATTCACCGCGGCGCCCTGTGTGCGTCCGTACAGGATGCCTTCCATCATGCCCGCGCCGCCCAGAAATTCATCCCACACGCCGGCCTTGCGGAGCTTGGCCTGAAAAGGGGTGTCTACAAACAGGTTGTTGAACACCACATTCTTGCGGACGCTTTCCAGGTTAGATGCGTCTATTTCGTTGTAAAGCGGATCAGTTGGCACGGTTCACCTTCTTGGCTTTGAAATGGAAATGGCCCAAGGCCATTTCTGGTCCTGAGCCATTGCTTGTTCCCAACCAAGGGAGGCATGTCGCTCTGATTCCGTCGTCAGTCGTTCAGGGTCTTTTCGTCACCGACCCTTCCGTTTGCCGTTCTTACGCTACCGTCTGCTGCTCGGCGATCTCCTGCCGAATCGCCGCTGATGTTGCCTGTCGCCGCTGCTGTTCGTTCAACGTCAGCGGGTCCGGCCGCTCATTGGCCTTCACCGCCCGAGCCACGTCTGCAAATCTGCTGGGCTGCGCAATTCGCACATCGGGATTGGAGCCGATCTTCTCTGCCCACTTACGGTCAGTCGCTTTGACCGCCTCTTCTTTTTCCTTTGCAAGCTCGACCAACTTCGCCTCGAAGGGCGCGGCGGCCTCAGCCCGGATCTTGGCGTCATGCTCTTCCGCAGCGACGCGCGCCATGTCGGCTTCCTTCTCCGCAAACTTGAAGTTGCGCGCGGCATAAACCGCCGGGTCCAGCTTTACCGCCTCGGCTTGTCGCACAAGTTCGGTCGGAGAGATCGGCATTGGCTTGCCGTAAAGGCTCTGATATTTCCACTGAATGTCTGTCAGTGTTCCCAGCGTCGAGCCGAGTCCCTTGCGCACATCGTCCATCGTGAAAGTCGGCGAACCGGGTGTGGCGCCTGGAGCATTGGGTACATAGCGGCCACTAGCATCGCGCGCTTGACCGTTTCCCGGTTGCGAACCTGGCGCTTGGAAAGGCGGCGCTTCTGCGGGAATAAAACCCGCCGCGCGCGCTCCTTCGTTTTGTGCTTTGTAGTAGGCCACTTGTGCTTCCAGGTTCGACTTTTCGGTTCCCCAGTTGTTCAGCGCCGGCGCAATCGACTGGTCATAAAACTCAGCATTAGCGCGTTTTGCCACTTCCGCAGCTTCCTGCGCTGCCAATGCCGCCTGGCGGTCCTGTTCGGCCTTTTCCGCTGCTTGCGCCGAGGCTTTCCGATCCAGTTCCGCTTGGGCTGCCGCAGCTTTTGCGTCTTGGCGCTCACTCTCTGCGGTCGTCAAGACGCTATTGAAGCCCGATACCACCTTGGTGTCCAGTGCCGCAATCTGGTCATCGGTCAGGCCGGTCTGTTTCAGAATTTCGTGTACTGTCGGCATAATCCCTCTTCTCCCGGATGACTGCCTCTTAATACTGTGGCTGCTGTCCCGCCGGTGTTGGCTGTGGCGGCGCAACCAGCGCTGTCTGCATTTCCTGAATTCCCTGGGCGACTTTTTCCGCGCCGCTTGCTAACCGCGGATCGGCAGCCGCCATTTGCTTTGCCGTCTGATACCAGCGCGCCAGTAACATCTGCAATGGATTGGCTGGAGCCTGACTGCCGGCGCCTGGCGCTGGTGCGCCCTGGTCGCCACCGGGCGGCGGTGTAGCGTTCCCCGGCGGCGGTGCGCCGCCCATCTGTGGAGGAGCGGCGCCCTGGCCCTGCTGATCTGGCATCGGTTGAGGATTGGTAGCCATTGGATCTCCGAATTCTGCCTGCGCTTATGTTTACGTCCCAGCGGGTTCAATCGCTGGGACGCTGGTGTTAAGCCTTGACGGCAGTCTTCTTCAATCCGCCCTTGCGGCTGCGCTTGCGGCCTTTCTTCAGGTGGCTCGCCTTGCCCGCGTGAACACTCTTGCGATGTTTCATGGTGATTCTCCTTGGAGTAAAAATGGAAATGGCCCAAGGCCA
>Ga0326728_10016613_pt1 | contig 14964 bp, 13 predicted proteins | sample MB3enrmetagenome_FD_207602 | JGI IMG/M metagenome (GOLD analysis project Ga0326728, IMG submission 207602) | Lab enriched peat soil microbial communities from McLean, Ithaca, NY, United States - MB31MN | ecosystem: Environmental > Terrestrial > Soil > Wetlands > Peat | place: USA: New York...
AAGAATACGTGCCGACAATAATTCCGCAAACCAGCGCGAACGAGAATCCGTGGAGCACGGGACCGCCCCAGATGAACAGCGCGATGACCGTCAGGAAGGTCAGGCCCGAGGTCATGATGGTCCGGCTGAGCGTCTGGTTGACCGCCCGGTTCATCACCTTTTCCAGCGGTTCGCGCCGCGACATCTTCAGGTTCTCGCGGATGCGATCGAAGATGACGATGGTATCGTTCATCGAATAGCCCACCAGAGTCAACAGGGCCGCGATGACCGTCATGGAGATCTCTTTGCCGAAAATGGAGAAGAGGCCGATGGTGATGAGGGTGTCGTGGAAGCACGCGATCACGGCCCCCAGGCCGTAAATCCACTCGAACCGGAACCAGATGTACGCCAGCATCCCGGCGAGCGCGTATAGCGTGGCCAGCACGGCCTTGTTCTGCAACTCCGCGCCCACTTTCGGTCCGACCATCTCCACTTTCAAAATGTGAAACGGCGCCAGATAACACTCCTGCTGAAGAGTGTTCATAATACCAGGATTTATGCCCGGAACGGAGGACAAGCCGGAAAAACTTGCGACCAGGCCGGAACGCGGCGGGGTGTCGCGGAATTCGAGCATGTCCTGGACCAGTTTCTGCAACTGCAGCTCGCTCAAAGCGACGCCGGCGCGAGCCAGGGGATCGCGCAAACGCTCGGCCAGCACCTGCTGGCTGGTGTTGTTGAAGTCCAGCTTTCCGCCGGTCTGCCCCCACCTGGCATTCAGCACATCCTGCATGTCCTGGCGGTTGACGTTCAACTGGCCCTCTTCCTGCGCTTCGGTTCCGATCTCGACTTCGTTTTCCGCGCCGCTGCCGGTGATATTCTGTACGCTCACCTCGCCCTTGATCTTCTGCGACTGCCCCATGGCGGCGCGGATCTGGTCGAGCGGCGGCGGATAGGCGAACTTGACGGTCATCAGGACGCCCTCTTTGAAATCGATGCCGAACTTGAGCCCGTGCTTCAGGCCGATACTCGTAAACCCCGCCACGGTCAGCACCAGTGAAGCGATGATGAAGGGCCACTTCTTGCCCAGAAAGTCAAAATCAGTGTTCTTAAATAATTGCATCGACACATGCCGTGCTGGTGCGCTTTATTAACTTTGACACCAGCCCTTTACCGTTTGTTCCCATAGTCAGGGCAATCCCCGTAATCCATTGCCGCTCAAATACTTAATTCCTCCATCCGCCGATGTCCGGACAACTCGTAGTCGAAGATCGTCCTGGAAACGAAAACCGCCGTAAAAACGTTGGCGGCCAGCCCTATGACCAGGGTCACCGCGAACCCGCGGACCGGCCCCTCCCCAAACAGGAACAGGAACGCGCACGAGACCATGGTGGTCACGTGGGTGTCCACAATCGTCCACCAAGCTTTGTTGAACCCGGTATCCACGGCCGCGATGACCGCCTTGCCGGACCGCAACTCCTCGCGGATACGCTCGAAAATCAGCACGTTCGAATCGACCGCCATGCCGATGGTCAGAATCACCCCGGCGATTCCCGGCAGCGTGAGCACGGCGTGGAAATAGGAGAGCGCCGCCATGAGAATCACGGTGTTGAGCACCAGCGCCAGGACCGCGTTCACGCCGCTACGTTTATAGTAGACGAGCATGACAGTGATTACGGCCAGCAGCCCGGCGATACCCGCCATGAGACCCTCGTGGATGGAATCGGCGCCGAGTGAAGGCCCGATGGAGCGCTCCTCGAGGTACTGAACGCCGGCCGGCAGCGAACCGGAGCGGAGGTAGCGCGACAGATCCACGGCCTCGTCTTCGCTGCTCAGCCCTTCAATGCGGCCGGAGTCTTCGATTTTCGATTCGATTACGGCGACGCTGACAAGACTGTTGTCCAGTGACACGGCCAGCTTGTTGCCGATATTGGCTTCGGTGAAGCGGCCAAAGCGTTTCCCGCCGTCGGGGGAGAGGGTGAAGTTGGTTTCCCACTTTCGCATGTCGCCCTGGCTGGCCCGCGCATTGCGCATTTCACGGCCGGTGATCACCGGGGTCTTACCCACCAGGTACCACTGTTCGCCTTCCTGGGCGCCGCGCGGCTTGGCCTTCGCCAGCTTGGTATTCAGCGGCAGCACGCCGCCATGCTGAGAAAGGGCCGCTTCGCGGCTGGGGAAAGGCCCGTCCTCGACTTTGGTAAGTTCCAGGACGGCCGCGGTCCCAATCAGTTCCTTCACCCGCGCCGGATCGTCCACGCCCGGCAACTGCACCAGTACCTGGTACTGATCGCCAGCCCGCCCGTACTGTTGCACCGACGGCTCGGTAAGCCCGAGCTGATTGATGCGGTTACTGATGGTCTGGATGGTTCGTTCCACGGTGTCGCGCTTGAGCGCCACCAGTTCGGAGGGTTTGAGCCGCATCGAATAGTCGGTGGAGTTCTGCACCGTCAGCACATAGGTGGGATAGCGGTCGTTGATGATGTCGCGGAAGGCACTCGTCTGGGTGGCCGGCACGCCCTTGACGTAGATCTCGACGTTGTCGGCATCCTCAACCTTTTGGGGATCGTTGCGATCCATGCTGGCCCAAGTGACGCTCTGCTTGCGGAGATCCTCCTTGAGCCGTTCCATGGTCTGGTCGGCATCCGCTTTGACGGCGTCCTGCACCTGGACTTGGAGCACCAGGTGGCTGCCGCCCTTGAGGTCCAGCCCAAGCTGGATGTTCTTCCTGACGTTCTGCACCAGGTCGGCCGCCGACTTGGGGAAACCGATAATGCCGAACACGCACAGCAGAATCGTGGCCACAATGACCAGGGTGCGCGCTCTTATATTCGTTCGCATGGGAGTTTAACGCCTGTTTCTAGAATTGCCGCTACTTCTTGCCTTCCCCTGAAATCATGCTCGAGACCGAGCTGCGCGCCACCTGGATCTTGACGTTGTCCGGTTTCACGCGCAACACCAGGGTATCATCCTCGATGGCGACGATGGTTCCGATGATTCCCCCGCTGGTGGCCACGGTGTTGCCGTTTTGCAGGCCCGCCAGCATCCTCTGCGTCTGTTTGCGCTGGCGCTGCATGGGCAGGAACAGCAGAAAATAGAAAATACCAAAGATCAGAAGGATGGGCAAGAATCCCAGTAGGGAATTGGGCGACGCCGACTGCAAGTACAGGTTCAGGACCACGTTTTAACCAAATGGGGGTCACCCGGCTTCCAGGGAGGCCGAGCGCGCACACTTCAAGTATTCTGGAAATGCTAACGATATTATAGCGTGCCTGATCTCACCCATGATGTCAAGGTACCGGCGAAGGTTGTGCCGGGTCGCCAGCGCCGCAAACAGGATCTCCCCAGACAGGAACAAATGGCGGAGGTACGCACGGGAGTATCGGGTACAAGTATAGCAATTGCAGCGCTCGTCGAGGGGCCGCTGGTCATCCTTGTAGCGCGCGTGCTTGATGATCACCCGGCCCTGGGAGGTGAACAGGCAGCCGTTGCGCGCGTTGCGCGAGGGCAGCACGCAATCCATCATATCCACGCCGCGGGCTACGTACTCGGGGAGTTCGGCGGGCATTCCCACGCCCATGGCGTAGCGCGGCCGGGAGCGCGGCAGGATGTCTTCGGTGGCCTCGACCATCTGGAGGCTGAGCGGGCGCGGTTCGCCCACCGAGAGGCCGCCGATGGCGTAGCCGTCGCTTCCCAGATCGGCCAGCGCGGCGGCGCATTCGCGGCGCAGGTCCGGGAACATGGACCCCTGCACGATGGGGAAGAGCGCGTGGCGCGTGGGGCTCTCCACGATGCGCCGCCGGTAATGCTCGTCGGCCTGCCGCGCCCACCGGACGGTGCGCTGCATGCTCTGGCGCGCATACTCGCGGCTGACCGGGTACCCCGGGCATTCATCGAGCGCCATCAGGATGTCGCTGCCGAAGGCAAGCTGCACATCGACGGTGGATTCCGGAGTGAAGGTATGGAGATCGCCATTGAGATGCGACCGGAATACCACGCCGTCATCGGTGATCTTGCGCATCCCGCTCAAGCTGAAGACCTGATAGCCGCCGGAATCCGTGAGGATGGCGTTGGGCCACGACATGAAGCGGTGCAGCCCGCCCAGCTTGCGGATGGTCACTTCCCCCGGACGCAAATAAAGATGGTAGGTGTTGGCCAGCAGGATCTTCACGCCGAGATCGTCGGCCAAGTCGCGCTGGCTGAGGCCTTTGACCGTGGCTTGCGTCCCCACGGGCATGAAGACCGGGGTTTCGATGGTGCCGTGGGGCGTATGCAGCAGGCCGGCGCGGGCGCGGGTATAGGGGCACTCGGCGACTAGCTCGAAGGAGAATTGGGGCATGCAACTTTCAGCTTACAGGGGCCAGGGGCCGGGGGCCAGGGGCCGGGGGAAGGTGCGCGCCTGCGGCGCGGAGGTTTCACAGAAGATCCGGCCCGAAGGGCCGCTCCTTTCCCTGGCCCCCGGCCCCTGGCCCCCGGCCCCCTGGCTCTAAAACACCTTGATGCGCATGAATTTTCGCGGATTCTGGCGGAAGTCCCGCATCGTGGTCTGTAATTCATGCGCGAAGCCGTTGAGGTTGTCGAATGCCTGCGTCGTGGACATCCCCGGGCCGCGGTTGAAGGCATCGACGCTCTCGATCAGCGACAACAGCCGGCGGTTCCAATCGGCGTACAGACTGTCCGACCGCATGATCTCCGCCGCGCCAAGATCCGCGATCGAGCGCCGCAGGTCCGCCAGATCGCTGCGCAGCTTGTCGTAGCGGGCGCTGTCGCGGAGGAGCTGGCCGGCGGTGCCCTGCCCGGATTGGAGGCGCGCCAGGCTGCCATCCAACTCTATGAGCGGACGGCTGATCTGCTGGTAGAGCCGGTCGGTATAAAGCTCGCGGCCCACGTTGCTGGTGGTGCTGGCGGCGGCGCGTATGCCGCTCTCGATCTGCGAGAAGCGCTTGCGCAGATCGCCATACATCTGGTCGCCCTGGATGAACTGTCCCAAATCGCTGCGGCCCTGCTCGATATCGTCCAGCAGGGCGCTGACGACTTTCAGCCGTTGTTGAAACTGCCCGATATCGAGGGTTTTCAGCAAGTCCGGCGAACTCTTGAAAGCAATTTCGCCGCCCGGGGAAACGAAGTGCCGGCTGGTTCCGCTCGAGATGTCTACAAACTGGTCGCCAATCATCGTTTCGGACGCGATTTGGGCCGTGGAATCGTCGGGGATGCTGGCCAGCCGGCCGCGCTCCACGGTCATGGTCACCTTGACGACGCGGTTGGGCTCGGTGGATCCGGAGAGGGCCGCCGACCGCACTTTGCCGACGCCGATGCCATCCACCCGGACCGGCGCTCCCGGTCCCAACCCGGTGGCGTCGGGAATGTAGAGATACATGGTGGCCTTCTCGGTCAGCAGCGTTCCTCCGGTCAGCAGGTACGCAAGAATCGAGAGAATGACCACCGCTGCCGCGCAGACGGTCGAAACGCGGAACTTGGCCCAGCGGATCTGGCGCGCGGACGGCATTCACTCGGATTGTACCGCGACAGCCGGCGGTAACACGGGTTACACTGGAAGCGTCTATAAAACAGTGAGGTAAGGAATGATCGATACCATCGGTTGGCCGGAGTTGTTGGTGATCCTGGCGGTCGCTACGCTGTTGTTTGGAGGGAAGAAGATCCCGGAAATGGCCAAGGGGCTGGGCGAAGGCATACGCAACTTTAAGACCGCGTTGAAAGGCGACACTGAAAAAGACGTCGAGAAGACGTGACCGCCTTGAAGATCCGATCCAGAAAGTTCGAAGGACGCTGCTCCAGGCACAAGCGATATAATCCCGCCGTTGACGGGCAAGGCGGCATCCGGGGCGGTTGCCCGCGGTGCAGCCTGCTATTCGATATTTGGCAAGCCTCCCTCAAGCTGAATCAGTTGATCCGCAGGTTCGACCCCAACCTCGACGATCTCGAGCGGCCGGCCCCGCCCAAGCCGCCGGCGCACGACCCGCGCCAGTTGAGCTTGATCGTGGAGTGAGGGGCTGCACAGGGGCCGGGGGCCGGGGGCCAGGGCCCAGGGCCGGGGGGTTGAGCCTGATGGTGGAGTGAGGGGTTACATGGCCAGCGCGCGCACCACGATCCAGGACTTTTCCAGAAACGAGAGCCGCACACGGCGCGAGAACACGTCGAAACCGCCGCTCTCGATCCGCTCGAGCAGCCGCGAGTAGATGGAAATCAGCGCCCACAGCGCCCGCCGGCTGCGCGGGTGAATCAACTCCAGCAGCGGCCGGGATTCCTCGTAACAGGCGCGCGCCCGCTCCGTTTCGTACCGCATCAGCCCCACAAACGCGGCGCTGCGCTTGCCCGCGCGCAAGTCCTGTTCGGTGACGCCAAAGCGCCGCAGATCTTCGGCGGGCAGATACATGCGGCCGCGATCGGCGTCTTCGCGGATGTCCCGCAGAATGTTGGTCAGTTGGAAGGCGACGCCGCACGTTTCGGCCAGAGGCAGGGCGGCGGGCGTGTCGAAGCCAAAGATGTGAATAGTGGTCAGCCCCACCACCGAGGCCACTTGATAACAATAGAGCCGGAGTTCGTCGAAGGTCTCGAAGCGGCGCGGCTCCAGGTCCGAGACCACGCCATCGATCATGGAGCGGAAATAGTCGTGCGGGATGCCGAAGCGGCGAACCGTGTGATGGAACGCCGGCCAGACGGGATGCCCACTGAAGCGGCCCTCCAGCGCATCCTCGAGTTCCCGCCGCCAGCGCTCGAGGGCCGCGCGCGTGGCGCCGGGCTCGTCGCTCAAATCGTCGCAGTGGCGCATGAAGGCATAGATGGCGCACATGGCTTTGCGCTGTTGCGCGGTGAGCAGCAGGAAGGCGTAGTAGAAATTCTTGGCGCGGGTTCGCGCCACGCGCCGGCAGTACTCGTAGGATTGCTCGACTGCGTTCATGGGGCCGCCCGGGAGAAGGCCGTGCGCGCCAGCGAGCCCAGCAGCAGCCGCACGCGCTCCGCCTTCGAAACAGCGGGCCGCGCGGCCAGGACGTCGTAATTCAGCCGCGCGATTTTTTCCAGCACCCGCAGGCCTCCGCGGCTGAACAGATCCAGATCGAGCGCCAGCCGCCGGTCCACCATGGTGGAGAGCGGCAACCCTTCCAAAAACAGTTCGCGGGCTTTCTCGACGGCTTCCCGCATCACATCGCGAAACGCCGGCGTGAAGCGCCGCGCGCGCAGTTCTTCGACCGTGTAGCCGTGCCGCTCCATGGTTTCGAGCGGAATATAGACGCGGTCCTTGAGCAGGTCCACGGTGATGTCCTGCCAGAAGTTGGCGAGTTGCAGGGCCGTGCAGGTGGCGTCGGAGAGGCGCTGCCGCCGGGCATCGGAGTAGCCGCAGAGGTGCAGCACCAGGCGGCCCACGGGGTTGGCGGAACAGCGGCAATAGGCGAACAGCTCTTCCCAATCGCGGTAGCGGGCGACGGTCTGGTCCTGGACGAAGGCCTGAATGAGATCCGCGAAAGGCTGGCGCGGAATGGCGTGTTTCCGCACGGTCTCCAGGAGCGCCACGAAGACCGGGTGGGTGGCGCGGCCCGCGTACATGGCGTCGAGTTCCTGGCGCCACCATCCCAGCAGGCGGAGGCTTTCGGCGGGGTCGCCCATCTCGTCGCCCAGGTCGTCGGCCCAGCGGCAATAGGCGTAGACATTGAAGAAATCCTGGCGCAAGCGCCGGGGGAGCAGAAAGCTGACCACGTGAAAGTTCTCGTAGTGATGGCGGGCCAGCCAGCGGGTATACGCGCTGGCTTCCGCGGCGGCGTACGGAGCGCGGAGGGCCTCGGGCGACCTTACGAAGTCGGCCGGAAGCAGAAACGCGCGCGCGTCCACGCTCGGCACCTAGGGAACAATCGCGGTCTTCAGGTGGCCGTTGTGGCTCATCAGGTGGCGCATGACTGCCAGAAGGTTGGTCAGCGGTTCTTCGCGATTGACGAAGAAGGCGGCGGTGATGTGCCCCGCGCAAACCAAGTCGAGCGCCTTCCGGATATACGCCGGGGTATGGTGGAAGCTGGCCTTGCAGGTGATTTCGGAGTAGTGCAGCAGCGCCGTGTCGAGACTGACCTTGCTGTCGTTGGGGCAGCCGCCGAAGAAATTCACCGTGCCGCCGCGCCGCACCATGTCCACGGCCCACTGCCAGGTCTGGGGCTTGCCCACGGCTTCGATGGCGATGTCCACGCCGCGTCCGTGCGTCAGACCGCGGATGGTGGTCACGGGGTTGGTGTCGCCTTCCACCATGATCAATTCGTCGACGCCCAGCGCGGCCGCCCGGTCAAGCTGGGACCGGCGCCGCCCGATGGCGATCACGCGGCAGCCGTACAACTTGGCCAGCTTGGCGAACATCAAGCCGATGGAGCCCAGCCCGATGATGGCGATGGTATCGCCTTCCCTGGGAACGGTCTCTTCGAAACCGCGCACCACGCAGGCCAGCGGCTCGACCAGCGCCGCGTCGCTATATCCCACGTGGCCGGGAATGAGATAGGTATTGCGCTCGACGATGCGCGCGGGAATGCGGATGTACTCCGCGTAGGCGCCGTTGTTGAACAGCAGGTCTTCGCAAAGATTCTGCAACCCGCGCCGGCAGAAAAAACACTCGTCGCAGGGGGCCGAGTTGGCCGCCACCACGCGCTGCCCAACCGAGAACTTCGCGACATCCTCGCCCACCGCGACGACATCGCCGGCCAGCTCGTGCCCGAACACAGCCGGGGGCACGATCATCCGGGCGTGATATCCACGGCTAAAGACCTTAACATCGGTGCCGCACGTCAACGCCACTTTTACCCGTACGAGAATGTCTCCGCGATTAATTGTCGGAACGGCCACCGGCTCTACCTGCAAGTGTTCCTTGCCGTAGAGCACGGCCGCCATCATGTGGCTATTCACTATGACCACCTCTGTGGCTGAACGATTATTTTCAATGATTTAGGTCCTGGATGCAATGCCAAATCGATTCCTGAACGAATTTTAACCAAAGGCAAACGGTGCGAAATCAACTCCTCCACCGGAATTTCTCCGCCAAATACCAGATTCGCGGACTCCGATTGCAGGTCCACTGATGCACTATAGCACCCCAGGAGGCTGCGTTCACCTACGCAAATGTCCGCCCCCGAAGTTTCGATACGTTCCGTAGCCGAAGTTTGGGCAAAAAGCAGGATCCGCGAACCGGGGCGCGAGCAGGCCATGGCCTGGTCGACGATGCCGCGGGCGGAGACCGCCACGATCACCAGGTCCGCGCCGCGCCCGCCGGTGAGGCGCTTGACCTCCGAGGCGACATCCATGGTGCGAGGGTCCCAGGTGAATTCCGCGCCGCACCGGGAGGCCACCCGCAATCGCTCGCCGATGGTATCGGTGGCCGCAACGCGTGCACCCCGGCGCTTCACCAGCATGGTAAATATCAGCCCAATCGGCCCCTGCCCCAGGACGACCACGAAATCCTGCGGCTGTGGATCGCATTGCACCACGGCCTTCAGACACGTGTTCAGGGGCTCCACCAGAGTGGCGCGCTCGAAGGAAATTCCGTCGGGTATTCTCTCGACGCCGCGTTCCACAATCCAGTCCATTACCCGCACGTATTGAGCAAACCCTCCACCCGCCGGCTCGAAGCCCGCCGAAATACCGACTTTCTTGTACACCGGGCACTGGGCGTAAATCTTGCGCCGGCAATAGAAGCATTCCAGGCACGGGATGTGATGAAATGCCACCACCCGGTCGCCCGGCCGGTATTTGGCGACGCCAGCGCCCACCGCCGCCACAACTCCGGCCGTTTCGTGCCCGTAGACCCGGGGCGGCGCCAGCAGGTTGTGCTCGATCTTCTTGAGGTCGGTGTGACAGATGCCACAAGCTTCCACGCGTATCAGAATCTCGCCAGGCCCGATGGCGGGCGTGGGGATCTCCTCGACGCTGACCACGCTCTCGCCGCGATAGACGGCAGCGTGCATCGTTTCGGGTACGACGCTTCGGTCAGAATCGGCAGTTTGCAAAGAAAACCCCCAACACTCGCGCGGCCCGGACTGAACGCTGGCGCAGCCGGCACAGTTCCGGTAGTCGGGCCAAAGGACGGCGCAAAGCTTCTCTTAGAATAACCATTGTATCGAAGTGGCCGTCCGCGCGCAGCGCCGCGTTGAAATCATTCGCCATGGTTTCGCCCGCCAGGTCGGTGACCACCCGGACGCAATAGAACGGCAAGCCGCGAGCTTGGGCGCGCGCGGCCACTCCAGCGGCCTCCATTTCCACCGCGATCGCTCCGCCGGCGCGCAGGCAGCGCTTTTCTTCCGCCGTCTGCGCAACGCGGTCGATTGAGCAAACCACGCCGGCACGGTGAGGGGGCGCAGTCGAGACGGGGAGCGCCGGGTAGCGGAGATCCGCCGCAGCTACGCTGGTGGCCACGACTACGTCCGCCAAGGCGAGATCGGGGTCGAGGGCGCCGCAGAAGCCGGTGCTGATCACGGCGTCGGGTTGGAATGTCTCAGCAGCCGCGTCTACGGCTGAGGCGGCGCGGCGGGCACCGACGCCGTTGGCAACCAGCAGCAACTGGTAGCCGCCTAGTTGGATTGTGCGCGACCAGTCAACGGTTGCGCCGATTATCAATCGGCGCGCAGAATGCCATTCTGCCCCACAAAGGCGGAATTCCATCGGAGAGGAGGCGATCAGGAGTAGTCTCACTTTTGGAACCACTCCACCGCGCGGGCCAGCGCCGTCTCGGCCGGACCAGGGGAGAAACCTAGCTCGCGCCGCGCCTTCTCATGCGTCACCCACATCTTCTTGCCGGCCATGCGGACCCCGTTCAGGGGCACGCGCGGCGGCCTGCCGGTGAGGTCCGCCCATGCCGTGCTGCATACGCCCGCGCACCAAGCCACCGCGTAGGGCAGCCGGATGGTGGGCGCCTGGCGGCCCGTAATCTTCGCCAACTTCGAAAAAATCTCCGCCAGGGTCAAATTCTCGGACCCCAGGATGTACCGCTCTCCCGCCCGGCCGCGCTCGCAGGCCTGCAAGTGCCCCGCGGCAACGTCGCGCACATCCACCACGTTCAGCCCCGTGTCGATGAACGCCGGCATGCCGCCACTTAGAAAATCGGCCACGATCTTGCCGGTGGGGGTGGGCTTTACGTCATGGTCGCCAACCGGCGCGGTGGGGTTCACAATCACCACCGGAAGCCCGCCGCGCGCGAACCCGAGCGCCGCCTGCTCCGCCAGGAACTTCGAGCGCTTGTAGTCTCCCACCATGTCTCGGAGCGAGACGAGGGTCGCCTCGTTCCCGATGCCGCCATGCGGAATCCCGATGCAGCCGACGGTGCTGGTGTAGACCACGCGTTCGACGCCGGCACGCTGGGCGGCTGCGAGCAGATTCCGCGTCCCATCCACGTTTGACCGGTACAGCTCCTGGGGATGCCTGGCCCACAGCCGGTAATCCGCGGCCAGGTGAAAGACCAGCGCGCATCCGGCCACCGCGCGTTCGAGCGAGGGGGCATCGCGGAGATCGCCGGTGACGCATTCCACGTCCAGTTCCTCGACACGGCTGCCAGGGCGCAGCAGGGCGCGAACGGGGTAGCCGCGCTCCAGAAGCAGGCGGGCGACGTGCCATCCGAGGAAGCCGGAGGCCCCGGTGACCAGAACGGGTTTCATTGTGGGGCTAACGCAAAGTCCATGCCAGCATCTTTAGATTGCCGGATAGGCCGGCGTTGATGCCTAACGCGGCGGAAGGCTCAAACCCGCAGTGCATCATGCAATGCTCGCAGCGGGGATCGTTACCTGGGCCGTAGCTCTCCCAGGGCGTCTCGGTCATCAGCCCTTCGAAGGTCTTGTAGTGCCCGTCGGTGATCAGGTAGCACGGGCCTTTCCAGCCCTTCACGTTGTAGGTCGGGTTGCCCCATGCGGTGCAGGGCAGCTCGCGTGCGCCCTTCAGGAATTCCACGTACATGGGCGTCTGATGCACGGGGTACTTCCTGGCGATGCGCTCGAAGTCCTTGAACTTCTCGTGGATGTCGTCGCGGGTCAGGAAGATTTCGCGGTCGTCGACGGCGGAGTAGCCGTACCCCGGCGCAATCTGGTGTCCGTCCACATGTAACGGCCGGAGGTACTCGAACAGCTCTTCGATCTCGCGCATGTCCGTCTCTTTGTAGACGGTGGTGTTGGTGCATACCTGAAAGCCCGCGGCCTTGGCGGCCTTGATGCCCTCGACGGCTTCCCGGAATACGCCTTCGCGCTCCACGCAAAGGTCGTGGGTCTTCTCCATGCCGTCCAGGTGCACGTTGAAATAGAAGCGCCGGTCCGGGTGGAATTCCCTCAGGCGCTTCTGGATGAACATGCCGTTGGTGCAGAGATAGATGTTCCGATTGCGCTCCAGGATGCCCGCCACCAGCTCGCCGATTTGCGGATACATCATGGGCTCGCCTCCGCAAATCGAGACCACCGGCGCGCCGCATTCGTCCACGGCGAGCAGGCACTCTTCGAGCGGCACCCGCTCCGTGATGCTGGATTCGTACTCGCGAATGCGCCCGCAGCCGGTACACGTCAGGTTGCAGGCGTGCAGCGGCTCGAGCATCAGCACGATGGGGAAACGCTTGCCGATCATGGGATGCGGCTGGCGCTTCGCGCCGGTCTTGGGCGGCAGAATACGGAACGGGTTGGACGCCGACGCACCTTCCGGCGCGGCGTTCTTCTGCCACTCCGGACGGGGCCGCATCTTGTTCCTGAAAATATATCTGGCCAGGCCGGCGGTCATGGCGATTGGAAACTTCATAAGCTATCCATTCAAATTCGCCCGGGCCTTCACGAACGAAGACAGCGCGAGCAGCGGAAAATAGTCTTTGTACAGGTGATAGTTCAAGTAGAACACTTTCGGGAACCCCGTCCCGGTGGCCAGATCCTCCCGCCAGCTTCCATCCGGACGCTGGGTTGTCAACAGGTATTGGATGCCGTGCTCGACGCTCTCGCTCGCCAAGTCGCCCCCGGCAATGAGACCCAGGATGGCCCACGCGCTTTGCGAAGGCGTGCTCGGCCCGGGCATGTAGACGCCGTTATCGTAGCTGGCGCAGCTTTCACCCCAACCGCCGTCCGCGTTCTGTACGGAACGCAGCCACTCGCCGGCGCGCAGGACGTGGGCTTCGCGGTCGCTCTCCCCCGCGGCCGCCAGGCCTCGCAGGGCGAAACAAGTGCCATAAATGTACGCCACGCCCCAACGGCCGTACCAGCTTCCATCGGCCTGCTGGTTCTTTACCAGCCACTCGACGCCGCGCCGCACCGCGCGGTGTTCGCGGCCCACCCCGTGCGCCGCCAGCGCCTCGAGGGTGCGCCCGGTGATGTCCGGGCAGGTGGGATCGAGCATGGCGTTGTGATCGGCGAACGGAACATTGTTTAGAAACTTCCAGTTGTTATCGGCGTCGAAGGCCGCCCATCCGCCATCGTGCGATTGCATGGCCAGCAGCCAGTCGATCGCCCGCCGGTGGCAGGCCTCCTGCGCGGCGGAATCCGAGCCCGGCGCCTGGCTCAGCGCCAGCATCACCATGGCGGTGTCGTCGATATCCGGATAGTGCTCGTTGCGGTAAAAAAAGCCCCATCCGGAAGGCTCGGTGTGGGGCCGTTTTACGGACCAATCGGCCTTGCGCCGGACCTCGTTGGCCAGCAGCCAATCGGCCGCACGGCCGACCGCCGCGTGGTGCGAGCCGCTCTCGGCCAGCGCATAGGCGCCGATCCCGGTGTCCCAGACCGGCGAGAAGCACGGCTGAAAGAAAAACCGTTCGCCATCGTCCACCATGAGCCGGTCGAAGTGGCGCAGCGCCTCCACCCGCAACGGGTCGTCCGCGGCGTAGCCCAGCACATCCAGCGCCATCACCGAATACATCATGGGCGGATAGATGGCGCCCAGCCCGTCGGAGCCGTGCATGCGCTCGATCATCCACGCTCTGGCTCTCTCGATGGCTTTCCGCCGGATGCTCTTCGAGCCGCTGCGCTCCCACCACTTCACCAGCCGGTCCACGGTCAGAAAGACGTTGTGCCAGGTTAGCCAGCGGGGGTCTTTGTGGAACGCGGGGCTCGCGCCCGGAAGCCAGATCTCGTCCAGGTTGAAGCCCGTAGGAACCGGACGGCGCGGGTTGGCGGCATGGACGATGGCCAGCGAGACCACGATGGCGCGCGTCCAGGCCGACATCTGGTATAGAAAATGGAACGGCAGCAGCACCACTTCCGGCGGAATGCTGGGGCAGTGCTGCCGCGGGTACAAGTCGAACAGGCTGAGATTGACTTTGACGTAGCTGTTGGCGGCTTGAATGCCGCCCAGCTCGAGGATGCGCTGGCGCAGCCGGGCCATGCGGGGGTCGTCCACCGGCACTCCCGCCAGCTTGAGGGCGACATAGGCCTTCACGGAGGCGCTCACCTCCGAAGGCCCATGGACATAGATATTGAAACCGCCGTCGGGAAGCTGCCGGTCGAGAATGGAGCGCGCCGCTTTGTCGATGAACGGCCGGGTCTTGGGCGCCCACGTGCCGTCTTTGGGCGGGTACAGCCACAACTGGAAGAGGATGAAATCGGATTCGAGGGTGGTGTCGGCGGTCAGTTCGGCGCACCAGTGCCCGTCCGACGCCTGAAGGTCCGCCAGGTACGCGGCGGCGCGGCGCACGGCCTCGCCGGAGGTGGTTTCCAGGCGGTTCTCGAGTTGGACGGGCGCGCTCATCGGAGGGGCACCGTCAGTTCGGCGGGCAGCGAGAAGCGCACGTCTTCGTCCACCAGTTCAATCTCCTCCATCTGCCGGTAGCCATGCCCGCGCAGAAACTCGATGAGTTCCTGGACCAGGTGCTCCGGCGCCGAAGCTCCGGCCGTCACCCCTACATTCTTCACCCCGTCGAACCACGCCGTATTCACGTCGGAGCAATCGTTCACCAGGTGCGAGCGCACTCCGAAATTGTCGCCTACCTCCACCAGCCGCTTGGAGTTCGAGCTGTTTTCCGAACCGACCACCAGCAGCAGGTCGATGGCTTCGGAAATC
>Ga0326728_10016614_pt1 | contig 14963 bp, 10 predicted proteins | sample MB3enrmetagenome_FD_207602 | JGI IMG/M metagenome (GOLD analysis project Ga0326728, IMG submission 207602) | Lab enriched peat soil microbial communities from McLean, Ithaca, NY, United States - MB31MN | ecosystem: Environmental > Terrestrial > Soil > Wetlands > Peat | place: USA: New York...
CTATTCACCTTCCCGAACCGGCCTGATTGCTCAGGCGCACTGGAGGTCTCCCGGTTCTCGTGCATGTTGTTTCGCGGCGTGCCTGGGGTCTTCGACTACGCCGCACCCAGCCATGGCTCGCGATCTAACGCCATCGGCCGGTGTGGCCTTCCCGCCGACAGAAAAGGGTCGGCGCCCGGTTCTTAGTTTTCGGAGCTCAATCGCCCGGCCCACCGATGCCTCTATCTACGCTTCGCCTGCCGCCTCGCGGCGGCCGGCGCAAGACCCGAGGTCGGGATGGAGTCGCTTCTCCTTTCCTGTAGGGCTCTTTCATCCCCTACAACATGCCGGTTTATCCCGGCGCACTCTGGCCCCGGTTTGCCCCCCGGCGTCGGCTCCCAGTTTGTCGCCTCCCCCGAAACGGTTAACCACCCCGCCCTGCCCCTGTGCCACAATTCCACTAGCGGATGGTGTAGGGTGGAATCGATGGTCCCGGGCAGGGTGCGGATATTTCTCACGGTGGCCGCGTTCTGCGCGGCTCCCTTGCCGGCTCAACGCTCCGCCAGCGTCGCCGGACGCATTCTCGACGTTACCGGCGCCGCCATCCCCGCTGCCACCATCACCGTCGTCAATCAAGAAACCGGTTTCCGCCGCTCCACCGAGTCCTCTCCCGGCGGCGCTTACGCGGTGACCTCCCTCGAACCCGGCGAATACACCATCAAGGTCGCCAAGGACCAGTTCCGCCCCATCAACAACTTCGACGTGCCGCTGGCCCCCCAGGCCGCCACCACCATCGATTTCGTCCTCCAGGTCGGCTCCGTGTTCGAGGAGATCCGGGTCGAGGGAATCGCGTCGCCCATCGACCGGCCGGACGCCTCCGTGGGAGGCCAGTTCCAGCACGACGAGATTACCCGCATCCCCGTCAACGGCGGCAAGGTGCTGGACCTTCTGGGAATGACGCCGGGCACCCTCGTGACGCCCGCCACCCGCGGCGAAGCCGGCCAGTTCAGCGTCAACGGCCAGCGCCCCAACTCGAATTACTTCACCGTGGATACCGTCAGCGCCAACATCGGCGTCACGGCCGGCGGCCTGCCGGAGCAGTCCACCGGCGGCACCTTGCCCGGAGTGAGCGCATTCGGCAGCCTGGACGCCCTGGCGCCGCTCGAATCCATACAGGAATTGCAGGTGCGGACTTCCTCGACCGTCGCCGAGTTCGGCAGGCTTCCGGGAGCCGGCGTTTCCCTCGTCACGCAATCCGGCTCCAACGGGTTTCACGGCGCCACCTCCCTGCACCTGCGGCACGAGCTGTTCGCCGCCGGAAACTGGTTCGCCAATCAGGCCGGCTTCGGGCGTCTGCCGTCGCGCTTGGGCGATCTCACCCAGACCTTCGGCGGACCCCTGCGCCGCAACCGTACCTTTTTTTTCCTGTCCTACGAATGGCTGATGCTGCGCCAGGCCTACGTGTGGGTGCAGCCCACGCCCTCGATTGCGGCGCGGCAGGCGGCCGCCGGCTGGGCCCAGCCCGCGCTCGGCTTCTTCCCCATGCCCAACGCCGGCCAGCTCACCGGCGGCATCGGAGAATGGGTGGGCGGCAGTGTCCTGCCGGCCGGCCTCGACACCGGTACGGCGCGCGTCGACCAGGCCGTGGGCTCCCGCGCCAGCCTCTTCGCGCGCTTCAGCGATTCTCCTTCCACCAATCAGTTCGGCAACCTGGGGATCGACCACCTGGACCTGCGTGTCCGCAGTCTCACCGCCGGCCTCGACGCGCATCCCACCCCCAACCTCGCCACGGACCTGCGCTTGAACGAAACCGAAACCACCGCCCACTCGTCCTGGAGCGGCAGCGTGGCGCCTCTGGCCCCGCCGCCCCAGGGCGCCGATACCGTGGGCCCGCCCCCATCCAGCGCGCCCGATTGCGTCCTTCAGCCCATGGTCGCGGCCTTCCTGAATTCGCCCGCTCCCTGCGACTACCTGGTCCGCTTCACTATCGGCGGGGTCGGCCAACTCGTCTACGGTCCCGAAGGCGACCGCACCCAGCGCCAGTTTCAAGCCGTGGATTCCGTGGCGCTCAAACGCAAAAAGCACAGTCTGGGCTTCGGCGCGGACTATCGCGCCATCACCGCCATCCGCGAAGATGCCGGCAACACCCTCGGGGTGATCTCCGATTCGGTGGCCGACCTCACCAGCATGCGCAACCTGTGGGTGTTCACCGTCACCCCGGGAGCCTCCGGCGTGCCCGCGGCCCAGACCGTCAAGGTTCAGGAACTCTCGCTATGGGCCTTGGACACCTGGCAGCCGGCCCCGCGCCTCACCGTCTCCGCCGGCTTGCGCTGGGAGTTCAGCCCCGCCCCCGTTCCCACCGCCGCGGATCTGGCCGCCAACCTGATTTTCTTTTACGATCCCGCCTCCGGCATCACCGAACTGGCTACCCAGCCTCGCCCTCTGTGGCCCACTTCCTATGGGGATTTTGCGCCGCGCCTGGGTCTGGCATACCGCCTCACCGCCGATGGCGGCACCGTGCTGCGCGCCGGCGGTGGCCTGTATTACGACTCCAGCCTGAGCATCGCCACCGACATCCTGAATGGCGGACCGCTCAGCGCCGGCAAGTTCACCTCGCAACGCTACGCCCCCTTTTCCACGGTCCTCGGTTACGGCTTCATGCCCAACCTGAAGCTCCCCGAGATCCGCCAGTGGAACGTCGCCCTCGAGCACGCATTCGGCGCCCGCGACACCCTCTCCGTGGGTTACGTGGGATCCTCCGGCTGGAGCCTCATCCGCCGCGAAATGGGCGGCGTTCCCGGAGACAGCCTCACCAAGTTCGTGGCCCTCACCACCAACCACGGCCTCTCGGATTACCAGTCGCTGCAAGTCCACTACCGGCGGCACTTCACCCGCGGATTGGATATCGCCGCGTCGTACACCTGGTCGCACTCCATGGACAACGATTCCAGCGATGCCTTCCTGGTCTGGGCGGGAGCCGGCTCGCCCGCGGCCAACGACTGGGGCCCATCGGACTTCGACCTGCGTCACTCCTTCACCGCCTCGGCGGTGTACGAGTTGGGGCGGGCTAAGGACGCCACCGCGCCGCACGGCTGGCTGGCGGGCTGGGCCGCCAGCGGCATCCTCCGCGCGCGCACCGGGTTCCCCATTACCGTTCAGCAGGCCGAGGAGTACGACGGCATCGGCGTGGCCAACGCCTTCCGCCCCAATCTGGTGGCGTCGCAGCCGCTCTGGATGGCCGACCCGTCGGCGCCCGGAGGACGGCGCCTCAATCCCGCCGCTTTCCAAAACACCGCCCCCGGGGTGCAGGGGAACCTGGGCCGCAACGCCATCGGCGGCTTCGGAATGTCGCAGTTCGATGTGGCCCTCGGCCGCGAATTCACCAGGGGCGGATACCGCTCGCTCCAGTTGCGCCTGGAGGCCTTCAACCTCTTCAACACGCCCAGCTTCGCCGACCCGGTCAAGTTCATGGACAACCCCCTGTTCGGCCAGTCCACCTCGATGCTGAACATGATGCTGGGCTCCGGCAGCCCCGGAAGCGGCCTGGCGCCCATGCTCCAGGCCGGAGGCCCGCGAGCCTTCCAGGCGTCCCTGCGGCTGCGGTTTTAAACAGCCCCCGCGTCTTCCTCGCCGGCCCGCCGCTACTCTACCACGAACCCGTCGACGTCCACGAACTGCCCCGCCGATTCGGGCCGCTTCCTGCCGCCCACCCGCACCTCGATCGTGTGGGCTCCCGGCGTCACCGTGAATCTGCGCCGCGCCTGCCATTCGGTCTCCGGCGAGTACTGGTCGATGGAAGCGCACTCGTATCCGTCGATCCGGACATCCGCGTAGCCGCGGTTGGGCGCCCGCGTGAACATATAGGTGACCCTCTGCCCCATGAAGGCGAACCGCACGCCCGCTCCCGGCCGGTCCGTGAAGCTGATGGTGTTGCGGTAGGGACCGGTGAAGCTGCGGTTCTGTTCCCAATCGCCGTCGAAATGCAGAGCCGGGTCGGGATCGTCGTACGTCCCGGGCTGGACCGCCTCCAGGGGGCGGTTGTCCACGATCGTGGGGAACGGCGCCGGCTGCCTGCCGCGGCATTCCCCCGTCAGCGCCGAGAGAGCGTAATTGCCGAGCTGGTACTCGGGCGCCGTGCACGAGTCCAGGAAATCGCGCAGCAGCGGCGGCTGCAACAGTGCGCCGGGCCGGCGCACGGGCGCGATGATGTGCGTCACCTTCCACTGGTCGAAGAGGCTCTGCATGGCCGCTGCGTCCGCGGCGTGCTGGATGGCGATGGCCACGTTCCACTGGTGCCAGCTATTCTCGTAAACCTCTCCGCGCACGTCGGCGATGTTGGTGTCGGCGGCCAGCAGCACGGCGGACCCCGGGTGGGTCCGGTTGTAACGCCGGATCACCAGGCGCTCCGGCGCCACCTGCTCCAGGTACCGGTCCCCGCCGTTCCGCACGAAGGTGTACGGCGAGTAGAAATCCCGGTGATACCAGCCCGAGGCCGGCAGGAAGTAGACGTTCAGCCCCGCGCACACCACCCCCCAGGCGATCAGCGCGCCGTACAGCGTCCGCGAGTGCGACGCCGTCCATCCCAGCACCGCGGCGAAGGCGATGGTCGCCAGCGGCAGCGCGGCATAGATGTAGCGGGCATTGGAGTCCGAGCGCAGCGTCAGCCATGCCCCGGCCAGGCCGATGACCGTGGCGCTCGCCGCCGGCCGGCCGCGCATGGCCAGCAGCCCGGCCAGCGCCAGCGGCGCCAGCACCAGGTATTGAAAACCGAACGATCCGTCGCTGGCCTCCAGGTACTTCCGGGTGTGGAAGGTGATGTCGTAGAGCGTCCGCGGGTTCACCGGCTCGTGGTAGCCCGTGACAATCTCCTCCCGCTGGTCGAGAAACGGCGAAGGGAACCTGCGGTTCAGGAACGGGAACACCGGATTGTGAGTCTTCTGCCAGGCGATCACGTAGGTCGGCGCGGCCGTCGCCACCAGCAGAAGCACGGCCACCGCGCAGGCGCCCGCCGGCCGCCTCGATAGCCGGCGCCACTGGCGGACGGCCTCCACGGCGGCGAAGGGCAGCGTCAGGGCCACCAGCGGCAGCGCGCCGACCTTGGTGGTGAGGGCCCCTCCGGCCAGCATCGCGGCGGCGAACAGATACCTTCGATCGCCCGTCTCCCCCAACCGCCAGATGGCCACCAGCATGGCCAGAACCAGCGCCGCCAGCACGTTCTCCACGAACAACGAGCCCGTGACCAACTGCACCAGCGGCGTGGTGGCGAACAGAGCCCCCACCAGCAGGGCCGCCGCCCGCGAGAGCCAACGGCGGGCCGCTCCGTACAGCATCGTCTCGAGCGCCACCAGCATGGCGAAATTCGCCAGCCGCGAGGCCGCTTCGCCCCCCAACTGGTACACCATCGAGTACACCCAGTCCGCCCCCATCGGCATCACCGACCAGATGAACCGCGACGGCTCGAAGGTCATCCGGTGCTGCGCCGCGAGGTTGGCCGGTATGGCCAGGTGCATGGCCAGCGCGTCCGCGCCCACCTCCGGTTTGAGCGCCACCAGCCAGTGCATTCCCAGCACGAAGATCAGCAGCGCCGCCGCCCCGCGTTCGCCCCACGTTCGCAGTTCCACCCGGCGCACGCTCCTGGCGCAAGCCGCCAGCCGGCGGAGGACGCCCGCCCGGTCCCACACGATGGGGATGGCCAGCAGGACCACCCAAACCAGCGGGTAGTTCACCGGCAGCCGCGCCAGCATCGTCATCGCGAATATGTAGACGGCCGTGCCCAGCATGGTGGCCAGCGCCTGGGCCGGAACCGAGTCGTCCTGAACGCCGCCCAGCAGGCGCGAGCCCAGGGCGCAGGCCGACATCAGAAACACCGCCACCGCCAGAAGAGCCAGCGGTCCGGCCGCCAGCGCCGTGCCCACCCCCGCCAGCCCGATAGCCAGGCCCGTGAAGCACCACGGCGCCAGCACCATGACCGGGACGGCCGCCGCCAGGAACAGGCAGATATAGTGAACCAACCGCCGCATCCCCCGCGGGTCCCAGATATCCGCATGGAAGAGGTCGCTCGTCCGGAAGCCGTGGATTTCGAGGGCCACGCCGGCGGCCACCATCGCGGCGATCAGCGCCGCAAAAACGGTCCCCAAAAGGGATCGCCGCGGTGACGCCTGGCCGGCAGCGGAAGCCGCCGCCACGGGTTCGGAATTCTCGTGTGTCATCGGTCGGGAGCGAACACCCATTTAAACACGCCACGCCTTTGTGGGGCAGGTTTTCAACCTGCGGCGGGTTTGCAACCCGCCTTCCGGGCTGTCCACCCGCGCCGCGGGCATACACACTCAGTTGCGCCTGTGCCGCCATACAATTCCTCGCGCGCCGCGACGGTTTTATGTGGGGAAGGTGTCAGCCTGCGGCCGCGCCCAGGGGGCACCCGCAATCGGCCCGGCGAGCGAAGCTCGCCCCCAGAGGCTTGAGAAATTCCACTTGCCCTGGTTGCGCCTGTGCCGCCATGTGGCGACAAGTTGTCAACCTGCGGCGCCGCCCAGGGGGCACCCGCAATCGGCCCGCTTCGACTCTCGTGCCAGCCTCGGAAGGCCGGCTGCGGGTGCCCCCTCGACGGTGCCCCAAAGGCGCCGCTGGTGGTGTTATGGTGGAGCGTCGGCTCCCCATGATCGGACGGCTTCTCGCGGCCATGGCAACCTACGCGGCCCTTGCGGTTCTGGCGGCATTCACGCTGGACGGCAAGCTGCGCCTCGCCATCTGGATCCTCATGAGCGGGCTCGCGCTGAAGACCCTCATCGCCTACAAAGCCCGCCGGTAAGGTTCTGGAACACCACTCTGTTCCAGACTGAAACACGTTCCAAACTGAAACACTTCCAACAGCCGCTTCAGGTTGAAAACAGGACATTTAGGTCCAAAACCGACTGGAATTAAGGTTGCACTCTTAGATCGCGTCGGACACATGGTCCGGCTCCTTAGGGAAACCCAGAAAGAGGAGAAAGCGATGCAGGTGCGAAGTGTGTCTATACGCCGGTCGAGGATCTCGCGCGAACGCCGGGACCAGATAGTGCTCGATCATCTTCCGTTGGTGAAGGCCATTGCCATCCGGGTGCACGAGAATCTCCCCGTCCATGTGGACCTCGACGATCTCATCCACGCCGGCGTCCTGGGGCTGTTCGATGCCGTGGCTAAGTACGACTCCACCAAGAATGTCGCCTTCCCCAGCTACGCCAAGCATCGCGTTAAGGGTGCCATTCTGGACAGCCTGCGGGAGATGGACTGGGCCTCGCGCGACCTCCGCAAGCGCCAGAAGCAGGTGGACACGGTGACCCGCGACCTCTCGGCGAAACTCGGGCGTCTTCCCTCCGAGAGCGAGGTGGCCGGCGAGATGGGGCTTTCCATCGAACGCTGGCGCAGAATGTTGATGGAGCTGCGCACCGTCAGCGTGGTATCCGGAAGCACCGGTGCGGACCCCGACCGCGACCGCACCCAGGAGTTCGTGGCCACGCCCGATTTCCGGCCCGACCGCATGTGCGAGCACGGCCAGCTCAAGGCCACCCTCGAGCGCGCCATCGGCACCCTGCCGGAACGCTATCAGAAGGTGGTCTTCCTTTACTACACCAACGACATGACCATGCGCGAAATCGGCGAAATGCTGGGCGTCAACGAAAGCCGCGTCTCCCAGATCCACAAAACCGCCCTGAAGAAGATGGCCGTGGTGTTGCAGTCCGAAGGCATCCAGTCGGCCGCCGCGCTGTAGCCCGGCGTGCGGGGCGGCCCTACTCCCGCCATGGCGCTAGCTCTCGTCTTCTCCCAACCCCGGCCCGCCGTACTCATCCAGCGAATGGTCGGGAGCGTGGGCGATGGTCGCCAACTTGCCGGCGTCCAGCCAGTTCAACTCGCAGCGTTCGCAGTCGTCGATCACCACGTTGCCGCCTCCAGCGTAGAAATGCGTCTCCATGGCGCCGCCACATTGCGGACACCGAAGACTGCGCTGCAGTTCCTGCGGATCGGGCGGCTGCGGCGGGGCCACCGCGCCGCCCCCTCGGGCACGCAGTTCCTGCACCAGGCAGACGAACACCGCCATGGGAATCAGGTTGCCCTGGCAGCGCGTGCAATAGAGAAAACGCTGGCGCTGCAGGGAGGCGTGCTCCAGGGGGACCTTGCAGACCGGACACGGCGTGGCGGAAACCTCGCCCAGCAGGCGGATGCCATCCTCGTTCGCCTTTGGGAGGTACACGGCGCCGCAGTAGTCGCATGGCAGCGAATCGCGGCCTTCCGGCAGGCGCAGGGGAGCGCCACAACTCGGGCAATTCATCCGTGAACCAGTCTTAAAGGCCATTGTAGGATACCGCGCCGGGTGGCGGGAAGCGCCTCCGAACCAGCGTGCTCCACCGCAAATGCGGGGTAGCCTCGCCCCCGCAAGAAAGAACCCGCGGATGCCGCGCGTAGTGGCCGCACCCATGGTGCTTTGGAACAACCTGAAGAACCGGATACAGAGTTGTCGTGGACGCGCGTGGAATCGGCCGCGGAGTTGCGAGCCGCCCTGGCAAGCTCGCCCTGGCAGGCGATCCTCTCGGACTGGCGGCTGCCCGGCTTCTCGGCGCTCGACGCCTTGGCGATCTGCCGCGAATCGGGGCTGGACCTCCCGTTCCTGATCGTCTCGGGGTCGTTCGAAGACGAACTCGTGGCGGCTGCCGCACGCGCGGGAATCCGCGACTGGGTGTCCAAGGACCGCCTGGAACGGCTGCCTGGCTTTGGTGGAACTCGGCATCCAAAAACCGAGCCGGGGTTGAAGCCAGACCCGAGGGCCGGGCCGCCAAGCCAGGCGGCCAAGCCACGCGCGGCTACTTCGCGCCGACCTCTTTGCTGTTGACGGTGGCGGGCTCGGGACCGTCATTCTCGCGAACCACCATGGTCTGATCGGAATAGAAGGTCCGGCTCCCCGTAGTGCCAAAAGTGACCGGGACGGCCACGATCTGGTATCCGCCCGCGTTTCCGGTCATGGTGAACTTGTAGCCGTTCTTTTCGCCGGCGGCCAGGTCGCTGCCGATGCAATCGGCGGCGGCGGCGGAGCTTGTGCCGTTGGCCGGTGGGCCCAGCTCGGTGAGCGAATTGGCGAAGCGGCCGTACTGCGAGCTGTACTGCACCTGCGCCGTGTGGATGGTGCGGATCGAGGCCAGCGCGGCCGTCTCCTTGGTATAACGCAACGCGTTCACCATCTTCGAGCCCACGAACGTCATGATGATCAGGATGATCGCGATGACGATCAGCAGCTCGATGAGGGAAAAACCGCGGTATCGGCGTCGGAGGCTAAACATAGTTGTCCTTCCCATTCTATGACGTCCCGGCCGGGCGGGATGTGGAGGCGAACTGCGGCAGCCGGTGCGGGGTTCCGGCGGCCGCGCCGCCGGATGGGCCGCTAAACCGGCGGTCATTCCACCGCCCAATACCCCGCGCGCGTCTTCACCTGAAGCTCCGGCCGGCCCCTCACCTCCACCCGGATCGCATGGAACTTCCCCGGCTCGCCGCCCTTCGGCTCGAAGGTGAGAATGTACTGGCGATGCACCTCCTCGCCCACCAGTTGAATGGCCCGTTCCAAGGCGTTTTTTTTCAGGAACCCCATGGTGCGTCCGCCGGTGGTGGCCGTGAACAGCCGTGAAAGATCCGGCTGGGACAAATGAATCAACTCGCCGATCGCGTATTTGTAACCGCCCGGTCCCAGGTCCGCCGGCACCGGCGTCTCGTCGGGCCCCGCGCACCAGTCGCACGGCTTCACCTTGATCCGCTCCGCCTCGGGCTTCTGATCCTCGACGGTCTTCGGCCTCACGGTGAACGGTTCCAGAAACGGCGAGTAAGTCAGCCAGATAACCATGGCGTTGAGCCGTTGGACCTGCTCCATCACTTCCGGCAGCTTCGCCTTGCTGCCGCGGTCGCGCTTCTCAGCGATCATGAGAACGATGCGCCGCCTCGCCGCCGGCCGCTTCTCCAGCAGCGCCAGCGCCTGGCGCAACGCGTCCAGCGCGCGTGCCTTTTCGCCTTCCATGCGCAACATGCGCAGTGCGTGCGTCACGGCGTCCGGGTCGCGGGTGAACCGCTGGTGGACCTTCACCTCGTCGCTGAACGAGATCACCGCGGTCTCGCCGGCATCCGCCGCCAGTAACTCGGTGAACAGAATGCCGCTGCCGCCCAGCTTATCGATCACCGCTCCGGAATTGGCGCTCGTCTGCACGGCCACCACCAGGGAGATGGGATACGTCATCCAGTCCATGTGTATCGGCTGGGGCACATTGTTGTCGTAGAGAATCAGATTTTCGGGCGTCAGCCCGTCGACGTATCGCCCTCCGGAATCCGTGACGGTGGTGGGCGCCACTACCAGCGGAGCGGTGCTTCTGAATTGCGCCTGGCCGGCGCAGGCCAGCGCCAACACGGCGGCTGCAACACGCATCGAGCCCAGAGCTTGCATCCAAGGGGCCAATTGGCGGTTCCGCGTTCCCCGAACCGGAAAGAAAGTACAATTGTGAGTTGCCCGATTCCGGGCAAGGGGAGAGTTCTCCATGAATAAGGTCTCGCGGCGCGCGTTTTCCGGAGCGGTGCTGTCCGCCACGGCGTTGGCGGCGCAGGATGGCAGCGGTCCGGCGGCTCCCGCCAGCCCCACCAAACTCGATCTGCCTTCGTGGAATCCGTCCCTGGGCGGCGGCGACCCGTTCGATCTCCCCGGCAAACCCTCCCCGCGGACCAAGTGGACCGTGCCCGGCCCGCCGCGGAAGTACTTCCCCGAATGGCTGCCGGCGCTCTTTGAACGAACCCTTGAAATCGACGAGTGGAGCGGCGCCAACGCGCGGCTGCGATGGATCTTCACCGGGCCGTCCGGCGGCTTCACGCTGGAAGCTGGCTCAGGCAAGGCGCGGCTGGCGGTGCGGTATTACGACTCGCCGGGGCTGAGCAAGGTGCCGCCCGTGCAAGCCCGCCCGGGCCGCCATCCGGAAGGGCTGTGGGAGGAGTCCGGCGTCGAGTACGCGGGCGACCTGAAGGCCATCGCCGTGGTGGCCGATTACCGGCTGAGGGTGCGGGTCCTGTTCAACGGGATGGAAGTGCTCTCTTCCCGCGCGCCCCTCGACGTGAACCGGCACCAACTGGCCTTCGCCGGCGAGGATGGACGGGTGCGCGGGCGGCTGCTTCCGCCAGCCACGGAAGCCTCCGCGGTGCAGGTCGACGACGCGGCGCGGTTCCAGGAGATGCTCGGATGGGGCGGCACCACCACGCCTCCCGCCTTCGCCGAGTTGAGCCCCGAGGGCCGGCGCGAGTGGTGGCGCATCCTGGCGGAATACAACCTGCTGCTGCACCGCGAGTATCCCACCGGCGCCATGTTGAACCCCGAGATGACTAACTGGGACCGCCCCGAAGACGCCTCGCCGCATTACTACGGCGATAACTTCCCCAACTGCGAAACCAGCGACTTCGCGTATATGCGCAACGTGCGGCGCATGGGCGGCAAGGTGATCTTCGAGTTCTGGGAACTGCCGCCGTGGGCGAGAACCCGCGACGCCGCCGGCAAACTGACGGACGCGCCCGAGATCGACGCCTACGTGAAAGCCATGGTGCGGTACTGCCAGGTTCTGCGCGACAAGATCGGGCAGGCGCCGGAGATCGTCGGCATTCAAAACGAAGTGACGCAATCGCCCGAGAACTGGCGGAAAATGGCGCTGGCGCTGCGCCAGGGGCTGGATGCCGCCGGATTCGCGGCCACCAGGATTCACATGCACAACGCCTCGATGTCGAACGGCGGCGTCGCCGCGGGCCTTGCGTTCCGGCAGGAGGCGGCCGTGTGGAAGACCATCGATTACGCCACCTCGAACCTCTACGATTTTCAAAACGATTTTCACGATCCGGACGCCTTCGACGCGCGCCTCGCCCGCTTGCGGGAAGCCACCGCGGGCAAGCCGTTCCTCGCCGTGGAACTGTGCGTCAACAACGGGGAGTACCAGACGCGCGCGTACCGCGTGGCGCTGGCCATGGGCCAGCTCTACCACAAGGTGCTGACCCAGTTGGACGCCTGCGGCGTGATGTATTGCTGGACGCTGCTCAACGTGGTTCAGCCCTCCTACGGATGGACCCGAACCCTGCTGGTGCCCGATCCCGAGCATGGGATGAAGCCGGTGGCGTCCAGTCACCAGTTGCGCGTTTTCGGAGCGTTCACGCGCAGGGTGCGCGAGGGAATGCGGCGGGTGGGCGCCGCCAGTTCGAACCCGCTCCTGTTGGCGACGGCGTTCCGCGGCGCGCATGACGGCAGGACGCTGATCCTGCTGAACCGCTCGGCGCTGGCCCAGAAGGTCGCAGTGAAGTGGCCGGGCGCGCGGTTCCGCTATCTGGAGACGGCCAGTCCGCGTGCTGAGAATTCGGTCGCGCCCTGCCCCCAGCCGGCGGACGGCAACCTCGAGGTATGGGTGGACCCCGGCGCCATCGTTACCTTGACCAACGTCGAGTTAGGCAGGGCGCCGGAGGATTTGACGCGGGGGTAAGGAGCGGCAAGCGATGATCCGAGTGGCATGGGGAACGGTTCTGGCGATGTCGGTCTGCTGGGGATCCGCGCACGGCCAGGCCGTGGATACGCAACCGGCATTCGAGGTGGCGTCGGTCAAACCGGCCGGCCCCCAAGTGCCTGGCGTTGACATTCGCATGCGCGGCGGTCCGGGAACCGGCGATCCGGGACGGATTTCCTATCCGCGCGTCTTTCTGATGCAACTGTTGACGATGGCGTACGGAGTGCCCTCCGACCGGATCTCGGGCCCCGAGTGGCTCTTGACCGAGCAGTACAGCGTCACCGCCAAGATTCCTCCGGACACTTCCAAAGACCGGTTCAATCTGATGCTACGGAATCTGCTGGTGGAACGCTTCCATTTGGTCCTGCACCATGCGACCAAGGATTTCCCGGCTTACGAGTTGGTCGTGGCGGAGGGCGGGCCAAAGATGAAACCAGCGGCTCCAGGCGAGGACGCCGCGTCCGTCCCGCCCCCCAGCGTGGGACCCGCGAAGGACAGTGAGAAGGATAGGAACGGCTTTCCTGTGTTGCGGCCAGGAACCGGATCGGTTAGCGCGTTTGCCGGCGGGATGGTGCGCTCGACGAACCGGCTTACCATGGCTCAGTTTGCCGGGAGGTTGGGAGTCATGGTGAACGAATCGAATGGCGCCGGCCCCATGGACGCCGTGCCTCGCGTGGTCGACCAGACCGGACTGACGGGAAAGTTCGAATTCACGCTGGAGTTTGCCGGCTCGGTCCCCATGCCAGCCAGCGTGGCGGCATTGGTGGCGGCGGCGCGGCGCGACCAGCCGCCGGCCGAGGCCAGCGGCTCTGGCGACGCGGGCGGCGGCGGTCCGACCCTTTTCACGGCGCTCGAGAAGCAACTGGGCCTGAGGCTGGTGAAGGGGAAGAAGGTCAGCCTGGATGTGCTGGTGATCGACCACGTGGACAAGGTCCCAACCGGAGACTGACGCCACGGCCACGGCGGCAGCACCGCATCCCGGCTCAGTGGCGGGTCTGGTGGCCGGCGGCCTCCCAGCGGCCCACCATCAGGTCCACCAGAGAGGGCCATGCGCCGGAGGGAAGGTCCAGGGTCCGGAACAGTTCCACGTATTCGGGTTTCTTCAGCCCCATGCCCGCGAAGGCCAGGAAGAAGGCGCCGTCGCTCTGGTACGCGGAGATCTGCTCCCGGCGCCACCGGTTGGGCTCCTTGAGGTACGGCGTGAGGTAGTCGATGACCGTGCTCAGCGTGGCGCCGTCCTTGGTGTGCGCGGTCCAGAGGTCGATGCCGCGCACCTGCGCGATGCGGCAGACCATGGAAAAGGCCTCCGCGTTGAACGACGAGTAGTAGAGCGACCGGGTGCGGGCTTCCTCGCGGGGCGCGCTGCCGTCCTTGCGGATCTGCGCGGGGAAGATGGAATCGCGGTAGAAGGCGAAGGCCATTTGCGCGGTGGCGTTGTCCCCGGTGAAGGTGGCGATGGCGGCCACCTGGGCGGTCCACCAGGAGGCGTGGTTGTTGCCGCTGCGTTTCTCGTCGTTGCCGAACTTGCCGTGGGTGAGCCAGCGGAGGTATTCGGCGAACCACTCGCGCACGGCCCTCTGATCTTTGGGGTCCCAGGCGCCGGTGTTGGCCAGGAACTCCATGCCCTGGATGGCCTGGATGAAGACGCGTCCGTCCAGGATTCCGGCGCTGCGGCCGCCCAGGGAGCCGCGAATGGCCTGCGCGTATTCCAGATCGGGATTCATGCGGGTCTGGGGATTGATGAACCAGGCGTGGATCACGAGGGCGGCGCGTTTGCCGTAGCGCGGGTCGTCCAGCAGATAGGCGGCGGTGCCGAGCGAGAACACCGCGTCGCACATGGCGTTGAGGGCGGCCTTGTTGGCCTGGAACCGCGCGGGGTTGACGAGGCCGTCCTTGCGAACGAAGGGGCCGGTGGGGTTGGCCGGATCGGGCCACCAGTAGGGGGCTTCGCTGTAGTAATCGTGGATGTCCAGATCCAGATCCTTGGGGCGCTCGGAGGTGACCGTCCAGGGCCCTTCGCGGAGGTACTTCTCGGCCTCGGCGCGCAGGCGGCGGACGGCATCCAGAGTCCACGCCTCGTTGCGGACGATGGCGCTGTGGATGGGCTCGGCCTCGTCGTCCGAGACCAGGGTCATGGGAATCTCCGCCGCGTGGACGGAACAAGCCCCCAGCAGCACAAGCGCAATCGAGAGTCTCACCGTACCAGCAATTGTAACGGATCGCGGGGAACCGGGCGCGCGGCGGCGCTTAACCGTTTTGGGGAGCGTGGGCCGCTGGTGCCCGCAAACCGGGGCCAGACGCGAATTTCCGGAGCCGTTTGCCGGAAATTCGCCGGTCGCGGTAGGGACGGCCATCGCTGGCCGCCCCCCGCACAGATCCGTACGAGCGGAACTACCGCATACGGCTCCTGCCTTGGATGGGTTGCGTCAAAGCGTGCGCCGGGGTATGGGTGCA
>Ga0326728_10016616_pt1 | contig 14961 bp, 19 predicted proteins | sample MB3enrmetagenome_FD_207602 | JGI IMG/M metagenome (GOLD analysis project Ga0326728, IMG submission 207602) | Lab enriched peat soil microbial communities from McLean, Ithaca, NY, United States - MB31MN | ecosystem: Environmental > Terrestrial > Soil > Wetlands > Peat | place: USA: New York...
TGTCCCCGGTGCTGCGGCGAGAGCCACACCCGGGACATCGGGATCATGGGGACGAACAAGGGCTGGACCGTGCTTTTCGGAGGGAACGGTGGCACCCGCCCGAGATTCGGGGACGTGATTGCACAGTGCCTCACCGCGACCGAGGCCCTCGATTGCAGCCAGCGCCTTGCGGAATATTACCGGAAGCATGCAAAGCCTCACGAGAGGACTGCCCGGTTTGTCGAGAGAGTCGGGATTGATACGATCAATGAGGATGTGGTGGTGATAATGCCATATGTGGGAGTCAGGTGAAGTAAAAAAGAAAAAATTCTTTGAACCGGTTACACGGCTGCCGTGACCGTGACCTTTCCATAGGACGCGCTCGTGCTGTCAGTGGCAAGCTGCTTGCCGTTCTCGTAGATACTGACGATCAGCGCGTGGGTGGCAGTATTGTCGGTCTTCTGGAAGGTGGCCGTCACTGTCCCGGTCGCGTTTGCAACCTGGTACATCTGGGCCCCCGAGCTTGTCTCGGTCGTGGTCACGCCACCGGTGCTGTACGAGCCGGTGAAACCGCCGATATAGCTGACACTGACAGCGACACCGGTTGCCGGGATGTTCGGAGGTGTTGCCGTAGCAATAACAATCGGGGTCGATGAGTACGACGTCGTAGAAGTCCCTGATGATCCCGAAGTGCCAGTCGTCGGTTGTACCACGACCATATCATCGGAGGAGGAATGGACCACGGACGACCCACCGTAACTGGTGAAGTAAATAACTGCAGCCCCCGCAACCACGACGATGCCAATGATCGTGGCAACAAAAAGCCACGGGATCTCGGGCGATCTGCGCCGCCGGCCCCCATGCATTCGCATCTGCATACGTAGTTGTATATTCTTTGGGTTATATGGCTTTTCCGGGGGATTTCAGGCGCAAATTGAAAAAATACCGGAATTAAACCTCAAAAAAAGGCCAGAAATGAGAACGGCGCTATCCCTTCCTTACCGCCGCAACAAGGGTCTCGCGCAGGTCCTCGTACGGCACGCCGTATTTTTTTGCCAGCAGCACGAGCGCCGCCGGGGGCTGCAGGTTCCCGCCAAACTGTTCCCGGATGATCCTGTTCATCTCGGCAACTACGTCCGTCTCCGGCACGCCCCGGGCCTTCATGATCCGGCCGATCAGTTCCTGCGCAGGATCGTTTGCCTCGAATATGGCCGAGGTCGGCCGAAAACCGATGGGGATTGTCTCGGTGGCCGGGTCAAAGAGGATCGAAAAGAGGCCGTTCTCCTGCCGGAGCAGTCCTGCCTCTTCGGCCCGCCGGAGCAGGACCGCCGCCTGGTCGGTACTCATCCATTTGCGGTCGAGCGCGTAATAGTAGACAAGCTCGTTCCTGCGCAGGGCGGTCTTCCGGGTATGCCTGAACGGTGCAGCCACCGTGATCCGGAGCGTCAATTCGGTTTACCCAGGAGAATATTTTTCACATCGAGGGCATCGAGCCCTTCACCGGAGTCCTGCCGGGCGATGTCGATATCGGTGCAGGTGCTCCGGTCGGTGAGCCGTACGTAAAAGATATCATTTGCAACCGGGACCTTCCCGCTCCCGCGAAGGGCAAGCGCCAGCACCGAGATCCTGAGATCGGCAGCCTCGGTGATGACCCCGGGGCGCAGGACATCGGGGGTGATGTCGCCAAATTCCGCCCGGTTCGTCGCGAGCTCGACTTTCACCTTGACCCGGATCAGTTCTTTCCCGGTGGTCTTGGTGGACTCCTGTCCGTTGAGGTCTGCAATATATTTCAGGGTTTCGGGAAACGTCATTCCCATCGCAAACGAGAGATCCACCCGCTGCGGGTAACGATAATAGATCCTTCGCATGGTTACACTATGGGATAGCCTAACCTAAAAAAACAATTGCTGCACCCTTAAGGGTGAAAAACTGCACGGCGCCACAACGGGTGCCGGACGCGCGAAAAAATGAGGGGAACAATCCCCCAAGCCGGTTTATTCGAGTAACACCGCGTTGATGACTCCGTCCTGACCGGGGCGGCTCATGATCCGGGCGCGTCCGATCTCCGTCCGGACAATGGCGCCCTTGGTGAGCAGGTTCCGCCGGACATAGTTCGGGTTTGCGCCATTCTCTTCAACGTTCTCGATCTTAACCTTCTTGGTCTCACCGTTGGAGAGCTTGGTCACGTTTGCGTACTGTGCCCGCATGGACCGGATCTTGATGTTCCCGCCCGTGACCCGGACCTTTTTCGTCCGGTCCTCGCCGATATGGGTGTCTGCGGGTGCAAGCCCGATCTCAAATCTCCGCTTTCCCTGTGCCGGCCGGCGCCTGCCGCCGGTGACCTTCCGTATTGATTCTCCCTGCCAGAGCATAGTGTCACTCCTGTGTAATCTTTTTTTCCGGAACCATTCTTTTTCCGGAAATGGTGCTGTATATGTTCCCTCCGGAGTTATTTATACTATTTCCCGATCGGAGGTGCATTCTCTCATTTGTTATGCGAGGATCGCATCGAGAAGCTGCGCAACGTTCTCCCCGGTCTTCATATTGGTCTTAAAAACCGGCATCTTCGGGTTGTACCGGTGGATGTCAGATTCCATCCGGGCGAGATTTGCGCCCACGAGCGGGGCGAGATCGACCTTGTTAATGACGCCGATCGTGCAGTCCCGGAACATCATCGGGTGCTTGTTCACCACATCGTCACCTTCGGTCGAGCTGACGATCACGATCCGTTTCTCCGCACCGAGCCGGAAATCGGTGGGGCAGACCATGTTCCCCACGTTCTCGATAAAGAGGATGTCTATCTTGTCCAGCGGAAGGTGCTCGATTGCGTGCTCGACAAGATGGGCGTCAAGGTGGCACTCCTTGCCGGTGTTCGCGTTGTAGGCAGGGATGCCCTGCGCCACGATCCGCTGGAAATCGTCATCGCCGTACACGTCCCCGGCTATCGCGCCGGCCCGGAGCCCCCGCTCTTTGAGCAGCGGGACGAGGCGTTCGATCAGTGCGGTCTTTCCCGAGCCGATAGCGCCGAGCAGGTCAAATGCCCGTATACCGTGGGCTTTCAGGTGCCGGGCGTTCTCATCGGCGATCGCGTTGTTGACGTCGTACACATCCTTCTCCATCCTGACGTCGATATGGTGCATACCCTTACGTTTTGAGCGGACAGTGTTTATATCTTGACCCCCATATTTTGTATGCGATGGACAAAGGCGAGTGCATCCTGTATCCCTGCTATTTCAACGCGGCCCTCTCCCGCGAGGAAGGCCGCCGCGTCCCGCGCACGCTCTGTGCAAAAGGGCCAACTGCCAACGATATCGAGCGGGCATTAAAACGCCTTGGCATAGCCTGCGAGGTCGGGGAGCATCACCACCCGGCCCACTGGGCCCGGCACGAGGGCCGGGTCATCGCCACCTGGACCGGCAAGAAACAGGCGCTCATAAAAAAAGTCGCCCGGGCCATTGAGGTGAAACGGTGACCGGCCTGTACGATCTCCACACCCACACAATCCTCTCCGATGGCGAGATGCTGCCGTCAGAGCTCGTGCGGCGTATGGCCGTAATCGGGTACACTACGGTTGCTATCACCGACCATGTGGACACCTCCAACGCAGCTTTGGTCGTCGAGACGCTCCTAGACGTGCAGGAATCCGCCCGGCTTTTTGGCGTCCGGCTCCTGTGCGGTGTCGAAATCACGCATGTGCCCCCGGTCCAGATCGCCGCAGTCGCACGGCAGGCCCGCGAGGCGGGAGCGGAGATTGTCCTTGTGCATGGGGAGACCACGGTCGAGCCGGTGGCGCCCGGCACTAACCATGCGGCCTGCATCTGCCCGGAGGTAAACGTGCTCGCCCACCCGGGACTGATCACGCACGAGGACGCGAAGCTCGCACAGGAAAACGGCATCGCGCTCGAGATCACCTCCCGGGGCGGGCACAACCGCACGAACGGCCACGTGGTGCGGATCGCCCGCGAAGTCTCGTGCCAGATGGTGGTGGACTCGGACGCGCATGCACCACACGATTTGCTGGACAGAATTGGCAAAGAGAATGTGGCAATGGGGGCCGGGCTGACCGCGGATGAAGCCGCCGGTATCATATCTTTAAATATCGACCGGTTCCTCGGTTTCTGATATTTCTATTTATATTTTCACGGAGGGTTTAAATACCCTAAGGTTTTACATATATAGATTACTAAACTAGTTTAGTACTTTGTATACCCCCCCGAGGTTGTTGTGTGAAAGTTGTTGGCAGAGCGATGAGCACCTACGGCAGCAGGATGCTGATTATCCAGTGCGACGCCGCTCAGCTCCCGGGGTTGTACAGCGAAGTGATGGACCGGAGGACAAAACCGGTAGGGAAGATCATGGACGTCTTCGGGAACGTGAAATCTCCCTATGCACTTGTCCTCTCCCATGGCCCATGCAGCGTAACACCGGGCGAGAAACTCTTCGCGAGGGAATCCCGCGCCCCCGCAACTGCCCGAAACGGACCCTCAGGGTCAACAAGAAATAACCGTGGTGATGCCGGATGCAGGAAGTAGAGAAACTAAAACTCCTCCAGACTGAGAGGGAAGCGCTCAAATCCCGTATAAAAGTCAAAGAGCAGGAAAAGAAAGCAGAAAACCATACCGAGACGGTCTGCCCGGAGTGCGGCGGCAGGCAGCTCGTCCATGATTACGAGCGTGCAGAGCTGGTCTGCCAGAGCTGCGGCCTTGTGATCGATGACGACTTCATCGACCGCGGCCCCGAATGGCGTGCGTTCGACCACGACCAGCGGATGAAACGCTCCCGTGTCGGCGCCCCGATGACCTTTACCATTCACGACAAGGGTCTCTCCACCATGATCGACTGGCGCAACCGGGACTCGTACGGCAGGGCCATCTCCTCCAAGAACCGGGCCCAGCTCTACCGTCTCCGCAAGTGGCAGCGCCGGATCCGCGTGAGCAATGCTACGGAGAGGAACCTTGCCTTTGCGCTCTCGGAACTGGACCGCATGGCCTCCGCCCTTGGCCTGCCACGGAACGTCCGTGAGACCGCAGCCGTGGTCTACCGTGACGCGGTGGACAAGAACCTGATCCGGGGCCGGAGTATTGAAGGCGTTGCGGCTGCGGCGCTCTACGCGGCCTGCCGGCAGTGCAGCGTGCCCCGTACTCTCGATGAGATCGCCGAAGTGTCCCGTGTCTCAAGAAAAGAGATCGGCAGGACGTACCGGTTCATCTCCCGCGAACTGGGCCTGAAACTCCTCCCGACCTCGCCCATCGATTACGTGCCGCGCTTCTGCTCCGGCCTCACCCTCAAGGGAGAGGTCCAGAGCCGGGCAGTCGAGATCCTGCGGCAGGCAGGCGAACGGGAGCTCACGAGCGGCCGGGGCCCGACCGGGGTCGCAGCGGCTGCGATCTACATCTCGTCCATCCTCGGCGGCGAGCGGCGCACCCAGCGCGAAGTGGCGGAAGTGGCCGGGGTCACCGAAGTCACCATCCGGAACCGGTATAAGGAGCTCGCAGAGAAGCTCGACATTGAAATTATCCTCTGATTTTTTTTCTTTTTCCCGTGGTTTTGCAGTTCCACAGCAACAACTATATTCCATCCGCGGGAGAATTGTAATACCACATCGGGCTCGTAGATCAGGGGTAGATCGCTACGTTCGCAACGTAGAGGCCGCGGGTTCAAATCCCGCCGGGTCCATCCCGTTTTTAATGAGATTAAAAAAAGCAGGTTTTTCCGGTTTATTTCGAGGTAAGTACCTTTACCTCGCTTTCCAGCGTCTCTTTCAACCGCTGCACGGCTTCGTTGAGGTCGTTTGTGGTCGTGACGGTGAACTGGTTGTCGGTCTTCACATCGTGGTACGTGACGATGTAATCGATCTGGCCATCCTTTGCCTTCTTGGGTTCGATGATCAGTTTTACCATGGGGAATCTCCGGACTTTTCGCAGGGTTTTAGGGAACTGCCTTGTGCCGGGCCTCCTGATCAATTCTTGGGCCCGGTGTTTTATAAAATGTTCATCTTCGGTGAAACCGGCATGGGTATGCAGGAAAATATCGCAACTTGGGGCCCGTGAACGGATGAAATGGCTGCGCAGATACGAAAATACGGGCACGGTCCCCGGCCAGCCATAATTCGGCAGCCCCTTTTTTCGGGCGGATCAGTAACAACTATATGGAATCGGCAGAAAAAGTATATGCCGCACAAAAGGGCTCGTAGATCAGGGGTAGATCGTCACGTTTGCAACGTGAAGGCCACGGGTTCGAATCCCGTCGAGTCCATCGTTTCTGGCATTTTTATCTCTGAATTTCTTATCTTTTTTCCGGGAATTGCTTTTGCATGATGAGGGGTCACCCTCATTTATTATCCTGAAAAGAAGGATGAATTGAAACGGGCGCAGGTTTTCCCAGGATTTCATTTCAATAAATTCCAGTATACCGACTGGACTTCAATCGATCCAGTCGAGCAACTGGTTCTTCGATGCCTGTTCGCTCTTCTGGATCAGTTTTCTCTTGACCTTCTGTACGGCCTCATCCGCAGGAGAGGGGGGGAGAGGTGCCGGCGAAGCGGCTTTCTCGAATTTCCCGTAATCGAAATACCCGTCAGAAGTCTCCTCCCTGCCGGCCCCGGCAATCTCATCGTGGGCTGACGGGGGTTCCGTTTCATGCACCGGGTCGGCCGCAACCTGGGCTGGATCCTCCCGAGGCAGGGGGACCGTCGGCTCCTCAGCCGGCACCGGGTCCGGGACAATAAGAGGGGGTGCGATGGATTTTGCAACCGGTGGGGCGTCGTGGGATGCCAGCTGGACAGTCACCCGGATGCCCTCCGCCCGCTGGATCAGAAAATCGACAAAGTCTTCAACTTCCCGGCGTTGATCCTGGGAGAGGCGGTCCAGTTTGCTGTCCAGCGATTCCATAATGGGTGAATGGATCCTTATCTATCCATTATCTTTTGTTATTTGTATTTAAGAGAAATGTGCCCGCACGGCCCGTAATGCCGGGTTATGACCACCGGTGCTGGTACCCGCGTTTCTCCACCGGTTTCCCATCCGCACGTACCACCTTTTCCGGGATCGCCTTCCCGATCACCGTACAGGGCACGCCGGCCACCGGGTACCGGTCCGGGGGCAGGGTGAAGATCAGCTCGTAATCCCCACCGCCATACAGCGCGAGTTCCCGCGCCTGTACTTCAGGAATGCCTTCAGGCAACGGCAGTTTATCAGAATCAAGGGAGAAACCGCAGCTGTTGACACCCAGAAGATCGTAGAGCGAGAGGGCAATCCCGTCGCTATCGTCCATCATCGCGCTGACTCCACTACGTGAGAGGAGCCGGCCCTCCGCAACCCGGGGCTGTGGCTCGAAGAGCGCCTTTTCAAACTGCTTATACCCCTCGAGCCATGCCTGCGCCTGCCCCGGGGTCCCGGTGATGCAGACAAGGTCGCCCGGCCAGGCACCGGTCCGCTGCACGAGATGCACCCGGTCAACGAGGCCAAGGCCGGTCGTCACGACTGTGAGCTCATTGTGATGGTCGATGTCCCCGCCGATGATCGCGGCGCCGAATTTCTTACAGCAGTCCTGCGCCCCCTGCATGATGCCGGCAAGCTGCTCCCACCGGGAAAGCCCGACCGCGATGAGCACGTACTTGGGCGCTGCCCCCATACTCGCGATGTCGCTGATGGTGACCGCGGCGCTCATCCAGCCGATCTGCCAGTCGGTCATGCCGTCCACGAAATCGGTTGTCTTGTGGAGCATGTCGGTCGTTGCCACCATCACATGGTCACCGCACGGGAGCACGGCACAATCGTCGCGGCAGTTCTCTTCTCCTACGATCGCCATTACGGTCTTTAAGAGTTCCCGGTCGTCCATGGTCAGCTGCCCCCTTTTCGCACTTCCTTACCGCGTTCGCTCTTGTACTCCTTGAACATGTGCTCGATCCGGGAAGACTCCTTCTCGCGCAGGAACTGCACCTGCTCTTCCTGCCAGCGGGCAAGGGCCGCTTCGACGCGATATTTGGGGGCAAGGCCCTGCCTGCCCCGCACCTGTACACCGGTATCCATGGCGGCAAGCAGAGGGATGCCAGCCTCCCGAAACTCGGCGCGGATCTGCGGATCTCCCTCCCCAACAACAGGCGTGAGCAGGGCCCGGATCCTGATATCCGCGAGATCCCTGACCACGCTCTTTCCCCAGCCGCTGGTACGCTGCACGTACACGGTGTCCCCCTCGCCGATGCCGGTGTCCTCAGTGAGCCGGCGCAGGCCTTCTTTGGTGAGCGCTGGGAGCACCTTGACCGGCAGCGCCTCGCCATCTATGGAGAGCTCGGCAAACGTCCGGATCCGTTCCACCCGCTTTGCAAGCGTGCGGCCATGGCGCTCCTCCCTCCTGAGCCGTTTTTTCAGGCTCTGGATGATCGCATCCCGTTTTGCCACCTCGGCATTTTTGGCGATCTGCATGTCCCGGTTGTCGTGCATGCCACGGAGCCGTCCCTGGAGCCGGTGGATCTCGTACTCCTTGGTCTTGATTTCTTCCTGAAGTTCGGCCACGTACGTGCGAAGGCGTTTGACCATCCCGTCCAGCACCCGGACCCGCTCGTCATGCCGGGCCTCGGCCGGGGCCGCGGGGGCTTTCTCTGCCGAGGCAGCTGGCGCAACAGCATGCAGGTCGAAGAGTACCTGGTCGAGAGCCTGCCCCCGGATCACCCGGGCCCGGACCTCGTCGAGATCATGGCCCGGGGGCACCCTTTTGATGAGGTTCCGGAACTTGTGCTGGTACTGGATGTTTGCGTCGAGGGCAGCGGAGAGGGCGTCGCGCTCGTGAACGTTTGCATACGGATAGCCGGCCGTGAGCGCAAGCTTTGCCTCCACGGCTGTATCCTGTTTAGGTGTGTAAGAGACCGCTGAAAACGCCCGCCGTATCTTCTCCACCGAGTACGGCATCTCCTGTACGTCAGAGGCGATGACAAGCGGCTTACCCACTTTGTACAAGATCTCGATTACGCCCGACATATTCATCTGCCGGGAGCTCTCGATATGCAGGAGATTACCGTCAAGATCAAGGGCTGCGATCGCCATGGTGGTGCCGGGATCGATCCCGACAATCAGGTACCGGGGCTTCCCGGAGAGCGGCCGGAACCGGATCCGTTCGAGGCGCTTGCCACTGATCCTGACCTGCACATCGGCGCCGCGGTACGTGGAGATCGGTACCTGGCCCCGGGCGGCAAAGACCCGGAAGACAACCCGGCTGCACCCCCCGAACGCTTTCGTCTCCTTCTTCTCGTACCGGAGCCCGGCTGTTGCCAGCTGCATCTCAATCTCCCTCCCTTTGAGCTGGACTGCACCGTGGATCTTGCGCACGTACCGGTTCTGGCTCCACCCGCCCCGGCCCGGCGACCTGTGACGGCTGACAACGACCTCGCTCTCGTTCTCGAACGCGATCACTTCCGCGCCGGCGCCGAGCGATGCCACCCGGGCTGTCGTGCGAGCCTCGGCAAAGGGGTCGAACCGGTCGAAACTGATGTTAAACCGGGCGGCAACCTTCCCGAGCGTCTCCTTCTTCTCGCCACCGGTCACCTGCACAAGTTTCGTTTGCGGGGGAAGGCCCTGCAGGAAGAAGAAGAGCTCGTGCTGGTCGGTTGCGATCTCCTGCAGGCTGTCGACCGCAAGGATATCGGGGCGTTCTTCGGAGAGGAGCCGGAAGAGCCGGAACATCGAGACCATGCTCTCGCTTAAGATCTCCGGGCCTTCTATCCGGACCAGCGCATACATCGGCCGGCGGGATCGCGAACGCACCGAGCCTTTGACGATATCGATCCCAAAAACACTCAGCCGGTCACGCATCGCAGTGCTTCCCCGGGGTCATACTCCAGTTTGTACTTCCGCACAAAGAAGGCGAGGAGATTACCGATATCGCGCTCGATGATGGTGCCGGCATTGGGATGGCTGGTCTCCATCCACTGCGGCCAGTCGATGATGACACATTTGCCATCCTCCATGAGGATATTGAATTCTGAGAGGTCCGCGTGGATCACACCAGCCTGATATGCGGACCGCACGTTTGCGAGGATCTCATCAAGCGTGGCCGCCGGGTCGGTAAGCCTGCACCGGGCGAGGCTCGGCCCGGAAATGAGCGCCATCACGACCGCATTCCGGTTCTGGCCCACGGGAAGCGGGACAGAGACCTTCGGGTGGAGGGTACAGAGCGCCGCATACTCACGTTCAGCCGAGAGCCGGGAGGCAAGCAGCCACGGGCAGCTGCCGGTCTCAGGGATATACTCCCGGTTGACCCGGGCCGTGTTGAACGAGCGCTGGCCGACCCGGTGGAACTTGATCGCCACCGGTCCAAGGCCGAGCGCATCGAACACCACCGACTCCTTTCCCTCCCCGATTTTTGTTCCCAGCGCCGAGATAACACCTTTCCGGGCAAGGGTGGTAAGCGCGAGCGTATCGTACCCCCCAAAGACGAGCGCATAGCCGTCGTACGGCACCGGGTTGAACCGCACCATGCCCCACTGGATAAGCCGGGACAACCGGTAATTGACCTCTGACTCTGAGAGTTCCGTAGCCTGCTGGAGACTTTCGAGCGGCACCCACTCGTACCGCTTCATCTGGCGTTCGAGCGCAATGAGGATCGCCTTCTCGTATTTGTGCAGGCGGCGGATACGCTCCGGGGACACGACCATGGTTGCTACAGTGGTTATGTGGCAGACTATAAAATCATGGGCTCCGTACAGGCCGCCGCCGGAGCATCACAACCTTAAACATCTTTTATTATCCAGATCAGAGCAGGATCTGTCACCCATGCAGTGCGATGCGTGCCGGCGCGAGGCGGTCGTCTTCCAGCCCTATTCGGGGAAGCATCTCTGCCCGGCGCATTTCACCCGGGATTTCGAGGCAAAAGCCAAACGCACCATCCGGGCCCACGGCTGGCTGCGCCCGGGGGACCATATCGCCGTCGCGCTCCCGGGTGATGCTGCCGGCGCTGCCCTCCTCTCCTTTCTTTTCGGCCTGACCGCAGACCGCAGGGATATCAGACTCTCAGCCATCACAATCGACCCCGGTATCGCCGGTTTCCCGGTCGCAGAGCGGGCTCGCGCGATCGCCGGTGCCTGCAATGTCACATGGTTTGCCGGTTCGTTGGCGGACCGGTACGGTATTACCGTGGACGAACTCGTGCAGAAGGAGAGCAGGGAAATAGCCTGCCGTTCCTGCCGGGTGCTCGCGAGCGATCTCATCGGGGAGATTGCCGAAGCTCACGGCGTGACACGGTGCGCTTTTGCCACCACAGTGGACGAGACCGCGGGGGCTTTTTTTACCGATCTCCTTGCCGGCACGGTCGGGTGTACCCTCTTCTCCCGGGAGGTGGTCGGGCAATCCGGCATCCCCGCCATCCGGCCGTTCATGGATATCCCCGCGCCCGAAGTGGCCCGGTACGCGGAACTGCATGGTCCTGCGCCCGGCCCCTGCGGGTTCCTGCCACCGTGTCCCTGTTCCGGCGGGAGCGCCCTTGCAGCCGATGCCCGGGAGGCGCTTGATACTTACAACCGCCGGCACCCGGCCACGAAGTTCGCGCTCGCCAATCTCGCCGGAACCTTAGCCGGCGTTGCGGCCGGGTATGAACCCGCACCGGTCTGCCCTGTGTGCGGCGAACCGATTGCGGGCGGGGAGTGCAAGGCCTGCAGTATCCGCCGGAACACCGGGAGGGGGACCCTGGCATGAGATCGAGAAAAAATGTTATCTGGAGGATCATCCACACATCGGCAAAGATGCGGGTCCTGATCTACTTCGTGCTCTTTGCCCTGCTTATTTCCATCTTCACCGTTATCTTCCACGGGATATATCCCGAATTTGAAGGGAAAACAGTCGACTGGGCCCAGTCGCTGCTCTTTGTGATACAGACGCTCACGACTACGGGTAGCCTTCTTACTTACCATTCAGATGAGATGATTATTTTCTCGACGATAACGATGCTATCGGGGGTCATTATGCTTTTCATGGTCATCCCCCTTATCCTCACCCCATACCTCGTTGCGGTGCTCCGCTCGGGGCCGGCACGCCGGACTCCCCGTCCCCTTTACCACCACACCGTCATCATCGGAAACGGGGAGTTGTCCCGCGCCCTTGTCGAGAGCCTCCAGCTCTCGGAAAAAGAGGTGCTCATTGTCGAAGAGGACGAGAAGGCTGCACGTGACCTGGCCCTCAGGCATCTCAGGAGGGCGTTTGTCCTCTGGGGGGAGTATGACGATCCGCAGACATGGGAACAGGCATGGATCCGGAACGCGGATTTCGTGATCCTCTGCGAGAACGAGCGGACAACGGCAAGCATTATCCTCGGGATACGGGGCATTACATCGGCGCAGATCATCTCGATCGTCGACAAAATCTCCTTTGACCGGTACCTGAGGTATGCCGGGGCGGAGTACGTGCTCTCTCCCAAGCAGGTGACCGGGAGGATCCTTGCCCGGCATGCCGTCCTCAACCCTGTAGGAGATACTGCACCCGCAATACCCGGCCTTGACCGTCTCACCATAAACGGGGAGGAGTACCCGGAGAAAAATCTCCGGTTGATCCACATCCCTGTCATGCCTGAGAGCAAGGCCACGGGAAAACAGCTCGGCGGGCTTGACCTGTACGGGCAGTACGGTATCATCGTGCCGTTCATGTGGAAGGCGGGAAAATTTATCTCGCGGCCGGACCCCTCCGAGACGATCGATGCCACGACCTCGTTCTTTCTCTTTGGGAGAGCGGATGCGGTTCGCCGGGCTGTTCACGAAGAACTGGAGGTCAGCAGGGAGCAGATCGGCCATGCGGTCATCGCCGGGTTCGGCGACGTGGGATCTGCCGCCTATGCCGAAATGATCGCCGCAGGTATCTTCTGCGTGGTGGTCGATGCAAAGAAGTACGACGTGAACGAGGTGGTCGGGAACGCTGAGAGCGAGGAGATCTTAAACGAGGCCCGGATCGGGGAGGCCCGGTTCTGCATCGTAGCGCTCAACGATGATAACGTGAACATATTCACTACGCTGATGGCACGCAACCTCAACCCCGGTATCCGCATCCTTGCCCGGGCAAACGACCCCACTGCCGTGGAGAAGTTGTACCGCGCCGGGGCGGATTACGTTGCACTGCTCCCGCGGATCGGCGGGCAGACGGTGGGAAGGATCGTGCTTGCCGGGACGATCACTATTCTCATCGATCTCCCGAATGGTGAGATTGTCGCCCTGAAACAGGTCACGGGCCACACCAGCCTGACCGTGCAGGCCGTAACAGCAAAAAGCGGCGTGCAGGTGCTCGGTGTTGAAGGGACAGGCAGGGTTATGGTTTCGCCTCCTGAAACAGATGTGCTGCAGGAAGGCGACACGGTGATCGTGGCGGGAAACACCGAACAGTTAAAGAAATTTATCCGCTTATTCTAACAGAGGAGAGCAGGGATGGCGCAGGAACTCGAGTGCAGGATGGGACAGGTCGAACAGATGATCCGGTACGCATACTGGAACAGTGGCTGTGCGGGGATCGTGGTCGGAGTCTCCGGCGGTGTGGACTCGGCGCTTGCAGCGGCATTCTGCTGCCGGGCTGTCGGGCCGGACAAGGTGCTCGGCCTCTCGCTGCCCACCGCGGTGAGCACCCCGAAGGATCTTATCGATGCGCAGGATTTTTGTGCCGGGCTCGGTATGGAGCACCGGGTCATCAGCATCGACCCCATGCTTGCAGCCTTTAAAACGATCCCGGATTTTGTGGAGACGCCGTACCTGCTCGGGAACCTCATGGCCCGGATCCGGATGACAGTGCTGTACTATCACGCAAACCGGGATCACCGGCTTGTCTGCGGCACATCCAACAGGAGCGAGGCCCTGCTCGGCTACTGCACTAAGTACGGGGACAACGCGGCCGATCTCCAGCCGATCATCCACCTGTACAAGACCGATGTGTACGTGATGGCAAAAGAGATGATGATCCCGGCGCCGATCCTCAACAAAACCCCCTCAGCCGGGCTCTGGGCGGGACAGAGCGACGAGGGCGAGATCGGCCTCTCCTATGCGGAGATCGACATGGCGCTCAAAAACCTCGAAGCAAACGGCTGGAAGGCACAAACGCCTGCCGAGGAAAAAGTGCTTGCACGGGCAGAGAAGAACGCCCACAAGCGCCTTCCAGCACCTAGCCTTTTATCAGTCCCGTAAAAACGTCCGGGTACTTCTCCGGTTCATTGAGGAACGCGAGCGCTTTCCGGTCGCCGACCATTGAATAGAGCGAACCCGTGAAAGCCCGGCCGGCTGCATCCCTTCCCTTTACTGCGGTGATCTGCCGGACTGAAGGCACCTTCGGGTAGTGCCGGTTTTTGACGATTCGTCCATCGTTCAAGACATAGTATGCTGCCCCGTGAAGGGCCTCGTATGCGCCGTACTCGCTTTCGAACGCGGTTGAGACAAGGTTTGCAAGGGAGAGCGTAGCATCCGGCGAGGGGTTGATGGTGATATGACCGTACCCCGGCGGGATGGCCACCCGGGTCCCGGTCTCAGCGTGGATGAGAACAACGTCATCGAGCGCCCGGGACTGGAGGAGGAACTGCGCCCTCCCTTCAGTCACCTCGTACAGCTCGGGGTAGCCGGTGCCTGCGGGGTTGTCGGGGTGGTAGTGCCCCTTGGTCTTGACGTACTCACCGCAGAGGTCCCGGGGGGGAATGACCGTGATGTCGTACCGCAGCCGGTGGCCTGCAAGCCAGCGCCGGTCCGCTGCCGACCGGGCAAGGTCGCGGTACATGTAATAGAGAGGACCACATCCAGGGCAGTGCGGATCGGCGAGGACTCCGCGCATATCCCGGATGGTCCGTATGCCGGGCGCCGGGAGCGCCCCGTTCCACCCGCTCCTCACCGCTTCTTCCTCACAACCAACACGTAATATCCAGCGGCCGCGATCACGATGATGACCCCGACGATCTCAAGGAGCTGGACAAGGGGCGAAACGGGGGGGCTGGCATCGACGGTGACGTTTGCCGTGAAGGTATCAGAGACCTGGCTGT
>Ga0326728_10016619_pt1 | contig 14959 bp, 11 predicted proteins | sample MB3enrmetagenome_FD_207602 | JGI IMG/M metagenome (GOLD analysis project Ga0326728, IMG submission 207602) | Lab enriched peat soil microbial communities from McLean, Ithaca, NY, United States - MB31MN | ecosystem: Environmental > Terrestrial > Soil > Wetlands > Peat | place: USA: New York...
TATGCCCCTACAGCTTCTCTGGCGGAGCTTTCTAGCCGGGTGTGCTTTTCGATTTCACCGGGAGCGGGAGTGGACGGCATGTTATCCGCCAAGCGGGGCCTGTTGCTTCGTGGCCACATGCAACCATTGAAGGGAGGGAATTCTTGAGGGAGCCCACCCGATCTCAGGCTCGCCGTTGGCCACCTATCCAAGCTCAGCATCTAATGTCGTACAAAGATGCCGCGAGAATACGCTAGCGGAGTCAACCAGCACAATGACAAGCGTCAGATTCTGGAAGAAATTCGTGCATGTGAGCCGGTGCGGCATACATTATGACCCTTGAGCCTTTTGGATTGGAGCTCTGGCAATACAACAGCACTGATGCCATCAGAACGCTGTGAACCGCTCCCGGGACGGTTGATGACCGCGAAATCGCGGGTGGCGGGCGTAGGGAGTGCGAGCCCCTGGAACCAGCCAAGAGGGAAAAGCGTGCTGGAATCCCTCGATGGGTGTATCGCACGAAGCTGTTCGGAGCTAAAATGGGGAATCCGGGTTTGTTCCAGCTTCGCGCCATGGCGCACAAGGAGAGCGACGCCGCTTCCGGCGGCGCGACGGATCGGCCAAAATCCTTTCGGCCGGAGCGGGGGTGAAAATCGTCAGCGCGGAGGAGGGGAAAAGACCATTCCCCACGCTTTCGGTTCGAGGCCCGCTTAGCGGAAGGGCCGGCACGGCGATCACCCACGCCATGGAGGAGGCGTTAACGGCAGGCGCCTACGGAGAAGGGTGCCGGCGCACAGGGAAATCAAGGCGAAAAACATCGCGAAGGAGTCTCTATGAAGATGCGTCTTAATCGGCTTGGTTTGTTGGTGGCGGTTTTGTTGCTGGCTGCGGTTCAAACACCGGCGCAAGAGGCGGTGCTCACGCCGCCCGACAATCTGGTGCTGGACAATGTGCCGGTCATCCCGGCCTCGCTCGCCGAAACGGCGGGGCGGTATGCCGAGAACAGGTCCGCTTTTCCGTCAGACTGGCACCCGCAGCGCCGCGAGATGCTGATTGGCACTCGCTTCGGGAACACTTATCAAACCCACCTGGTGAAGATGCCGGGCGGCGCCCGCCAGCAACTGACGTTTTTCACCGAACCGGTTTACGGCGGAAGCTTCCATCCCCGCGGGGGCGACTACTTCGTCTTTTCAAGAGACGTGGGGGGCGGGGAGTGGTACCAGCTCTTCCGCTACGATTTTGCCACACGCAACAGCGCGCTACTCACGGACGGGAAGTCGAGGAATCTGATGGGGCCGTGGTCCACGAGAGGCGACCAGATCGCCTACACCTCCACGCGGCGGACCGGCCAAGATACCGACCTCTGGGTGATGAATCCCGCCGACCCCAAGACGGATCATCTGCTCACCCAACTCTCTGGCGGCGGATGGAGGCCGGAGGACTGGTCTCCTGATGACAAGAAAATCCTCCTGATCGAAGATATCTCCGTCAATGAAACCTACGTGTGGCTGGTGGATACGGCCTCCGGTGAGAAGACTGCCCTGACGCCGCGGAAAACGGGTGAACAAATCGCCTACAGCAACGCGCGATTCAGCAAGGACGGCAAGGGAGTCTATCTGACCACCGACAAGGGCTCCGAATTTCAGCGGCTCGTCTATATCGATCTCGCAAACAAGCAAATGAAGGTATTGAGTTCCCACATTCCGTGGGATGTGGATGAATTCGCCCTGTCGCACGATGGCAAGAGCATCGCCTTTGTGACCAACGAGGATGGTCTCAGCGCTCTCCACTTGCTCGACACCGCTACGGGGCGCGAGCTGCCGGTACCCAAACTGCCCGTCGGCTTGGTGGGCAGCCTAATCTGGCACCGCAACAATCACGACCTGGCATTTGCACTGACAACGGCGCGCTCGCCCTACGACTGTTATTCGCTCAACCTCACGACCGGCAAGGTGGAGCGCTGGACCACCAGCGAGACGGCGGTCAATACGGAAGCATTTCCGGAAGCGGAGCTTGTACGCTGGAAGACCTTCGACGGAAAGATGATTTCAGGTTTTCTCTTCCATCCACCCGCCAAGTTTTCAGGCAAGCGCCCCGTGTTGATTGATATCCACGGAGGGCCGGAGGGACAGTCGCGGCCGGGTTTTCTCGGACGCGACAATTATTATTTGAACGAATTGGGGATCGCGCTGATCTTTCCCAACGTGCGAGGTTCCACCGGCTACGGCAAAACGTTTACCAAACTCGACAACGGATTCCTGCGTCAGGATTCTTACAAAGACATCAACGCGCTCTTTGACTGGATCCCCACACGGCCGGACTTGGACGCGGACCGCGTCGCCGTGACGGGCGGAAGCTACGGCGGCCACATGACCCTGGCCGTATCGACGTTTTATAGCGACCGCATCCGCTGCTCGATCGACATTGTGGGCATGTCGAACCTGGTGACTTTTCTCGAGCATACCGAGGCGTACCGCCGCGATTTGCGCCGCGTTGAGTACGGCGACGAGCGCGATCCGAAGATGCGGGAGTTTCTCGAAAGAATCGCCCCCATGAACAACCTGGACAAGATCAAGAAGCCGATGATGGTGGTGGCGGGGAAAAATGATCCGCGCGTGCCCGTAAGCGAGTCAGACCAGATCGTCGCGGGCCTGACAAAAGAGGGAACCCCGGTGTGGTATCTAATGGCCAAAGACGAGGGACACGGTTACCAAAAAAAGCCGAACCAGGATTTCTTGTTCTATGCCGACGTCGTGTTTTTGCGGCAGTACCTGCTGAAGTAGATTCGCTCCGATGGGCTCGAAAAGAACATCGCAGTCATGGCGATACCGAATTTTGCCGGACAACCATGGCCACCGACATTTTTCCTGTTTCCAAGCGCCAGGATCCCTCTCCCCCGCAGGTAACGAGTAAATTCTTCCCGGCCTCCTGTAAAACTTACATCCGTTATTCGCTTGGTGAAGGCACAAAGGTGCAACCCACCCCCCAGCGAATCAGGTATTTACGATGGAGTAATCGTTTGGCAGTTTGTTTGCCACGAAGTCTGCGGCTGACTGCCGATACCTCTGATTTGCACGCGGTGGCAGCCAGTAAATCAACACGAGTACGAAAGAGTCTCTCGTTGAGTGCATGACTAGGCCCGGCCCTCATCTCGCAAGCTGCAACCCCGTCCGGGTTGCGGGAGGAAGTCCCTCGTAAACTGCGACCGGGCAGCACGGCCCTTTTCCGTCGTGCGGTCTGGCGCATCAAAGGCTCACTACGTGATGAGCCGGGAGGATATGGCGACCCAATCCTCAGGATGCGTGCGTCCACGACGGATGCAGAAGTCAAACTCTGAGAACAATTCGTAACCAGCCCGCTGCGCCCCGAAAACGTATATAGGCTCGTGAATAGATATAGCACTCATGGGGTGGCGATCAGTTCTTATGGGGCCGTGGTGGCCTCGTTCCATAAATCATAAAAAAGCGGGCAGTTCTTTCCTGTATCAACCCTTCCCTCACGGACTCTCAGGGTAACAAGGCATTCCGCCGATAACCAAATCTACACGTGAAGAGGTTTGCGGTCCCCTGTAAATGCACCGGTTGCCTCGGCGAACGCGCCGATGACTGATGCATAGCCTCTTGGCGGCTCGAAACCGTTGCGGAGCCCACAGAGGAGAGAAATGCCCTGCCCATGTCATCTTGGGAACCGCCGGAAGTACGCATGCCCTGGACGCTCTGCGCAACGCGTCCTTTCTGTGCTCCTTTTTCTCGTGGCGTTCAGTCTTGGTAAAGATGCCGCAGCGTCTACAGGGATCGTTATAAGCTCCAACGGTCTCAGGTTTGGGAGCGTCGCGGTGGGGACCAGCCTTACCCGCCGCGTAACTCTCACGAATATTGGAACTTCCAGCATAACGGTCTCACAGGCCACGGTAACAGGTGCGGGCCTCAGCATCAGAGGGCTTGTGTTACCTCTTACCGTGAATGCCCACCAAAATGCCAGCTTCAACGTTGAATTCGCTCCCGGGGTCGGGGGCAGCATCACGGGCACCCTATCGATCGTCAGCGATGCTAACAACCGTCCTAGCACCCTCTCGCTGTCAGGGACCGGGGTGGCACCACCTACGCCAGACTTGTCTCCTCCCAGCACGACGTCTGCGAGCCAAGGGCTCGAGAACACGAGCAGCGCCCAAGATGTGACAGTTACGAACAGTAGCGATACGACGCTAGACACACCTGGCATCGCGCCCACGGGCGCCTATGCCAGCGGCTTTGCGCAAGCCAATGATTGCGGGGCAAGTGCCGCAGCACGAACCAATTGCCCGACCAGTGTGAGCTTCACACCAGCCGGGAGTGCAACTCGCGCCGCAGCCGTCACCCTCACTGACAACGCCACCGACAGCCCAGAGGCGGCAAGCCTCTTGAAGAGAGGCACGCCCGCGGTCAGCCTTTCAACCACCAGCCTTGCCTTCGGCAGCCAAACCGTAGGTACGACCAGTACGGCGCACACCGTCACCCTGAGCAACACGGGCACCGCCACATTGAGTATCGTCCTCATCACGGTCAGCGGTACCAATCGCACCAACTTTGAGGAGGGCAACACGTGCGGCAGGTCGGTGGCGGCCGGCGCCTCCTGCACAATCAGCGTTACGTTCAAGCCGTCGGCCAGTGGCAGCTTCAAAGCCTCGGTGAGCATCATGGACAATGCCCGTGTCAGCCTGCAGACGGTGAGCCTCTCCGGGACAGGCACGCTCACCGCTGCCACGCCCGCGGCTCCCGTGGACGGCCTTTCACCCACCACCCTTGCCTTCGGCAACCAGCCCGTAGGTACCACTAGTGCAGCTCAGACCGCCACCCTGAGCAACTCCGGCAACGCCACCTTGAACATTACCAGCCTTGCCCTGACGGGCGCCAATGCCAGCGACTTTGCTCAGACCAACACGTGCGGCAGTTCGGTGGCGGCCGGCAGCAGTTGTACAATCAGCGTGACTTTCATGCCTACGGCCAGTGGCAGCCGCACGGCCTCGGTGAGCATCACCGACAATGCCAGTGGCAGCCCGCAGTCGGTCAGCCTCTCCGGCACGGGCGCGGTTCCCCTAGTCAGCCTTTCAGCCAGCAGCCTTGCCTTCGGCAATCAGTCCGTGGGTGTGACCAGCGCAGCTCAGACCGTCACCCTGAGCAACACAGGCACCGCCGCCTTGAGCATTACCAGCCTTGCCTTGACGGGCACCAATGCCAGCGACTTTGCCCAGACCAACACGTGCGGCAGTTCGGTGGCGGCCGGCGCCAACTGCACCATCAGGGTGACGTTCACGCCTGCGGCCAGCGGCAGCCGCACGGCCTCGGTGAGCATCACGGACAATGCCAGTGGTAGCCCGCAGTCAGTGAGCCTCTCCGGTACGGGCACGGCTGTCGTGGTCAGCCTTTCAGCCAGCAGCCTTGCCTTCGGCAACCAACCCGTCGGTATGACTAGCACGGCGCAGACCGTCACCCTGAGCAACACAGGCAACGCCGCCTTGAGCATTACCAGCCTCGCCTTGACGGGCCCCAATGCCAGCGACTTTGCTCAGACCAACACATGCGGCAGTTCGGTGGCGGCCGGCGCCAACTGCACCATCAGCGTGACGTTCACGCCTGCGGCCAGCGGCAGCCGCACGGCCTCGGTGAGCATCACGGACAATGCCAGTGGTAGCCCGCAGTCAGTGAGCCTCTCCGGGACGGGCACGGCTGTCGTGGTCGGCCTTTCAGCCAGCAGCCTTGCCTTCGGCAACCAGTCCGTAGGTGTGACCAGCGCAGCTCAGACCGTCACCCTGAGCAACACGGGCAGCGCCGCCTTGAGCATTACCAGCCTCGCCCTGACGGGTACCAATGCCAGCGACTTTGCCCAGACCAACACATGCGGCAGTTCGCTGGCGGCCAGCGCCAACTGCACCATCAGCGTGACATTCACGCCTGCGGCCAGCGGCAGCCGCACGGCCTCGGTGAGCATCACGGACAATGCCAGTGGTAGCCCGCAGACGGTGAGCCTCTCCGGCACGGGCACGGCTGCCGCAGTCAGCCTTTCACCCGCCAGCCTTGCCTTCGGCACCCAACCCGTCGGTATGACCAGTACGGCGCAGACCGTCACCCTGAGCAACACAGGCACCGCCGCCTTGAGCATTACCAGCCTTGCCCCGACGGGTACGAATGCCAGCGACTTTACTCAGAGCAACACGTGCGGGAGCTCGCTCGCCGCCGGCGCCAACTGCACGATTGCCGTGATGTTCACGCCTTCCATTGCTGGCACCGAGGCGGCTTCGCTAAGCATCGCGGACAACGCCAGCGGCAGCCCGCAGACGGTGAGTCTCTCCGGCGCGGGAACGCACGACGTGATTCTAACCTGGACCGCCAGTACGACTTCCGGCGTAGTTGGGTACAATGTTTTCCGTGGCGCTACCTCGGGCGGGGAGAGCACGACGCCACTGAATACCTCGCTTATTAACGGAACCACGTATTGCGACGCGACTGTGCAAGCAGGGACGTACTACTATGTGGTTACAGCCGTGGCGTCGAATGATGTCACCCAGAGTGGGGACTCGAATGAAGTTTCAGCGACCGTGCCCTAAATCGTAGCCGCTGCTTGTTGCCTTCCAGCCCGCTGCAGGCGTTTCGGAAGACGAAAGGCGGCGGTGGTGACACCAGCTGTTCTCAATCGATGCGCAAGAGCAGGCAAGTGATGTCGTCGTGCTGGCGGGTTTGACCTACGAAGGCGTCAACCGCGGAAAGCAGGTTTTTCAGCGTGGCTTGCGCACCCGCGGCGTCGCTTGATTTCAGCACCGCCAGGAGGCGGGATTCTCCAAATTCCTGGTCGGCACTGTTCACCGCTTCAATCAATCCATCCGTAAAGATCACCAGGAGGTCGCGCGGGGCCATGGTCACAGCGCCGCAGGTAAAATGCACGCCGGCATCGATTCCCAGCGGCACGTCGCCGGTCTCCAGCCGCTCGAGGCTCCCGGAAGCGCGGCGAAGCAAGGGCGCATTGTGCCCCGCGCGGACGTAGGAGAGTACGCGGGTCTCGAGTTCCAATTCTCCAAAGAACGCCGTCGTGAACCGGCGGCCACCCAGGCTGTGGGCGCAAGCGTAGCGGTTTAACCCCTCGACCAGCTCGAGGAGAGAAGTGTTGGCTTCTGCCAGGGTTCGCAGGCTGGCTTGAAACGTGGCCATCAGCAATGCAGCGGGAACACTCTTTCCCGCCACATCCGCCACAACCAGCAGCAAACGCTTCGAGTTGGGCTTCGAGCTCGGGGCGCCCCGCAAGAACGCGTCGTAGTAATCGCCGCCCACGGTGTTGGCAGGCCGCGAAACAAACGCAATCTCGACTCCTGGTACCTGGGGAGGCGACTCAGGCACCAGCCAGTGCTGGATCTCGCGGGCAATCTCGAGGTCCCGCTTCATGGTGACGCGGTCAGCGAGTTCCAGCGCCAGCAGAAAAAGCAGAGCCGCAACCGCCAGCAGGACGTACAGGAAATTATCGGGGGTGCCCGCTTGAAAGCCATGTCTGGAATACGTGGCGTGGACGGTGGTCAAGGCAAGGATTGCAAAGAACAAGGCAATGAGCAGGAAGACCCGGCGTGCCGGCGAAAGCTTCATCAGCATCGCCCAAAAAAGCGCACTCGTGGTCTTCCTGAATCGCCGGCCTCGGGTTTCCATGCGCAGCGCCTCCCAGTCAATCTCCCGGGAGTAAAGGCTGTAGCTCTCCCGCGCTTCCGCCAGGAATTGCGCCCAAAGGACTTGCACCGCGATGCCTTCGGTCACTCGTCGCCAGAAGCCCTCAATCCTTTTTGCGGCACGTGTGATGAAGTTTCCGAATTTCGCGACGTGTTGTTCGGAATCGCTGCTAGGATTGAACGGCATGATAGAAGATTATAGGCTCAAATGAGCCACAGACGTCGGAGATCGTGAAGCAGGTGGGCGGCAGGGGAATTGTGAATTATGAATTGCCTACTGTCTACTGCTCTTCCCCGGTCCCCGCAGACGGAAGGGAGACGCCACGCCATAAGCAGAAGCCGGGTTGCTGAGGGGACAATCAAGCAACCAATTCATAATTCACAATTCAAAATTGTTCCCGTCCGATCAACCGCTCAATGCGCTTGCGCATGGGCGGGTGGGTGGAAAACAGGCTGGAGAAAACCTCCCCGCTGGTGAGCGGTTGGCAGATGTACATGTGCGCCATGGAGGGCGAGGCCTGCATGGGTATTCGCTTCGACCATTGGTCAATCTTGGCGAGCGCCCGCGCCAGACCTTGGGGATTGCCGGTAATGCGCGCGCCGGTGGCGTCAGCCTCGTACTCGCGCGAGCGGGAAATGGCGAGCTGAATGAGCACGGCCGCGAGGGGCGCGACAATCATCATTGCGAGCGCGGAGAATATACCTCCGCCGCGCCGGTTGCTACTGCGCGAGCCGCCAAAGCCCCCAAACAGCTCGCCCCAATAAACCATTCGAGCAATCAAGGTGATGGCGCCAGCAAGCGTGGCCACAACCGCGCTGATCAGGATGTCGCGGTTCTTCACGTGGCCGAGTTCGTGCGCCAGTACACCTTCAATTTCCTCGTCGTCGCAAATATCCAGGATGCCGCCCGTGACAGCTACCGAAGCGTGGCTGGGATTGCGGCCCGTGGCAAAAGCGTTCGGCGAATCAGTAGGGATGTAATAGATTTTGGGCACTGGAATGCCGGCCTTCGCCGCCAAGCGCTCCACGATCTGGTAAAGGCGCGGGTTCTCTTGGCGCGAAATCGGCTTCGCGCCACTCATCTTCAGCGCAATCTTATCGGAAAAGAAATAGCTGCCCAGGTTCATCACGCCCGCCAGCACCAGGGCAAATATCAGCCCCCGTTGCCCGCCCCAGAGCTGCCCAATGGCCAGCAGAAGGCCGGTCATCGCGGCAAGGAGTATCGTTGTCTTCAGATTGTTCCACATAACCTCAAGCTCCCATCGTCCTCATGAACATACTGCACTAGATTAGATGCTCTGCCAACCCCACATGGCCAATATCAACTCAAGTTCCGGAGCAAATGAACCCGAGGAAAACGACGAGGTTCATCGCGTGTCCCGATCCTCCCGAATCAACTCCCCCATCTCATAATTCACGGGATACTTCTTCGAGACCTCCTCGCGAAGGCGGTCCAGCTTGCGAATTGCCCTTGCCATCCGGCGCCGCCGCCGCTTGATGGCAGCCTTCTCGGCGAGAAGGTTCAGGATCTCGGCGATGATGCGCAGAATCATTCCAAATCGCTTTCCTGAAACCCTGCCATTTTGAGAAGGTGTTTGAGCAGGCCGATCTTCAGGGGTTTGTTACCATGGATAGGGATTGATAGCCGGACGATGCTGCCCGACTTGCCGTAGACGTGATGGCTGCCATGAATTCGGAGGAATTGCCAGCCGTGACGCTCCACAAGGCGGGCAAGGCCCTTGCCGGAGAGGGACTTCATAGAGCGATTTCCAATATCTGGTCCTTGGGGGCGTGCTCCGGCGGGTCGACTTCGACATCTAAACAGGCCTCAATGGCCTCGTGGACGTTCGCCATCAGCTCTTCCATGGTTTCGCCCTGGGTCGCACAACCGGGTATGGCAGGCACTTCGGCCCAGTAGCCGCCTTCCTCGGCTTCATGAACCACGACCTTGATTTTCACGGCCTGCTCCTCTCTGGTTCCTGTCTATCCAAAATTATACCACGAGACGCGGACGGACGACTTGAGCCGCCTCTCCGAGGCTCCCGGCCCGTCCGTGCCGCGAGACCACGCTTTCCCCCAAGGAAAGGGGGGTTCATCTCGTGATCACCTTGCCGCCTTCGTCGCGGCGCGCGTGAACGTCATCGTGTCCTTCTTCAGGTCGCCGTCAACTTGCACCGTTTCGCCGGGCAGCACCTCGCCGTCCAGGAGCTTCATAGCCAGCGGGTCCTGGATGAGGCGTTGGATGGCGCGCTTGAGTGGGCGCGCGCCGAACTGCGGGTCGTAGCCTTCGCGGAAGAGCAGCTCGTTCGCCCTGGGCGTTAATTCGATCTGAATCTTGCGCTCCGCCAGGAGGTTCTTCAGATAACCGAGTTGCAACTCGATGATCTTTTTGATGTTTTCCTTGCTCAGTGGGTTGAAGATCACAATCTCGTCGACGCGGTTCAAGAATTCGGGACGGAAGTGCTCGAGCAGCGCCTCCTGAATTCGTTTCTTGAGGGCCTCAGAAATGACGGGGGATTCATCGCCGCCGCGCCCCTCCATCGCCTCATGAATGTAAGTGCTGGCAATGTTGGAGGTCATGATGATGACCGTGTTCTTGAAGTCCACGGTGCGCCCCTTGCCATCGGTCAGGCGGCCTTCGTCGAGGATCTGGAGGAAGATGTTGAAGACGTCGGGGTGCGCCTTTTCGATTTCGTCGAAAAGCAGGACGGAATAAGGCCGACGCCGCACCGCCTCGGTGAGTTGCCCACCCTCCTCATACCCTACGTAGCCCGGAGGCGCTCCGATCAGCCGCGCCACCGCGTGCTTCTCCATGTATTCCGACATGTCAATGCGCAGCATGGCGCGCTCGTCGTCGAAGAGGAATTCCGCCAGCGCTCGCGCCAACTCGGTCTTGCCCACGCCGGTGGGGCCGAGGAAGAGGAACGAGCCGATAGGCCGCTTGGGATCGGAAAGCCCGGCGCGGCTGCGTCGCACGGCGTTCGAAACCAGCTTCAGCGCCTCGTCCTGCCCGACCACCCGGAGTCGCAAGCGGTCTTCCATCTGAACGAGCTTGGCGATGTCGCCCTCGAGCATCTTCGATACCGGGATGCCCGTCCATTTCGAGACCACACGAGCCACGTCCTCTTCGTCCACTTCTTCTTTCAGCATCCTGCCCGCTTTCTCCATGCCCTCGAGTTTCGCGTTCACGGCCGCCAGTCGCTTCTCCAGTGTCACCAGTTTGCCGTAACGGATTTCCGCCGCCTTGTTCAGGTCGCCTTCGCGCGTTACACGCTGTTCGTCGACCTTGGCCTGCTCGATTTCCTGCTTGAGCCGCCGGATTTGCGTGATGACTTCCTTTTCAGATTTCCAGCGCAACTTGAGCTTGGACGACTCCTCTTTAAGCTCTGCCAATTCCTTCTCAAGCGCCTCGAGGCGTTCCCGCGAGGCCGGGTCATCCTCCTTGCGCAGCGCCTGCCGCTCGATCTCGAGTTGGGTGATGCGGCGCTCAATCTGGTCAATCGCTGCCGGCATGGAATCGATTTCAATGCGGAGGCCGGAAGCGGCTTCGTCAATCAGGTCGATGGCCTTGTCAGGCAGAAATCGGTCGGAGATGTAACGGTTCGAAAGAACCGCGGCGGCGACGATGGCGGAATCCTTGATGCGCACGCCGTGATGAACCTCGTAGCGCTCCTTGAGCCCACGAAGAATGGCGATGGTGTCCTCGACGCTCGGCTCGCCCACGTAAACCGGCTGGAAGCGGCGCTCGAGTGCCACATCCTTTTCAATGTATTTCTTGTACTCGTTGAGCGTGGTAGCGCCGATGCAGCGCAATTCGCCGCGCGCCAGGGCGGGCTTGAGCATGTTCGAGGCGTCAATGGAGCCTTCCGCCGCGCCCGCGCCCACCAGCGTGTGGAGTTCGTCGATGAAGAGGATGACCTGGCCGTTTGACTCCTCGATTTCCTTGAGCACGGCCTTCAGGCGATCCTCAAACTCTCCCCGGTACTTGGAGCCGGCAACCAGTGCTCCCAGGTCAAGTTGCACCAGCCGCTTGGACTTAAGCGACTCAGGCACGTCGCCTGCCACCACGCGCTGCGCGATGCCCTCCACGATGGCCGTCTTACCCACACCCGGCTCGCCGATAAGCACGGGATTGTTCTTGGTGCGCCGTGAAAGCACCTGGATAACCCGCCGCACCTCATCATCGCGGCCAATGACGGGGTCGAGCTTGCCGCGCCGCGCAAGCTCCGTAAGGTCGCGCGCGTAACGTTCCAGGGCCTGGTATTTGTCCTCGGGGTTCTGGTCGGTCACGCGCTGCGTCCCCCGGACGGAAACCAGCGCCTTCAGGATGGCGTCGTGGGTCACTCCGAGCTTAGCCAGAATGCGGCCTGCAGCGTCCTTCGGCTTCCTCGACAGGGCGAGCAGGAGGTGCTCGGTGGAGACGAACTCGTCCTTGAATTGCTCGGTCTCTTTGGAAGCTTGGTCCAGGACTTCTTTGAGCGCCGGGGAGAGATAATGGTCCGTGGTTCCCCCCACCTTGGGGAGATTCTCGATGGCCTGCTCGGCTTCCTTTGCCACCGAAGCGGGTGGCACCCCGAGCCGGACCAGAAGGCTTGGGACGATGCCCTCCTTCTGGTCAATCAAAGCCAATAGCAGGTGCAGAGGTTCCAGTTGTTGGTTGCCGAAACGGCTGGCAACATCCTGCGTCCCCTGCAAGGCTTCCTGAGCTTTCACCGTGAATTTGTCAAAACGTGTCGCCATGTTGGAAACTCGAAAATGGAAGATGGAAACTGGAAAATCGAAAACTCGAAAAATCCAAACTCGAAAATCGAAAACGCCCGCCGAACGTACCAAGCGCCACTATACAGTTTAATGAGGCCGGCGGCTCAGAAAAAATAAACCGCGCCGGGCCGCCTTGGCGACCCCAGCGCGGTTCAAAAACCCTGCTTGGGAAGATCGTTGCCGGGGTCTTCGGTAGACCCTGACCGCTCGAACCGGACCACTTTAGCTCTTGGCCACGTCGATCTTGATGGTCTTCGGCTTCGCCTCTTCGCGCTTCGGCATCGTCAAGGTCAACAAGCCATCCTTGTATTCAGCCTTCACTTTCTCGGCGTCGATCGAATTGGGGAGCGAGAAACTCCGCGCGAAGGACCCATAGGAGCGCTCGACGCGGTGATAGTTCTGCTCCTTGACCTCTTTTTCGTACTTGCGTTCACCTTTCAGATAAAGCGTGTTGTCCTCAACCCGGACTTCCACATCCTTCGCATCGATCCCAGGCAGTTCCGCCTTCAGAACGATGGCGTCCTCGGTCTCGTAAATGTCAACCGGAGGAGCCCACGAGCGTGTCGAAACTTCTGTCTCACCGGCCATGGGCGAAAACGCTTCTTTGAACAGTCGGTCAAATTCCCTCTGAGACGTCAGAAGGTCTCGGAAGGGTTCCCATCTCACAATAGCCATTGTTACTTACCTCCTTGAGTTTTCTTTCTACAACTTTAGTAGATGCACATCATATAACATGAGTTACTTATTATCAAGAATTATTCTCTCTTTGTTTTCAACGACTTACAATGATTACCCGCATCGAATCGTCAATTGTCGATCTGTTTTTCCAGCTATTCTCAGCTTGGGGGGCTGATTCCAAGGGTTCGTCGGTCACCAGAAGTGGTGGGTTGGGATTCGCTAATCAAGCCTGAGTACCGCCCACAAGGCTTGAAAGCTGTAAAATGGATGTGGAGCATGCCCCGCTGGCCGCGAGCCTGAGGACCGCGGACAACCTCCCTTCCGCGGGCTGCTTCGCCGCCGCACTCCAGAAAAAGACGGGCGCTTTATTGGCAAGATGCGCCACCCGGCGGGAACCGAGAGGAGGACAACCTTGACAATTGAAACAGGCGCGCCGATGCGCGCCTTAAGCTTCATGGTTGGTGAGTGGGAGCTGGAGTACACCGTGACCCAACACGGCCAAACCACAAAGACGATCCGGGGAATTGGATCGCTGCGCTATTTGTTCGACGCCACCTACCTAACGTTCGACTACCAAGCGCTCCAGAAGGCTACCGGGGAGATGATCGCAGAGGCGCATGCCATCTTCGCCTGGGACAAGAAACTCGGGCAGTATCGGTATTACTGGTTTGAGAGCTCCGGCAACTTCCTGCAAGCCACGGGCATCCTCCGGGATGAACACACCCTCGCTCTGGAATGGCAGGACATCCATTGCACGCAAATCTTCCGACGCGTGAGCGAGGATGCGATGTACCTTGAAATGCGATGTCCGGAGCAGGACTTCCTGTTGCGGGTTGACTTTTCACGACTCACCGGCGCCTCTCAGGCCGCCTGAGACAGCATCGGTGGCGCGCGCACTGGCGCGCGGCCGGCTATTTTTTCGCCAGCTTCTTTTCCAGTTTACTTGCCTGGGCGTTCAGCTCGCTCAACTGGCGGAGGTCATCGTCGGCGAGGGAAACGTCGTTTTGGATACGGGTGAGTGCCGCGTCGCTGAGAGGGTTGGATTTCGGGTCGCGGCTCGAATCCAGCATGCCGCTCATGGCCCGGAATTGGCTGGTGATGTCACGGTAGCGGCGCATGATGGAAGTCAGATAAGAATCGCGGCGGCTATCCAGGTCTTGCAGATCGGCAATCGCCCGCGAGAATTCGGCCAGGCGAGCGGAGGCTGCGCTGCTATCGCTCTTCAACTTGGCGTTATCCGCTTCCAGAGCGGCGAGGCGTTGGCGAGAAGCTTGTGACTCGGCCTGCGCGGAGTCGAGTTCCTGTTTCAAGGCGTCGAGCTGGCTCTGCCAATCCTCTTGCTCTTTTTGATGGAGTTCGTTGGCGTTGGCGAGCGCCTTCTCGCGTTCGTCGTTGGAACTGGAAAGTTGTGCCTGGAGATCCTTGATGTTGGCCTGCGCTTCGCCCAGTTCGCGGTTGAGCCGCTCGATGGTCGCATCGCTCTTGGCGAGTGTGGCTTGATGAGCGCCCGGCGGAGCCGGGCTCTCGGCTTCGGCCGCAGTCTTAGGGGGCTCGGGTTGGCGGAGAGTCGCCTGAAGCTTTCGCAGAGATTGCAGGTCTGCGGCCTGCTGCCGCTCGAGGGCAGCGAGTCGCCGGGACTGGTGAACGATGACACCCAGCGAGGCCACCAGTGCAACGCCAAGAATCAACAGGAGAGCGAATTCCAGACGTCCCAGCCGCGTCATCTTATCCCTCCTTGGGGTGGAAATGAGTGCGCCACGAGACGCGCGGGTCTCCATCGGCGCACGGAACAGTCAAATGAATTTGGAAGCGGATGTGAATCTTGGCCGGGACCGCCAGGGTGAGCCTCCAGCCGCT
>Ga0326728_10016620_pt1 | contig 14959 bp, 16 predicted proteins | sample MB3enrmetagenome_FD_207602 | JGI IMG/M metagenome (GOLD analysis project Ga0326728, IMG submission 207602) | Lab enriched peat soil microbial communities from McLean, Ithaca, NY, United States - MB31MN | ecosystem: Environmental > Terrestrial > Soil > Wetlands > Peat | place: USA: New York...
CGCGCCCGCTTGTCGGCCGCAAAAGACCCACCATCATCTTGATAGAAGTGGTCTTTCCGGCCCCGTTAGGCCCGAGGAACCCAAATACTTCCCTCTTTCGGATCGTCAAACTCAGGTCGTCGACGACCGTTTGATCTCCAAATTTTTTCGTGAGGTGCTCGGCGTTAATTACGTCAAGCCCCATCAGATCGGCCACCTTGGAGATAACCTGCGATCAATGCAAGACACTAGGTTCATTTCACTGATTTGCTCCACCTCGTACTCATTGTTCTGGCCTTCTGGCCTATATCCTTTTTGTCACTACCATCTTGGGCCGCGGCGTCTAAACGCACTTACAGCAACCTCTCTCTTGAGCTCGTAAACCTCTTCGATGCCGAAGGCACTCAAGCATTGGATTACTAGGGACCGAGTACATCGGCCACCGCTTAAAACTCGTCTTATATATCTAATACAGACGAATGCCGACTGCTACGATGATTTAAGTCAAGCCGTGTCCTGTCTCTCAAGTCGTCGCTCCACCGTTCGCAGTAGCCTTGTCGATAACCGCGTGGAAACGCGCGTGCGGATCGTTGCCAGTTTCTCACAAGGTTCCGAATAGCATTTAGTTTGCTGACGCAACAAAGAACGTCGACATGGCGCTTTAGATTGGAGCCAGTCACGGAAATCAAAGATAGAGGAGAAAGATTAAACGAGCGTTTGGCCCGTTACATCCCGCCTCGCGAGAACTGGGCCCCTGCGGAAGAGGCTGTGTATAAACCAACTGACCTTTATCGCGTGCCCCTTAAAGAGGCGCAAGAAATGCAGCTCAAGGCGATCAGGTACGCCTTCACGCGCCACTACACGCACAACAGGTTCTACCACAACTATTGCGAGGAGGAAAACGTCCGCCCCGAAGACATTAAGACCAACGATGACTTGGAGAAGATCCCCCTCATCCCTGACTCGACCTTTAAACAGCACCCCTCGGGAAAGAAACTCGCGTACTGGCTTAACGTCATCTCTACCGGCGACCTTCCAAGGTAGTTATTAACGCCAACCCCACGCTTGACGACGTAATCAACGCTTTCAACGCAGCAGGGCTGGTTGTCGTGTATACCTCCGGCACGGGCGGACGCCTTTCGGTAATCCAGCGGGATATGAGGCAGTGCTTGACCGGAGCATATACGTTCCAGAAATTGATGGCTGCTATGTGGGATGATGACCCCGATCACTCTATCTCGTTGTTTCCCACGGCAAAAAACACGAACTTGGCGGTTGCCAAGATATTTAGCCTTCAGCCGAAAGTTTATAGGGATCATCACTACGCACTAGACTTCAAAATCCCCGCCGACACAGTCCAGAAGGGATGCAGAGCAAGGACCAGCGCGCAACCGCGCAACAGTCTGTATGAGATAAGACGAAAGATTTTAGAGAGTAGCATCAATTGGCTCGAGCGCTACGAGAAGATCACCGATACAATACACCTCTTCGGCTTGCCTTTCATTTTTGCGCAATTATTGGGCATATTAGAAAGAGAAGGGAGACGCTTTGAGTTCGGGGAGAGGGGTACGGTCTTAACGGTCGCGGTTGGAAGACAAACGAAGATAAGCGCGTCTCTGCGGCGGCTTTTAGGGAGCAAGTCGAGCAGGTATTGCGCATCCCCGAAACGCGCAGCTTCGATTTCTACGGGATGGTTGAGATAAACGGAGCTAGTACATCTTGTCCTGAAGGACACTACCTTCATCTCCCCTACACGCGGTTGAAGCCGCTGGTTCTCGATAAGAATTTGACGCCCGCAGACTATGGCGAGCGGGTCGCCTAGCCTCTTTCGACGGGCTCGCAAACAGCTACCCGGGCCTCATCATCAGCGGCGACGAGGTATGTATGTGTGAGCACTGCCCCGTCTGCGACCGGCCGGGGTCAGTCCTCGAGCCGGAGATAAAGCGCGCTAAAGGCGAGGAATTCCGGGGCCGCTCTGAAGACGTGCAAAGACTTTTTACTCAGGCGTTACTAGGGTAATAAATGATAGAGTGAGCGAAATGACGGAGCGAGAGCAACCCCCACGCGAGCTGCCGAAGCGATCGAGGTTACTATGGGGGTTGATGGTCGCCAGGCTGCTGCTCAAGAATCCTGGCGCCCTGAAAAAGTTGATGGTGATGGGTCCCGACGAGCCGCGGTACGTCAGGCCGCCGAGGGCATACGAGCTCCCCGCGTACCGAGAAGGCATGAAGCACTGCACCTCGACCGAGAAATATCTCAGACCCACGCGGTGGTGCAACCCCCGCGAGCCACTCGTTGTCGCGATGGCGCACGAGCTCGGCGCCTATGAGCTGTCGGATTGGGAGTTCGCCGATGCAGCTTACTGGTTTGTCAAGACCAACGTGGCATCTGAGATATTGCCCCTCGACAGCGTGAGCGCGACCCTGAGGAGGGGCACCGGGACGTGCTATCACCTGACCGCCCTGTGGGTCGCTCTCTGCAGGGCCGCTGGGATCAGGACCAGGTACAAGGAGTTTAAGACGAGCTTGAATGACGCAGCGATGCGACTCGACGTAGCGGAGCTGATGGACCTAACAGAGAGCGAGGAGGCGCTGATTCCGAAGTTGCTCAACACGGGGATATCCGTCACAGAAGGCGAGGCGTGCATCGACGGCAAATGGGTAGTCGGAGACGCGGGGGAGACGCCTGAACTCTACGCCCAGTACGGCGCCCCTATACTGAAGTTCGGGGAAGACGCGGTAGGTCTAATACTCTCGACGGGCGGGACGATACGGCACTTTGAGTCCCTTCCGTTACTGCTCGGAATCACGATGAGAGTTCCGTCATGGTTTGTCCCTGTGGTGATCGAACGAGCTAACATCATCCATTCAGCACCTTTGGGGAGAAAAATCATCGAAGAGGTCGGCGGGCTTGAGGCATATGATCAGAGGGCAAGAAAGAACCTGGGCATCTCCTCATTAAGAGTAGAGCCGCGAGACGATAAAGCACTCATCTTTGTGGACTGATTCTTCGGTGAAATCTTGTGAGGGGCAGAAAATCATCAAAACCTTCTTCTTCAAGAATCGTTGATGGAAATACGCTTAGGCTGGTCGATGACTGCCTGGAAGCGGGCGTGGGGATCGAAGCCTGCGAACGAGGCAGCCACACGCTGTGCCGCCTGCGTGAAGCGCTCCTCACGCATTACGCGTTCGACGGCAGTGCGGATCTCTGCTGCGGTTACCTTCGAGGAGTCAGGCAGGAGTACCCCTGCTCCAGCGTCGCGCACAAAGCGGGCCGCCATTACTTGATCGGCGGTGAATGGCGTGCTCACAGTCGGCGTCCCCTCGGCAAGCGCCTGGTACCCGGTGCCTGCACCGCCGTTGCACACCACGACTGCCGCCTTTCGTGCGGCAAGGTCGCCAGGAATCATGTTGACTACGTGCACGTTGGGTGGGGGGTGCTTTGGCACTGTATACCCAGCAGCGGATAATACCACGTCGACGTCCATGCTGCCGAGTGCTTCGATTAAAGTCGGCACCGCGCTCGGCCCGCCAGATGAGCCGGGGGTGGCATACACCATCGGCCGGTCACGACCCAGCTCGTCCCAGTACTCAGGCAGTGGAACCTGCGGTGACCACAGTACCGGACCGAGAAACGTCTCGTTTGGAGCCTGCTCTTTCAGCGGGACGAGGAGCGGATCATCAGGGAAGAGCACGTAATCGCCCCACGTCATCTGGTGGAACAGGTCACGGATCTTTGGCAGGCCGTGCTCTCTACGGAGCTTGTTCAAGGTCCGAGCCAAATAACGAAGTCCAATGGGCATCGCAAGAGGAATAAAGTACTCGAGAATCGTTGGATTGACCCATTGGAGCTGTCGGATTTCGGGCAGAGGAAATCCGCGATACGATCCGCGACGGATCCAATACGTGTAGAACGCGTTGATGAGGTTCGCGCAAGGAACGCCGAACGCCGGTGCGGAAACCGGGGTTGAAAAAAACCGCATATCTTGGACCACTAAGTCCGGATGGATCGCTTCGTAGAGAGCCAGCTCCTCGGCGATATACTTCTCGAGGATGGCCTTGGTATACGGGACCGTTTGTATATCCACTGTGCCGGTGACCCATTCGTAAGCCGTCTCAGAAGGGACCGAGTAGATCGGCCACCGCGTAAAGCTCGTGCCACCAAACATACACTCGTCGAAAGACGCAGAGGCGAAATGAACGTCGTATTTGTGTGGGTCGAGTCCGCGTGCAAGAACCAAGCATCGAACCACCTGTGACCACGTCAAGGCTTCGACAATGAACAAAATTTTTTTCTTCACATCCTGTCCCCCCATGAGTGTTTACATAACACTATGATCGCCAACGAACCGGGTCAGATCGCCTCAAATACGAGTGGTCTTCCATCACACTTGAATCGTGTGATGCGGCAGACTCAACACCATAACTGCAACTCACTCTTCGGTATGCATCTGAATTAGGCTCCGGACTTTAAGCGACCACTTCGTCTTGATAAATGCTGAGCATATATGTACCGTACGACAGATATTAGCTTAACTGCTTTTTACAGATCGCGGAGACAAGGCACAAAGCAGTTGATAGGGAAAAGACCACTACTTGTTTTCAGCGCTCATCACATCAACAAACACAATTTATTTTGTTTTTTGAACCGGATCCGATCTCATATAATCTTTTATGTGTGGTCTCACATTAGCCCTTAACCGTCAAAGTCCACTCAACGTCCCGGATGATTGTGATTATAGCACGCAAGGATACGATATCAGATGCTATAACGCGGAAGCCCTTTCCCATTGCATCAAACGGCACTCTGGGCTGCTCTCCACTCAGGTTTGGCAATAGAAGCCTTATATTCTGTTAGAACGCGAAGAAAAACATCTTAGTCTATTTTCCGTTTAAATGTCACTGTACCCGGTAAGCGGTTATCTTTGACTAATTCAACTAGATCGTCGTGCAAGGAACTCGATCCGCAGATGTCGAGCGTGATCGGGACGCCTTTCTCGTGCAGATCGCAGAAGCCCGTGATCAGATACACATGCGGTTGCCTCGCGCTTTTAAAACTGATAGTATGCTGCAGATCGGCTCCATACTTCGTAGAACGCGGTGCTTGCGCTTAATCGTTGCGATTTCGCTGTAACAGCGCCGGCCGCGCAACTTTTATACCTTCACGGCGGTATTTGGTTTAAAGAAAACGACGCGTTACCGCCGCCGAATAGCAAGGACTTGACACAGATAAGCGAAAACTAACCGCGGTTCTGCCGATGCGATTATAGCGCCTACCGCGAGTAGTCACTGTCGCTGCAGCGGCGCCGACGAAGTCGGCAGATAGCACCCACGTTTTGCACGTTGGACAGGCCAAGGTGCGGTACCGGTGCAGCAAAGCTCGGGTTCGCGATGTCAATTGTAAGGAAGGATGGCGAGATGCCTTTTAAAACTATCTACTTTGAGGTTGCCGGTATATGCAACGGACGCTGTACTTACTGCGTCACAGGAGCAAAAAACGCGAATCCCGGGGGTATTATGCAGGCCGACACCTTCGATGCTACCCTACATAATCTCGAAAGGTTAAACCTGATCGATTCTAAATCGGTGCTAGATCTCTATGACTGGGGAGAAATTTTCCTTCACCCAGACTTACAGAATATTATACGTGTTATCAATGATCACGGTCTTCGATATACGATCAGCACGAACGCATCTATAATCCCGCAAATAGACGAGGCTTTTGTGAAGAATCTAATTAATATCAGATTCTCAATGTGCGGATTCTCTCAGCAATCATATGATCGAATCCATAAATTCGAATTCGACCGCATCAGGGGGAATATCAGTACAATAGTCTACTGTCTACGATCCTCGGGATACAACAAACCGATTGAGATTTGCTTTCACGTTTACCGATTCAATACCGATGAGATTCGGGAGTGCGAAAGGTTCGCGAAGGATCTGGGTATAACGCCGGTATTTTTTGACGCTTATCTGGCCGACTGGTGGCAGTTTGAAGCATTCATTCAAGAGACCCTCCCTAATGAGAAGCGTCGTGAAATCCTTGATGATCTCTTTATTGATCGAAAGAGGTTGCGGAGCGTTCGAAAGAGGTGGCGGTGTCTTCAATGGGACTTCTTGGTTATTGATGAACGGGGAAAGGTACCAGTATGTTGTAACCTGCCAAACAATCATCCATCGTACTCTCTTGGGACTGTCGATGAGGGGATTACAAAGCGCTTGCGAAATCGCCCCAATTTGCCGATATGTAAAACGTGTATGGAAAGCGGAATGGCCTACGGATGGAGTCACCCAACGTTTAAAGGTGACCTTCGAAAATGGCTGCTGAAGAATCGAAAATGGATGCTGAAGATTGCGATGAACAGAATAAGAGGGGTACCATATATCTAATGCCAGGCTCCCATGCAATGTGATCAGTAAGCCTATAGAAGACGAAGTCCGAACGGCTATTTTGTGGCTTGCGCTGCCGAACGGGAGAGGAGCGAGGGAATGAACAACGGGATCAAATGCGTGTTTTGCGGCACGAGCACGGCCGAACTCCCTGCCGCTGAGTCGGCGCGAGTGCGTAGCAACGTGAGGGAGTTCGGTGCCGAGACTTCTACTGTCTGGCGGTGTGCGAGGTGCAGGTCGCTGCATTCACAGGAGCCGATTGACTACGACCGTTACTATCGGGATTACCCGATGAACCGCATGAAGTATGACTTTGCCACCAAGATGATCCTACGGAAACGGATGGGCCCCCTTAAGCGTGCCGGGCTGGAAAGCGGTAAGACGCTTTTAGACTACGGGTGCGGCAACGGGCATTTCGTGCGATATGCGCGAGAGCACGGGGTAAGGGCCGAGGGCTACGACCCGTACTCGGAAGTCTTCGGAGACGCCTCAGTGCTCGACCGACGCTATGATTTTATAACTGCTCAGGACGTCCTCGAGCACGTAGACGACCCCCACGCCCTCGTCGACGACCTTAAGAGCTACGCGGTCCCCGGTGGCCGTCTGGCCATCGGCACGCCCAACGCGGATAGGATTGACCTCTGCGACCCACTTGACCTCGGACATCTGCACCAGCCGTACCACCGCAACATTCCCTCGGCCGCCGAACTGCAGCGGATGGCTTCGGAGGGGGGCTGGCAGGTCATTGAGTTCCGCAACTACTCGCAAACGGATATGCGGGTGCCGCTCATCAATTCGGCGTTTTTGTGCCGATATATGAAAAGCAGCGGAGGGTGCCTTGACGTCGGCTTCGACCCCCTAAGTTCACAGCTAAACCACTTATTGGCCCACCCGAGCTTGATTTTCTGGTGCTTATTTGGCTCGTTCTTCTCGCGAAAAACCGACATGATGATCGTGGCCTGTGCTCCAGCTTAACGCCAACTTTGCCGGTAACGATAGGCGCACGGGGAGCGAGGCCTCTAGCAAGGCGGCAACCAGAAATCGCGAAAAATTTTGAGGATTGAGTTAATGCGCCGGTATTTATGGAGGTGCACGCGCTTGGACTCCACGGCGCACTCTCTGGCGATAACGATTTTCAATATCGAAGGGGCTCGGATTGCCCGCTATATACGTCACGTCGTGCTCCGGATCGTCCCGTTCGCCGTGGCGTTATGCGCGGTGACCTCGTCGACGACCGCGCGGAAGCGGGCGTGAGGGTCGAAGCCGGCGAACGATTCAGCCATGCGCTGCGCCGCCTGCGTGAAGCGCTCCTCGCGCATGACGCACTCGACGGCGGTGCGGACTTGCGCCTGAGTGACCGTCGAGGCGCGCAGGAGCAGCCCGGCGCCGGCGTCGCGCATCGCGACCGCCGCGAGGTACTGATCCGGGTTCAACGCGTGCCGACGATCGGCGTCCCCTCGGCGAGGGCCTGGTACCCCGTGCCCGCGCCGCCGTTGCACACTACTACCGACGCCTTTCGTGCGGCGAGGTCGCCGGGGATCATGTCGACTACGTGCACGTTGGGTGGGGGTGCTTTGGAACCACATACCCAGCAGTGGAGAACACGACGTCGACGTCCATACCGCCAAGAGCCTCGAGCACCGCCCGCACCGCGTGAGCCGCGCCAGACGAGCCTAGGGTGGCATAGACCATCGGCCGATCGCGACCGAGCTCGTCCCAGTACGTGGGCAGAGGGATCTGGAGTGACCACAGCAGCGGGCCGAGGAAGGTCTCGTGCGGTGCTTGATACGTGAGCGGGACGAGCAGCGGATCGTCGGGGAACAGCACGCGGTTGCCCCAGATCATGACATCGAGGAAATCGCTGAGAGTGGGCAGCCCGTGCTCCCTGTGCAGTTCGTTCACCGGCACGGCGATATAACGAAGCGCCGAGGACATTAGCACGTTGGCAATCGACGTAGGGAGCAGTCGGAGGATCGGATAGTCGGCCACCGGGAGGAACCACTCTCGCCCGGTGCTGCGACGAGTCCAGTATGTATAGTGCGGGGTAATCACACTCGCACAAGGGACGCCAAACACCGGCGCGGAAATCGTGGTCGAAATGCGCACAGCAGAGACCACCACATCGGGGCGGATCGTTTCGTAAAGGCGCAACTCATCGGCGACGTATTTCGCGAGGATCGCCTTCGTGTACACGAGCTTTGTTTTCTTGGAGTTGATAGCCGTGACAATCTTCTCGGAGGAGACTGAACTAATTGGCCAGCGTGTGAAGTCCGTGCCCGCAACATACGCTCGTCGAACTGCGCGGAAGCAAAGTGAACCTCATATTTGCGCGGGTCGAGCCCTCGCGCGAGGACCAGCAGCCAGACCACGTGCGACCAGCTGACGGCCTCGGGGATGAATAGGATCTTTTTCTTCACTTTATCCTCCAATCAGTGCGCGCGACGCTAGAACCGCCCCGAAGGCGAGCAAGGCCAACCCGAACGCGAAGAGAGCACGCGCTTGGACATCGCCTCGTGCGCGGGCAGGTCGTGGAACGTTGTGCCCTCGAGCGCATGTCCATTGGATTTGGGCTCCGAACTCTAAGCGACAACTTTGTCGCTCGAACAACGTTTTTTGTATCGTCTTTCCTTTTTTAAACCGATCTATAACAATCCGAACCTATATCAATCATCCGCCTCACGTATTGTGAATGGTGGTGATCATTGGCGCGCAGCAGTGTCCTTGATAGCCGTAATTTTATTAGTGCAGGGTTCCATTTTGTGCGAATCGTAACGAGAGTTCCTTGGCTCCTGTTCAGAAAACCCATACAGATTGGCGAGTTTTCGTACAGAAACCCAAAGGTTGAGATGTGGACAGACCGATATCGGCTAGTCATTGGCAGATTTTGTTCAATCGCACCTAATGTTAAAATTAAAGTTGACTCGAATCACAGAACAGACTGGATATCGACGTATCCTTTTGGAGAACTCATACCTGGGCTAGCAAGGAATCCCGGGCATCCAGCAGGAAAAGGTGATATGGTGATAGGCAATGACGTCTGGATCGGCGAGGATGTATTGATCGTTCCGGGTGTGCAGATCGGTGATGGCGCTGTAATTGCTGCGGGATCAGTTGTAACAAAGAACGTCGATGACTACGAGATTGTCGGTGGCAACCCCGCGCGGCATATTCGAAACAGATTTACCGACGAGCAGATAACCGAACTAAAGCGCATAAAATGGTGGGACTGGCCAATAGATAAAATTAAAGCAAATAATCAGTTATTACAGTCTTCGAACATCGACGAGTTTATACAGAAATTCCGGTGAAAAGCGAGTGTCGTGCAGCGTGAGGCGATTTAGATGAAGGCGAACGACATGTGGGAAAAACTCGTGCAGATAAGCGTGCGCGGTCGCCATACTATACGGAAGACGTGAGGATGTCGTTAACAAACTAATTTCGGTCAGTGTCGAGAAGCACGCCCGCAATACAAGCGAAAGAAATGTTTGCGTAGCAAGGAGTCACGTAGCTTTTATAGACGGTGCCGCTACTTGTTACACACGAAATAGCGGCCGAATAGGAGCAAGGAAGGGAATGAGCAGCAATATAAAGTGCGTATTTTGCCTTCGCGATCACTCACAGATCAGCTGTCTAGATATCTTTTATGCGTGCAAAACTGGTTTCCAACGAGTTGGAACCTGAGCTTCATAAGGACGGAAAGAGTCATCTAGGGTCGCTTGAAGATCAAAAAGGCCATTCTCTCGCTTTTGCGAGTGTTGCTGTGCTTCTCCTAGTTGTGCAATCTCAAGTGCTTGTGTTTGTGCTTTTATTTCGCTTATCAGTCCTTAAACACTACAGCTTGTTTACGCTCAGCGGCCCTTGTTAGCCTCGTTATTTCTTCCGTTATTTCTTCGGTGACGACAAGTTTTCCTTTTTTCGCCCTCGCTTTCTGATCGTACGCTTCGAGTCCGCCCGCCTCCTCGATAATCTTCCTGCCTATGGGTGCTGCATGGATAACATTGGCACGCTCCATCATCACCGGAGTGAACCATCTCATCGCTCTAAGTGCGATTCCGGACATCAACGGGACGGATTCAAGGTGCTTTACCGTCGCGTCCGGGATAGGCGTCACGACTAAATCCATCGCATCTTCTCCCACTTTCAGTATCGGGCTGCCATACTGAGCAAGGAGTTCTGGCGTGTCCCCCACGTCTGCAACCACCCACCTCCCGCCGAGGCACGCCTCACCTTCTAGAACAGCTGTCTCAGTGTTCAGCACGCTCGGAATCATCGCTTGCTCGGCCCCCCCTAAGTCCATCAGGTCAACTACGTCGAGCTGCATCGCGACATCATCCATCATCGTCTTAAACTCCTTGTATCGGGCCTTGATCCCGGCGGCCCTGCAGAGCGCGATCCAAAGGCAGGTCGCGTGAATGCACGTCCCCGTGCCTCTCCTCAAAGTCGCACTCACGCTATCAAGGGGCCGTAGCTCTGACCGTATATTGGTCTTGATCCACCAGTATGCCGCCTCGGCGAACTCCCAATCAGAGAGTTTGTAGGCGCCGAGCTCGTGCGCCATCGCGACAAGTAGGGGTTCTCGCGGGTTGCACCACCGCGTCGGCCGCAGGTACTTCACGTTCGAGGCGCAGTGCTCCATGCCTTCACGGTACTCAGGTAGCTTATATGCCCGCCGCGGCCGTACGTACCGCGGCTCGTCCGGACCTATCACTATCAACTTCTTAAAGGCGACGGGGTTCCTAAGCATCAAGCTGACGACCGTCAATCCCCAAGTTAGCTTCGACTGCTTAAGGGCTTGCTGCGAGGCGTACCCCCCCTCTGCAATTTCGCTCGCTTTTGTCATTCATTGCTTCCTTCTACCGTCTGCGAAAAGAGTCTTCGCACCTCCTCGGCACATCCGCGTACCTCCTCCCCCTGAGCGCGGTGAATCTCTGGCTCTAGAACCGGGCCCATCCGGTCGCAGGCTGGGCAGTGCTCGAGCATCCGCGCCTCATCGCCGGTGATGATGAAACCCGGGTAGCTTCCCGCGAGCCCGTCGAGGAAGGCAAAGCGCCCTACCTCACCATATTGCACAGGCTCTAAATTCTGGTCAAGGATTAGGGGCTTAAAGAAGGTGTGCGGCACATGAAGATAATGCCCTTCAGGGCAATGAAGCATAAATGCGTTCCCTTCGACCATTGCATAACAATCAAAGCAGCAGGTCTCTGGGATGCCCAATACGTCGTACGCGAGTTCTCTAAACTCCTTGACAGGCAGCCGTATGTTCTCGCGAACCTTCCAACCGCCGCCGGACACAATAGCGCTATCTTCGCCCAAATCGAAGCGCTTCCCAAGTGCCTGGAGCTTTTTCATAACAAAGTAGAGCAAGTACGGCGTGACGATGAGGCTTACGTTTCCGCCGGCCTTGTCGTGCTGCTCGAGCCACTGAATAATCTTATCGATCGCCTTTTCTTGCATCCTGTTTGCCATATAGGCGTACAGCCTTCCTTTTAGCCCCTGACCGCCGCTCATTGCGGTTTGTACGTCCTTCGCCGTGAGCTTTCGATCTATCGCCATCTCTATCAGAGTTACCATATCGAAATACACCGAAGTAACCCTCCCGACAAACACGTTGGTCTTGAAAGGGTTTGGCATGAGGAGATAGCCGTCAGTGTTATGAATATCTCCTGTCCACATGGTGACAATCGCCTTCGCAAGCCCATATTCGGCGTCCAAAAACGTCCGTTGATCCCTCGGAATGACAGTGAACCGGCCGCTCGTGCCGCTGCTGTAAGTAAGTGCCATTCCTTGTGTGTTAAAGGCGTTAATCACGTCGTCAAACGTGGGGTTGGCGCCTTTGATGATGATTTGGGGCATGTCGCCTGTCGACATGGCAGTAACCCAGTATGCGAAGTCTTTTCCTTGTGGGTACTGCTTGAAGGTCTGATCAGGAATAAGAGGTAGTTTAAGCAAGTCGTCGAGGGTATTGACGTCAACGGGTGAGACACCGCGCGTGGTGCAGAGCTTGTGGTAAAACTCGTTATCATTATAGTGGTGCACGAAGGCACTCTTGATTGCCTTCATCTGCATCGTCTGCGCTTCGTCTAACGGCACCCTATAGAGGTCGATCGGCTTGTACAGGGCCTCTTCGGCAGGGGTCCACGTCTCGCGGGGCGGAATGTATCGGGCGAGGTGCTCGTTTAGGTTTCTCACTCTGTCCTTGATTTCCAGCGCTGCCAAGTTGACCACCTATGATGCGGGCCCAACGATTGCAATAAGTTCACTTACTATATAAAAAGCGTTGGCATTACTATGAATGAAAGAAAGTTGATATAGAGATAACGCTATCGTTGTCAATCACAGAACTCAGCGTCGATTGTAACGACGGGTGGTGGGATGCCGTACAAAAAGATCTGCTTTGATGTTTCCGGCGCGTGCAACGGACGCTGTCGTTACTGCGTCACCGGGGCAAAAAACGCGAATCCCGGCGGGTTCATGGAGGCCGACACCTTCGACGCCACCCTCCGTAATCTCGAGCGGTTAGACTTGATCGATTCTCGGACTCTTGTAGACCTCTTTAACTGGGGAGAGCTCTTCCTTCACCCAGACCTGCAGAGTATCACGCGTGTTATCAACGATCACAATCTTCGTTATTCGATTAGCACGAACGCATCTATAGTGCCACAGATAGACGAGGCTTTTGCGAAGAACCTCATTAGCATCTTTTTCTCAATGAGCGGGTTCTCTCAGCAGTCATACGATCGAATCCACAAATTCGAATTCGACCGTATCCGGGAAAATATTAGGACAATCGTCTCTGATCTACGCTCTGCGGGATACAAAAAACGGATTCAGATCCTCTTTCACGTTTACCGATTTAATATTGGCGAGCTGCGGGAATGTCAAAGATTCGCGAACGATCTGGGCATCTCACTGGCGTTTTATGACGCCTATGTGAACGACTGGTGGCAGTTTGAAGCATTTGTTCAGGAGACGCTTCCTGATGAGAAACGCCGTGAAATCCTTGGTGATCTCTTCATCGGTGAAACGCTGTTGTCGAAGGTTCCCAATGGGTGGCGATGTCCTCAATGGGACCTCTTAGTTATCGATGAACGGGGCAACGTGCCCGTATGTTGTAACCTGCCAAACAATCATCCATCGTATTCTTTAGGCGCTGTCGATAACGGGATTGCAAAACGCCTGCAAAATCGCCCAAATTTACCGATATGTAAAACGTGCATGGAAAGTGGAATGAGCTATTCCGCGCATCACCTACGGTTCAAAGGTGACCCCTCAATCCTAAAATTAGCACGGAGACAAATCGCGAGCAGAATGAGATGGGAGCCTCGCGAGCTCTTCGGATTGCCGGAAGTTATCGACCTCCTCCGGCAAGGAACTGAATGGATTTACCTCATACGGAAACAATAAATCCTGATTCTTCACTCACTAGAGTGAATCCTGTTGCATTCGCAGATGTGGCAGCGGTTCTCGAGTTCTTCCACACGTTCTTTGACTTGGAGGAACCGTCGTGAGTGGCAGCAGGTAGGCCGCCTCTTGACGGAGCGGGAGACCTGCAGACGCCAGCGCACGAGCAGTATCGCTCTAAGGGCGAGAAGTTGTGCGTCAGTAACGTCGCCGGACGGGCCGTCGAGAACGAGGACCTTGTCAACCTGCCAGCTGGCTCCCCTTCACGTCTCGCATCGAGGATGGCCGGAGTTCGACATCGACGCGGCCGATCTTCCACATAGCGGCAAGAACTCGACCTTCGGCAGGCGTCCTAACACCGGTTCGCCTTCGTGGACGATGAGGTCGCGAGAGCGAGCTGACCGAGCGCCGCTTTGTCGGCTCGGCGGAAAAGAACGTGTCCCTCCCAGGGATGAAAGGTCGACGTCCGGGATCAGACATTCTGGATTCGCTACAACGTTCACAATGAAAAAGAAGTCAAAACTATCAAGGAGCCAGCAGTTACGTTAAAGAGGTTAACACGGGCTTTTGCGCTGGTTGCCAATCGATCAGCCGCTGTTGGAAGTTGGTGGTTAACGGCGCGTGTGCCGATCGTTGACCAGAAGGTGATAAGCAATAAAATTCCTACTTACGCTAGTTTTTTGGCGCAAAATTTTGTGTCACTCAAATTTTTATAGCTTCATTTAACCTTTTTATCATGGAGCAATGAGCTCAGAACGCTGTATTTATGTACTTGTTTTTTCTTATGTGTGTGAGCTGTTTCGAAAGATATTTATGTCGAAAGATATTTATGCAGAAATCTTCTTGTCTATGTAGGGCGGCGCGTGCTGATATTCTTCGCATCATCGAGACTGGTGCACCACGTCTGCGACCGCGCGGAAGCACTACCAGCCGGTCGGTGGATTGAAAATGCGAAACGGATAAACTCCTGCACGGAAAAGGGCGCAGAGCCCAGCTGTGTCGGTTGGGCACTATGAATTGAGGGTAGCGTGAAGAAGAGAATCCTGTTCATCGCCGAGGATGTCACTTGGTCGCAGGTGGTCCGGCTAGTGGTTCTCGCGCGCGGGCTTGACCCGAACAAGTACGAGATTCACTTCGCCTCCGCACGCTTCGACAAGCACTTGTTTCAGGGCGTAAACTTCACGCGC
>Ga0326728_10016623_pt1 | contig 14959 bp, 9 predicted proteins | sample MB3enrmetagenome_FD_207602 | JGI IMG/M metagenome (GOLD analysis project Ga0326728, IMG submission 207602) | Lab enriched peat soil microbial communities from McLean, Ithaca, NY, United States - MB31MN | ecosystem: Environmental > Terrestrial > Soil > Wetlands > Peat | place: USA: New York...
GGCTCGTAGCGTTCACAGACGCAAACCAATGGTTCCCGCGGGTTCCAGCCCAGCCTCACTCACAATAACATTAGCTCAGAAACTATAAAAAATGAATTGTGCACACTTCTCTAATTAATGATAGAAAAGACATAGGAAGATTGGTTGAAAAATTAATGACTAAGAGAAAGAAAAAAGAAACCAAAGTTTCTGAAATAGCCGTCTCATGGGACATGACTGATGAAGAAGCAGAAGAGATCAAAGCTTCGATAAGTCAGGTATGGGGCACTTGGAAACCACAAAAACAGTCGTTCCAAATTGCTAATTAACATTCCCAATCGTGCATAATTCGCATTCTAAACTACTGAAAATACAGTAAAAAACCACCAGTTTCTATGTTAAAAAGCACAGTCTGCATAGAAAAGTGCGCGTCTCAGCTCTATGTTGAACTATGTTGAATCATATTTGAAGCCTAATAAAAGCATCTAGTAGACCGGTAGGTAGGTTGTACACACACATAAATATCCTATCTAAGCCGAAATCTCACATTAACTTGTCAGAACCTGTCTGTGTATTATTGCTTGTTTTTGGCGAGTGATTCAACCCATTCGCGTTTCTCCCAAAGAGCACAACCGTGTATTTCTTTAAGTTCCGCGTGGTTTTCACGTATGGTCTTGAGCATTTTTGATTGCAGAGCTTCTCTGAGCGGCAGGTTCTTCAGGTTGGTGTCTGAGTACGCGATGAATGGGCATGGTTCAACGTTTCCTTCTGAGCTAACATGTATGAATCCTCGTCCAGCAGAGAGGCATCCGCCGATTTCATCCTCATCCCACGGCAAAGCAATGAACATCGCTGGGAACTTTTTACGGAAGCCATTTCGGATTGCTATCACCTTTGATTTTTGTTCTTCTGAGAGCACCCAATCTTCCGTTCCAGCAGTTACGGGCGTGTATTCAACCATCATGAAGAGTTTGCATCCTGAGTCGACCAGTTGCTTGATGAAGGCTTCATCGGTTACCTCCGCAAAGTTGGTTCTCGTCAGGGTCAAGGTTGTTCCCCAGAAGAGACCTCTGTTCTTTAGTTTGCCAATTGACTTGAGCAGTTGATTGTACACTCCTGTGCCGCGTCTGCCGTCAGTGTCAATTTGGTAACCTTCCAGGCTTAAGAGCGGAACAATGTTTTTGTTCGACGATATTTGCTCAAGCACTTGCTCGTTTAGCAGTAACCCGTTTGTAAACATCATAAACATTATTTCAGGCGTTTTCTTAGAAAGATCCAGTATGTTTGCGCGCATGAGGGGTTCTCCGCCTGCAAGCACAATGAAAGAGATGCCGAGTTCTTTTGCCTCATCCACAAGCCGCTCGATGCGTTCATCGCTCATTTCAGCATCAGGTTCGCTTCTTAATGCTTGATGGTAGCAGCCTTCACAATGCAGGTTACATTTGCTGGTTACGCTTATGACCAAAATGGGTGGAACATGCAGTCCCTCGCCCTCCAGCTTCTGCCTCGTTTTAGCCGCTTTATTCTGCCACCTGAGCGTTCGCAGAAAGAAAACCGATTGAGAAGGGCTGGTGAGGGCAATTCTCACGGCGTCTTTGAAGAAGACACGTAGGGCATCGTTGACCATTTTGTTAATGTTCAAGTTTAAATTGTCGTCGTCTTGGGAAGTTTGACTCATTTTCCATCGTTCCGAGAAGAAGAGTTTGAATCTATTATAGTTATTCATCAGTGAATATATAGAAAAAAGTTTAATTTTTTCCTGAATTGACTAAACAGACAGGATTATTCCAGTATTATTCTTGCGTCGACCGTTTTTGCGCCTTTCTGGTAAGCAATAACTGGGTTCAGGTCAAGCTCTTTGATTTCAGGCTGATCCATGACAAGGCGTGAAGTGTTGCACAGTACGTTTATTAGGGCGTCGATGTCTGCGGGCGGCGTGTTCCTGTAGCCATTCAGAAGCGGATAAGCCTTAAGCTCGGTAATCATGTCCTTTGCATCATCCGCGGTTATGGGCGCGATTCTGAAGCTTACGTCTTTGAGGATTTCAACAAAAATTCCACCTAAACCAAACATCACTGTCTGTCCAAACTGAGGGTCCTTAATGGCTCCCACGATAGTTTCAGTTGACTGCGGCGCCATCTCCTGCACCAAAACCCCCACGATTTTCGCGTTAGCATTGTATTTTTTAACGTTCTCCAAGATTTTTCGGTAGGCATCGGCGACTTCAGCCCGGTTCTTCAGGTCAAGGATGACGCCTCCAACGTCGGACTTGTGGATTATGTCCGGCGAAACAATCTTTAACACAACAGGGTACCCGATTTCATCAGCGCATTCTGCCGCTTCACCTTCATTCAACGCCACCTTGAACTGAGGGACCGAAATACCGTACTCCACACAGATGGCTTTGGCTTCAGGCTCAAGAAGCACCGTTCTGCCCTCCTCCTTTGCCTGATTAATAATTTTTAAGGTTTGACTCATACCATTCCACTTCCTTCAAGCTCTCCCTGTATGACATGTCCTATTGGTTTAAAATAGTTTTGATAGCCACGACTTCTAATTAACGATTACCTTGCCTGTTGTAGTTGTGTTGAGCAGATCAATAATACCAATTCGTAATACATAATACTTAATAGGCGTTTAAAATAATCCTAAGTACGACCAATAATGCCGAAAGAAAGCCTCAAACAAAAACTTAAAGAACCATTCGCCAAGCTACGGCACCCTCAAAACGCAAACAAAGCACCCAGCAAAAAAACCATAGAAAACAAAACATCAATAGAAAGCAAACCAAGCAGTAAAAAAAGATTCAAACTTCCAAAAATCAATCTAGGTTTTAAAAAGAAAACGCCAGAGCCAGAAGTTCCCTCAGCAGTGAAATCCTTACCAAAGGGGATCAAAATAGCCGACAAATACCCCTTGTATGAGCCGTTCTCTCAGGTGGTAATAGTTCAAGACGCCAAAACGGGCGAATACAAGTATGTTCTTGATGAGCTACAGCTTGACCCACTGGAACGAGGCATATACAACCGCATCCTAGAAATACTGCTCGCCGAAATCGAGTCGCCGAAAGAGCAAATAAAGGACCCAAGACAATTCTTCGCTCAAGAAGCAAAAAAAATAGTAGACAAATACCGCATTAGCCTCGGCTGGTTACCCGATGTTTCATGGTACAAAATCATCTACCACGCAGAACGTGATCTCGTCGGTTTTGGCAAAATCGATTCATTAATGCGCGACCCAAACATAGAAGATATTTCATGCGACGGAGTAAACAGGCCAGTTTACATTTGGCACCGAAACTTCGAAAGCATAGAAACCAACGTCCAATTTGAAAGCGATGAAGTCCTCGACAACATGGTAGTTAAACTTGTTCACATGGCTGGGAAACACGTCAGCTCCGCCTTCCCAATAGTTGACGCTTCCCTCCCCGGCAAACACAGATTAGCAGTATGTTACAGGCGAGAAATCACACCTTTCGGAACAGCTTTCACAATCCGAAAGTTCCGAGACGACCCCTACTCAATAATAGATTTAATTAACATAGGCACATTCACTGAAGAACTGGCAGCTTACCTATGGATTTGCCTAGAAAACCGCTCGTCCATCATGATTCTCGGCGGAACAGCAGCAGGCAAAACCACCGCACTAAACGCTTTAGCCTGCCTAATCAAACCGGGAAGCAAAATCATCACAATAGAAGAAACCGCTGAGTTAAACCTGTCCGCTGAAAACTGGGTTTCACTCATTTCACGTCAAAGCTACGGTTTAGGCGGAAGCAGCGTTGGTGAAGTACCCCTCTTTGACCTTGTTAAAGCTTCTATGCGTCACCGCCCTGACGTGTTAATCGTAGGAGAGGTGAGAGGTCAAGAAGCATACGTTCTCTTCCAAGCCTTAGCCACGGGACACGGCGGCATGTGCACCATGCACGCTGAAAACTTGGATTCAGCAGTAAAACGGTTAACCCAGAAACCTATGGAAATTTCTCCAGCATATATTCCATTAATGAACGTAGTCATATCCGTGCAGCGAGTGCATCTAGTTAAGAACGGCGTAAAAAAGGCTTACAGGCGCATACTTTCCACTAACGAAATTGCCAGCTATGAAAATTACCTAAATATCTTCCGATGGGATCCAAACATCGACCAACAAATAGCATCTCCGGAAAATAGCGCATTGTTATCATCTTTTTCCAAACGGTTGGGAGTGACAACACAAGACTTACTCGAAGAAATGAAAAGACGCAGCAATGTTCTGCACTGGATGCGGCAACAAAAAATCAGGAGCTACAAAGAAGTAGCATCAATAATTGCAGAATACTATGCAAGACCAAAAGAATTCTACCAAAAAATCCGCGAAAACGAGGAGGTAAAAACAGTTGCCGCTTCTAGAGAAGTTTGAAGCCCTATCCTATCGTCTTTTCGGGCGTCTTGCACCATATTTTTTGAAAAATGTTTTCCACATTAAAACTCCCTTGGAAAAGGGACGGGTAAAAATTTACCCTGAAACTTACGTTTCAATGATGTTCTTCACCGCCATGCTGACTCTTCCCGTGTCAATCCTGGCTATAGTGATTGTTGTGCTCACTCGATTTATACCGCTGCTTATTTTGGTACCCCTTCCGCTTTTTATAATCGCTGGGTTCTTACTTGTTCCCAACAATAACGCCAGCGACCGAGCAACAGGCTTGGAGCGTGAAATACCTTTTGCAGCAGCATACATTAGTGTCATGGCATCCGGCGGAATTGCACCATACACTAGCTTCAAGCGCCTATCAGAAGTAGACCTTATGCCCGCAATGCGTAAAGAAGCCAGAGATATAATGAAAGACGTTGAAGTATTTGGTGTCGACCCGCTAACAGCTCTTGAAGGGGCTGCAAAAAAAGTGCCGTTAGACATATTCAAAGACTTTCTAAGCGGTTACGCTTCAACTGTTATAATCGGCGGCGATATCGGACATTTCCTCGAGCGAAAAGCAGAAGACATATTCAAAACCCGTGCGCTCCGAGTTAAAGCCGCGGCTGAACGCCTTGGAATGCTACTTGAAACCTTCATCATCGTTATGGTTATGATGTCGCTTTGTTTTTACATACTCTTCGCTGTACAGCAGATTCAAACGACGGCCAGCGCAGGCACCAACTTATCCACGTACTCGGGCATACTGATGTACACTTATCTTTTCTCGCCACTGCTCGCAGTCGTATTCGTCTATCTAGCTCACAGCATGCAGCCGAAAACGCCGATAGTGGAAATGCGTCCCTACAAAGTGTTCGGGATATGCAGCGTAATAGGCATAATCGTATTCTTACTGCTCACAAACTTCATGGGAACAATCCAGCTTCCTATCTTCAGCACATTGCAAGCGTGGGGCCTTGATTTGTCCATAGCCCTGTCTATTGCCCTGTTTATTACTGTTGCGCCGGCAGCCATAGTGGACATGAGATTAAGCAAAGCCAAGAGCAGCATGGAAGAGGGAGTCACGACTTTTCTCAGAGATCTGACGGAAGTGCGAAAAACAGGTTTGTCGCCAGAAAAATGCATCGAAAGCCTGTCTACACGAGACTACGGTGCCTTTACCAAAGAACTTCGTAAAATCAGCTCTGATATTTCTTGGGGTATTCCACTCAAAAAGGTCATGATGGATTTTCTTCATCGCACGCGCAGTTGGATGGTGCAAATAGTAATGTTTCTTCTAGTTGAAACCATAGATGTTGGCGGCGGCACCATCGCAATGATTGAATCTTTAGCCCGCTTTAACAGTTTGACGGCGGAAGTGGATAAAGAAAAGAAAATGTCCGTTCGTCCCTACGTGATGATGCCCTATTTAGCGTCAATTTTGCTTGTGGCAACAACTGTCATGATGATGAGTTTTACGACAGGCTTCGGCGTAACAAGCTCAACCGTTTCAAGCGCGGCATCTGTAGCAAGCAAAGGCATGATGCAAACGATATTCATGACCGCAGTTATCTTCAACAGTTATATTATTGGAATTGTAGCAGGAAAAATAAGTGAGGAATCAATCTCCTCGGGATTTAAACATTCAGCCATCCTTGTTGTAATCGCATGTTTAGCTGCGAAACTCATACCGATGTTCATAAAAATTTAGCAGGAGTAAAAACACCTTGCTTAGTCAAGCCCGAGAAAACTTGCGAAAAGATAACCGCGCGGTTAGCCCAGCAATTTCCACCGTGATTATGACAGCGGCAATTGTAGTATTGGTTCTTGTAGCTATAACCTATGCAAACAGCAGTCTAACTAATCAGATAGCTGGCGATGAGTTTAGCGCAAGTAAGCAGTTCATGCAATCAACTGGCTTGCAGATAGATAATGTGGCATGGACAATTGGACGAACAGAAACAGTTGATTACACAGCCAATTATGGGCAAGTAACATTCGTGCCCAACGTTATTAGCTACACATTCCAAATCTACAAGGGAAATTCATGGCAAACCCTCTACAGCTGTACAACCGGCATGATACTGTTCAACATGCCAGTACGCGATTACAGCTTAGGCAATAACTACTTTAGTAGAATAATGCCTGTCGACAGCGGTTCATTTTTGCAGTGGAACGCTTCTGCGTCCGTGAGTCAAATATTTGCAACGCAAAAGGTCCCCATGCAGGATGGAAGCTATGCGAGAATAGTTGCAGTCCCCACCGTTAGGGTGCTCAATTCAGCTCTGGTCACAGGGGTGAGCGACTATGAGTTTTATTTGCCATGTCTCGTTAGTGGAACAAATCAGTATCATTCGCAATCTGTTACTTTAACGGGCAGTAGTCTGACTAACTTAACACCGAGCGGTACTATTACCCAAGTTCGCATTAGCGCCACAGCTGTCAGCAATTCTCCTACGGGTTTTAATAATGCATTTTTTAACTTTGACAGCACTTCAGAAACTATAGTTATACCTTCTGGAGCCTCAACTGAATTTTACATCGGCACGGTAGAAGTCTCAATAGGGATGGCATCTTAATGCTGACGAGGTGTGACACATGGCAAATATAACCCTCGAATACATGATTTTGATTCCAATTTTAATCTTACAAATATTTCTATTACCTTTCGCCGCAGGCCTTTTCATGAATTATTGGACAACGTCCAGTGATATGCTTGCCCTAAACGACGCTAGCACTCATCTAAGCAGTTCAATAGAGCAGCTCTATTTCTTCTTAAACAATCCTTCCGTCTCTTCTGGAACAGTAACGAACAATCTTGGCATTCCTTCATACATAGGAAATTATGCTTACGTTGGGAGTGCGATTTTGATCTCTGTTTCTGGTTCTGGCTCTGAAAAAGTCTTGGAATTAACCCTTAAGTTGGTAGGGAGTACAATTTCGACTACTACACCGGTTACTTTAGGAGAAAATGCTCAGTGGGTAAACTCCACATTTATGAGTAACTCAAATAGCGCTTGCATTTACGGATATAAAGATAGCAGCAACAGAATTTGGCTATCTTTTAGCACGTAGGAGGAAAAAAAGTGTCAGGCGTGTCTATAGATCATCTCATTTCAATAGTGGTGTTATTTGTTGCAGTTTTGCTTTTCATTGGTCTCTTCAATCAAACACTTTCCGTCGCGGTAGATTATCAGCGTAACACATCAACTGCAAGAGAGTGCGGCGACCTCTTAGATGCGATGCTGTTGACTCCTGGAATTCCACCACCATCAACAACAACAGACACTCCAATAGCGTTTGGGCTACAGGATCCATCATTGACTCAATATCAACTCAGTCCCTTTTCATTGATGCGTCTAGATTCATCATCAGAAGCTCCGATAAGTTATCAAAAAACAGACTTAACCTATAGCACAATAACAACTAGTCCTGACAATTATTTGCTCTACCCCTACACCGACATGATTGATTATTCCACCGCATTGGCGCTGCTGGGGATAAACGGTACTTACGGATTTCAACTGTCGTTAACCCCGACGGTGAGCATTTCCATAGCTGAGGTTTCAGCGAGTCCGTTAAGCTTATCGGTGAACGTTACTGGAATCGGTTTCCGTCTTGCAAATGCTAACGTAAACTATCTTTTAATTCCAGTGCTTCTTGACGCGAGCTATCCCGATTTCGAAACTATAGCTCATCAAACAGGAACTGTAGAAACCAATAGTGTAGGCTCTGCTTCTATAACATTCTCGAATTTCTCTCCAAACCCAAATCTGACATTCGCATTTGTAGCTTATGCCTATCTTGATGGAATCACGGGTATAGGTTATTACGTGCCTTCTCCTGTGGGAAACCAAAGTATTGTGCCATTTCTTGATCCACTTTCTACTCAAAATGTAACTTTGGCAAATAGCGCCGATGTTCCCAACACCTCCACTAATGCAAATACTTTGTTTTACAATACAACTTTCATTTTGGAAGGTCAAAACTATGCTATTCAGGAAACCCTCCTGGGAAGTTCAAATCCATATGGCAGCGTTACTTCGGGTCCAGGAAATTCGCCTATTTCAATTTCGATGGGCTCTTACACTTCGGGTATTCTTGTGATAGCGTATGATAATGCTGGTAACAGTGGCGTCGTTATGATGCCGTGGGGATTTAGTTCATTAGGTTTTTCCATGATATTTGGAGGAACTCCACTCAATCATGGGTGGGTTGCAACAGACTTACGTCAAGTTCAAATTAACGGGGTTTCTTACCAGGCAAAGCTTTCCCTTTGGAGCGTACAGAGCTATTCGGAGGCAAGCTAATATGATGCGAACAGTTGAAGTTCTGCTAGTCATATTTCTTTTGGGTGCTGCGTATGTGGCTACTTCTAGCTACATTAATCTTCCATCCCCAAGTAGTGTATCTCCTATAGAATTGGACAGACTTGCCTACACTACTCTGCAGGAACTTGATTCGCGTTACGATTTGAGCTCAGCAGCTTTCCAAACAAGTAACTTTACTGCATGGGGCAACCTCCAGATTGCGCTCCAAGCATCATTGCCGCCTAACATGGTCTATAACCTCACGGTCTATAACGTAAACACTCAATCAAATGGAGCACCTCTCTACTCAAGTGTAGCTTCAATTTCTAACACGGCAAATATCGTAAGTTCAGATGCTTCCTCATACTTAGAAGCCTCATCCAATGTAACCTACATATCCACACCGCAACAAATTTCCGTAAATGGAGCTCCAATAACTCTATACATTTTAAACTGCAGCGACACTGAGGGTTGGTGGATTACTGGCTACACGCCTTCCAGCCTAGCTCAAACAGTGTACAACCTTCTATCGCCTTACTTTACTAATACTGTAATGGTGCAAAACACCAATCAACTTAATCAGTTACTATCTGGTAAGTCACTTCAAGGAGAAGCCATCGATAATGCAGTCATCATCAATACCTGTGGTGAAGCCGTACCAATACCTACAAGTTTTAGCAGTCCTTCTGGTCTCAATTACACTCAAGGTTATCAGGGCGGTTCTTACGCCGGATACGACTTCACTTTAGGCAAAATGATCCAGTTATACAACTGGACTTGGGTCAGCATAGTGGGATATCCCTTCTATTACGTCACCAATACCGTCTCGCTAAGTGGCACTCCAAACGGTTTTGGTATATACGGAATGTACCAAGTTGGTTCAGCAGGACTCATTGCTTTTCTTGAAGGACTAGATAACCAACCCTACACTAGCAACGGCGGATGGATAACAGGTGCACCACCAGGCGAAGTGTACTTGACCAGCGAAGCCCAAAGTTTGTGCAATTACTATGGACTTTACCCTTCTGCTAGTCAGACCTCTACACGTGCATTACCTCTCTCAATAACGTCGCAGTATAATTTGGCGGTCACAACCTACCTATTTAACAACGCAACTGTAGACGGAGCCCTCTATAATCCTGGCGCCGTCTTCAGACACTACGTTACCACAGACGTAAACGGCGTTGAAGTGACGAACTATGAGGGTGGATTCTTTGCGCTCGGAATGACTAGGATCCCGGATATTAGACTGGCTGCCCTAGGTATCCTGTGTAATTATCAGCCAGCTAGGTATGGTTCTCTGTATACGGCTGCAGGAAGCAACCGGCTTGTAGTGCTGCAGTTAGGGATAGTTGGAGGCAGATGAAATGAACAATCGGGGGCAATTCACGATTATTGCGGCTTTGCTTGTGGCGATAGTTCTTCTTGGCACATTAATAGCAGTCTACGCAATGATCCGCTATGACTCAAGTCAAAGTCAAGCGCCTCCAACATTAACTGCGACAGATGAAACAAACTCGGCACTTTTGAAAGCTTTAGGCTTTACTGTAGGTTATTACGGCTCAATTCTCCAGGTAACAGGTAACCAAACGTATGCTTATGATAAATCGATGACTTATATGAACAGCGCTTTGCAGTACATCTCAAACATGAACCCCTCTTTGGGAGAATCGATAAACATGACGAGCCTAAAGCTAAGCACCACTTGGTTTTCAAATCCCAGCGTCAGCACAGGCACGCTTTCGGTCGTTTATGATCTAGCAGACCTTAGTATCTATGGTGTACATTACTCCACTTCTTGCAGTTTAGGTGTTCAAATATTTAAATCACCAAGCAGAAATCAGGTGTGCTTAAATGTAACTCAAGACTTAACTGAACCTTTAACTAGTTTAGGACAACAAAACTTTGCCTTCTACTTTTACAATTACTCAGTTTCAGACTGGCAGCTAGTAAATCCAAGTTTGACTCCAACGATTTTCACCAATGGGACATATTTAATCAACCTTCCTTCAGGAATAGCATCTTCGTCGTTTATGGTTCAGGTAACGGATTCACGGGGAATAATGGTTGAGGCATCTTCATTCAACAGTTACAACCTAAACTTTGCGTTTTCAGGGCAAAGCTCCTCCGAACCAGCTATAGTGGAATTACTACAGAACGGCACCATGCTATGGTCTGGGCAAGACCTACTAAATACGACTCAGTCGCAACCAATTCCGCCGGTTCCAGTCTCCTCTCTAAATTTGTGTCAAACTGGCTCGACTTCGGATATTCCATTTCAAGTGGAAGATTGGTCATCGGGGTATATGATTCCTTTAGGTCTGAGCAGTAATTATACGATCTTTAGCAATAATCAAATGGTTGTTTTTGAAGTAAGTCCCTCAATGTCACAATTAACGTTATGGTGGAATGGAAGTGACACAGCAATCCAATCATCTGCAGCCTACACAGACATATACTTCACTAAGGACAACTCTGGAAATGGATATCTTTCTAACGGGCTCCTCAGCCTACAATTCACATCAAGCACCAACGGTTATATCCCTCCGATAACGTCTACAGTTGGAAGCGTCGTTAGCACAGCTAATTTCATGCGTATCGACGCCAATTTGGGTGGGTATGGGTCAGGTTTTGGTTTCATTATTCAACATGGAGTGGTAAGAGATATTGTTCAGGGAGAAGCAGAATGGGGCGGCGGAATTACCAATTGCCCTAACGTTTATACTCAAATCGTGCTTACACTTCCAGCGAATGCAACATACTTCACTTACCAGCTTAGACTAATTTTCATAAACGGATCCCAGACCAGAACCATCAACGATATCTGTCCAATTCAACTGAAGGCTACAATAAGTCAACCGCAAGCTATGACTGAGAACGGGGTCAATGCAAACGGAGTTCCCAATGTTTCAACCACCAGTGGATATTTCTACAACAACGCTGGGAACGCCCACCAATGGACTGAAATAATTAATAGTGGGTTGCAAGGAACAGGAATAATGTTCACTGCCAATGAAAATCAACAGCTGTACGCTTTTGATGCAATGGCGGGTACGTTTACAGGTGCACTTTATGCAAACAGCGGTGTTTCCCCTCAAGTCATTGAACTTGATCCTGTAACTTCGGCAGGCCAAGTTTCGTTCAAATCAGCTTTAGACTTAACTTGGTACGGCGTCGCTGCAACATTCAACGGTGTAAATCCCATATACTCCACCAGCGGAAACTCCGGTTTATGGACTCTTGTAGAGCAACCGCCCACCGTAACCATTACCCCTCTGTCTACAGCGGCGACTTCGCTCAATCTCTCTCCTTCGATTGGTCCAGTAGGCACCTCCGTCACAGTTTCAGGCAGTGGGTTTACACCCAACTCCAAGATGACAATTACATTCAAAGGAGAAACCGTAGCTACAACTACAGTGAATGTTTACGGAGAGATTCCCTCAGGAATTACATTCGTTATTCCATCTTATTCTTTTGGATCTTACTCAGTTACTGCAACTGACACGAGTTCTAATACTGCATGGGCAACCTTTACGATTGCTCCGATGGAAACCATTGCGTTTCAACCCGTTGGAATTGGTAGTGACGCGGGGGCCTCGCCAATTCTAACAATTGATTCAGTGCAATACACGTTATCAACGCTTCCATCCTCGTTTAACTGGCCAGCAGGATCGACGCATACAATAACTGCATCCAGCACCGTTGCTGCAGGAACCGGCAAACAATACGTATGGGCATCATGGAGTGACGGAGGAGCCCAAACACACACTTACACCGTTCCAACTTCAAGCGCCACCCTCACAGTCGACTATTATACTCAGTACTACTTGACTGTCTCTTCTGCTTATGGTTCTCCGACGGGTCAAGGTTGGTACAACGCGAGTTCGACAGCTAACTTCGGCATAGGTACTCCTGTTGCGGGCGGATCTGGGACACAATACGCGTTTGCTTCATGGACGGGATCTGGCACCGGTAGCTACAGCGGCACCACCAATCCAAGTAGCACAGTGATGAACAACCCGATTACAGAGACAGCAGGATGGAATACACAATACCAAGTAACCTTTGCTGTTACCCCAACCGGCACAGGAACAACCACACCTTCATCGGCAACCTGGTATGTTGCGGGCGTAGCTGGGCAGTCAATAACGGCAAACGCTAATTCTGGATACACATTCTTGTACTGGAGTGCAAGTCCAACTGGATCAGTTACATTTGCTAACTCTGGGTCTGCATCAACGACAATGACGGTCAACTCTGCAAACGCAGTGGTTAAGGCTACTTTCGCTGTTATTTCTGGTCCCCTAGCGAACTTCGCTTTTAGCGCGATCGGCACTCAGACTGCTGGCACTGCTTTCCAGATAACGGTTACAGCTCAAGACGCGAACGGAATCACAGTTACAAGCTACACAGGAACTCCTACCTTGACCTACTCTGCCGGCACAATTAACCCTGCAACCATTGGACCCTTCGTCTATGGTGTCTGGACTGGCTCGGTTACTGTAACTACGCCTGGCACCAGCGTCGCGATCACAGCCACTGGTAGCGGCGAGTCTGGAACAAGCAATAGATTTGAAGTTACAAGCGCGATAGCGTTGGATGTTTCGAACACAGCATATGCTGATACCAGCACAATTCAGGTAACTTTAACGACAACTCAACCTAACGATTTAATTTACGTCTCAGCAGCCATAGGCAAAAGCCAAACATTCGGCACTATAACATCAAGCCCCAGCTTAACCTGGACTAGTAGAACAAGCATAACAAATTCGGTCGATACCCTAGGAACATGGTGGGCGATAATGCCTACGCCCGGGTCAATAACAATCAGTATTGCTTTGAGTGGGGGGGCTAGTCACTGGGTGGTTGCGGCGTTTGCGTTATCTGGTGTTAATACGGCTTCGCCCTTCGATGGGTCCGCTCAGACTAACAGCGGTGACTCTGGAACAGGCAGTGCCTCTATCACCACGACCCACGCCAATGACTTCGTTATAGGTACGTTAGATGCGTCAACCAATAATGCTCTGACTACAGGGAACGGTTTTACACTCATTACAACTGAGTCATATAACGGATTCGCCCGCGAAATATCAGACGAGTACCAGATAGGATCTTCAACTGGCACATATACACCGACATATACCATCGGCACAAATAACTATAACTGGAATATGATTGCGGATGCGATACAACCTGCCGTAGGTCCCTTAATTACTTTGAGTCCGACGTCTGGGGCTGTTGGTTCAACGGTGACTGTGTCTGGTTCTGATTTTGCTGCTAATTCAGCTATTACGGTAAAGTTTGATGGGTCTACGGTTACGTCGACTACTTCTACTACGGCTGGTGCAATTCCGTCAGGGGTGACTTTCACTGTCCCATCTGCTACTGGTGGTGCTCAAACGGTTACTGTGACTGACGCGTATTCCAACTCTGCTACTGCGACCTTCACCATCCCTGCTTCAATTACTTTGAGTCCGACATCGGGTACTGTTGGTTCAACGGTGACCGTATCAGGTTCTGGTTTTGTTGCTTCCCACAGTATAACGATTACTTACGATGGATCCACGGTTGCGACCACTACTTCTACTAGTTCAGGTTCAATTCCTTCTGGTGTAAGTTTTAACGTTCCCGCTTCCGTTGCTGGCAGTAACACAGTTGAAGCCAACGATGGAACCAATACTCCCACGGCAACCTTTACTGTTACGTCGTCTATTAGTTTGAATCCGACTTCAGGCGCTGTTGGCTCAACAGTTACAGTTACTGCTACGGGTATGCTTGGTTCCCACTCTGGAGTAACAGCTACTTTTAACAGTGGGTCAGTGACGCTGAGCGCTACGACTACGACTTCTACAGGCGGCTTATCGGCGACGTTTACGGTTCCAGCATCTACATCTGGCAGTAAAACGGTCCAGGTGAGTGATGGCACTAATTCTCCCACGGCTTCGTTTACTGTTACGTCGGCTATTAGTTTGAGTCCGACTTCAGGCGCTGTTGGCTCAACAGTTACAGTTACTGCTACGGGTATGCTTGGTTCCCACTCTGGAGTAACAGCTACTTTTAACGGTGGGTCAGTGACGCTGAGCGCTACGACTACGACTTCTACAGGCGGCTTATCGGCGACGTTTACGGTTCCAGCATCTACATCTGGCGCTCAGACAGTTCAGGTGACTGACGGCACTAATTCACCGACTGCAACGTTCACGGTGACTTCTGCTATTAGCTTGAGTCCAACTACTGGTAATGTTGGTTCAACAGTTACAGTTACTGCTACGGGTATG